>Ga0081538_10006417_pt1 | contig 10357 bp, 12 predicted proteins | sample TabmetS5T2R1_FD_71022 | JGI IMG/M metagenome (GOLD analysis project Ga0081538, IMG submission 71022) | Tabebuia heterophylla rhizosphere microbial communities from the University of Puerto Rico - S5T2R1 | ecosystem: Host-associated > Plants > Roots > Rhizosphere ...
GCCTACGCATTTGATATGCAGACGTCTCACTACTTCCAGTAAAGACAAAAATCATCGATCCTACCGGCTTGCACTGGAATCATTAAAAGATGAGCTAAAAGATGAGCAAACAATCGCGGACATTTTGTCAAGGCTCTAAAGGAGGAATGTTAGAGCCAGCATGCACATAAAAAAGAATATTCACAGAAACATACTGTTACTTAGTGCCTATATCAAGGAATAGGCATTCTCTTGACCCTTTTAATCCTCCTTTTTTTAATTGATGTCAAGGCAGATGATTTAGGAGCTATACTTGCCTTGATCAACTCCAAACCACAGCATGAACATTTTCCTTTAATAATGGCCCTTCCGTTTGCGAGTCTAGCATAGTTTGCGTCTGCTATACGAACATTTACTTTGCAGCAAGTGCAATATGTTTCTCTTTGCATAACTCTATCTGTTGGAATATCATAATTGTATATGAAAGCAACGATAACCATTAAGTCAACTTATTCATTTTAAATTATGTAATGGAAAGTGGTGCTAGGGACCTGAATGGATGTGTTGTTCGTGGTGATGAATATGAGTTTCCCATGAACGGAATAAGGATTTACTCATTTCAATTATCGATCTATGATGATAATGTCTCTACTGTTTTGGTTGAAAAATGCGTTTTAGGGAGCAGAGAAGATGTGCATGTATATTGATACACGAGAATTGAATACATATAACAGGATCACAAGAAATGGATCGCTCTAACTGGTTCTATCCATTTATGCAAGAGCATTAAACAAACATCTAAAAGTGTCAAAGCTAATAAGCATAGGAAGGAGCAAAATCCTCCTATGCCTAGGCAACAGGGATTCGGCAGTCCGGTTGTTTCTCTTCATTTTGTCTGCCAACCGCGGCAGATAATAGGGGGACTGTTACGTCGTCATTATCATCCTGCAACCTGCTATATGAAACAACAAACAGATAAAAAACTCTACCGATGATTCAAAAGTTTAAAAATAATTCCTTATTTTCAAATTAGCTATAATGCCAATAACTAGTGTACTACGCAAAGCATAAGTATCAAAACCAGGATTGCTGATCGAGTAAACTATTATGGAAAAACAACCTGACCATTTTTTGCCTCTGTAGGCTCATTCATTGTTGATCAATGTTGTATGAAGCCAATTTTCCGGTTATTATTAACTGCTGTCTTTTACTCTTTTTGTTGCAGGCTTCTTAAATGTCGTGCCACTCCTAATGCTATCGGACGCTCTACCTTTGTATTTGCTCTTGAGCGCTTTCATAACCTTATCCCGGATTCTAGTTGTATTAGCTTTGGGTGTCGTGGAAAGACAGAGTATCCCATTGTCAAGAGGGAAAGTCAATAGTGTAACCTTTTCGTGCTCTGTTAGGCTGTACCTAACAACCCCGAGCCGGTCACTGTATGACTGCAGCGTAGTAAGGTTAGATAAAGAGTGGATGTACATTTGCTGTTCATCCTTTTCATTGAGTAGTGGCTCCACCCTATGCTTAAATCCCCCTTCGATTACTTCGCCTCTGAGGTTGACGATGCCTGCGAAACGTATATTGCGATCAAGTTTGATGACTTTGTCGCAGAGATTGGGCTCCACTCCCATGTGGGTTATTGCTCTTCGGAATATAAATCGTTTACACGTTATTATCGTAGAACCTTTCTGTATTTTATGACTCTGATGCCTCTACGAGGCGTGTTTCCATAGAATGGCCATTTTTAATATGGTAAGAAAAATGTGAGCGTACAAGCATGTTAATGTTAAGATCCGTAAAGTATTTTGTTGAGTATCTAGCAAGGACCATTTTGCAGTCGGAGCAGTAGATTTCTTTTAACATCAAGCAGGTATTTTTCATCGGGATGGATTCCAAATATATATGGTCAATCGAGTTTGATATCGATTGTTTTAGTTGGATTATCTTTGCTCTCATTATTGGCTACATTGTTATTAGCATCACCGTTATTTGCAAAGTTTATCGTTGATGCTTTATAGTATATCACTTCGCCCCTCCTCTCTATTACTGCCACAACTGCTTCCTTACCCATCTTTTGTATTTGGCTGACTGCCAGAGCAAAATCTTTGGCTTTAACGTTAGTGCCCTCATTTATGCCAAAGACGACGTACTTGGCCGGTTTTTTCTCATACTCCCCGCGCTCATACACCCTAAAGTCATTGCCAAAACCAAAACCTTCCTTTGCCACATAGCCTCTGCTTCGCAAGTCGCGGTAAACCAGAAACACATTCATGAGGTTCCTATTATGCTTTAACAATAGTTCAAACAATGAGTTGAATCCAATATCAGGTTTGTTACTAAACCTAAAGCGATTTGTGTAAAATAGATATAGTGCCTCATATGACTTAAGGACAAAATCTGCATCTTCTTTCTCCCCAAAACCTTTGGTGCGCAATTCATCTTGAAAATGGGGCTGGTCGATGAATATCTTGCCACTTCCGGCAAAGCGACCCTCTATTATTGGTGCTTGCACTTGTGCTGCAGAGCTTAGTGCTACGTTTACATTCTCCTGCGGCAGTTCTGAGCGAGTTGCAGCATGGGAGGATGACATCAAAGCTATGTTGTAAAGGAGATTAATTAACTAAGCTATTGGTTGGATGAAGTTTTAGCTCTATGACACAACGATTAAATCAGAGCTAATCCCCGAGTTTATTATTAACAATATTTGGTGCCATAAGATATGAAAGGTGTAAATTATCGGGAAACTCGTGGTATGCCGTATGTACGGCGAGAATACATTGCAGGCAAGCCGCAGCTAAAAATCGCTAGGTTTTCATCTGGGCTTGCTGGGAGCAATTATGATTATAAGATTGAACTTATAGCATCTGAAAAACTCCAGATACGCCACAACGCACTAGAATCTGCCAGGCTTGCAGCTAATAAAAGGATGGCACAAGCTGGTGAGACAAGCTTCTTTTCTATGTTACGTGTATACCCGCATGTATTGCTCCGAGAAAACAAAATGATTGCAACTGCAGGCGCAGACCGTCTCCAGGAGGGAATGAGGAGGGCTTTTGGTAAGTCAACAGGTCTTGCCGCAAGGATCAGGCCTGGGCAAGTGATCTTTGAAGCATATGTCACTGCACCTAATCTCGAACTAGCCCAGGACGGATTCAAGATGGCAGCAAGTAAGATAGGCCGCCCAACCACCACTAGAATAACGCCATTAAAAGAGCAAGTAATGATAACAGCGGAAGATTAGATCAAATCTGCTCAATCAATTTCTTATTATCTTGCGAATTACAGATATTGGCTCTTCCTGATATGCTCTTACAGATGAACGCAGTAATGTTGTCAGTTTCAGCTTTTATTGCGTTACCTAGAGGAGAAGCAGAGTTTTCGATCTCTCTCATGACCTTTGCGTGATCCATGCCTTCCAGCAACTGAGGACTATAGCCAGAACCAACTTGCATAAACTGGCCGTCGATCAGTAGAAACGGAATTATCTGGTCGGGGTTGAACGTATCTATGATTTCATAATCTTTTTCAGTAAGCTCCTGCAGTGGCTCAAAATTTCTATCGGCAGTTTCCCGTCCAATGAAATCCAAATAGTCACTTGTATATTTTGCCCTGGAAAAATCAAGAGTCGCGATGCTAAGATATTTTTCGTCGTGCTCAGCACTGGTACTCTCTATAAGCCCCTGCCAAATACCAAAATTGTAAAGTGCTCTTACAATAGCCCATCGCTCACTCGCGCAGTAAGGACAGAAGCCTGCACCCATAAAGAATATCAACGGTTTGCCGCTTGACTGTTTAAGTGGTTGATCAGATACGTGCATGAATTTTCCAAGAGTCTTCTTTGGAATGAATGTGGTACCGCTAACGTCATCAATGCCCATAAGCAGTACAAGAACTTTTGATGTTTATTTATTAATGTTAGGAATGACTTTGATAGAAGCTGAAAAGAATATGTGATGTCTTTTGGTATTTTACAGCATAGAGACACTAAGATTAGCTAGGTAACTGAATTGAAAACTTCCTAAGTACCTTCGTGGTGATCGTTGGAAGTGCTAAGTAGCTTTTGAGTATGCCTTTGATGTGTCCAATGATCCTTCAAACTGGACCAACCTTATAGGCGAGTCGGTACATACAATCGATGACCAAAATATATGGGACATCGAAGCAGTGAGCCGAAATTTCATACTGGCAAAAAAGGGCTTGTAAACGTCCATCGCTACTATATGCCTCTTCACAGACTCGAAGGTCGGGATGGCATGGTGTGGTATGGTTAAAGATCTCCGAAGAAGATGTAAAGACAAATTATGAGCGAAATACAATACCTTGCTACAAAGAATTGAATGTGGCGATATTATCAGTTCTAACAAATTCACTTGTGTCCGATGGACCCAGTTTGATTTTTTCTTTCCCCAAAAATCCCGCCAAATTTTCTTGTCATAGCTTCTTGTTTCTGCTGCGAGTATGAATGAGGTATCGAGGATATCCTCGCAATTGCAGGAATCTGTGAGCGAATGGACATTTCTATCATGACAAGCAATAGTTCTACATCTGCAAGCTTCTTGTTGCCATCAATCTCAAGATGCACCTCAGCTTGCGCCAATGCCCCTGCTGGACGGAGTAGTACTGATTTGACCTTGATGTTTTCTTCCTTAAACTTTTCTTCTACTATCCGCTTGACCATCTCAGTCAATTTGGGGTTCTGCCACGAGTCTACCAGAATCAGTGATGATTGCTTGAGGGAAATATATGATACTGAAAATATGTACCCCGCTATGATCATGCCGCCAATTGCGTCCATCTGGAGAATACCAAACTGCGATGCAATGAAGATGCTGAAAAATCCAATAACAGATGCTGATCCATCCTTTATAGAATTTTTGGCATCTGTTTTTAGCGACAAGAGGTTATACTTATTCGCAATAGAATTCATCTGAAATGCTCTATGTAGCGAGATACCGCCTGCAGCTGCAAGCACGATCATGGTCAATATTGGTTGTTTAATTTCACTTGGGTCTAGTAAGGCTTCAAATGAATGATAAAAGATGAATATTCCTATTCCAATCATTCCTATTGCAGCAATGAGCGCAGCAAAACTTTCCACCTTGTGGTAACCGAAAGGAAATTTCCTATCTGCTGGTCTGTGTGCTATGCGTAACCCGATAAGCACTATCATAGATATCATTGCATCAGAAAGCGAGTCTATACCATCTGCTGTGGCAACTACACTTCCGCTTACTTGACCCATGAGGATTTCTACAACCCCTATGCTTAACAAAGTTATAACAGAAATCTTGGCAATCTTCTGCCCTGCAATAAGACCCTCGTTTACAAGATCGGCCGGCGTACCGGCTGAGGACTTGCTGATACTCACGATAATACTAGTTATAATTACAGCCTATCGTATTTAACGTTTCAAATAGCCAAAAGCAATGATGGACGAGGAAATCACCGTTAGCAGAATAATCTCATGAGGCGTTGGTATCGTTATAAAGATAAATAAACCTTGACCATTTTACCAACTGTTCAGTTGCACCTAAGAACCCTTTTAGACTTGGATGACTCGCAATTTGACGGCAAGAGGGTATTTGTTCGAGTTGATTTTAACGTGAGCATCAGCAATGGTACTATTGGTGAGGATTATAGAATACGAATGTCTCTTCCGACAATTGAATATCTGACAAAACGAGGAGCCAAAGTCATATTGGGATCACACCTTGGGAGGCCTGTAGAATACGAGAAGAAATTCTCTGTGGCACCAGTTGCCAAACACCTCACAGAGATCATTGGAAGATCAAGACCTCCAATACGCTTTGCGAATGACTGTGTGGGTTATGAAATTGAGGAACAAATAAGTAAAATGAATAAAGGCGATATCTTGTTGCTTGAAAATCTGCGTTTCCACAAGGAAGAGGAGTCAAACGACCCTGAATTCAGCAAAAAGCTTGCTTCTCTTGCAGATATTTACGTCAATGATGCGTTTAGTACTTCTCATCGAAAGCATTCCTCAACTTATGGCGCTGCGTGGTTGTTTGATATTCGATTGGCTGGCTTCAATCTAATGAAGGAAGTCAAGTACCTTTCTATGATAAGGGAAAACCCGATTAGGCCATTCACAGTTGTGATAGGTGGAGTAAAAATAAAGGACAAGATAGGAGCTCTTGAGCACCTGTTGCCAAAGGCGGATAAAGTGATAGTAGGCGGTGCGGCCGCATACACTTTCTTAAAGGCAAAAGGTCTCAAAACCGGAAAATCGATCATTGATGAGGAGCATATAAGATGGGTGGAAAAATCACTTTCCGCCTACGGGAACAAGATATTACTTCCTAGCGATCACGTTTGCGCAACATCACCTAACGATACCTCCGTTGCTATGGTTTCCGGAGACATACCTACTGGGATGTCTGGGTTTGACATAGGCAATGAAACAGTTGAGCGTTATTCTGCAGAAGTGGGCTCAAATGGAGGCGGTGCTCTGTTTTGGAATGGCCCCATGGGTATGTTTGAAATTAAAGCTTTTTCAAATGGTACAGTACACATCGCAAAGAGCATGGCTCTAGCATATTGGCGCGGGAGTAAGACCCTGATAGGTGGTGGCGACACACTTGAAGCAATGAAGAGGGCGGGAGTCGCCGAGAATGAAGTAAGCCACGTTTCAACTGGTGGCGGTGCAACATTGCGTTATCTAGCTGGGGACAACATGCCTGGCTTACTTATTCTAAATGAGCGCTAGGGTTGATTGAAGAACTGACTACCAATAATTTCATCATTCAACCATTGAAATCAACACCTGGGCGGCTTGGGTTTGCATACACATGATCTCGGCTTGATCTCAAATTAGGAAATACTATAGTATATTGACTCTTACTGCCTTCATATACGAAACTTCGTCGTTACCCGCCCCAAGCATCATTATATATTGTCCCTGCTCCAAATCATCGGCTGCTGTAAAAGTGAAGGAAATCTCCTTTGCGCTTCCAGACGGAACTGAGACCGACTGTTCACTGAAAATACCAGTCGAGTTACCAAGGGCTCCAGTAGGCGTGAACGTCCCTGCAGCCATCATTTCGCCGTTGAAGTTGCTTGATGCATTCAATCTCAATCTTATTTCCGCGCTTTCCCCTTTTGCGACTGTGACTTCAGTCGGCCCCGTTACTGCAATGGGCACTGGCTTCGATGCATCTAGTTTTGCGATTTTGTTCTCTGTCCATTCACTGAACCAAGTCTGGTTGTTCTGGTCGACTCCAAATTGCATAACATTCGCTATGCCACATGTTGTTGCTTCGGGGGCGCAAAGAGTCCAAGCTCTATTTTGAGAAGGAACCCAGTATTCTACCAATGCCAGTTCATCAGGATCAAAGCGAGCCATCTTGTTTCCTGTATGTTCGTTGAACCATAAGGAGCCGTTAGCTCCTCTGTCTATCCAATACGGAAGCGTATAAGCATTAGGGGGTGTGTTACCACCATAAATCTTCGGAGAAGCTATTGATGTAACGAATCTGGTTATATTGTCCGAAGCAGGATCATAGTTGAAGAATGTGCTCGTGCCATGGTCTGCTACCCATACTCTTCCATAATTGTCTAGTTCCATTCCCACAGGTGCACCAAGATCCTGTGGCAGATCAACTATTCGTACAACTCTGTCGGTTTCAATATCATACTGAAAGAGCTGTCCCCTCTTCTGTTGGAAAGCAAGGAGCGAAACCCAAACGTCATTTCTTTCGTTATCTACGACCAGTCCGCCTGAAGTGATTAGATTAGGATTAATGCCCGAGAATCCCTCAAGTGGTAGAGCAATTTCTCTAAATCCTTCTGAGGTCCCGTTTTGGAAACTAGATACATTCCCAAAGAAAAGAGACTGGGAGTTTATTCCTATGATATACAAGTTACCATTTGAATCAAAATCCATCATTGAAGGATATTTGGCTGGAACTTTAAACATCTCGAAATCTCCAGTTGACTGGCTAAATCGCCAGATCGTATTGTTTTGATCTGTAAACCAAACATTACCGCCGCTGCTATCCAGTTTTACTGTCCATGACATCAACCATGAAGGTACCGCCGTGAAGGGTAGCGAACGCGTGGGCCATGAGGGGATTTCGTATTGCATGAATGTACCATTAGTACTATCATAGCTGCCGAGAATGCCACGTTTTGTCGATACATACCAAATCTTTGAGCCATCGACAGCAATGCCGACTGGCATTTGACATTCTGTAGGAAGGGCAACTTCGCTTATATATGCATTCAAATTTGGTGATGTATTCTGACCGCAAAATTGTTGCTCAAATAGCTTCGCTCTAGTTTCATCATTTTGTGCACTTGTTGCAGGGTTATTTATTTCTGGCGCAGCGCGCCAGGACATCGAAATATAGACTGCGGCGATAGCCACAATGCCAACTATAGCATAAATGATAATTTTTTTTGAAGATTTGCTCATTTTTGTTTTCCGAGGTGAATCTGGCAATGGCAAGAAACAGAAAGATCTTTTCCATCTTATATCTCTTGTCGGAGATATAAGCAAAAATAGCGATGGGGATTACTAGGAGATTTGCTTGGTTGCAGAAAAAGGAGAAGAAGAGAGCCAAGGGTACCAAAATTTCAAAGGATACCTGTCGGTGTTGTTTGCCGCTGTTCTGTTTGGCTCTGTATTCAGCCTAGCCAAGGTTCCACTTACTACTGTAGATCCTCTTGTCTTAACAGCAATTGTTTATACTATCTCGGGATTGGCGCTCATCCCATTTGCAAGGGCCTCATTCACATTTGAGGGAAAATACGACTACCTGTACGTTGTAATCGTAACAATCTTTGGAGGCATATTAGCTCCAGTACTTTTGATGTACGGGCTTCAGCAGACAGCAGCCTCCACCGCAGCCATATTGACAAACGGAGAAATCGTATTTACAATAGCGCTCTCATCCGTATTTTTTGGCGAAAAGCCCCATGGATGGGTCGGATTGTTTGCAGTTTTTCTAGTTGTTATAGGTTTAGCGATCGCGACCACGGAAGACTTGACAGCCTTAGAAAGCATCCTTGACTTAAACCCTGGTAATATAATGATACTAGCATCAATGTTAATGTGGGCAATAGACAATAATGTCAGCAGACGTCTCACATTAAAAGTCAGCCCAGCCAAGATAGCGATGGTAAAGTCACTTGCTGGTGGTCTTGTCCTGTTAGTCATAGCTTTGGCCATGGGCAAAGGAGAGATCATTACAGGAATAAAATTTGACATGTGGATGCTAATAATTGTAATGTCAATCTCAGGCTTCGGCGGAGCGCTTCTGTTATTTCTTGAAGGTATGAAGAGAATTGGAACTGTAAAAACCATGTCTATGTTTTCGATGACTCCGATTTTTGGGATAGTGATCGCAGCTTTGGCACTTGGCGAATCTATAACTGTAGTTCAAGGTATTGCTACAGGTCTCATTATTATTGGTATAATTCTGATCGGTCGACACTAGAGAAGCTTTAGCTCAAGTGTAACTTTGTCAATAAGATTAGAAGGAGCTGGTCCTATTCCAACACAAGTAATTGTGCCTGACGGGATTTGTGTCAAACCACTATCTTGCACTTGCACCACCGGTAGGTATAACTCCTCAGCCCGCTTTCTTACCGCCATTAATTCTTCAATGTTTTTTACTTTTACCACGACTTTAGCCTGACCAGCAGCAAACCATGCCTTGAACCATTCTCTTCTAGATGTTTTTACCTTCTCTGCACCCATAACTGCAGCATGGGCCACCTGCGCCGCTATTTTGCCAGTTCCCATGTTTATATCACGCCTGACAATAATTACTTGCTTAAAGTCCATATCCCACACTAGATTGCTCATAGTTTAATTAACAGGCAGAAAAATACATTACTGGTATTTTGTCAGATGCCAGATTATGATGTGATAGTTGCAGGAGGAAGCATCTCCGGACTGCTTGCTGCTCGTGAAATCGCTGCGGGGGATCTTTCCGTTGCGGTACTTGAGGAAGACTCTGAAATTGGCACGCCTGAGCACTGTGGCGGCCTCGTAAGTATGTCTGGCATACACGATCTGGGCATAGTACCTGATAATAAGACAATAGAGAACTCGGGTATAACACATGCCAAGATTTTTTCCCATTCAAGCTGTTTTGAAATTAGTTCAGCAAAACAAAAAGTTATTGTGTTAGATAGGCGTGCGTTTGATAAGCAGATCGCATATCAGGCACAGAACAAAGGGGCAGAAATAAAAGTAAAATGCACAATGCGTTCGATTGGAAAACAAGATGATGAATATCTGGTGAAGACCTCTGAAGGAGATCTTTCATGCGAATATTTTGTGGATGCAAGAGGTGTAGGATCACTAATCAGTAAAAACAGGGATGGAGCTCTTCAATCAGCACAGTATGAA
>Ga0081538_10006418_pt1 | contig 10357 bp, 10 predicted proteins | sample TabmetS5T2R1_FD_71022 | JGI IMG/M metagenome (GOLD analysis project Ga0081538, IMG submission 71022) | Tabebuia heterophylla rhizosphere microbial communities from the University of Puerto Rico - S5T2R1 | ecosystem: Host-associated > Plants > Roots > Rhizosphere ...
AGAAGCCGCATCCCCCGATCCTCATCGGCGGATATGTCGACCGCGTCCTCCAGCGCGCCGCCGTCGCCGGCGACGGCTGGCTCACCTACTTCTATCGGCCGGAAAGTTTTGCCACGTCGTGGACCAAGATCCGCGGCTTCGCCAAGCAAGCGGGAAAGGACCCGGACGCGCTCCTCAACGCCTCGCAACTCCCAATCTTCATCGGCAAATCCAAGCAGGCCGTCGAAAGCCAGATGATGGAATGGCTTACCAAGGAATGGGACTTTGCGTCCTGGAGCGAGTCGACCAAAGACAGCGCCATCATGGGAACGGTCGACGAATGCGTCGAGCAACTCAAGGCGCATCTCGCGGTGGGAACGCAGAAGATCATCTTCGTTCCTTATAAGTATCAAATGGAGCAGATCGAGACGATTGCGCGGGAGATCATTCCGCGGCTCAAGGCGAAATAGTTGCATGCCTGATTCCAACACCGTCCGCACTTTGCCGGAAAATATTGGCTGCCCAGGCATCCGTTCCTTGTGCTATGGTTCCAACAAGAGAACCACTTGGCCAGGCTCGCGCAACACGCAATACAAGCGCGGCCGCCCACGGCTCGAACGCGGTTGACGTATCATGCGCTGCTTGCTCCCGAACGGATTTGGCACCTACGCGAGGATCGGCTGACGCCGCTCGCTTAACGGAGGGACGGAAGATGAGGGAATACCAAACCAAGACGACGCTCGCGGCGATGCTCCTTGCCGCGGGCCTCACCACGGGCGCCGGTGCGCAAGACGCGATCAAGGTCGGCGTCATTCAGCCGTTGAGCGGCGCGTTTGCGGCATCGGGAAATTATGTCGCTAACGGCGCGAGGATCGCCGCCGACGAGATCAATGCCAAGGGCGGCGTCCTCGGCAAGAAAATCGAGCTGGTGATCGAGGATAATAAGAGCATTCCGACGGAAGCGGCCGCGGTCGCCGAGAAGCTCATCGTGCGCGACAAGGTGCCGGTGATGATGGGCGCATGGGGCTCGGGCTTCACGCTCGCGGTGATGCCGAAGCTCATGGAATACAAGGTGCCGATGCTGGTCGAGACCTCGTCGGCGGGCAAGATCACGACCTCGGGGAACCCTTACATCTTCCGCATCTCGCCACCCTCGGCGATCGAGGCGGTCGCGTTCGCCAAGATCGTCGATCGACTCAAGATCGGGAAGGCGGATTTCCTCGTCGTGAACAACGATTGGGGCCGCGGCGCGGCGGAAGACTTCGGCAAGATGTTCCGAGAGCGCAACATCAAGGTGGGCCTGGTCGAGACCATGGACCCGCCGGCTCAGGACATGAGCGCGCAGCTCGCCAAGATCAAGGCATCAGACGCCGACACGCTCATCATCACCACCGCGGTCGAGCAGCTCACGCTGATCTTCAAGCAGGCAGCCGCGATCGGGCTGAAGAAGCGGGTCATTACCACCGGCGGCTCGCAGAGTCCCGATCAACTGATCGAACAGGCCGGCGCGGCGGCGAACGATACCACCCACATCATGTTCTTCACGCCGTGGGATCCCAACGTCTCGGCTGCCCCGGCCATGGCGAAGGCCTTCATCGACGAATGGAAAAAGCGCGGCCTCCCGTTCGCCGGCCTGACAGAGAGCTTCCGCGGCTATGACGGGATCCGCACCATCGCGGCCGCGATCGGCAAGGCCGGCAAGGCCGAGCCCGAGGCGATTCGCGCGGCATTATGGCAGATCGAGCTCGACGGGATGAACGGCAAGATCAAATTCGAAAAGGCCGGGCCCGCGGGCCAGGAAAGCGGCCAGAGCAATCCCGGCATCTATCTGATTAGGATCGAGAACGGCAAGGTCGTGCTTCCCAACGTCTGACGTCTTCGATGGCCAGCCTCCGGGATCGACCCGGAGGCTCGATCCTTGAGCGGGCCGTAACGGAGGGGCCGCTTCCTGTCCGGACCGTGAGGGGCGCGTGGACCAATTCCTGCAGCACTTGGTCAATGCCGTCATCCTGGGCGGAACCTATGCCCTGCTCGGCATCGGCTTGACGCTGATCTTCGGCATCATGCGGGTGGTGAATTTCGCCCACGGCGAGCTCTATGCCTTCGGTGCGTATACCGTCTATCTCGTCGCGGCGGCGCTCGGGCTCGATTTCTTCCTCGGCCTCGCGGTTGCCGTCATTGCCGGCGCGTTGCTCGGCGCGCTGATCGAGATCACGCTGCTGCGACCCCTGCGCACCGACGACATCGACACCGTCATGCTGGTGATGATCGGTGCCTGGATCGTGATGCAGAACACCGAGCTCATGGTCTGGGGCGGCGTCGCCAAGGCGATCGTCACGCCGTTCCCCGATACTCCGCTGGTGATCGGCCCGGTTTCCCTGTCCTGGCTGCGGGTCTTCGTGCTGCTCGTCGCGCTCGTGCTGATCGTCGGGAGCTACCTGCTCATCCACCGCACCAAGCTCGGCAAGGCGATGCGCGCGACGTTCCAGGACCGGGATACTGCGGCGCTGATGGGCGTCAACATCAAGGGCATCTATACCGCGACCTTCGCCATCGGCTCCGGCCTTGCCGCAGCCGCGGGTGCCCTGCTCGGCCCGGTCTTTCTCGTCACGCCCACGATGGGAGACCTCGCGTCGCTCAAGGCCTTTGCCATCGTCATCCTCGGCGGCCTCGGCAACATCACTGGCGCGACCATCGGCGGCTTCATCCTGGCCTTGGTCGAGGAGCTCGGTGCCGGCTACGTTTCGTCCGGCTACCGCGACGCCATGGGCTTTCTGATCATCATTGCGGTGCTGCTGTTCAAGCCGACCGGCCTGTTTGCGCGGGCGGAGCGCGTTGGATGAAACGCGCGTTGCCGGTCTTCTGGCTCGTCCTTCTCCTCACCGTTCCGTTGTGGCTGCGCGACCAGTACCTCCTGCACACGCTGATCACGACTGGCATTTTCACCATCGCGGCCATGAGCCTGAACCTGCTGCTCGGCTATACCGGACAGCTCAGCCTCGGCCACGTGGCGTTCTTCGGTATCGGTGCCTACGCCAGCGCGCTGACCACGCTTGGCTTCGACGTCGAGCTGTTCGCAGGCTTTCGCGTCGTGCACCAACCCTGGCCCGCCATTGTCGGCTTCTTCGTCGCGATCGTCGTCGCCGGCGTAAGCGGCTACATGATCGGTCGGCTGTCATTCAAGGTGCGCGGCGCCTATTTCGTGATCGTCACCATCAGTTTTGCCGAGGTGACCCGGCTGGTCGCTTTGAATTGGGTAGAACTAACCCAGGGTCCATTGGCGCTTACCAACATCCCTCCGTTTACCCTGGGATTTCCCGGCCTTGGCACCTACACGCTCTGGAACAAGGTCGCCTACTACTACTTCGTCCTCGCCGCGGGGCTCGGAGCCTACGTCGTCATCAGCCGGTTGGTCGGTTCTCGCATCGGCCGCGCCATGATTGCGCTCAAGAATAACGAGTCGCTCGCAAGCTCGGTCGGCATCGATGTGACGCGCTATCTTGTGCTGGCAGCGGTCGTATCTGCGGCAGTGGCGGGGGGCGCGGGAAGCCTGTACGCGCACTACCTCAAGATCATCGACCCCGATATTTTCCTGTTCGTCTACACCGTCACGATGGTGATCATGGTGATCACCGGCGGCAAGGGAACCTTGGCGGGGCCGATCGTCGGCGGGATCATTTTCGGGTTCCTGCCGGTGATCGTGCGAGACTTCGCAGCGCCGGCCATGCAATGGATTCTGTACGGCGCCCTGATGATCGTGATCGTTTTCGTTCTGCCTCAGGGGGTAGTGCCGGCGGTGGAGCATTGGGTGACGAACCGGGCGCGACGTAAGCTCGCCGCAACCATTCTGGCCGGCACCGCCAAGCCAGGCGACGGACGATAATGCAGGCCCGGGTTGCATCCGGCGAAGTCGTCCTTTCGATCGAGCACGTCGCGGTGCATTTCGGCGGGCTCGTCGCCCTCGCCGACCTGAACTTTTCCGTTTGCGATGGCGAGATCGTGGGCCTCATCGGACCGAACGGTGCCGGCAAAACCACCGCGTTCAATGTCTTCACCGGGTTCCTGAAGCCCACGACGGGCGAAGTCCGCTATCGCGGAACGTCGTTGAACGGCCTCAAGCCGCACGAAATCGCCGATCTTGGTCTCGTCCGGACGTTCCAGCGCACGAGCATATTTCACGACCACAGTGTGTTCGACAACGTGTTGACCGGGCTGCACCGAAGGGGACGATCGACGCTGTGGGATACGCTTCTGGCGCTTCCGCGCGAGAAGGTCGCGGAACGAGAGCTGGTCGACCACGCGCATGAGATTTTGGCCTTGGTGGGACTCGATCGACGAGCAGCGGAAGTTGCCGGCGCTCTTCCCTACGGTGAACAGCGCCTGCTCGGGATCGCCTTGGCGCTGGCGGCGCGGCCTTCCATGCTGCTCTTGGACGAGCCGGTGTCCGGAATGAACCTGAGCGAGACCGCGAAGGTCATGAAGCTCATCGACTCAATCCGCGGCTCCGGCGTGACCATCCTCGTGGTGGAGCACGACATGCCGATGGTCATGCAGGTGTCGGACCGCATCGTTGTCCTCAATTACGGGCGGATCATCGCGGAAGGCCCGCCGGCGGCCATTCAGAAGAATCCCGACGTCATCCGCGCCTATCTGGGAGAAGGAAAGAGGCGTGCTTGACCTGCGCGATGTCGTGTGCCGCTACGGCTTGGTGATGGCGCTCAAAGGCGTGTCGCTTACGGTCGGCAAAGGCCAGCTCGTCGCCCTGATCGGCGCGAACGGCGCTGGCAAGACCACGACGTTGCGGGCGATCTCGGGCTTGCTGCATCCGACCGCCGGGACGATCACGTTCGAGGGCCATGACATCACCCATGCCTCGCCGCGCACGATCCTTTCGCTCGGCATCGCCCATTGCCCCGAGGGACGTCACGTCTTTCCGCAAATGACGGTGGCAGAGAACCTGGAGATGGGGTGCTACCTGCGCACCGATCGCCAGCAGATCGCGACCGATATGGCGCGCATCTTCGACCAGTTTCCGCGCCTTGCCGAACGGCGGCAGCAGGCGGCGGGAACATTGTCGGGGGGCGAGCAGCAGATGCTCGCGATCGGGCGGGCCCTGATGTCGCGGCCAAAGCTGATCCTCTTCGACGAACCTTCGCTCGGCCTCGCCCCCAACATCGTCGAGCGCACGTTCGACATTGTTACTAGCATTCGGGCGTCCGGCACGACTGTCCTTATGGTGGAGCAAAATGCTTCCGCCGCCTTGGATATGTGCGACCATGCCTATCTGTTGGAATCCGGTTCGCTCGCGCTCGAGGGCAGCGGGCGCGAGTTGATTGACAATCCGCACGTGCGGCAGGCGTATCTCGCAGGATGAGGCATTCCGCGCCGGTGGTGGCCAATCGGACGCGGCTCTATGCGCCAGGCCGCCAAACGATCCTGTCCAACGGCAGTCGCGGCCGTTCCTTGCCGCCGTTCGCGGGCGACCCCAGGGTGACCAGGCTCTGCGGCTCCCATCCGTCTGGCAACCGCAGCGCCGCGACGACGGCCGGTCCGCAAAACAATGGAGCGCACATGACGCAGGCGCCCATGCCTTCCGCATACGCGGCGAGGAGGATGTTCTGCATTGCCATGGCGGTGCTTTGTATCGCCATCACGCGCTCCGCAGTTCGCCGTCGCTCGTCAGGATATTGGTCCATATCCCGGGTATCGAGACACACGAGGATAACCAGAGGAGCTTCGGTGATGCGCGCGTACGAACGGGCCACGTCGCGCTCGACATCGTCCGGATCATCACCGTCGGCAAGGCGATCCTCGCGCAAGCGCTTACCCATCGCTTTTGCGAGACGGTCCTTCCAGATGGCGTCGTCCAGGATCGCGAATCGCCAGGGCTGCCGGTTGTGTGCGGAAGGAGCCGAAGCTGCTGCGAGCAGCAGCCGATCGACCAGAGTGGGATTGACCTTGGCCGCAGCATAGCGGCGAACCGAACGCCTGCCCTTGATGATAGCGTGCAGGCCGTAGTCTTCGTATTTGGTCGAGAGCACAACAATTCCCATCCGGTGCGATCGAGCACAAGCATGCTCCTTTCCGGATAGGCCGGCAAGATGCGCCGAAAACATGGATCTCGGCTTCTCCATATGCGCTCCGTTTCGCTTGCCAGTGACACAACTTTCGGCCGTAGTCCTGCCGGTTCTTGCTGCACTCTGGCTTTCCTTGACCACCGAAAGGCTGGTCACTAATGCTAATGCATGCTTCCTTCCGATCTCATCCTATACGGCGGCAAGATCATCACGTTGGACCGCACGTCCCGCCTAGCGCAGGCCGCGCGCGTCGGAATTGAGGCGAGCAGGGCGAACTCCTATTCCCGGCCGATCGAAGGATCGCGCATCTTGCGACTGCCGACCGGTGCGCAGTCCCCCACGTCGTGCCGGTGTGCTTCGCGCTAGCGGAAGGCACGCTCTACATCACGATCGACGAAAAGCCAAAGCGACATTGCGGCACCGCGCTGAAGCGTTTAAGGAACATCATCGAGAACCCGGCGGTCGCCGTGATCGTCGATCGCTACGACGAGGATTGGGCACGGCTCGGTTGGGTCATGCTGCGAGGACACGCGGAAATCCTGACGGATGGGACGGAGCACGATCATGCGCAAGCGCTGCACCGTTTCCGCTACCCGCAATTGAACGCAATGCAGATCGCGCAGCACCCGGTGATCGCGATCCGCATCGAAGAGACGACGAGCTGGGGCAATCTATTCGTGACGGAGGTGTCCTGACTCGGCGAGGTCTGATCGTCGAAACGCAAAGCGGCTGCAACGTGAGCTTTTCAAGAGCATACTGGCACAGCCGCTCCGTTGGGGCTGCAGATGGCGTCGACCACGGAGGGTATCGTCATGCGCGTTGGCGCTTTTTATTTTCCCACCGACTACGGCAACGATGTCGGCGAACTGGCGGGCGCCCTCGAAGAACGCGGGTTCGAGTCGCTGTTTGTGTGCGAACACACCCACATCCCGGTCAGCCGGCGCACTCCGTTTCCGGGCGGCGGCGAATTGCCCAGGCGCTATTCACACACCCATGATCCATTCGTGGCGCTGTCGTTCGCCGCGGCGGCGACGCGTACGCTCAAGCTCGGAACCGGCATCGCCCTGGTGCCGCAACGCGACCCGATTATCACCGCCAAGTCGGTGGCGAGCCTCGACCAACTCTCGGGCGGCCGCTTCATATTCGCCATCGGCGGTGGTTGGAACGTCGAAGAGATGGAGAATCACGGCGCGCGCTACGAAACGCGCTTCCGGCTACTGCGCGAACGGGTCCTCGCGATGAAGGCGCTGTGGACCCAGCAGCAAGCCGAATTCCATGGCGAATTCGTCAACTTCGATCCGGTCTGGCTGTACCCCAAGCCAAAGCAAAAGCCGCACCCGCCGATCCTCCTGGGCGGCGAAACCGACCACACCCTGAAGCGCGTGATCGAATTTTGCGACGGTTGGTTCCCGCGCGCCCGCGGCGGCTGGGAGCCCCGGGGCGCGATGGCGCGCCTGCGCCAAGCAGCCCTCGCCGCCGGACGCGATCCTGCGTCCCTGTCGGTCACGGTTTTCAATGCTCCGGCTGACGCAGCGGCGCTCGCGCTATATCGCGAGGCCGGTATCCAGCGGGTACTGCTCGAAGTGCCGGACTTGACGCGCGACGAGATCCTGCGCGTGCTCGACAGCAACGCGCAGCTAGCGAAGACCTGAGCCCATGGATCATCTGTGAGGAGGGGAATCATGCTCACGAAGAGGATTTTCCTGCCTGTCATCGTGGCCATCGGCGTGGCGCTAGCTGGCGTGCACCCGGCCGGTGCGCAATCCTATCCCAGCAGGCCGATCAAGATTGTCGTGCCGTACCCGCCGGGCGGACCTTCGGACGTCGCGGCTCGTCTGGTGGCCCAACCGCTGACTGCCAAATTGGGGCAAACCGTCATCATCGAAAATCTGCCGGGCGCCGGTGGCCGGACCGGCGCGAAGGCGGTCGCACAGGCAAGCCCCGATGGCTACACGCTGCTGCTGGGCGGTACGAACCCCAACGCGATCGCCCAGTCCATCTACAAGAGCCTGACCTTCGAACCGATCCGCGACTTTACCGCAGTCGGCGTCATCGGGGTCGATTCGAACGCATTGGTCGTCAACCCGGCGGTTCCGGCAAACACAATCCAGGAACTTATCCAATATTCACAGGCAAATCCGGGCAAACTGTCGGCAGGCGCCACGCTCGGCATCGGTCCGCATGTGACTCTGGAACTGCTCAGGGCCCGAACCGGCGCCAGCATGCTTTTCATCCCCTATAGGGGGGCGGCGCCTGCAATCTCCGACTTGTTGGGTAATCAGATTCAAATAGGTATGACCACCAAGGCGGTGCTTCTCCCCCTCATCAAAGAAGGCAAGCTGAGAGCGCTCGCCGTGACCAGCGACGACCGATGGCCGGAGCTCGCAGACGTGCCCACGATGCGCGAAAGCGGATTCCACGGAGTTCCTGCGTACCTGTGGATCGGCTTGCTCGCGCCTGCCCAAACTCCTACACCGGTGATCGAGAAACTCAACGCAAGCATGAACGAAGGACTGAAGGCTTCCGACATTCAGGCGAGCATCGCCAAGCTCGGGCTGGAGTCAAGGAGCGTGACGCCTCAAGAATTTACGGCTCGGCTGGCCGACGAGACACGCCTTTGGGAGGCCGCAGTCAAAGAGTCGGGCGTGAAACTCGACTGAATCTCCACGGATGCGTCCAGCTTTCACCGGGCTTGACGGAAGGCAACGGCTTCTCCCGCGATAGCAACCCCGATGCGCGTGCCGGCCGGCCAGCGTGACATTGCCTGATGTCTGGGAAGGCGCAACAGCTCGCGCCCCGAGGGCGCGGCGGAAACGGCACTTCACGTTTCGATTAGTGCCCATCGTTACGAAAGTGTCGTCGCAAAGTGATTGCAACAACTTCGTGTACGTGGTCAATTCTTCGGCACCCAGTGCGCAGCGATTGCGCAGGGTGCCGACGAAGCCGCGGAAATTCCATGAATTAGAGCAGCGGCAAAGAACTTGCTTCTTGCGCTTTCGAAGCCAGGAGAAGAATGCGATGAAACATCTTGCAGGATTGGTACTGTCGTTGGTGATCGCGTTTGCGCCGACCATGCTGCGAGCCCAGGATGCATGGCCTGTCCGACCGATCACGTTCCTGGTGCCCTATGGAGCGGGCGGATACACGGACTTGGTGGCCCGGTTGACCGCGCGTTATGTCGAGAAAGCCCTGGGCAAGCCGGTCATTGTGGACCACCGCGTGGGCGCCGGCGGCATCGTGGGCACGCAGGCGGTCGTGAATGCCGCACCTGACGGGTATATGTTCTGTGTCTGCAGCATAGGCGCCATCTCGATCGCGCCCTTCGACCCGCACCAGAAGGTAGGCTACGATCCGGCAAAAGACCTCACGCCCGTCGGTCTCGTCAGCTCGATCGCGCAGGTGGTCATCGTCAAGAAAGACCTGTCGGTGAAGACGATGACCGAGTTGGTGTCGTATGCAAAGGCCAATCCCGGCAAGCTCAATTACGGCTCCAGCGGCGCCGGCGGCCTGACCCACTACTCGGTTGAGCTGTTCCAAGCCCGCACCGGCATCAAGGCGGTGCACATCCCGTTCAAGGGCGGTGCTCAGTCAACTCCCGCGGTGATCGCCGGCGAGGTCGATTTCGCTTTCGCCAACATGACCGACGGCCTGCCGCAAGTCCAAGCCGGATTGGTCCGCGGACTGGCCGTGACTTCGCACAAACGCAGTCCCTACTTGCCTGATCTTCCCACCGTGCATGAGGCCGTCCTCCCCGATTTTGTTGTGGAGACGTGGAACGGCATCATGGCCCCGTCGAAAACTCCCGAACCGATCATCCGAAAATTGTCGGAGATCTTGATCAAGATGGCCGACGATCCAGACGTGAAGGAGGCCATGCGCAGGGTCGGAGCCGACACGGTCAAGACCACGCCTGAACAGTACCATGCGCAGATCCAGCAGGAAATTGCGCAGTGGAAGCCGCTGATCCAGGAGATCGCAGGAAAGAAATGATTACTGTGGAGCTTGGCGCGCGAAGCCTCGCCTTGCTCAGTTGGCGCGCATGAACGAGTAGGGGCTCATCTCGTCGGCCGTGCGACCCATGCGGATCCCAATTCTGTCAGCCGCCCCACCCGCTCGCTATCGCAAGGCGGGTGTGAATATCGCGCTCGGCACCGACAGGTTTCCCAACTGTCGAGGAACGAGCCGGGCCACCAAACAATCCTGTCCAACGGCAGTCGCGGCCGTTCCTTGCCGCCGTTCGCGGGCGACCCCAGGGTGACCAGGCTCTGCGGCTCCCATCCGTCTGGCAACCGCAGCGCCGC
>Ga0081538_10006419_pt1 | contig 10355 bp, 9 predicted proteins | sample TabmetS5T2R1_FD_71022 | JGI IMG/M metagenome (GOLD analysis project Ga0081538, IMG submission 71022) | Tabebuia heterophylla rhizosphere microbial communities from the University of Puerto Rico - S5T2R1 | ecosystem: Host-associated > Plants > Roots > Rhizosphere ...
TCTCGCGACCTCACCCTTGGAGGACAGCCTCCGCGGAAGCCTTCGGGGCTCCTTTTCGGAAGCGAGGCCGCCTTCGGATTAGTCGCGCCCCACGCGCCACGGCAACTGGCGTAGCTCCTCGGCAAGAGCCTGAGCTGCGGACTCTCCGTAGCGACGTGCCCACAAGGTGAGCCACTCCTCGTCGTCCAAGAAGAACTTCCAATCGCCGGTGACTCCATGCCTCACGAACAGAAACGGCACGGGCGACTGGAATGGTCGGAAGCTCGAGTTGTAGATCGCAGTCCCCTCATTGCCCTCGTAGTACGGCCCGAACAGGATTCCGTCCTCCACGTACGAGGGGAGTCCAAGATGCTTTTGGACGTCGTCAAAGACGCCCTGGGCACGATCAGCCGGCAAGTCGGTGAAAACAACGGCGATGACGTTGTAGATAACGTCGTCGCCGTCAGCCGGTCGAGTGTCCAGCAACAGTCTCTTGTAGCCATTCATAAGCTCGACGACTTCCGGCCCGTCCCGGTCGGCGATCTGCTCCGGAGCGAGCCAGAGTGTCTTACGTTCCAATGACCCGGGCACGAAGGGACAGACGGTCCCACCGCGGCCGAGATCCTTGTGAGGCTTGACCACGAAGGCCTTGATCCAGTCGGCGACGGCTTGAAGCGCTTCTAGCTCGCCTTCCGCGAGCTCGCTCGTCTCTCCGACGTCCTCGAGGTCCTCGAGGAGGAAGAGATCAGCGGTCTGTGGTGGCATGGAACCTCCTCCTGAAGAGAGCCGAAGCTCGCGTCATTAGCGCAGTGACCTGAATGCTGCGCGCACCTCGGTGCAGAAGAGCTCCGGCTCCTCCCATGCGGCGAAGTGGCCGCCCCTGTCGACCTCATTGAAGTACGCGAGGTCGGGGTAGACCGCCTCGACCCAGCTCCGGGGCGACGCCCAGATCTCGCCGGGGAACGTGGTGAAGCCGACCGGCACGGTGACCGCCGGAGGAGGCTCGCCGCTCGCCACCGCTGCGGCCAGCGCTCGTCCGTCCTCCCAATAGGACCGGGCCGCAGATGCGCCGGTGCCAGTCAGCCAGTGCAGCGTGATGTTGTCGACGATCGTCTCCCGGGTGAGATTGCCCACCGGCTCGCCGTCGACGAACGCGCGGGAGATCTTGTAGTAGGCGTCCGTGTCGTGGTCGAGCATCCAGGCCGCCAGCCCGACCGGTGAGTCCAGCAGGGCGTAGCCGATCGTCTGTGCCCGCGTGGCCATCTCCAGGAAGTATCCGAAGCCGTCTTCCCTGAACGTCGCGACCGCCTCTGCCGCTGCGCGTTCCTGTTCGGATTCCTTGGGCAGTTGATCGCCGATTGCGAGCACCGCCGTCAGCAGGTTGAGGTGGTAGCCGACCAACCCCTCGACCGCCTGGCGGCCCATCGCGTCGGTGACACCGGCGCCCACGTCGCCGCCCTGGGCGACATAGCGCGTGTAGCCGAGACGGTGCATCAGCTCCGCCCAGGCGCGCGCGGTACGGCCTTGGTCCCAGCCGAGTTCGGTCGGCTCGGCCGAAAAGCCGTAGCCAGGCAGGGACGGCAGCACGAGGTGGAATGCGTCCTCCGCTTGCCCACCGTGGGCGGTCGGGTCGGTCAGCGGGCCGACCGTGTCCAGCAGCTCGATGACCGAGCCGGGCCAGCCGTGCGTCATGATCAGCGGCAACGCGTTCTCGTGCGGCGACTCCACGTGGATGAAATGGATGTCCACGCCGTCGATCTGGGTAGTGAACTGCGGCAGCGCGTTCAGCTTCGCCTCGACCTTGCGCCAGTCGTAGTCGGTCGTCCAGTAGCGCGCCAGTGCCTGCAGCGTCGCCAGCTGCACGCCCTGGGAGCGGTCTGCAACGAGCTCTTTAGAAGGCCAGCGCGTCGCCTCGATCCGGCGTCGCAGCTCAGCGAGCTCCTCTTCGGGAATCTCGACCTGGAAAGGACGTACGTCGGTCTCGGCGGCAGTGGCCATGACAACCTCCGTGCTGAGGGACGGGGGACGACGACCCCCCCTGATCGACGACAGTCGCACACTACTCCTGCCGGCGGGGCCTAGCAACGACACAAGGCCGCTCCGCACTCGTCGCGCATCGCGCGGGTCTCTAGCGCGTACTTCGAACGAACTCTCGTCTTACCGGACGGGGGTAGGCGTTGTGCGGACTGAGAGCGGACTCGCCCGGGAAATCCTTCCGCCAGGGTTAGTAGCGGAGGTGTGCCGAGAAGCGGAAACCCGCTCCAGGTGAAACGGCTTGCTTTCGCGATCGCGTGAAAGGAGCAGCGCGGGGGGCACCCTGGCTACTTTGCCCTAGCCAACGGGGATGAGCGCGAACAAATAACGGCTAGGCGAGCCGCTGGTCCTTGTGGCGCGAAGGAGCGACGCCCTGCTCGTGCCGTGACGGCCTGTTTGCGAGGATCCCTCCTGCCCTACGGGACCCAGCCGGGCAGGGCGGCCGCCTGCCGGATCCACGTCGCCATCTCCGCCTCGTCGAGCTGGTCGTCCTCGTGGATGTCGAGGTAGCGCACTTCCTTGTGCTTGGACTCGCCGGGGGGGACGGGGCGCAATGACGTGCCGCGGAAGAAAGCCACCTTGACGTACTTCGTGAAGCAATGAAAGTTGAGGAACCATCCCCGGTCCTCGATGCCATAGAAGGGCGAGTTCCACCTGACTGCCTTGCGCACCTCGGGGACGGTGCGCACGATGAGCGCGTCGAGGCGGCGCCCGACGTTGCGCTTCCAGCCCGGCATGGCCGCGATGTAGGCCTGCACGGGGGCGTCCCCGTCGGCCTTCGCGATCTGAGGGTTGCCGCCTGCGAGGAGGGTCGGCTTCTTGGACGTCTTCCCGGCCATTGTGTTCACTCCAACTGTCAATTTTGCCCCTATGCGCGCTGTCGCGCTCTCCGCCCTAGCCAACCGGGACCGGCCCAAACAAACCCGAGAGCGGGGATGCACCGTTCATGCAATTGAACGCAATATGGGCCATCCGGGCCATTTACAGCCCCGCCGGTCTCCGCCACAGTTCACTCGATAGACCGCCTTCGACGTTGGCGGGGTAGATGCTCCAAGGACGGGGCAAGGAGGGGCGCTTCGGCGCCCCCCTTTTGCGTGGCAACGTGATGCTTCGGCACGCGCTCGGTAGACGCAATCCACAGCCCGCACTAGCCACCAACCCGTGTGCAGGCTCGGAGAAACAACCGGAAACGGCCCTACGTAGCCGGATTCGGCTTGGTAGAGCCAGCGGGGCAGCCAGGACTCGAACCTGGAATCGCCGGTTTTGGAGACCGGTGCCTTAGCCAATTAGGCCACTGCCCCCGAAGGTCAGCTTAGTGCGGGCGGAGGGATTCGAACCCACACACTCTCTCGAGCACCGGGACCTAAACCCGGCCCGTCTGCCAGTTCCGGCACGCCCGCGGGGTTCGTGGCCACAGTGGCACGCGCCCGCCCGAGATTCTAGACTTGGCTCCGGGATGGAGGCGACAACCGTTCGCGAGGGGTACGAGCTCTGGCGGCCGAATCGCGAGAAGCCCGAAGCCCAGATGACGAAGGCGCTCGTCACGCTCGTACTGCTGATATCCGCCGCGCTGCTCTTGATCGTCACGATCGGCGGGTGGGAGCGGCTACAGAGCTTCGGCGTCGCGATGATGACGATCATCTACGCGGCGATCTACATAGCGTTCGCATACCTGACAGCGCGCTGGCAGCGCGGAATCCTGCCGGTCGCCGCGGCGCTCGCGATCATCCTCGCGATCTTCGCCGGGGTCGCCGCGCCGGCATGGTTCGCGCGAGCCAAGGAAGGGCTCGACTCCCCGGCGCTCCCCGAGGAGCTTCTTGGGCTGCTCACACTGCTGCTCGTCCCGGTCCAGCTCGTCCTGGTGGCGATCGCGTTGATCGCCTTCAACCAGAACTGGCACGTCGAGGAGGAGCGGCCCGTCGGCGGGGAGCCGCCGCCCGACGAGTACGAGCCGGCGGGGCCGGCACCATCCGCACCGCAACCCACCTAGCACCGCTCAGAACAGCGTCAGCGGTGGCGCGAGCAGGTGCGGGCCGTCCTGGCGCACGTCGTTGACCGCGTCCGAGACCTCGCGCACGCGGAGCCCCTCGGGCTCGATTGGACGCAGTAGGTTGCGCAGCCCAGCGGGATCGCCGTCGGGCGAGATCCACTCGCTCTCGGCGTCCGGCGAGAGGATCACCGGCATGCGGTCGTGAATCGGGCGCACGACCTCATTCGGCTCGCATGTGACGATCGCGCAGCTGTGCACCGATTCGCCGCCGTTGCGAAGCGCCGCCCAGATGCCCGCGAACGCGAACGGCTCGCCGTCCTCGCGACTGATCCACACCGGCTGCTTGCCGTGCTGGCCGACGCGCCACTCGTAGAACCCATCGGCAGGGATCAGGCAGCGGCGACACAGGAACGACTCGCGGTACGCCGGCTGGGTCTCGAGCGTCTCGGCCCGCGCGTTGATGAGTGCCCGCGTACCTTCCTGCGCCCAGCGCCCAGGAAGCAGCCCCCAGCGCAGCCGCCCGAGCTCGCGGCGCCCACCGTCCGCCGTCCGTATCGCCAGCACCGGGTCGGTCGGCGCGATGTTGAACCGCGGTCGCTCGTCGAAGTCGAACGTCGGGTCGACTTCGAACCCGAACCGCGCGCGAAGCGTCGCCGGATCGATCTTGGTGAGCGTGTAGCGGCCGCACACGGCAGACCAGGCTACTGCGGAGGAAAGCGGAGAATTGGCGCCGTTTTGTTCTGCCTTTTACGCATTCTGCGCGCCTAAACTGAAGCCGAGCCGACTACGTTCGGCTTGATGAGTTCCGCTGCGGCGGTGGCCAAATCGGCAAAGGCGATGGATTCAAAATCCATTGCGCGAAAGCGCTTGTGGGTTCGAGTCCCACCCGCCGCATCCTCGTCACCGGGCGAGCATGCGATCTGCCGATGACGTCCGACGTGTGCTCGAACTCGCTGCCGAGGGTCTGAACCAGTGTCAGATCGCTCGTGCGACGGGAATACCGCGGGGCACGATCCGGGACTGGCTTCGCGGCAAGATTCCGGACCGCAGCGGTTGGACCAGACACGGGCATCGCGCATCCTGCATGCGGTGCCACGGCGTCCGGGAGACGTTTCCGTTTCCGGACCTCGTCGAGCATGGCTATGCGTATCTGCTTGGTCTGTATCTCGGCGACGGCTACGTCTCCTCGGGCCCGCGTGGCGTCTATCGAATTCGGGTCTTCCTCGACCGCGCCTACCCGCTGATCGTTGAAGAGTGCGTTGCCGCGATTAGCTTGACCATGCCAACCAGCAAGACCGCGGTTTACCAACCATCGGACGAGCACATGACGGTGGTTTCGTCGTTCTCCAAGCACTGGCCGTGCCTGCTCCCCCAACACGGCTCCGGCCCGAAAAACCTCCGGACGATCCGCCTCGAGCGCTGGCAGCGACAGATCGCGGACCGGTATCCGAACCGGCTGCTTCGGGGTCTAATCCACTCGGATGGCTACCGCGGCCTCAACACGATCAAGCATGCGGCCCGAACGTACTCGTATCCCCGGTACCAATTCTGTAACCGCTCGGCAGAGATCCGAGGGATCTTCTGCGAGTACTGCGACAAGCTGGGGATCGAGTGGCGGCAAATGAACCGGTACAACGTCTCCGTCGCTCGGGCGGAGTCGGTGGCCAAGTTGGACCGGTTCATCGGCCCCAAGCAGTAAGCGCCCAGCAGCTCCCTGACGGACTCCGATCGCCGAGCGCCCCGGCGATAATCCCCCGCTCGTGGACGTCGGCGAGCGCATGGCCCTCATCCGCCGCCTGTGCTCGTTCGAGCGCAGGGGCGCCGGCACCGACGCCGAGCGGCGCGCCGCCAACTACCTCGTCGAGCGGCTCCGCGAGGGCGGTCGCCGAGCCGAGGTCGAGCCGACCTACGTCCATCCGCAGTACGCCCTCGCGCACGGGATCCACTGCGCGCTTGGAATCGCCGGCAGCATTGCCTCGATCGAGTTCCCGCCGCTCGGGTTCGCGATCGTCCTGGTCGCCGCGCTGTCGATGTACCTCGACCTCAACACGCGGGTCTACCTCATCCGCAGGCTGTTCTTTCGCCGCGCCTCGCAGAACGTCGTCTCCCGCGGCGGCCGCCCGTTCGCTCCCACCCGCATCGTCGTCTGCGCCCACTACGACGCCCCCCGGACCGGGCGAGTCTTCGCGCCGCGCACCGTGAAGCGTGCCGCCCGCCTCCAGTCCCGCCTCCCGTTCCCCATCGGCTTCCTCCGGATCGCGTTCTGGTCGCTCGCCGCCCTCCTCCCAATCCTCGGCGCCCGCATGGCCGGCGTCGACGCCGAGTGGCTGTCGGTGGTCCAGCTCATCCCCACGCTGGCGCTCGTCGTCGAGGTCTTCTTGCTCGTCGACATCGCGCTCTCCGACGTCGTGCCGGGAGCGAACGACAACGCCTCGGGTGTCGCTGCCGCGCTGTCGGTCGCCACCGAGCTCGAGCGCGACCCGCCGCGGCACCTCGACGTCTGGGTCTTGCTCACCGGCGCCGGCTGGACGCTGCACCAGGGGATGCGAGCGTTCGTGAAGGCACATCGCAAGGACCTGGTGCCCGACTCGACCTATTTCCTCGAGCTCGACACCGTCGGCCTCGGGGACGTCCGCTTCGAGACCGCCGCCGGGTGGGCCGTCAGCTTCCCGATGGACCCGCGCCTCGTCGAGCTTTGCGGGGCGCTCGCGGACGCCGACCGCGAGGGCGAGGACCGCTACCGTGCACGGGCGCTCGGCCCCGGCGGACTCCCCGGCGAAGCCGTCGCCGCACGTCTTCGCCGCTACCCGGCGATCACCATCACCTGCGCCGGCGAGCTCGACATCGCCCCCGGCGCGCGCAGCGCGGCAGACGTTCCCGATCGCATCGACCCCGAAGCGCTCGAACGTGCGCACGCGTTCTCCGTCGGGCTCGTCCACCTGCTCGATCGCGAGGTGGGACGAACCGCGCTGGTATAAGCAGGCGCGTGGAGAGGACGACTGCAACCTCGCGTCCCCGGGGCGAGCTCCTCTGGGAGCCCTCGCCCGAGAGCGCCGAGCGGGCGACGATGACCCAATACATGGGCTGGCTCGAGGCCGAGCGCGGGCGTGCGTTCGACGACTACCGGGCGCTGTGGGAGTGGTCGGTTACCGAGCTGGAGGAGTTCTGGTCCTCGATCTGGGACTTCTTCGACGTTCGCGCCTCGAAGCCATACACCGAGGTGCTCGCCGAGCGAACGATGCCCGGCGCGAGATGGTTCGCCGGCGCCGAGCTCAACTACGCGGAGAACCTGCTCCGGATCGGCGGCGACGACGCCCTCGCGGTGCAGCACGCCGCCGAGGGACGCGAGCTCGAAGGGCTCACCCGCGGCGAGCTGCGCGACAGGGTGGCTGCGCTCGCGGCCGGCCTCAAGTCACTCGGGGTGGAACGAGGGGACCGGGTCGTTGCCTACCTTCCGAACACGCCCGCGGCCCTGATCGGGTTCCTGGCCACCGCCTCCATCGGAGCGATCTGGTCGAGCTGCTCGCCGGACTTCGGTGTCGGCTCTGTCGTCGACCGCTTCGCCCAGATCGAGCCCAAGGTCCTGCTGGCGATCGACGGCTACGCGTACGGGGGACGCGAGTTCGACCGCATGAGTGTCGTGGAGACCCTCGAGGGCGAGATGCCCACCCTCGAGCGAACCGTTCTGATCCCGTATCTCGATCCCGACGCCGACCCGGCGCGCCTTGCCAACGGCGTGTCGTGGCACGAGGTCGAGGACGAGGGCGCCGGCGCCCCGCTCACTTTCGAGCAGGTCCCGTTCGACCACCCACTGTGGGTGCTCTACTCGTCCGGGACCACCGGCCTGCCGAAGGCGATCGTCCAGGGTCACGGCGGGATCCTGCTCGAGCAGCTCAAGAAGCTGGGCCTACACGTCGACGCCCAGGACGGCGATCGCCTGTTCTGGTTCACGACCACCGGATGGATGATGTGGAACTTCCTCGTCAGCGGGCTTCTGACCCGCGCGTCGATCGTCCTCTACGACGGCAGCTCTGGGCACCCCGACATGAACGTGCTGTGGGAGCTCGCCGATCGCGCCGGCATCACCTGCTTCGGGACCAGCGCGAGCTACGTTGCCGCGTGCATGAAGGCCGGCATCGAGCCGTCGGCGGAGTGCGATCTCGGAGCGCTGCGGTCGGTCGGGTCCACCGGGTCGCCGCTCTCCCCGGAGGGATTCGACTGGGTCTATGAGCACGTCGGCGAGGACACGTGGCTGTTCTCGACGAGCGGCGGGACCGACCTGTGCACCGCGTTCGTCGGCGGCGTGCCGCTCCTGCCCGTGTACCGGGGCGAGCTCCAGGCCCGGGCGCTGGGGGCGAGGGTCGAGGCCTTCGACGAGGCGGGCAAGCCGGTGGTCGATCAGGTCGGCGAGCTCGTGATCACCGAGCCGATGCCCTCGATGCCCCTCTACCTGTGGGGAGACGCGGATGGCTCGCGCTACCGCGCGAGCTACTTCGACCAGTACCCCGGTGTGTGGCGCCACGGCGACTGGATCGAGATCACCTCCCGCGGAACCGCCGTGATCTACGGCCGCTCGGATTCGACGATCAACCGGCAGGGCGTCCGAATGGGAACGAGCGAGATCTACCGCGCGGTCCAAGCCATCCCCGAAGTGCTCGACGCTCTCGTGGTGGACGTTCCGCGTCCCGGGACCGAAGGGTGGATGCCGCTGTTCGTCGTCCTGCGCGAGGACACCGAGCTCGACGATCGGCTCCGCGGCGAGATCAGGCGGCAAATCCGTGAGCAGTGCTCGCCGCGCCACGTCCCAAACGAGATCCTCAGGATCGCCGAGGTTCCCCGAACGCTCAGCGGCAAGCTGCTCGAGGTCCCGGTGAAAAGAATCCTCACCGGGACGCCGTCCGAGAAGGCCGCGAGCCGCGACTCGCTCGCCAACCCCGCTTCGCTCGACTACTTCGTGGAGTTGGCGCGCGAGCTCGACTCGGCGACGGCCGAGCGCCCGTCGGGCTGAGTCGAGTCTCCTTCTCGCAACCCGGCGCGGGCAGTCTTGATCCAAGCGTGGGCTTCGTGCGTAATGCCCCAGCACGCACGCCGTGGCAGAGGCCGGGCACACCACCACACACACACGGGGGTCACGCATGAACCAGACGCGAACAGCCGACTTCGACCTCGACCGCTACCTACGCAACTCGAAGAAGGTCGACCTCAGCGAGATCGAGTGGGACGACATCCCCAATCACCCGCTGACCGACGGCGACGTGATGTGCCTCCACTACATGATGGACATCGAGACGCACACCGTGATCTACCTCCGCGACCTGCTGGCCACCCGGGCCGCGGAGGATCCCCAGATCACCGCATTCCTGTCGTGCTGGGTGTACGAGGAGCTGTGGCACGGCGAGGCGTTCTCGGACTTCCTGCGCCTTTACGGCATAGAGGAGCCGATCGAGCCGCGGCTCCCCGACGGTCGCCGCCCGCTGCCGACGCGGGCGAACCGGTGGCGTGACATTCGAGTCTCGGTCGGGGTCGGAAACGGATTCGGGATCGTGCCGACGATGATCGGCTCGGCGCTGGCGCGTGACTTCGTCGCCATCCACATGATGTGGGGCGCCGTCAACGAGCTCACCACGCTCACCGGCTATTACGCGCTGATCCGCCGCTCCGACCACCCCGTCCTGCACCAGCTCCTGCGCAAGGTGATCCAGGACGAGCGCCGCCACTTCGCCTTCTATCGCGCGCAGGCGAAGGCTCGCATGGAACGCAGCCGCGGGGCTCGCATGATGGTGCGCTGGGTGATGAAGAACCTGTGGACGCCGGTCGGAGCCGGCGTCAAGAGCGAGGAGGAAGTCGACGCGCTCGGGCTGTACCTGTTCGGCGACGGGCCCGAGGGCCGCGAGCACGCGATCGGGATCGACAAGACGATCGCGGCCGTGCCCGGACTCGAGAGCCTGACCCTGATCCAGGACTACCTCGACGCCGCGGAGCGCCGCGCGCGCGAGCGGCCGGGGTGGTCCGGCGTCACGCCGATGCCCGCGCCGCGGCGCGACAACGGGCACTCGCCGGCGCCCACCCACTGGCGCGAGTCACTCGACGGTCGCCCCGACGTGATGCCCGCAACCTCCGACGTCGAGCGGCGCGAGGAGGAACGGGCCGCTCGGATGGTGGGCGATTCCTAGGCAGGCGTGATCGGGTTGCGCCGCTCCGAGAACCGGCGGGCCTTGCCCTCCGCGAGCGCGAACCGACGGACCAGCTCGGCGCGCAGGTCATCGGGCTCGATCACGACGTCGACTACGAGCTCGGAGGCGAGGGGGAGGATGTCGATGTCGTCGCCGTACTCGCCGCGCTTGCGCGCGCC
>Ga0081538_10006420_pt1 | contig 10355 bp, 7 predicted proteins | sample TabmetS5T2R1_FD_71022 | JGI IMG/M metagenome (GOLD analysis project Ga0081538, IMG submission 71022) | Tabebuia heterophylla rhizosphere microbial communities from the University of Puerto Rico - S5T2R1 | ecosystem: Host-associated > Plants > Roots > Rhizosphere ...
GACCAGGCCGTTGAGGCAGCCCCGCGCGGCCTCGGCCAGGGTGCCGACCGAGCCGGGGTGCAGCATCACGTAGCTGACCCGGCTCATCAGGTCCTCGCCGAAGCGGATCTGCGGGTTCATCGCGCCGGCGCTGGCGAGCACCTCCCCGGAGCGGAGGTCGCAGAGGTGCCCGGCGATGGTGGTGGAGCCGACGTCAAAGGCGATCCCCAGCGCGACGTCGCGGAAGCCCGGCCACACCGCGGTGATGGTGGCGCCGTCGTGGACGGCCACGGTCACCGCCCACTCCCCCGCCCGCAGCGCCGCCTGGAGCCCGCGCACCACCTGCGCGTCGGCGTCCAGGCCGGTCAGGCCCCACTCGCGATGCAGTGCCTGCAGCAGCCGCGCCAGGTCGCTGGCCTGCGACCCCAGCGACGGCGGCTCGACCTCGACGTGGTGCAGCCGCACCACCGGGTCCAGCTCGATGGCGCGCGCCTCGGCGTCCTTGCGGACGACCTGCCGGTGGAGCTGGCTCTCCGGCGGCACGTCCACCACCAGGTCGCCGAGCAGCCGCGCGTGGCAGCCGAGCCGCCGCTCCGCCGCCAGGCCGCTGCGGTCGCGGTAGCGGCCCTCCGGCTCGCTGAACGGCGTCAGGTGCCGGGCGCTGGAGTCGATGCCGAGCTTGGCGTGGGTGCCCTCGCTGACCGCGACCTGGCAGCGGCCGCAGATCCCGCGGCCGCCGCACACCGAGTCCAGGTCGACGCCGAGCGCCCTGGCGGCCTCAAGGACGCTGGTGCCGGCGGGGAACTCCCCCCGCCGGCCCGAGGGGGTGAACACCACCCGCACGGCCGCCTGGCTCATGGGGGCCCCGACGCCGCGCGGCGGCGGCCCTCGCGGCCGCCGCGGCGCCGTGCCGCCCCGGCGGCGCCGTCGCCGCCGGGGCCCGCCTCGCCGTCGCGGTAGCGGCCGATCCAGGTCATGCAGTCGCGGTCGTGGCCGAGCAGCACGTCGGCGGCGGCGACCGCCCGGCGGATCTCCTCGCTGAGCGGGTTGGTGATCGCCGAGGTCAGCCCCGCGGTCGCGGCCATGGTCAGGAACGCCGCCGACAGCGCGTGGCGGCTGGGCAGCCCGAAGGCGACGTTGGAGGCCCCGCAGGTGGTGTTGACGTGCAGCTCCTCGCGCAGCCGCCGCACCAGGTGGAACACCTGCCGCCCGGCGGTCGCCATCGCGCCGATCGGCATCACCAGCGGGTCCACCACCACGTCGGCGCGGTCGATGCCGTGGTCGGCGGCGCGCCCGACGATCTTGCGGGCGACCTCGAAGCGCACGTCGGGGTCCTCGGAGATGCCGGTCTCGTCGTTGCTGATCGCCACCACCGCGGCGCCGTGCCTGGCGACCAGCGGCAGCACCCGTTCGAGCTGCTCGTCCTCGCCGGTGACGGAGTTGACCAGCGCCTTGCCCTTGTACACGGCCAGGCCCGCCTCCAGCGCCTCCACGATCGAGGAGTCGATGCACAGCGGCACGTCGGTGGCCGACTGCACCAGCTCGATCGCCTGCGCCAGGATGGCGGGCTCGTCGGCCAGGGGGATGCCGGCGTTGACGTCGAGCATATGGGCGCCGGCCTCCACCTGCGCGACCGCGTCGGCGGCCACGGTGGACAGGTCGCCGGCCACCATCTGCTCGGCGAGCCTGCGGCGGCCGGTCGGGTTGATCCGCTCGCCGATGACCGTGAACGGGCGCTCGAACCCGATCACGACCTCCCTGGTCGCCGACGACACCACGGTATCGGTCAAGGTCGCTCCCCTCCCACGGCGGCCGCCTGGCGCTCCAGCGCCGGGCGCAGGTCACCGTAGCCGGTCTCCCGGACCTCCAGCGAGAGCCCCAGGTAGGCGGCGGCCTCCCGGGCCTTGCGGCGCAGCGCCGGGGTGCCGGTCTGGGCGAGATAGACCAGCCGCACGTAGTTGCCGAAGTAGGCGGGCAGCAGCTCGGGGTGGGTGTCCAGCCGCAGCCCCTTGACCACGAAGGTGTCGAAGTGGCGGCAGAGGAAGTCGGTGAGGTAGAAGGTCCGCGGCTCGGCCTGGTGCAGCTCCAGCCAGTCGTCGACGCCGGCGAAGAAGGCGTAGCAGTGGTCGCCGGGCAGGCGCTGGACGCCGTGCGCGGCCACCACCCGGTCCAGCGCGCCGCCGGTGCCGCAGTCGCCGTAGGCGACGAACACCCGCTCCCAGCCGCCCTCGGCCTCGGCCTCCCGGAGCTTCTCGTCCACCCGTCCGGCGATCCACTGCGGGGTGTTGTGGAGCTTGCCGGGCAGGCACCGCAGGGTCACGTTGTCCCAGCCGTTGAGCCGGACCACGGCCAGCACCTCGCGCGCGATCGCGCCGCAGGCGATCACCAGCAGCCGCGGCCCGCCGGTCGTCGTCATCCGGCGCCTCCGGCGGCGCGGCGCGACAGCACCAGCGCCTGGGCGGTCTCGGCGGCCACGGCGGCGTCGCGGCAGTAGGCGTCGGCGCCGATCGCCTTGCCGAACTCCTCGTTCAGCGGCGCGCCGCCGACCAGCACGATGTAGTCGTCGCGGATGCCCTTGGCGACCAGCTCGTCGATGACCACCTTCATGTACGGCATGGTGGTGGTGAGCAGCGCCGACATCCCCAGGATGTCGGGCTGGTGCTCGTCCAGCGCGGCCAGGTAGCTCTCCACCGGGTTGTTGATGCCCAGGTCCACGACCTCGAAGCCGGCGCCCTCCAGCATCATCGCCACCAGGTTCTTGCCGATGTCGTGGATGTCGCCCTTGACGGTGCCGATGACCACCTTGCCGATGCGGGCGGCGCCGGTCTCGGCCAGCAGCGGCCGCAGCACCGCCATGCCGGCCTTCATGGCGTTGGCGGCCAGCAGCACCTCCGGCACGAACAGGATGCCGTCGCGGAAGTCGATGCCGACGATCCGCATGCCCTCCACCAGCGCCTTGTTGAGCACCTCGCTGGCGCCCCAGCCGCGGTCCAGGAGGATGGTGGTGCCCTCCACGATCTCGTCGGCCAGGCCGTCGTACAGGTCGTCGTGCATCTGCTTGACGAGCTCCTCGTCGGGGAGCTCCGACAGGACGATCTCTTCCTGCTCTTCCGGCATGGGCAGCTACCCCTTCAGCCGTTCGCCCTTGGGATCGAACAGCGGCTCGGTGGCGACGGTGGCCGCGTACCGCTCGTCGAAGTACTCGACCTCGACCTTGGTGCCCTCGGCGGCGAGCTCGGCCGGCAGCCAGCCGTAGGCGATGCAGCGGCCGATGGTGTAGCCGTACCCGGCCGAGGTGACGTAGCCGACCACCTCCCCGTCCGCCCGGACCGGCTCCTTGCCCAGCACCACCGCGGCCGGGTCGTCCAGCAGCAGCGGCAGCAGCCTGCGGGTCACGCCACGCTCGCGGACCGCCTCCAGGGCCGCCTTGCCCTGGAAGTCCTTGGCCCAGCGGACCGCGAAGCCGATCCCCGCCGCCAGCGGGTCGTACTCGGTGTGGATGTCCTGGCCCCACAGCCGGTAGCCCTTCTCCAGCCGCAGGGTGTCGAAGGCGCCCAGGCCCGCGGCGATCAGGCCGTGCTCGCGGCCGGCCTCCCACAGCACGTCCCAGGCGCGCTGGCCCATGGCGAAGTCGCCGTACAGCTCCCAGCCGAGCTCGCCGACGTAGCTGATCCGCTGCGCCCAGACACCGCCGACCTCGCCGACGTCCAGGTGGCGCGCGGTCATGTACGGGAACGCCTCGTTGCTCACGTCGGCGTCGGTGACGGCCGCAAGGATCGCGCGGGCGCGCGGGCCCCACAGGCCCAGCACGAAGGTGGCGCCGGTGCGGTCGCTGATGGTCACCCGCTCGCCGGGGTGGACCTGGGCGCGCAGCCACGCCAGGTCGTGCTGGCCGCTGACGCCGCCGGTGACCACCCGGAAGCGGTCGTCGGCCTCGCGGGTGACGGTGAGGTCGCAGCGGATCCCCCCGCGCGGGGTGAGCATGGCGGTGTAGACGATCGTGCCGACCGGCCGGCCGACCCGGTTGGCGCAGACCCGCTCCAGGAACGCCTCGGCGTCGGGGCCCTCGACCTCGAACTTGGCGAACGGCGTGAGGTCGTAGAGGGCCGCGCGCGAGCGGGTCGCCAGGTGCTCGGCGCCCTCCACCGGCGACCACAGCCGCGCGGCCCAGTCGTCGCGGACCTCCCACGGCGCGCCCTGCAGCAGCGGGCGGTTGGCCTCGAACCACTGCGGGCGCTCCCAGCCGGCCCCGACCACGAACCGCGCCCCCAGCTCGGTGTGGCGGGCGTGGAAGGGGGTCAGCCGCAGCCCGCGCGGGCGCGCCGGCTGCTGGCGCGGGTGGATGATGTCGTAGACCTCGCGGTACTGCTGCTTGCCGCGCTCCAGCACGTACGGCGGGGTCGTCTGGTAGGGGTAGAAGCGGTTGGCGTCGGCCTCGGCCAGGTCGTAGCCGGGCTCCCCCGCCACCATCCACTCGGCGACCTGGCGGGCCATGCCGGCGGCGTGGGTGATCCACACGGCCTCGCAGACCCACAGGCCGCGGACGGCGGCGCTCTCGCCGACGACCGAGGCGCCGTCGGGCGTGAACGAGAACATGCCGTTGAGCGAGCGCGCCTCCTCGGCCGGCCGCATCCTGCCGGCCAGGGCCGGCAGCAGCCGGGCGGCCTCGGCCTCGGCGACGTCGAAGTCGGCGGGCGTGAACGGCGCCACGGCGGGGGGGTCCCCCGGTCGATCGGGCCGGCGCAGGTCGCGCTGGGCCACCGCGATCGGCTCGTGGCGGTAGTTGCCGACGGCGTAGTGGTCGGCGCGGTGGCGGAAGTACATCGCCATGTCCTGGTGGCGCAGGATCGGGTGGGCGACCTCGCGGGTCTCGCCGGCCAGCTCCGGGAGCGGGTCGGTCCAGACGAGCTGGTGCTGCACGGCCAGCAGCGGGATCGCCACGCCCGCCATGGCGCCCACGGTCGGTCCCCAGATGCCGGCGCAGACCAGCACCCGCTCGCACTCGACCAGGCCGCGGTCGGTGAGGACGCCGCGGACGCGGCCGCCGCGGACGTCGAAGCCGGTGACGGCGACGCCGCCCTGGAACCGCGCCCCCCGCTCGGCGGCGCGGCCGGCCAGCACGGTCACGATGTCGACCGCCCGGGCGATGCCGTCGCTGGGGACGTGGTAGGCGCCGAGGACCGCGCCGGGGTCCAGCAGCGGCACCCGCTCGGCCGCCTCGGCGGGGGTGAGCAGCTCGCCGCCGTCGATCCCGTAGGCGCGCGCCCAGCCGAGCCGCCGGCGCAGCTCCCGCAGCCGCTCGGGCGTGGTGGCCACCTCCAGGGAGCCGACGCCGAACCAGCACGGCCTCCCGTCCAGCTCCAGCGTCCGGTAGAGCGCGACGGTGTCCTGCGCGACCCGGCAGGTGGTGCGCGAGGGGTTGGTCTGGAACACCAGCCCGGGGGCGTGCGAGGTCGAGCCGCCGGTCTCGAACAGCGGCCCCTGGTCGACCACCAGCACGTCCGGCTCGCCGAGCTCGGCCAGGTGGAAGGCGGCGCTGGCGCCGACGATGCCGGCGCCGACGATCACCGTCTGGGCCCGCTCCTCCATCCGCCTCCTCCCCTGATCCGCCGCCGTGGCCTCCGCCATCCTGCCAGGCCGGGTTGCGCGTTCAAAGCGCTGGTTGCGGTTCCCGCAACGGTCAGCCGAGGTCGATCACGATCGTCTTCAGCTCGGTGAGGCGCTCCATGGAGAAGCGGCCGCCGACGCGGCCGACCCCGCTGGCGGAGCCCCCGCGGCCGCCGAACGGCAGGTGCGACTCCCAGTAGTTGGTGCCCTCGTTGACGTTGACCCAACCGGTGCGGACCGACTCCGCGAATGCCAGGCCGCGCCGCAGGTCGCGGGTGAAGATCGCCGACAGCAGCCCGTACTCCGAGCGGTTCACCGCCTCGACCGCCTCGCGCTCGTCGCGGATGGTGGAGACCGGCACCACCGGGCCGAAGGTCTCGTGCAGGGCGATCTCCATGTCGTCGGTGACGCCGTCCAGCACGGTCGGCTCGAAGAACAGGTCGCTGCCGTGCTCGGGGGCGCGCCGGCCGCCCGTGACCAGGGTCGCGCCCCGTTCCCGCGCGTCGGTGACGTGCCGCTCGGTCTTGGCGGCGGTGGGCTCGTTGTTGAGCGGCCCCATGGTGGTGGCGTCGTCGAACGGGTCGCCGAGCCGCACCCGCGCGCCGACCGCCGCCACCAGCCGGGAGAGGTAGTCGTCGCGCACGCCCTCGTGCACCAGCACCCGCTCGCCGGCGGTGCAGCTCTGGCCGGCGTTGAGGAAGCACGCCTCCAGGGTGGCGTCCACCGCCCTGTCGAGGTCGGCGTCGTCCATGACCACCAGCGGGCCGTTGCCGCCCATCTCCAGCAGCAGCTCCTTGCCGGCGGCGCGGCGCGCGACCTGGTGGCCGGTGGCGATCGAGCCGATGAAGCCGACCGCCTGGGTGCCGGGGCTGGCGGCGATCTCGTCGCCGACGACCGGGCCGGGGCCGGTGACCAGGTTCACGACCCCGGGTGGCAGGTCGGCCGCCTCCAGGCATTCGGCCAGCCGCACCGCGCACACCGAGGTGGTCGGCGCCGCCGCCCACACCACCGTGTTGCCGTAGGCCAGCGCCGGCGCGAGCAGCTCGCCGGGCATGGTGTACGGCCAGTTCCACGGGCTGATGACGGCCACCACGCCGCGCGGCACGCGCTGGAGCAGCACCCGCTTGCGCGCGTCCACCGAGGGCGGCAGCAGGCCCTCCATGCGGACGGCGTCGGCGGCGGCCATCTCGAAGTAGGCGATCAGCTCCTCGACCTCGTCGCCGGCCTCGGCCCTGCGGGGCTTGCCCTGGTCCAGGGCGAGCGTGTCGGCCAGCAGCTCCCGCCGCGCGCCGATGGCCTCCGCGACCCGGCGCATGGCGGCGGCCCGGTCGAACGCCGACAGGGCGGCCCACCCGGTGAAGGCGGCGCCGGCCGCGTCCACCGCGCGGCGGGCGTCGGCCCTGGTGCCCTCCGGCACGGTCCCGATCGGCTTGCCGGTCGACGGGCTGGTCGCCTCCAGCACGGCGCCACTCTCCGACGCCACCCACTCCCCTGCGACGAACATGCCGTGCCGGTCTGCCATCGCGCCTCTCCCCCAAACGCCGCGGGGGCGGCCCGCTCGACCGCCCCCGCTCGGTGTGCCCGGCTACTCGACCGGGATCTCCTCGTGGACCGCGCGCAGGTCGATCCCCTGGCGCCGGCGGTAGATCCTGGCGACCAGGTAGATGAGGATCGCCAGCCCGTACATGACGCCCATGAACACCAGCGAGTCGCGGTTGTTGACCGCGTACAGGTCGTCCTGGAACCACTTCCACAGGTTGAACCCGAGGAAGACGGCGGTGACGAACCCGGTGATGCTGATCAGCGGGATGCCCGCGACCTTGTAGCGGGCGATCGGCGAGTTCTCGTACAGGTGCCGCTTGCGGAACGGCAGGATGGTGGCGGCGATCGCGGTGCCGAAGAAGGTGACCGCGATCACCAGCACCGCGTCCAGGATGTAGGTCGCGAAGTTGTCGGTGTAGGCGTACAGCGCGCCCACCACCAGCGACGGCACCAGCATCAGGATCAGCGCCCACACCGGCACGTGCCGGTGCTCGGACACGTCGGCCATCCGCTCCGGCAGGATGCGGTCGAACGCGGCGGCGAAGATCACCCGCGTGGACGACAGGAACAGCGTGCCCGCCCAGCCGAGGAACCAGGCGCCGAACGCCAGCACGATGATGGTGGACAGCAGCGGGCTGTGGAAGTAGAAGCTGGCCAGCAGCGGCGGGAACGGCCAGATCGGGATCGCCGCCTCGCCGGTCTGGTACACCGTGTTCCAGTAGCCCAGGTTGGCGGCGTTGAACCACTGCCAGCCGAAGAACTTGGCCGCCAGCAGGATGAACGCCACCGCGATCGCGATGGTGATCCACAGGCCCTGCAGCATCCCGACCATCACGCGCCGGAAGTCGCTGGCGCCGCGGACCTCGCCGTACAGGGTCGCGCCCCAGTTCGGGTACAGGATCCAGAAGGCGAGGAAGGGGACCAGCAGCAGCGTGGACCCCAGGAACGGCGTGAAGCCGAGGTCGGGGACCACCTGGGAGCCGCCGGCCAGCTCCAGCGTCCGGTTGTAGGTGTCGCCGGAGGCGCCGAACAGGTTGGTGGCCTCCTGGTTGAAGGCGGACGCGAAGCCGCTGCGCGACCCGAACAGCATGATGAGGAACATCAGCGCCAGCGCCGCCATGCCGATGTAGAAGCAGACCTTCTGGATCTTGGCGTAGGTCTCCATCCCCAGCGCCACCAGCACGGCGGCGAGCACGACGGTGAACTGGATCACCAGGAACAGCCCGTTGTCGTTGGCGAGGAAGTCGCTGAGCCCCTCCAGCTTCAGCACCGCCGCCAGCGGCTGGAGCACCTCGACGCTGAGGATGTTGGCGTACACCGGCGCCCAGTACCAGAGGATGAACCACCAGCCGGTGACGGCCAGCACGAAGCCGATGCCGCCACCGAGGACCCGGCTCTGCCAGACGTAGTCGCCGCCCGCGCGCGGCATCACCGAGATGAGCCCCGCGTAGGTGACCACCAGGAATGACATGAACACACCCGACAGCAGCAGGGCGGGAAGCACCTGCCCGTCGGGCACGAAGCCGAGCACCGACAGGCTGAAGAACAGCCCCAGCGTGACGAAGTTGACCGACATGAACGAGTACAGGAACGCGTCGAACTTGGACCATCCCTTGACCAGGCCGGTCGCCTTGCGCAGGAACAGCGTGGGAGCTTCCGGGATCGCCGCCATCAACACCCCTTCCGTTCCGAACGGCCGCTCTAGCCGTTCACCAGCAGGTAGTTCTTGACCTTTTGCTTGCGCGGGTCGACGTCCACGATCGCCGCCTGGAGGATGCCCTCCTCGTAGGAGCTGCCCGGGTTCAGGGCCAGCGTCGATCCCAGCCGCACCGCGCCCTTGCTCTCGTGGATGTGCCCGTGCAGCGACAGCAGGGGCTGGTAGTCCTTGATCGCCTCGCGTACCGAGGTGGAGCCGACCGGCCGCAGGGCCTGGCCGCCCGACACGTAGGAGAGGTCCTCCTTGAGCGCCGGCGCGGTGTCCAGCCGGGAGCCGTAGGGCGGCGCGTGGAAGTTGAAGATGGTCCGCTTGGGGTCCTCGGCGGCCTCCAGCGCCCGCTCGATCCGCCGCGCCAGCTCGGGCTCGTCGGCCTCGCGGAAGGTGTGCCACGGGGTGGGGTTGGTCCACCCCATGGAGACCATGGTGAGCTCGCCGAGCTGGATGGGGTGCTCCTCGTCGCCGGTCTCGACCACGCGCGCGCCGGTGAGCAGGTCGTCGATCTCGAACATGTCGTCGTTGGCGGGGCAGGCGATCACGCGGATGCCGGTGCCGCCGAGCTTGTCCTCGGCCATCGCGATCCAGCGCTCGGTGCCTTCGAGCATGACCTCCTTGAAGCGCTTGTCCACCAGCTCGGGGTCGGCCTGGAGGGCGCGGTACTCCTCGTCCGAGACGCGCAGCGGGTAGTAGCCGCGGTTCATGACGCGCTTCTCGAACTCCTCGACCTCGGCCTGGGTCTCGAGGGTCTCGAGGTGGTCCTGGAGGGAGGCCGCCCAGGTGCCGTCGGCGTGCTGGACGATCGGGACCATGGCCTTGCCGGTGATGTCGCCGCCCAGGATCACGACGTCGGCCTTGTAGAACGCCCCGGCGTTGAGGAACTTCTTCCAGCAGATCTCCGACCCGTGCAGGTCGCTCACGAAGAACAGCTTCATGCCCGCGCTCCTCACCTCGCCGAGCAATCCTTTCAAACGCGCAGCACCGTCGCTAGTGGGGGACCTCCTCGGGGACCTCGTACCACTGGACGCGTTCGCCGAGGCGCGCGCGCAGCTTCCACTTGAGGGTCTTGGGCATGGCGTGGGCGTGGTCGCGCAGGGCCACGGCCTGCTCCACCGGGTCGAAGCGGGCGCCGCGCGGGACCAGCCGCGCCAGGTCGCCCCGCACCAGCTCGACGACGCGGTCCAGGTTGCCGGTGGCCGTGCGCCACCAGCCCCAGTCCTCGGCCAGGACCTTGGCGAACCTGGCCAGCCCGACGGTGCCCGACTCGTCGCCCTCGCGGACCTCGTGCGCCGCCAGCAGGTAGACGATGTCGTGGACGTCCTTCTCGTTCTGCTGGACCACCTGGAGCTTGGACAGCAGCAGGTCGGTGACGTCCAGGGTGTAGGGCATGCGGTCGATGCGGCCGGCGAACTCCAGCACGTGGCACATGTGTAGGCGGTCCATGATGACGTCGGCGGTGGCGCCGTCGACCGGCGAGGTGAAGTACATCTGCCGGTGGCCGTGCATGGTGTTGAAG
>Ga0081538_10006421_pt1 | contig 10354 bp, 13 predicted proteins | sample TabmetS5T2R1_FD_71022 | JGI IMG/M metagenome (GOLD analysis project Ga0081538, IMG submission 71022) | Tabebuia heterophylla rhizosphere microbial communities from the University of Puerto Rico - S5T2R1 | ecosystem: Host-associated > Plants > Roots > Rhizosphere ...
ATCTTTACCCCCACGAATTCAGCGGCGGCCAGCGTCAGCGTATCGCCATGGCCAGCGCCCTGATCTCCAGCCCGAAGCTGATCGTCCTGGACGAACCGGTGTCGGCTTTGGACGTCTCGATCCGGGCCCAGATCATGAATCTGCTGGTCGATCTCCAGCAACAGTTCCAGGTCAGTTATCTGCTGATCGCCCACCACCTCGCCACCACCCGGTACATGGCCCATGAGGTTGCGGTGATGTACCTGGGCAAGATCGTGGAGCGCGCCGAGACCGAGGAGCTTTACAAGAATCCGCTGCATCCGTATACCAAGGCCCTGTTCTCCGCCGCCCTACCGAGCCACCCGGACATCGACCACGAGGAGATCATTCTCTCCGGGGAGGTTCCCTCGCCGATTAACCCGCCCGCCGGCTGCCACTTCCATCCGCGCTGCCCCTTCGCCATGCAGCAGTGTTCCGAGGTCGAGCCGGAGGTTAAGGAGATCGCCCCCAACCACATGGTGGCGTGTCATCTGTATTGAAGCGCTTTCTGCGACGCGGTCATGCTGCGGGTGAGTGGGCGGAAAAGCCCTCACCGCAGCACCCGCTGAACTTCGGAACGGTCCTCGCCGCACTCGACACCAGTGGTCGCCATCGATTCCCTTCCAAGAACCGGCCACGTATGATCCGATCTGACCGTTTGATTGCTCATGGCTGGGCCTCCCACAGGCAAGCCCGGACTTCCATTTCTCGGGAATATCATTGTGTGATGAGCTGACTCTGGTTACAATAGGGGCTCGGCAAGGTACTTGCTTCGGGGGCCAGCTCGCTCCTCACGTCACCGCGAATACCCTGATCAATAACCCTAAAGGCGCTCCGACGCGGCACCCAGAAGGGATGTGCACGTTATGCAGCGGCCGCCTCACGCGGCTGCGGCAGCTTGTGGCTGCTCGCCACGATGATTCGAGAAAGGAGTACTCCCAATGCGGATCTGTTCATTCCTCCCAAGCGCCACAGAAATCGTCTACACCCTTGGACTTGGCGATCAACTCTACGGTGTGACGCGGTCATGTGATTACCCGGCTGACGCCCTCGGGAAGCCGATCGTCGTGCGCAGTATCCTCGATGAAGAAGGCCTCACTAGCGGCGACATCGATCGCATCGTCAAAGAGCACGCGCGTAACGGTCAAAGCGTGTATCACATCGATATGGAGGCCTTACGCGCCGCTGAGCCCGATCTCATCCTCACCCAACAGCTCTGCGATGTTTGCGCGGTGGGGTATGACGATGTTCTGACGCAGATCAAAGACTTGCCCAAGAAACCACGAGTCGTCTCGCTGAATCCGACGTCGTTGGGAGACGTCTTGCAGGATCTGCTGACGGTCGGCGAGGTCACCGGCACGTCCGTGCAAGCCCAGGCCATCGTCAGTGCGCTACAGCAGCGCATCGATGCGGTGCGTCAGCAAGCCGCCAAAGCCACCACGCGGCCGCGGGTCTTCTGTCTAGAGTGGATGGACCCCCTGTTTGTGTCCGGCCATTGGCTTCCGGAGATGGTGGAGATCGCCGGTGGCATTGACGGCGTCGGTCATCACGGCACGCCCTCCACGCGGATCGCCTGGGAGACCGTACGTGACTACCAACCCGAGGTGGTGATCTTGATGCCTTGCGGGGCGGATGTCCCCAAGACCCTCAGCGAGCTGGATGAGGTGCAGGCGCTGCCAGGCTGGGGCGAGGTGCCGGCCGTGCGTCACGGGCGGGTCTATGCCGTGGATGCCGGCGCCTATTTCAGCCGCTCGGGACCACGTCTGGTCGATGGACTGGAGCTCCTGGCGCAGATCATCCAACCGGAGCTGTTCCCTTGGACAGCGCCGCAGGACATCGCGGTCCGGGTGTCAGGGCCCGAGCTCGCCCAACAGGCCTCGGCCTGACGGGAGGTGATAGCGTGAGCGTGGTGACCCAAAGCCAACTCGCCCTGGCGCAGCAGTGGTATGCCCAGCGACTGGCGCTCCACGAAGAGTGGCCCTGGCGCATTGGCGATTGGGCTTGTTTGACGAGAGAACAACCCGAGGAGAGTGACATCTACCTGGTGGAGTATGTGTGGGAAGGACTCCTGGAAGTGCGCCCCACGAGCGCCGCCCCCTCAGCGCCACCCCTCCGCGAACCTGCTGCGCGGTTCTTCCCGCTCCCGACTTGGGAGCGCGGCCGCAACTGGCTGCGCCAACATGGGTGGGGCTTCCCGTACTGCACCACGGATCGTATGACCATCACCTGGTTTTTCGAGCCCTTCGAGACCGACCTGGACGAGTTGCTCTCGGCCCAGGGTCTCACCGACCTCGAATGCCTCTATGCCGTCATGGTGCAGGTGAGCGAACGGGAAACGCGCTAGACCCTGACGACGGCAGGGCTAGTGCTCGGGCACCTCGCCGGCGGTAGCATAGGATGGGCACGCCAGACCATACAGCCGCGCTCGAAGCCTGCGCTGGCCCTATGGCTCTTCGGGGAGGACTAGAGCCTCCTCCTCCAAAAACTGATGTCGGCAGCGATCACACTGATCCTTCAGTGGTTCGCCATACATCAGCGCTCGCGAAAAATTGAGGCGGGTCACCGCGGTACTTTGACAGGCCGGGCAGGCGATCACCATGCGTTCGGTGTTGCCGTCTGGCCGCCGCCGTTCAGCGATGAGATGCGTGACGTAATTGTTATGGTAGCGGACTTGGGCGCTGGAAGCCGTTTCTGCAAACTCCTTATACGTCATGCGTGCACTCCATCGCGGTTCATGCCAGCCCAATCGGCATCGCCAGGATGCGCCAGATAATGGCCTGTATGATGCGTGAAGAGACGAAGGGATGCAAGCGGATTTAGCTCGCAGGAGATGACCAGGCGCCAATATCCCAGGAAGCATAGCTGGAAACGGTTTTAATGAATGCTATAAACCCGCTGCCGCCAAACGTCTCTGACACCTTTGTCATGCTCAAACCCCGGAGCGAGTGGCCAAACCTCGAGGAGCCCAAAAGCGCTCTGGTCGAGCGCATGGAGGAGGCGCTCTTGAAGGTTCCGGGGAATAACTTGGGCCTCCTTCCATTGCCCTCCTGTTACAGAGAAAATGCTTGTCACGGTCTGCCGTTACGCTTACCATAATCTTTAATTCTTGCTCATGAGGGTCTATTAGCATCTAGGAGAGTTTAGCCATGACGGACCAACAACCGACCGCGGTGCAGGCGCAGGTGCGCGCCCAGTTTGATCGGCAAGCGGCGCACTATGCACAGGGCAGCGCCATGGCCGATCAGGGGCTGTTGGAGCTGATCGTCCGGATGGCGGGTTCCACCTCGGGGCTACGCGTCTGAGATGTGGCATGCGGGGCAGGATTCCTCGCATGCGCCTTCGCCCAAAGTGCCCGATGGGTATACGGGATCGACCTCAGCCGCCGCATGGTACGTGAGGCCTATACGCTGGCGCGGACGCTAGGCCATCACAACACCGCCTTCTGCCAGGCGGATGCCGAGGCGCTGCCCTGCCGCGATGAAGTGTGTGACCTGCTCACCTGCAAGCTGGCCTTCCATTATTTCCCCCATCCGCAGATGGCCTTGGCGGAGATGGCCCGCGTGGCCACGCCGGCCGCACGCCTGGTGCTCATCGACCGCGTGAGCCCGGAAGACCCGGAGCCACGCGCCTATCAGAATCGCCTGGAAAAACTCCGCACCCCGAGTAAGACGTACGTCTATAGCGAGTCGCAGCTGGTGGCGGCGCTCGAAGGCATCGGGGTTGTCGTCGAAGCGCAGGCCCGGTATGCCGAACAGATGGCGGTGGAGGACTGGGTTCGTGCCGCGGGGCCAGATGAGCAGACGGCGCACACGATTCTGACCTTGCTCACGGCTGTCGGGGATCCCTCGGGGTTACAGGTACGGCGCGAAGGGGATCGGCTGCTGATGACCCACCAGACCGTGGTACTGGTCGCCCGCCGGCGGTAAGGAGACTGGCAGATCGCTATGGTCAGGGAGGGTGAAGGATGGTGTATCGGCGGGATCACCACCCAGGAAGACCACATCGTCGATGTGGCGCGTGGCAGGGTTTCACGACTCCATTCGGCAATCCCATCGGCGTGCGGCGGGCGTGATGGAGCCGATGCCCGTGCCGCCATCGTTCACGGGCTCCAACAAAGGCGTTCAGAGGAGAGCACCATGAGATACATGCTTGCTGCATTGTACGCAACGCTCGCGCTCAGTTGCCTGGGAGCACCCGCAGCTTGGGCGCAGTCTGGTGCCCACATGATGGCCACGTCGGATGAGCTCAAGTGGACAGACATCCCCTCGTTACCTGCTGGAGCGAAACTTGCGGTCATCGAAGGCCCGCTCAATGAGGCAGTGCCCTTTACCTTTCGCCTGAAATTCCCGGCGAACTACCAGATCCCCGCCCACTGGCATCCGGCGATCGAGCACGTCACAGTGATCTCCGGTACGTTTCACATGGGCGTTGGGGATAAGCTGGACCAATCCAACACTAAAGGGCTCTCTGCGGGCAGCGTCGCGATCATGCAGCCGAAAACCAATCACTTCGGGTGGACGAAAGAGGAGACCATAGTTCAAGTGCATGGCGTGGGACCTTGGGCCATTACCTACGTCAGCCCGGCAGACGACCCGAGAAAGCAATAGCTCATCCCGCCTCACCCCACGTTAAGGGGGATGCGCCGCAAGAGGCGCGCCCCTCAACGTGAACGTGAGACGGCTCAGACGGCAACTAGGGACAGAGTGGCCGATCCCACTCCCAGTCGGCGGAGCGCTGGATGAGCGTCGCGATCATCATCTGTGTGCGGCGCCTCCGCCCGTTGCCGCGCGCCAAAAAGGGGGCTCCGGTGCCAATCCCATCAGCTCGGCCGGCCATCTTCTACGGGTGGGTCATCGTCGCCGCGACCTTTCTCATCGCCCTGGTGACCGTTGGCGGTCGGAGCGCTTTCGGCGTCTTCGTTGTCCCGATGAGCGAGGAGTTCGGCTGGAGCCGGTCGACCATCTCGCTCGCGGCCGCCCTCGGCTTCCTGGTGAACGGCCTCAGCCAGCCCTTTATGGGCCGACTGTTTGATACGCTTGGGGGCCGGAAGGTCATCCTGGCGAGCCTGGCGGTGTTCGGGGTCACCACGGTCCTCCTCGCCACGACCTTCCATATTGTCTTCCTCATTGTGGTCTTCGGGGTGCTCATGTCGATCGCCTGGAGCGGGAGCTCCCTCACGACCACGAGCGCCCTGCTGTCCCGCTGGTTTCAGCGCAAACGCGCCACCGTGCTGAGCCTCAGCACCGCGGGAGCCTCCGCGGGAGGGCTCATCCTCGTCCCGTGGGCAATGTATGTACTCCAACAGACGGACTGGCGCATGACCTGGGTCGCCCTCGGTGTCCCGGTCCTCATCGTGGCCTGGCCGCTGGCCTGTCTCTTCCTCAAGGACGATCCGACAGACCTGGGCCTGTTGCCAGACGGCGAGCAGCCGTCTGCCGATAACAGCCAGGTCAATCCCACTCGTGCGACTGCGGGGCCGTTGCAGGCAGATTCCTGGCGAGCGGCCCTCCGCTCATGGCCGTTCTGGCAACTGAGTGGGGCCTATTGTGTCTGCGGCTTCACGACCGCGATCTTGACCACGCATTTTATTCCATATGCCATCGATCGCGGTTTTACCCCTGCCACTGCCGCGACTGCCCTGGGTGTAATGAATGGCTTGAACGTCGTCGGCGTCATCGTGATGGGCACGCTCGCCGATCGCTGGGGGCGGAAGAATCTTCTGGCGCTGGTGTACGCGGGTCGCGGGGGGGCCTATGCCCTCTTGCTGCTGGCTCCCGATCCATGGGGCCTCTGGGGGTTCGCCGCCATCGCCGGGTTCTCGTATTGGGCCACGGCCCCCCTGACCACCTCGCTTACTGCAGACGTGTACGGTCTGAAAGCCCTGGGCACCCTGAGCGGTGTGACCTTTCTGGTGCACCAGGTGGGGGGATCGGCCAGCATCCAAGTCGCCGGGCTGATGCGCGACCTCACGGGCTCTTACCTACTGCCGTTCACCCTTGCAGGGCTCCTGTTGATACCCGCAGCTCTGGGGGCCTTCTCCATCCGAGAGCACAAGTACACTGCGAAGGCGCAGAGTCACTCTACGTCCATCAACGCTGTCGACACGGCCACTATTCCGTCACCACCGTCGCCCTCGATCGCTCACCTGAAGACACCGCCCTAACCCTGCACTCGTCAGCGGGAGTCGTGTGGACAGTTCACGCGTGTTCGGGAATCGGGAGCGTAGCGGCCGTTGCCGGCTTCATAGGCAAGCCACATAGGCGTAAGCCTGTTTATGGTCTCACCATCGCCGGCCCGCAATCGTTCCACCCTCGACTGCAGGAGACACCTATGGCCCTCTCAATCCCGCATACCGAATTCATGGCTTTTTTGGCGAACGCGAAGCGCCAGACCTATGCCGCCCAAGGCGATGACGCAACGGTGACGCCCCTCTTGCCGGGTTCGCGTCAGTTCGATTATCAGCAAGGTGGCCTGTGCTACCGTGACATTTACTTCGGGGGCGCGTATTTCGTGGGGCGAGAGACTGTGTATGGAGGCCTCACGCCGATATGGGCCATGGGCTATGCCGGTGGGGTCATACCGTCGAGCGGCGCCTTGCGCGACATGGGGCGCGTATACGAGCTTCTGCGAGCGGCGTTACGCCGCGTGCCAGTGGAACGACCGTATCGTGGACCAAGTCAGTGGCGTGAAGGTGCAGCCCTGCGCAGCAACTGGCAGACCTCCGGGGCGGCGCGCGGCGGCCCCTAGCTGTAGCGACTCGATTCCATCGGGGCATCTGCTTGATTACATCCCTGCGTTTCAGCTTGAATTCTGGGAGAATAGCGGTTTCCTTCTGCTGACATAATGTAACAATAAGCTAGGATTCGGTGAGAAGAACTCGATTTCATCCGCCGCTGCTGGGATTCATTGAGAATAGCGTGAGGCATTTCATGATCACGGGTTAAGTGGTTCTCGACCTCCTGCCTCATGGTGGCGGTCGGTGCGATCCCCCGTCACCTCTCGTGCTTCTCCCCAGCGCCACCTTGGGAGACAGGTCCCCAACCCGGCGCTCTCTTTCGACAAAAGATGCATGTTCGGAAGACCTCCCCTTGGCCCTCTCCCTCAGAGCATCTGCCCGAGAGGCAAATTGGTATAGCGTAGTTTCGACAACATGCGGCGTAATGTCGAAAGTTTGCGGAACTCGGCTCCCGTGGATGCGCATGAGCGGTCTCGGGACTACCTGAGTGAGGAGGAATTCGGCGTTCTCCTCCAAGGTACGTTGCCGTCGCGCCACCGATGGCGCAATGCCGCAATGCTCATGCTCACGTTCTATCATGGGCTGCGCGTCTCGGAACTCTGCCGCCTCAAACGGCAGGATATCGACCTGAAACATGGTCGGCTCTGGGTCAAGCGCCTCAAAGGGAGCCTGTCGACCGAGCAACCCCTCCAGGCCCAGGAGCTGCGAGCCCTCAAACGCTATCTGACACAGCGTGGCGATTCCCAACTGCCCTGGCTGTTCCTCACGGAGCGCGGCGATCAGTTTACGCGCTCGTCCATCAACTACTTGGTCGCGGTCACCGGGAGGCGGGCGGGGTTGGAGTTTCACGTCCATCCGCACATGCTGCGCCATGGCTGTGGCTATGCCCTGGCGAACCGCGGGTATGATCTGCGCTTGATTCAAGATTATCTGGGGCATCGGGACCCCAAACATACCACGCGCTATACGCGTACCGCCGCAGGGCGCTTTGCAGGCCTATGGGAGTGAACGCCGGGACGATGCGCGATGCCACGTAAAGTCATCTCTCCCGAAGCCTTGCTTGATCTCCAGCGACGGCTTGGCGCCTTGCCACAGCGGAGTGCGCAGAGACGGTGCCTCATCCAAGAGGCCTCGACCGTGTACGGCGTCTCCGAACCGACGCTCTATCGCCTGCTGCGGCAGCGCCGGCAACCCCGCTTGATTGGGCGTTCAGATCGCGGCGTGCCCCGTGTCTTACCGAAAGCCGAGCTGGAACGGTACCTGGAGCTCATTGCGGCGCTCAAGGTGCGCACGTCCAATCGCAACGGCCGACATCTCTCGACGAGAGGAGCCATTCGGCTCCTCGAAGACTATGGCCTGGACACGCCCGCGGGACACGTGCAAGCGCCGAAAGGCGTGCTCAAGACGCCGACGGTGAACGCGTATCTGAAAGCCTGCGGCCTCAATTGGCGGGCCTTACGGCAGGAACCGCCAGCGGTGCGCTTCCAGGCGCAGTATAGCAATGAGTTGTGGCAGTTTGATATCAGTCCCTCTGATCTCAAGCACATCCAGACCCCGGCCTGGATCGATGTGAGACAAGGGCAGCCGACCCTCATGCTGTTCAGCGTGCGGGATGATCGCAGTGGCGTCGCGTACCAAGAATACCACTGCGCCTATGGCGAAGCGGTGGAAGTGGCCCTGCAGTTTCTGTTCAATGCGATGGCACCCAAGGCGGACGAGCGATTCCCCTTTAGCGGCCGTCCCGCCTATCTCTATGCCGATAACGGTCCGGTGACGCGGAGTCACGTGTTTCAGCAGGTCATGGACTATCTGGGCATCGAGATCCTCACGCATCTGCCTCATGGCCGCGATGGCCGCCGCACCACCGCCCGGGCCAAGGGGAAGGTGGAGCGGCCGTTTCGTACGGTGAAAGAGGCGCACGAAACCTTGTATCACTTTCACCAACCACAAACGGAGGTGGAAGCCAATGCCTGGTTGTTCAACTATTTACTCCGGTACAATGACAGCCCGCACCGCTCAGAATCCCAGTCGCGCATGGAAGACTGGGTGCAACATCTACGGCCCGAAGGCCTTCGGGAGATGTGCAGTTGGGAGCGGTTTTGCACCTTCGCGCGTGAACCGAAACCCGCAAGGTGGCGGTGGATGCACGGGTCAGCGTTTCCGGTGTGTCGTACGAGGTCGACCCGGAGTTGGCGGGGGAAACCGTGACTGTGTGGTTCGGCCTGTACGATGATCAACTCTTTGTCGAGCATGGCGAACGTCGCTACGGTCCCTATGCGCCGATCGACGGCCCCATCCCCCTGCATCGGCACCGCCGTTTCAAAAAAACCCGTACCCAGCAACGGGCCGATCGCATTGAGGGATTGGCCGAGCACCTGTCGGTGCCCCGTGCGGCGCTCAGCGATGACCCCACCCTCTCATCGAACCTCTCGGCTGTTGAGGCCGTCACCCAGCCATTGCTGATCACCTGGGGATGCCCTTGGCCAGACTGTCGCCTGAGCAATTAGCGGCCCTTAATACCCTGCTAGCGGCCACCTTGGCGAAGAAGACCGTGTGGGACCAGGGGCGGCATCACCTCGATCCATCCTACAGAGAATAGGACCATGCTGGGCGACGTCATGGAACGCTTTGGCCTCAGCAAGAGCTTCCGTCAAGTGGACGCTTTTGAAACCGAACATCATCGCCAACTGCTCAAGGACCTTAAAATCGCCATCCTCGAGGGCGGGCTCATGGCGTTGACGGGGATGTTGGGCAGTGGCAAAACGGTGCTCCTGGGTCGCCTGCAAGATCAGCTGAGGCAAGAAGGCCAGATCGAAGTGGCCGAATCGCTGACGTTGGCCGTGCCCCGCGTCACGCTCGATACGCTGAAACTGGCGCTGTATTACGATCTCGCCACGGAAAAAGACGGAGACTTACCACGCCGAACGGAAAAGAGTGAGCGGGCCCTCATGCGCGTCATGCGCCGCTGCCAAAAGCCGATTGCGCTTTTTGTCGATGATGGTCATGATTTGCCTAGTCAAACGCTCCGCGGTCTCAAACAGTTGATCGAAAAAACGCGGCGACGCGGGGCTCGCCTCTCGATCGTGTTAGCCGGCCATCCCCGGCTGAAAAATGATCTGCGCCGCCCGGCGCAGGAGGAAACCGGGGCTCGGACCACCGTGTTTGAGTTTGAAGGCATCCAAGGCCATCAGCGCCGCTATATCACCTGCCTGTTGGAACAATGCGCCCCGGATGGGGCCCCCTCGGACATCTTGGCTCCCGATGCCCTTGAGCTGTTAGCTGAGCGGCTGAGTACGCCGCTCCAGATTCAACATTACCTCACGCGGATTCTCGAACAAGCCCATCGATTCGGGGAGAAGCCTGCGACGCCCACGATCGTCAACGCCACGCTGGCGCCGGATATGCACGCGCTGGAGTCGACGTTGACCCGCTATGGCTACAACGTCAAAGCGTTGTCCGAACTGCTGCACATTCGTCAAGCCGAGGAACCTCGTTTTTGCCAGGGCCATTTGCCCCCGGGCAAAAGGGAGACCTGCAACGGCCGGTTTTTGCCGCCCGGATTTCTCCTGGAGATTCACCTCCCCTCAGAAACCGGGAAAT
>Ga0081538_10006422_pt1 | contig 10354 bp, 11 predicted proteins | sample TabmetS5T2R1_FD_71022 | JGI IMG/M metagenome (GOLD analysis project Ga0081538, IMG submission 71022) | Tabebuia heterophylla rhizosphere microbial communities from the University of Puerto Rico - S5T2R1 | ecosystem: Host-associated > Plants > Roots > Rhizosphere ...
CGCTCCACCTCCGCCAGCGCACGTCTGGAGCAGCACAACGATCAGGACGGCATCAATCCGAGTCCCCCCGACCGAGGATCCCGACCGCGACCTGAAGGACTTCAGCACCTACGTCTTCACCGACACACAGGAGACCTGGAGCACGACCTTCAGGTGCGACGGGCAGCCCTATGAGAACGCGCAGATGGTGTTCTACTCGGGTGGGGTCAACACCGCCTGCGGCGGCGCCAGCTCGGCCGTGGGCCCCTTCTACTGTCCCGGGGACCAGCGCATCTATCTCGACCTGAGCTTCTACCGCCAGATGCAGCAGCAGCTGGGCCAAGCGGCGACTTCGCCTGGGCCTACGTCATCGCGCACGAGATGGGGCACCACGTCCAGCAGCAAACCGGCACCAGTGACGACGTGCGACGCCTCCAGCAGGAGAACCCGGACCAGGCCAACCAGCTCTCGGTGCGCCAAGAGCTGCAGGCGGACTGCTACGCCGGCGTCTGGGCGAACACCGTGTTCCGGGAGGGTGCGCTCCACGAGGGCGACCTCGAGGAGGCATTCACCGCCTCCGAGGCCGTGGGCGACGACCGTCTACAGCGTCATGCGACGGGCACGATCGACCCCGACAGCTTCACCCACGGCAGCTCCGAGCAGCGCCGCAGCTGGTTCAACCAGGGCTACGAGAGCGGCGAGGCGAGCGCCTGCGACACCTACTCGCCGGACGAGGTCTGAGGGCGCTCACAGCGTCGTGTAGCCGCGGCCGGCGTGGTCGAATCCGAGCAGGTCGCCGCTCGGGTTCTTGCGGTTCCCGTGATGGTAGGCCCGGACCTCCGAGATGCGACCGTCGCGGAACTCGAACCATTCCGTCCCGCGGTCGAGGCGGCGCTCGCCGGACTTCGGGTCGCGCCAGGTCATCGTCCACTCGATGACGACCCGTTCGCCGTCGTCGACGGCGTCCTCGATGAACCACTGCCCCTCGATGTTCTCGACCGCCAGCTTCGTGTGCTCGCCGATCGTGCGCGCCCCCTCGTGGGGCCCCAGGCGCGTGTAGAAGTGGACGGCGTCCTCGGTGAAGTGGGCGGCCACGCGGTCGGGATCGCCGGTGTTGAGGGCCTCGTAGTAGGACCGGACGTGGTCGAGACGGGTGCCCATCCGTGCCAGGCTATCCGCGCGGACCCCGCCGGTCAGCCGTCCTCGAACACATCAAGCGGCAGGGCCGCCGAGACCAGGGCGTTGGGCGCGTCGACGACCTCTGAGATCCGGAGCTCAGCGGCAACGCTCATCAGCACGTAGGCCGCCTCGCGGCCGAGGCCGCGTTCGGATGTGAGCCAGTCGAGCAGCTCGACCAGGGCGCGGCGCGTGGCCAGGTTCAGGTCGCGGTCGGCGTTGCGTCCCTCGTCGTCGAGCGGGATCCCTGTGGTGGCGAAGCAGCGCCGGCCGGGACGGGGCGGGGACTCCCAGCTCGGGAAGCGAAGGCGCGGCCCGTCGCGGACCACGCTCACGCGCACCGTCGCCGTTCCGCCCGTTTCGATCGCCGCGATGCAGACCTCGCCGTCGCCCTGCGCGAAATGAAGGTCCCCGATCGACAGCCGCGCGCCGGGCACGAAGACGGGGAGCCAGAGCTTGGCGCCGGCCACCAGGTCGCGGATATCCATGTTGCCGCCGTTCTCGCGCGGAGGGAAGGTCCGGAGGCCGTCGCCGGCCTCCGGCGGTGCGGCGAGCTGCGGGCTGGGGAGGTCGAAATCGCCGCCGCGGTCGGCGAGTGCCGCCTCCCGCGACCGGGCCTGCTGGAAGAAATCGCGCGAGGGCGCCACGCCGATCACGCCCGCAAACGGGCCCGCGGGCACTGCGATGCCCGGCAGCTCCTCCGAGCGCGCATGCCGGCCGTCGAGCTCCCACCTGGCCAGGAACGGGTCGCCGAAGAGGTCGCCCAGCCAGCCCGAGCCGGGCCAGATCCCGGTCCATCCGAAGTCATCGGCCTCGTATCCGAGGATCTCGACCTCGAGCACGTCCCCCGGCTCGGCGCCGCGGATCTCGAGCGGCCCCGTCAGCGGATGCGCCACCTCGGGGGTGGTGAGCAGGTCGTCGTGGGCCGACGTTCGGGTGACCATACGGTCGCGCGAGTCGCGCAGCTCGAACGTCGCGGTCGCGCCCGGATCCACCGAGGCCACCGGCGGGATGTCCGGGTGCCAGCGGTTGTGCCCGTTCGCCGCCCCCTGGTGTACCGGCCGCGAGCGGTCGATCTGGATGCGCAAGCTCAGATCCCGTAAGAGCGGCCGATCACGTCGAGCATGATCTCGTCCGTGCCGGCGCCGATGCGGTTGAGGCGGAGGTCCCGCCAGGCCCGCTCGATCCCGTACTCCTTCATGTAGCCGGCGCCGCCGTGGATCTGGAGGCACTCGTCGGCGACCTCGCAGGCCATGCGGGCCGTGTAGAGCTTGGCCATCGAGATCTCACGGACCGGGTACTCGCCGTTGTGGAAGCGCCAAGCGGTCGTGTAGACCATCTGCCTGCCGGCCTCGATCTTCGTCGCCATGTCGGCGAACTTGTGGCGGATCGCCTGGAACTTGCCGATCGGGCGGCCGAAGGCGGACCGCTCCGTCGCGTAGTCGAGCGTGCGGTCGAAGAGCCTTTGCGCGCCGGCGACGCAGCCCGCCGCACCGATCAAGCGCTCGCCCTGGAGCTCCCACATGATGTGGTAGAAGCCCTTGCCCTCCTGGCCGAGGAGCGCGTCGGCCGGGATCCGCACGTCCTGGAAGGCGAGCAATGCGGTATCGGACGCGTGCATGCCCAGCTTCTCGAGCTTCTTCTCGCGAATCACGCCAGGCAGGTCCATATCCACCACGAACAGGCTGAAGCCGTCGTAGCCCGCGTCGGGATCGGTCTTCGTCACCAGCACGATGTAGTCGGCACGGTGGCCGTTCGTGATGAACGTCTTCGATCCGTTGATCACCCACTCGTCGCCGTCACGCACCGCGCGCGTCTTGATGCCGGCGACGTCGGAGCCGGCGTCCGGCTCCGAGATCCCGAGACACGAGATCTTCTCGCCGCGGATGGAGGGGACGAGGTAGCGGTGCTTCTGCTCCTCGGTTCCGAACAGGTGGATCGGCGGGGTGGCCATGTCCGTGTGCACTGCCACTCCCATGGCCAGCCCGCCGCAGGAGGCGTGCGCCATCTCCTCGGCGAGCACCAGGTTGCAGTAGTAGTCGCCGCCCTGGCCGCCGTACTCCTCGGGGAAGGAGAGGCCGAGGAAGCCGAGCTCGCCCATCCGCGGGAAGACCCAGTTCGGGAACGTCGTCTCCTCCCACTCCTCGGCGTGCGGCGCGAGCTCCTTGACCACGAACGAGTGGATCGAGTCGCGCAGCTGATCGTGCTCCTCGGTGAAGATGAAGTGCTTGCGGCGGGTGGTGTGATCGGGCTTGAGCAGGGCGTCGGCTGTGGCCATGAGCGCAAGCTACCGCGAGGGGCGGCAAAAGTAAACAGTGGCACTTCCTACTTCCTAGTCAAGCAATTGAAAAACCGCGAGCGAAGCGACCGGTTTTGCTTCGGGGACGGCGATAGCCTGCGCCCATGAGCGAGCGCGAATTCGATGTGGTGGTGGTGGGCGCGGGACCGGCGGGGGAGGTGTGCGCAGGACGTCTGGGAGAGGCCGGCCTCGAGGTGGCGATCGTCGAGGGGCATCTGATTGGCGGCGAGTGCTCCTTCTATGCCTGCATGCCCTCGAAAGCCCTGTTGCGCCCCGGCGAGCTGCTCGCCGAGGCACGCCGCATACCCGGGGTGAGGGAGGCGGTGACCGGCGAGCTCGCGGTGGAGGCGGTGCTGGAGCGCCGCGACGAGATCATCCATGACCTCGACGACTCGAGCATGGAGCCGTGGCTCGCGGATCGGGGCGTGACCGTCGTGCGGGAGCGGGGCCGGCTGGACGGCGAGCGCCGGGTGCGGGCGGGGGACGACACGCTCGTGGCCCGCCGGGCGGTGGTGGTCGCCACGGGCAGCGACCCGCTCATCCCGCCGATCGACGGCCTGCGCGACGTGAAGCCGTGGACCAACCGCGAGGCGACCACCTCCAAGGAGGTGCCGGGGCGGCTCGTGGTCCTGGGTGGCGGCGTGGTGGGAGTCGAGCTTGCGCAGGCCTGGCGCACCTTCGGCTCGCAGGTGACGCTCATCGCCGCCTCCGACCGGCTGATCGTGCGCGAGGAGCCGTTCGCGAGCGAGCAGGTGGAGCAGTCGTTGCGCGAGCGTGGCGTCGACGTGCAGACCGGGCGTGAGGCCGTCGCTGTCCGCGCGCGGGACGGCGAGGTGGAGGTCGAGCTCGACTCTGGCGGCCCGGTGCGCGGCGAGGAGCTGCTCGTCGCGGTCGGCAGGACCCCGAACACGGCCGACCTCGGACTCGAATCGATCGGGCTCGAGCCCGGCCGGCCCATCGAGGTCGACGACTCGATGCGCGCGAACGGCTGGCTGTACGCGATCGGCGACGTGAACGGCCGCGCCCATCTCACCCACATGGGCAAGTACCAGGCGAGGGTGGCAGCGGACGCCATCCTCGGCGAGGGCGGCCCATGCGTCGCGTTGAACGCCACACGTGAGCGCTCACCGCGCGTGATCTTCACCGACCCGCAGGTCGCCGCCGTCGGGTACACGCTTGCGGCGGCGCAGCAGGCCGGCCTGAACGTGCGCGCGGTCGACGTGCCGACCCAGCGCAACGCGGGCGCGAGCTTCTACGGGCGCGACAGCTCCCCGGGCACCGCCCGTCTTGTCGTCGACGACGATCGCGGCATCGCGGTGGGGGCCACGTTCACCGGACCCGAGATCGCTGAGTTCCTGCACGCGGCGACCATCGCCGTTGCCGCCGAGGTGCCGCTCGCGCGGCTCTTCCACGCGGTGCCGGCATTCCCCACCCGCAGCGAGATCTGGCTGTACCTGCTCGAGGCCCTCGGGCTGGCGGGGCCCTGCTACGACATGGGCATCGCCGCCGGCGCCGCCGCGACGGGAGATTAGGCCGCGGCGTCCGCCCCCGCGTGCCGCTTGGCCCGGGGCTGTGCGAGGAGGGTCAGCGCGCTCGCCGCCAGCGCGAACGCGCCGGCGACAAGCATGGCCGCTCGCATACCGGAGACGAGGTTGTCCGACTCGGTGAGGGAGCCGGCAGCCACCGCCGTCGCAATGGATCCGAGAATCGCAAGACCGAGCGCCGAGCCGACCTGCCGAGCCGTGTTGAGCACGCCCGACGCCACCCCGGCGCGCTCCACTTCGATCGCGCCCATCGCGACGGCGGAGATTGCCGGGACCGCCGCCCCGTAGCCGACGCCGACCAGGACGTACCCCGGAAGGGCCTGGACAAAGGGCGAGCCGAGACCGAGCAGCGCGAAGTCGAGGACTCCGAGTCCGCCGAGCAACGCGCCGCCCACGACGACCCGTCGCGCCCCGAATCGAGCCTGTAGACGGCCGGCGAACGGCGAGACGAGCAGGAACGGAACGTTCATGGTCAGCCACGAGAGGCCGGTCTCGAGCGCCGAGAACCCCTTCACGTTCTGGAAGTAGAGAGAGACGAAGAACAGAGTCCCGGCGAGTGCCGCGTACATGAGCGCGTAGTCGGCGTTCGCAACGGTGAATGCCGGGCGCCTGAAGAAGTCAAGCGGGAGCATGGGCTCGCGGTGCCGCGCCTCGAAGACCAGGAAGGCCGCCCCAAGCGCCACCGCCGAGCCGAGGAAGCCGACTGTGAAGGCCGAGGTCCAGGCGTGGTCGTCGGTCTCGGCGAGGCCGAGGGTCAGGCAGAAGAGCGCCCCGGAGGCGAGCGCGGCTCCGCCCAGATCGAGCCGGCGGGCGTTCGGGTCACGTGACTCGCGCACGTGGGCGAGCGTCGCGAGCAGGCCGGCGAGCCCGATTGGGACGTTCACCCAGAAGATGGCCGACCAGTCGAAAGCCTCGATAAGCGCGCCTCCCAGGACGGGTCCCAGGCCGAAGCCGAAGCCGGCGATCGTCGCCCACATCCCGATCGCCCACGCGCGCCGCTCGGGCTCGAACGCGTCGACGAGGATCGAGAGCGAGAGTGGCGCGAGGAGCGCTGCCCCCACGCCCTGCAGCGCGCGGAACGCGATCAGCATGTGGTCGCTCGTCGAGAGCGCACAGCCGGCGGAGAAGAGCGTGAACAGCGCGAATCCGAGCGCGAAGACCCGCTTGCGCCCGTAGCGGTCGCCGAGGCTGCCGCCCACGAGGATGAACGAGGCGAGCGGCAGCACGTAGGCGTTGATGGTCCAGACGAGCGTGCCCGGGGTTACGTCCAGCTCGCGCTGGATCGACGGCAGCGCCACGTTCACGATCGTGACGTCGAGCAGGATCATGAACTGGGCGAAGCAGGCTGCGATCAGAGTCCAGCGCTGGCGGCCCGCGCTCATTAGAAGCGACCATAACCGCCGAGGTATGGCCGAGCGAGCTAGCTCTGCACCTCGCCGTAGACGGCGCCGTCCCGGCGCGTCGGCGCAGGGCTGATCCGCGACACCTCTGCCTTCCCCCGGCCCCGGTAGCCTCACGCCGGTGGACGTCGTAGTCGCCGGAGGTCACGGCAAGGTTGGGCTCAGGTTGCTGGGGCTCCTCGCGGACCGCGGCGACCGGGCGCGCGGCCTTATCCGGAACCCCGATCACGCCCCTGACCTCGAGGCGGCGGGGGCCGAGCCGGTGGTCTGCGACCTCGAGCACGAGGAGGACGTCGCGCCCTGTGTCGAGGGCGCCGACGCCGTGGTGTTCGCGGCGGGCGCGGGCCCGGGCAGCGGCGCCGCTCGCAAGCAGACCATGGACCTCGGTGGCGCGGTGAAGCTGATCGACGCTGCGCGTGCGAACGGAATCGACCGCTACGTGATGGTCAGCTCGATGGGGGCGGGTCAGCCCGAGCAGGGCTCCGGGCCGATGCGCCCCTACCTCGAGGCGAAGGCGGGGGCGGACCAGGCCCTCAGCGCCAGCGGGCTCGACTACACGATCGTGCGGCCCGGGGGGCTGACCGACGACCGAGGCGGCGGGCGCGTCAGGGTCGGCCTCGACCTCGGGTACGGCCGGGTCACGCGCGACGACGTCGCCGCCACGCTGCTCGCCGTGCTCGGGGCCGACAACACGATCGGCAAGACGTTCGAGCTGCTCGAGGGCAATACGCCCATCCAGGAGGCCGTGCGCACCCTGTGAACGAGGAGCGCGCGGAGAAGGTCCTGCGCCGGGTCCGTTCGGTGCCCGCGGGCTTCGTCACGACTTACGGCGATCTCAGCCCCGGCGCGCCCCGCTTCGCCGGCGCCGTGCTCGCCAGGTGCAACGAGCCGGACGTTCCCTGGCAGCGCGTGGTGCGCGCGGACGGCTCGCTCGCCAGGGGCCGGCGCCAGCGCCGACTGCTCGACGAGGAAGGCGTGCCGTTCAACGGCGAGCGCGTGGACATGCGCGAAGCCTGGTTTCCGGTCTGACGCCGGTGACCATTAGGCACCCAACCGCTTGAACGTCCCGGAGTGTTGCCTGTAGGGGGCTACGCGGGACGTTCGACGAGAACACCCCCGGCGCGCGGCGAGACCCGAGCAAGGCCTCAGGTCGTCAGCACAATCAACACGTCGCAGGGCGCACGGTGGGAGACCTTGTTGGGGATGCTGCCCAGCAGGCGTCCCGCTCCCCGCATCCCGCGGCTGCCCAGGACCACCACGTCGGCGCCCACGTGTCTGGCGATCGCGACGATCTCGGTCGCCGGCTCCCCGGTCCTGACGTGTTGCTCGACCTTGAGATCGCCGGCGCCCTGGCGCTCCAAGGCGCTGTCGAGGGCGAGGTCGGCCTGGAAATCGGGTCGCGTCGAGGGGGCGGCCCGTTGTTCTCCGGGCGTCGCGGGCGCCGGGCCGGGATCGGCGACCGTGACGACGTGCAGGGTTGCCCCCGCCAACCGCGCGAGCTCGATGGCACGGGCGAGAGCCAGCTCGGCGGTGGCCGAGCCGTCGGTGCCCACGACGACGGTGCTGTAGATCGCTCCTCCTACGGTCGAGTCCGAGGGGACCGTAACCCGCGGCGCTCCGGCGGGCAAGGTGCCGCCCCCGGCGCCGTAGTACAAATCCCCCGCGTGGCCTACGAGACGATCCTGTACGACGTCCGTGACGACGGCGTCGCGACGATCACGCTCAACCAGCCGGACAAGCGCAATGCGCTCTCGAACGAGATGCTGAGTGAGCTGATCGAGGCGTTCGAATCGGCCCGGGGCGACGAGGAGGTGCGCTGCGTCGTGCTGACCTCCTCGCACGACAGGGTCTTCTCGGCCGGCGCCTCCCTCGACCAATTCGCCGCCGACGTGCCGCTCGTGCACAAGCACTTCGGGACAGAGCGCCTGCCGCGCCTCTTCAAGACGATCATGCAGCTCGGCAAGCCCACGATCTGCGCCGCCAACGGCCACGTGCTCGCCGGCGCGCTCGGCGTGGCGCTGGCGTGCGACCTGATCGTGGCGAAAGACGCGGCTACGTTCGGCACGCCCGAGATCAACGTGGGCGTGTTCCCGTTCATGATCATGGCGCTGATCTACCGCAACGTCCCGCGGAAGAAGACGAACGAGCTGCTCCTCCTGGGAGAACGCATCTCGGCCGAGGAGGCACGCGAGGCGGGGATCGTGAACCGCGTGGTGGGCGCCGACGAGTTCGAGGCCGCGGTGGACGACTGGGCCAGGCAACTAGCCTCCAAGTCGCCGGTGCTGATGAGGCTGGGGAAGGAAGCGATGTACCGGCAGCTCGACATGCCGTTCGAGGACGCGCTCGAATACCTGCGCTCGCAGCTGTCCGTGGCCTTCACGACCGATGACATCCAGGAGGGGGTCCGGGCCTTCTTCGAGAAGCGGGATCCGCAGTGGACGGGTCGCTGATGAGCGTCTCCCTGGTTCTCCTTCGCTGCCGCACCTCCGACCGCACCCCGGGTGCGGGCCGCGGGGCCGAGACGCTGGCGCCGCTCGTGGGCAAGGCGCTCGGGGTGGAGCCGCGGGTCATAGGCAGCCCGGGCGAACCGCGGGCCGACGGCTACGACCAGGCTCTGGACGACTCGCGTGGCTGCCTGCTCGAGGCGGGCGGACAGGTGGACGACGCGCTCAGCGGCGGCAACCTGCCGCTGCTGCTGGCCGGCGACTGCTCGGTTTGTCTGACCACCCTGCCGGTCGCCCTTCGGCACCGTCCCGAGGCGCGCGTGCTGTGGCTCGACGCCCACGGCGACTACAACACTCCGGACACCACGGTGAGCAGCTTCCTGGGAGGAATGTGCCTGGCCGGCGCGTGCGGCGAGTGGGACGCCGGGTTGGCGGAGCCGGTTCCGCCCGAGCGCGTGGTGCTCGCCGGTGTGCGCGACCTCGACGACGGGGAACGGCGACTGCTCGAGCAGAGTCCGGCCACCGTGATCGGGGCCAGCACGGTTGAGACGCTGGTGGCGGTCAAGAACGCGCTCGACGGCGCACCCGCGTTCGTGCACCTCGACCTCGACGTGCTCGACCCCGAGTACTTCCCGGCACAGTTCCCCGCCCCCGGCGGCCTTCACCCGGACAAGCTCTACGACCTGCTCGACGCGGTCACGGAGGACTCCAAGCTCGTCGGTCTCGAGGTTACGGCGTTCGAGGCGCCGGAGGACGAGGAAGCCCGAGCGGCGGCGGCGGAAACCGCGATGCACGTGCTCGAGCCGCTGCTTGACGCCGCCTCCAGCGATCCGTCAAAGTAGGGAGTAGCACTTCCTACTTATGGCTACGACCGACCGCGCCGCCGCCGACACTCTCGTCGACCGTCCCTCGCTCCGCTCGCTGGTGGAGGACCTGCACGAGCGCCGTGAGCGCGCCCGGCTCGGCGGGGGCGAGGAGAAGATCGCCCAGCAGCACGAGCGCGGCAAGCTGACGGCCCGTGAGCGGCTCGGCCTCCTGATCGACGAGGGCACCTTCACCGAGCTCGGCATCCACGGCCGGCCGCACTTCTCGCAGCGGGCGATGGAGGGCAGGGAGGCCCCCGCCGACGGGGTGGTTACCGGCTACGGCAAGGTCGACGGCCGGCTGGTGGCCGTGGCCGCCTACGACTTCACGGTGATGGCCGGCTCGATGGGGATGACCGGCGAGATGAAGGTCGCCCGGCTGCGAGAGCTGGCACTCGGCAAGAGGATCCCGCTGATCTGGCTGCTCGACTCCGCCGGGGCGCGCATCCAGGAGGCCGCCGGATCGCTATTCGCGGGCTCCGGCCACCTGTTCCGCGAGGAGGTCGTGATGAGCGGCGTGGTCCCGCAGATCGCCGCCCTGATGGGTCCGTGCGCAGCCGGGACGGCTTACATCCCCGGCCTTGCCGACTTCGTGCCGATGGTGAAGGGCCGCGGCTCGATGGCGCTGGCGGGGCCCCATCTGACGAAG
>Ga0081538_10006423_pt1 | contig 10352 bp, 8 predicted proteins | sample TabmetS5T2R1_FD_71022 | JGI IMG/M metagenome (GOLD analysis project Ga0081538, IMG submission 71022) | Tabebuia heterophylla rhizosphere microbial communities from the University of Puerto Rico - S5T2R1 | ecosystem: Host-associated > Plants > Roots > Rhizosphere ...
CCTCCAGCGGATTGCCCTGCCCCGACCGCTCCCGACCGCCCAGACCGTCGGCTCAGCCGTGGACGATCATCCTCCTCCTCGTGAGCGTCTTCGTATCCTGCTCCGCGGGATGACCAGCTTCCCGGCTCGACCGGGCCAACCGAATCGAGAACCTGATGCCGGTCCATCGGTCGTCGGCTGCGCGGCACCAGCAACCATCAGTCCAACACCCAAGACCTTTAAGCGGTTCCGACGACTCAGCAGGGATCCTGAGGAAGGCCTCATCGGTGCATACTGGTGGTGAACTGGTCGAGGCAGTGCATTACGTCACCACCGCCTCCCTGTCACGGGTGATTCGGATCTCAGGGGCCCTTGTTGACAGGGCTGGGCCCTGAGTTGCTCCGCTGTTCCTCTCGCCTTTTCGCTCCTCGGTTTGGAGCGGCTCCATGTCAGCGCGGACTGCCTTGACCTCCCAGTAGAACGACTGTCGTGGGTTGCGGTCATCGGCGGCCCGGACGTCAAACGCACCATCGGCGATGCCAGATGCCGCAAGGACACTGATCGGCTCGTCTTCTGCACAGCAGGGCGTCAGCGTTACCGTCCTGTCATCGGTGCGCACCAAGGCCTCGAAATACTCGGGCAGCTCGACGCGGGCACGTCCACCCTCGAGCTGGCCTTGTCCTCGGTAGTAGACGGCACTCTCCGGGCCCTCAAGACAGGCATGGACGAGGAAGCGGCGCTCAGGGTCGAGCGGGTGATCGATTCTGAACCTCTTGTCCGGTGCGATCAGTGTGCCATTGGCGTAGATCTGCACCTGAGGGGAGTCGATGTTGGTGCCAACGTACACCGCTCCTCGTGCAAGGACGTCCCAGGTGTTTATTCCTCCTCCGCTCCAGCTTGGGAAACCAGGACCAGTCGTGGCACCTGCAGGGTTATGGCTGGTATTCAGCTGCTGCCCCGGTGTCGTGCCATGGGTGGCAAGGGAAGCGCCGATCTCTGCATTCCCCGTGCCGGGGTTCGACCAACCGCCGACGCCGCCCACATTCAGGCTGCCCGGGGCGAGCAGGCCGGGCGTATGCACCCCGGCAGAGAAGGCGCCATCCTGGTTGAGGCGCAACCATGGGTCCGAGCTCCGAAAGGCGTGTTTGCCGGACAAGGCGACATCGCCATTCGTCATTACCGTCAGCTTGTCGCTTCCCGACCAGAGACGTGCGATGCCCCCGGAGGCATACCAGACCCAGCGCTCGCCGCCGCCAGGGTTCTGGACGAATCCTGCCGTCTGACGGTTGCCAAAGGAGAAACCTGACCCACTGCCACCGCTGTGGATCTCGGTGTCCTCTACGTGGAGTCTGCGTTGAGGCACTCCGGTCCCGATCCCCACGCTGCCACTCCTGAGCGAGAGACAGGGTTGCCAACTGCCATCGTACTTGTCATAGAGGGTGGGAACGCCGCGGGCGTTCGTTGTCCCTTGGTTCCCGTCGATGTTCAGGGCAAAAGCCTGACGCCCGTTGGCGTTGAGGACGGCAAACGCGGTGCTGTCCGATTGCGCGACGATGGGGACGTTTCCGGCTTGCGACACACCATTGGCGTCCTCGGGGCCGACACCACCGGGAGCGGTGACGTGCAACTGGTACAACGGATTCGGCGTCCTGATGCCAACTCTGCGCCCACCGGCGGCAGGGGTGATCCGCATTGCCTCTGCCCCAGCAACCGGCGATGTACCACCATTCTCAGTTCTGATGATCAGTGGCGCCGCGTTCCTGGTACCCAGAAAGTGGCTCGCACCGATACCTGCATTGCCATTGAGCTCCCAAGGCATAGTCTACTCCCTAGGTTGAGTGTTCGTGGTCGAATTGCTGGTGACTGGATTCCGCGCATAGCTACTCGGGATCGTGTTCGGTCTGAGTTAGGGCCCGCCAAGCGTCGACCCTGCCGGCTCGTATGCAGGTCCCAATTCGCTAGGAAGAACCCCGTCCTGCCCAGCCAAGTGATCCTCGATCAGCTCTTCCAGGACCTGCACAGCTCCGCTTATTCGCAGCACGGTCTCGTGCAAGTACACCCGCTGCGCATCAAGCTTATGAAGCTCGGATTGACCCCTTTGGAGCTCGATGCCCAGTACCTCAAGTCGAGCCTGTATCTGGTCACGCATGGTCCGGCTCTCTTGCTTGAGCGGTCTAGATCCTACAGATTCATGGGTCTCCACTCTCCCTCCTCCCTTCGCCGTGGCAGACAGTCAACGATGAATACGATCCATTCACCTCCAGTGCTGAGCGGTGGTGATCGGAGGGGCCGTTTTGTGGTCGGGGTAGTGACCCGGAGCATGGCGAGCGTCCCGTCGGGTGACGATGCGATACGCACGCTGCCCACCCCACCAACGGAGCGTGTCGACGCATGACGTCGGCTGGCTTAGCTACTTGGATTACTACGAGCAGTCATGATCCCCGCTGCTTGGGAGCATCGCTTCACCAGCGGAAATAATGCTACGCAGAACCTACCTGTCGTTTATGATAGGGATCCAACCGGTTGCCGAGCCGGCGCACAGTGGTTAAGCCCGGCACACGACTCGTCCACCTAGACCACGACCACAGTTGCGGCTGGGGATGACTGTCCTTTCGATGAGTTACTTCTACCTCCTACTTCTTCTCCGATCGAGGGCTGATCCGATACCTTGTTGATGCTTGGAGGTCGAAGCAGGCGGTGCGTCCGCTTACTGTTTGGACAACAAGAAATTACTGACGGCGGTAAGCGGATCGATGGGCTGAAGCGACTTCCCAACGGCGGATGTCGCCATAGAGGGGGCAAGCAGCATGGATGGTGGCCGTGACCCCGGCGCGGGTCGCCGCGCACTGGCCGTACTGCGAGCACAGTCCAGCGGCCCACGACCGCATGGCTCGGAGACTTGGTCCGGCCGGCCAGGCGTGGACCAGGAACACGGGGAGGCGATGTCCGATGGGCCACCCCCCCTCCGCCTGGCAGGCAACTTCGACGTCTTCTACCAGGAGGAATACAGCGGCCTGGTACAGCTCGCCTTCGTGTTGTCGGGGAGCCGCTCCGGCGCCGAAGACATCGCCCAGGATGCGCTGGTCGCCGCCTGGAAGAAATGGCGTGAGCTGGAGCAGCCGCTGGCCTGGACCCGCCGGGTGGTGGCCAACCTGGCCGTATCGAGCATCCGTCGGCGGATGGCCGAAGGCCGTGCCATGGTCCGCTTGGCCGTCGGCCGCGGAGAGCCAATCGCTGAGCTCCCAGAGCCGGACCTGGAATTCTGGGCGGCCGTCCGGGCGCTGCCAACCCGGCAACGCCAAATGGTTGCCCTCTACTACCTTGGCGACTGTTCGGTGGGCGAGATCGCCCTGACGCTGGGCTGTGCCGAGGGGACCGTACGGGCCACGCTGCACAAGGGCCGGCAGGCGCTGGCCAAGCGGCTTCGTCTCAGCTTGGGGGAGGAATCATGAGCCTGGATGCCCGCGCCCACCGCGCGGCCCAGGCCGTGCGCAACAACGCAGATCGGCTTCGACCACCGCCTGCTCTCGGCGTGCTGGTCGCCCGCCGGCGCCGCCGAGCCGCTGCCGTCAACGTCCTCGCGGTCGCGCTCATCGTGGCCGTGGGCGGGGTGACATGGTGGAGGTTTCTGCCCACGGGCAGCCCCCAACCCACAGCCACCGGACTGCCCCGGCATGTTCAGGCCGCGATCAGGGTCGGCGAGGCGCCCGGCGCGGTCGCCGTCGAGGGGTCGTCGGTCTGGGTGGCCAACAGCGGAGATAGCACCGTAAGCCGCATCGACCCGGCCACCAACAAGGTGATCGCGACGATCAAAGTGGGTGGACGCCCCACCCACTTGACCGCACAGTCCGGAGCGCTGTGGGTCACCACTCCAGACAGCATGCAGTGGATCAACCCGGCCACCAACCAAGTCGTCCAGACCCTGCCCTTGCCGGCCGGCCCCGGCGACGCGGCGGTGGTTTTCGACGGCTGCCTGGCGGTGTCGCTCAATGATGGCACGGTACGGGTCCTCACCCCATTCGATGGCCGGGAACTCGGGTCCGTCTCGGTGGCCTCCCGGGGCGTGTCAGCGCTGGCCAATGACCGGGGCAAGCTGTGGGCAGCCAATGGCGACACGCTGGTCGCCATCCACGATTTGGAGCTCAAGATGACAACCCGGTTCACGCTGCAGCGGGACACGAATCGGAACCCGCAGATCGCCGACCTCGTTCTGGTCGAAGGACATCTGTGGGCCGCTGACGCAGACGGGGACGTTACTCGATACCGGGTCGACTCGCCCGAGAGGACGCTTCGAGGCCAGCTCATCGCGCGGGAAGGACCCTCGGCGATCGCCGCCGGACCGACCGGCGTGTTCGTGGCGAGCCACTCGCCCCAGACAGTGACCCGGTTCGACCCCTCCACCGGTCAAGCCAAGGCGAGGATCCACCTACCAGATGTGTCCGACCTAGCCGTAGGCCCGGATGCAGTCTGGGCAACCGACAGGAGCCGCAACCTCCTATACCGGATCGACCCAAAGGCGACCAACTGACCGGGCTCGTGAAGAGAGCAGTCACGGCCGGCCCGGCGAGCAACCGCACCACTGGATTCGTGGGGCGCCGCCTGGGCGCCGTCGTTTCGACGCAGCGGCCGCGCAGGACTGTCCCCTGTCCCTCCAGGGTCGCGAGAAACTCCTGGACCAGGCGAGACTTCCCCACGCCCGCGGGGCCCAGCACGAGTGCCAGGTGACAGGCGCGCTCGGCCACGGCGGTCCCCAGGGCGGTGCCCAACAGCCCAAGCTCCACCCTCCGGCCCACCATCGGCGCTTCCAGGTGGCTACCTAGGCTCAGACGCTGGCCGGGGCGTGGAGGCCGAGCTGCCGGGCCGCGACCTGGATCATCTGGCTGGTGAACCCCCACTCGTTGTCGTACCAGCTCATCACCTTGACCAGGTTGCCCCCGACCACCCGGGTCAGGTCCAGCTGGACGATCGAGGCGCGAGGGTCCTTGACGATGTCGGCCGAGACCAGCGGCTCCTCGGCGACGCCGAGCACGCCCTGATACCGGTCGGTCGATGCCTCCTGGCGCAGCACGCCGTTGACCTCCTCGACCGTGGTCTCCCGCTCCACCACAAAGACGACGTCCGAGATGGACCCGATGACCACCGGGCCGCGGACCGAGACCCCGTCGAAGCGACCCTCCATGGCCGGCAGGGCCTTGGCCGTGGCGGTGGCCGCGCCGGTGCTGGAGGGGACGAAGTTCTGGGCGGCGGCGCGGCCACGACGCAGGTCCTTGGCCCCGCCCGGACTGTCGACCAGGGCCTGGGTCGCGGTGTAGGCGTGCACGGTCGTCAACAGGGCCTTCTCCACGCCGAAGTGCCGGTCCAGGATCTCCACCAGCGGGGTGATGTTGTTGGTGGTGCAGCTGGCGCACGAGATGATCTGGGTCTGGCCGTCGGGCCGGTTGACCCCGTGGACGATCGTCGGCACGTCCGGGCTCTTGGTCGGGCCGGACAGCACCACCCAGCTGGCCCCGGCGCGCACGTGCTTCTCGGCGTCCTCGCGGTCGGTGAACCGGCCCGTGCACTCCAGCACCAGGTCGACCTCGAGGTCGGCCCACGGGAGCCGCTCCGGATCCCGCTCGCTCAGGTACACCAGCGGCTTGCCGTCGATCACCAACTTGCCGTCGACGGCCTCGACCTGCCGCTCGTAGCGTCCATAGACGCTGTCGTACTTGAGCAGGTAGACCATGTTGTCGAGCGAGCCGATCTCGTTCACCGCCACCAGCTCGAGCTCGGGTTGCTCGACCGCCAGCTTGAGCGCTGCTCGACCGATCCGGCCGAGCCCGTTGATCGCCACCTTGTTGGGCATCTGTGCCTCCTTCGAGAGTCAGGGCGAGCTCGGCCAGCAGGCGGGATAGCAACCACCATGCCCGTAGTATGAAGTCGGACGATCCGGAACGAAAACCGCACGATCCCGCTTCGGGCTGACCGAGGGCGTCAGTGGCATTCGGCGCAAGTTGCCGACATGTGCCTGTTCGTGGTAGCGGTTGGTCACACGTTGGTCTCCCCCCAGGCCGACACCAACCCTGTGGTCGGCGGCCGCCCCCCGAAGTCCTTGTGCCGCCGATGCCAGGAGAAAGGCTCGTGCTCGCACGCCGCCGAAGCCGGCGCCGACACAACTCCATCATTCCCGACTTCGTCCGTGTCCCCTCGCCGGAGGTAGTCATGGCCATACTGCTCTTCCTGCTGGCAATCGCCGGCGGCGTCCTGGTGGGCGACCTTGTGCTCGAGAACACCGCCGCCGGCGGCGTCACCGTGCTGGACCGCTCGTTCACCGGCTACAGCCAGGGCCAGCTGTTGGCCGCGGCCGCCGCGCTCGGGTTCGTGGTCGGCGTGCTGGCGGTCGGGTCGGTCAGCCTGCGGCGATCTCGTCGTGTCCGGCGTCGAGAGCTGCGCAGGGCCGAACAGGAGCTGACCGCCGAGGTGGCCGAGCTCGAGCGCGAGAACAGGAGCCTGCGAGACGAGCTGGCGCGGCGCGCCGCGGTATCGCCGCGCCCGGGTGCGGGCGCCATGCCGGCAGATCGGCCCTCCGCCTCGATGGCGCCCGGAGGTGAGCGGCGCACCCGCGCCTACTCCGCCCCGGCCGACCGTCACCCCGAACCGGTCTACGAGGAAGCCAGGCGGGTCGCCCGCCTCCGCAGCAGCGATATGGATCATTGAGCTCCGCCCACCGCCGCGGCCGACGTCCGGTCGTCGCGCCGTCCGTGTCGCCCTAAACTGCGCGGCTCGACGGATGGGCACCTTACGTCCGAGAATGGCGGCAAGTCGCAGACGACCGCTGGCACCCGGTCCTCCCGGCGGCACTCGGGAGAGGAGTCCTGCCATGGGCGGCAGGTGGTCATACGGGTTGGCGTCCGTATCCCTCACTCGGCGCCAGGCGCTCCAGCTCGCCGCCGGCGCGGCGGCGCTCGGCCTCACCGGCTGCGCGCCCAGCGCGAGGGAGGCGACCGAGGAGCAGCGCGAGGGATCCCTGGTCCTGATCTCGACCCAGTTCCAGCCGGTGCAGGAGGCCGAGAAGATGCGCTCGGCCGTGCTCGCCGAGTTCGGGCGCGAGGTCGAGTTCCTCGGTGAGGAGCAGGGCCCCTTCGAGGACCGGATCCGCGCCGAGGCCCAGGCCGGCAAGGGCAGCGTCGCCGTGATCGGTGGCCAACACGGCGACCTGGTCGGCCTCGCCGCCGACGGGCTGCTGACCGACCTGAGCGACCTCACCCAGGAGCTCTCGGGCCGCGGGTTCAACCCCGACTACCTGGAGCTGGCCAAGGTCGGGGGCAACGCCCCGGTCTACATCCCCTGGGCCCAGGCGAGCTACCTGATGGTCGCCCGCAGGGAGGCCGTCGGCCTGCTCCCCCAGGGCGCCGACGTCAACTCGCTGACCTATGACCAGCTCACCGCCTGGGGCCAGCGGATCCGGCAGGAGCAGGGCTCCCAGCGGCTCGGGTTCCCCGCCGGCGAGATGGGCCTGCTCCACCGGTTCTTCCAGGGCCACAGCTACCCGAGCTTCACCGGCGCGCTCAACACCCAGTTCGCCAGCGCCGGCGCCGAGCGCATGTGGCAGTGGATGCGCGAGGCCTGGGCCCTGGCCAACCCCCAGTCGACCGGGTATGCCTTCATGCAGGAGCCGCTCCAGGCCGGCGAGGTGTGGGTCGCCTGGGACCATCAGGCCCGGCTGATCGAGGCGCTGCGAGCCTCGGCCGACGACTTCGTCGCCTTCCCCTCCCCCATCGGTCCCGAGGGCCTCGGCTTCATGCCGGTGCTCACCGGCCTCGCCATCCCCAAGACGGCCCCCGACCCCGACGGCGCCAAGGACCTGATCCGCTACCTGACCGACCCCAAGCAGACCGCCACCGTCGCCCGCGAGCTCGGCTTCTTCCCCCCGACCGCCGCCCAGCAGCTCCCCCAGGACCTCGACGCCGGCATCCGGGCCGAGGCCGACGCCGTCGCGGCCCAGAGCACCAGCGAGGATGCGGTCGCCTCCCTGCTCCCGGTCGGCCTGCGGGACCAGTCCAACCCCTACAACGACGTGTTCCGCACCACCTTCGACGGCATCGTCCTCAAAGACGGCGACATCGACCGGGTGCTGGCCGCCAAGGCCAAGGAGCTCCAGGCGGTGCTCGACGCGGTGGAGGCGCGCTGCTGGCAGCCGGACCCGGAGAGCTCCGGCACCTGCAAGGTCGGCTGACCGGGGCCGGCGATGGCCTCCGCGACCGCCTCCGCGGCCAACGGGGACACCAGGCGGCGCCTCGGCTGGGCCCCCTACGCCCTGCTGGCGCCGAGCCTGGTCTACCTGGCCGTGTTCTTCGCCCTGCCGATGGTCAACGCGTTCGGCCTGGCCTTCCAGGGCGACGCCGGCGGCTACAGCCTGGAGCCGGTGCGGCGGATGCTCGGGGACGGGCGGTTCGGTGACGCCCTGAGGACCACCCTGCTGCTGGTGGTCATCATCGTCCCGATCCAGTTCGTCGTGGCGATGAGCATGGCGCTGGTGGTCAACGCCCGCCTCAAGGGCACCGACCTGTGGCTGTACATCTTCGCCCTGCCCCTCGGGATCAGCGAGCTGGCCGCCGGGATCGTCTGGTTCTCGATCTTCACCGAGCAGGGCTGGCTCAACAGCCTCCTCACCCAGCTCGGCATCCTCGACCGGCCGTTCATCTTCCTCAACTACCAGCGGCCGGTCCTGCTGATCCTGACCATCGTCGTGGCCGAGGCATGGCGGGCCACCTCCATCATCATGGTCATCCTGGTGGCCGGGCTCCAGGGCATCCCGCGGGACTACCTGGAGGCGGCCGACGTGTTCGGGGCGACCCCCTGGCAGCGGGTCCGCCACGTGATCCTGCCGCTGCTCAGGCCCAGCATCCGGGTCGCGCTGATCCTGCGGACGATCCTCGCCTTCCAGGTGTTCGCCACCGTGCTCGCGCTCGCCGGCAGCGCCACCAACGTCCTGGCCGGCGAGGCCTACCGGTGGTACTACAACCTGCGCGACCCGCGCGTGGCCGCCGCCTACGCCGCCCTGATCCTGGTCCTGTCGGTCGCCTCCACCGTCCTGTTCCTGCTGCTGCTGCCCACCGAGGAAGACAGGTCCGCATGAGCGCGGTCGAGCAGGAGCGCCCAGCCGCCCTGGAGCGATCCCCCGGCCGGCCCGACCGCAACCCGGCGGCCCGGCGCCGCCGCCGGGTCCGGGCGCTCACCTACGTCGCCGCCGTCCTGCTCTCACTGTTCGTGCTGATCCCCATCTACCTGGTCACGGTGACGGCGTTCACCCCCCAGGAGATCAGCTACGACTTCCCCAAGCCGCTGGTGCCAGGGACGGTGTCGGCGGAGACGGTCCAGTTCTTCGCCGGCTCCGCCGGGGTGATGCCGGCGTTGTGGCGGTCGGTGCTGGTGGCGGCCCTGACCCTGGTGCTGTCGACCCTGCTCGGCGCCCCGGCCGGCTACGCCCTGGCCCGCTACGCCTTCCGCGGCAAGAGCGCCTACCGGCTGCTGATCCTCTCGACCCGGGCGTTCCCGATCGTGATCCTGTCGATCCCGCTGGCGGTCACCTTCATCACCTGGGGCATCTACGACACCACCTACAGCGTGGCCCTGATGCACACCGGGCTCGCCCTGCCGTTCACGATCCTCATCACCTCCAGCATCTTCGTCTCGGTCCCGCGGGAGCTGGAAGAGGCCGCCCGGACCCTCGGCTGCACGCCCCTGGGGGCGTTCGTGAAGGTCGTGCTGCCGCTGGCGCTGCCGGGGCTGGCCGCGGCGGCGATCTTCACCTTCGTGCTGTCGTGGAACGAGGTGTTCGCGGCCGTGATCCTCACCCTGCGGGAGCGGACGCTGCCGGCGCTGGTGCTGGCGGCGCTCAACACCTCCCCACTGCCGTTCCGCTTCGCGGCGGCCTGGTTCATGCTGGCGCCGTCGCTGGTGGTGATCTTCGTCATCCGCCGGTACCTGCTCGGCCTGTGGGGCCGCGTGGCTCGCTAGAAGGAGGGTGCGCAGCCATGGCCGAGATCCACCTGCAGGGCGTGCGCAAGGTGTTCGACAAGACCGTCGCCGTCGACGACGTCGAGCTCCACATCGCCGACGGCGAGTTCATGGTGCTGCTCGGCCCGAGCGGCTGCGGGAAGACCACGCTGCTGCGGCTGCTGGCCGGGCTCGAGTACCCAGACCGCGGCCGGGTCCGGATCGGCGACGCCGACGTGACCGACCTGCCGCCGCGCAAGCGGGACCTGGCGATGGTGTTCCAGAGCTACGCCGTCTTCCCCCACCTCAAGGTGTTCGACAACATCGCCTTCGGCCTGCGGATGCGCAAGCTCGACCGGGCCGGGGTGCGCCAGCGGGTGGAACGGGCCGCCGCC
>Ga0081538_10006424_pt1 | contig 10350 bp, 7 predicted proteins | sample TabmetS5T2R1_FD_71022 | JGI IMG/M metagenome (GOLD analysis project Ga0081538, IMG submission 71022) | Tabebuia heterophylla rhizosphere microbial communities from the University of Puerto Rico - S5T2R1 | ecosystem: Host-associated > Plants > Roots > Rhizosphere ...
GGGACGGCGGTCTTCGAGGGCGTGCGCGCCTACGAGCCCCCCCGCGGCCCGGCGGTGTTTCGCCCCCAGGACCACCTCGACCGGCTCGAGCGCTCGGCGAGGCTCTACTACATGGACCTGCCGTACACGAAGGAGCAGTTGCGCGAGGTCACGCACGAGCTGATCAACCGGAACGGCTTCAAGAGCTGCTACATCCGCCCGCTCGTCTATCGCGGCTATGGGCCGATGGGGCTCAACCCGCTCGACAACCCGGTCGAGGCGATGATCGCGGTCTGGGAATGGGCTCCCTACCTGGGTGAGAAGGGGAAGCGCGAGGGTGTCCGCGCGCGCGTGTCTTCCTACCGGCGGATCTCGTCCGACTCATTGATCCCGCATGCAAAGGCGTCCGGGCAGTACCTCAACTCGGTGCTCGCCAAGATCGAGTCGCTCAAGTCGGGCTACGACGAGGCGATCCTGCTCGACGACAAGGGCGACGTCTGCGAGGGCTCCGGCGAGAACGTGTTCGTCATCAAGGACGGCGTGATCAGTACGCCGCCGCAGGCCGCCGCGATCCTCGACGGGATCAACCGCAAGTCGTGCATGCAGATCGCCCGCGACCTCGGCTACGAGCTGCTCGAACGCGACCTCGCCCGAGCCGAGCTGGCGCTTGCGGACGAGGTGTTCCTGACCGGCACCGCCGCGGAGCTCACGCCGCTCGTCGCGATCGACGACCACGCGATCGGCGACGGCGTGCCCGGCCCGATCACGCGCGAGATCCAGGGCGTGTTCGAGGACGCGCTCTGGGGCCGCGACGCGCGCTACGCCGACTGGCTCGACGTCGTGCCGGTCCCGTCGTCCGCGTGAGCTCGAAGGTCACGATCTATGACACCACCCTGCGGGACGGGATGCAGGGTGAGGGGATGTCGCTCAGCGCCGACGAGAAGGTGCGCGTCGCTCATGCCCTCGACGACCTCGGCGTCCACCTGATCGAGGCGGGCTTCCCCTCCTCGAACCCAAAGGAGGAGGCCCTCTTCGAGCTACTCGCCGGCGAGGACTTCGCGACGAGCGAGATCGCTGCCTTCGGCATGACCCGGCGACGCAACTCCAAGGCTGAGGACGACCCGGCCCTGCGGCTGCTCGCCGACTCGTTCGTGCCGGTGTGCACGCTCGTGGGCAAGACCTGGTCGCTCCATCTCGAGAAGGTCACCCAGGTCGAGCCGGAGGAGAACCTGCGCATGATCGCCGACTCCGTCGGCTGGCTCGTGGAACAGGGCAAGCGCGTGATCTACGACGCCGAGCACTTCTTCGACGCCTGGCGCGACGACTCCGCCTACGCGCTTCGTTGCCTGCGCGCAGCGGCCGAGGCGGGGGCGGAGAACGTGACCCTGTGCGACACGAACGGCTCGTCGCTGCCGTCGCAGGTGGCTGAGGCCACGGCACAGGTCGTAGCCGCGCTGGGCGACACGGTGGAGGTCGGGATCCATACCCATGACGACGCCGGCTGCGGCGTCGCCAACTCGCTGGTGGCGATCGAGGCGGGCGCGCGGCTCGTCCAAGGCACGATGAACGGCTTCGGCGAGCGCTGCGGCAACGCCAACCTCGTCTCGGTCATCCCGGCGCTCGAGCTGAAGATGGGCTACGAGTCGGTGGGGCGCGAGCGGCTGCAGCGGCTGACCGAGCTCGCCCACCTGATGGACGAGCTCTGCAACGTCACGCCGAACCCGAACCAGCCGTATGTGGGCGCCAACGCATTCGCGCACAAGGGCGGCATGCACGTGGCGGGCATCAACCGCGACGCGCGCACCTTCGAGCACATCGAGCCCGCCGACGTCGGCGCCGATCGGCGCGTGCTCGTCTCCGAGCTCTCGGGCAAGGGCACGGTCCAGGCGCGCGCCGACGTTGACGAAGGCACGGCGACGCGTGTGATCGAACGCGTCAAGGAGCTCGAGCACCGCGGTTACCAGTTCGAGGCCGCCGACGGCTCCTTCGACCTGCTGATCCGCAAGGAGACGGGCGAGTACGAGCCGCTGTTCCGGCTCGAGTCGTGGCGGGCGATCGTCGAGAAGCGCGAGGACGGCCGCGTCGAGACCGAGGCGACGATCAAGATCTGGGTCGACGGCGAGCGCTACGTGCGCACGGCGGAGGGCAACGGCCCAGTCCACGCGCTCGACCGCGCCCTGCGGGCTGCCATCGGCGAGCGCCACCCGCACCTGCGCGACATCGAGCTCGTCAACTTCAAGGTGCGCATCCTCGACGAGCGCAAGGGCACCGCGGCGGTCACGCGCGTGCTGCTCGACGCCAGCGACGGCCAGGACACCTGGGGCTCGATCGGGGTCTCCGAGAACATCATCGAGGCGAGCTGGGAGGCGCTCGTCGACTCGATCGAGGCCGGCATCCTGCCCGGCCGCACACAGGGCGCACGCACGCGGGCCGCCGTCACATGAGTGAGGGTCGTGCGCAGCCGGCCGAGCCGGCTGCTTCGCCAACGGCAACCCCGGTGCCGCTCGCCCGGCCCGTGGTCGGCGAGCGTGAGGAGCAGCTCGTGCTCGAGACGCTCCGCTCCGGCCGCCTCGCGCTCGGACCCCGCCTCGCCGAGTTCGAGGATGCGTTCGCGCGCCGGCTCGGAGTCGAGCACGCGTCGGCCGTCTCGAGCGGCACCGCCGGCCTCCATCTCGCGATACGCGCCGCCGGCGTCGAGCCCGGCGACGAGGTCGTGACGACGCCCTTCTCCTTCGTCGCCTCGGCCAACTGCCTGCTCTACGAAGGGGCGCGCCCGGTCTTCTGCGACATCGACCGGCGCACCCTCAACATCACGCCCGAGGCCGCCGCCGACGCGATTACGGACCGCACCACGGGGTTGTTGCCCGTGCACATCTTCGGCTACCCGTCCGACATGGCGGGCTTCGAGCAGCTGGCCGCCGACCGCGCGCTCTGGCTCGTCGAGGACACCTGCGAGGCGCTCGGTGGAGTCCACGCCGACGGGCGTCCCGTCGGCGCGCGCGGCAACCTCGCCGTGTTTGCTTTCTATGCGAACAAGCAGCTCACGACGGCCGAGGGGGGCATGGTCATCTGCCCCGATCCCGCGGCCAAGGAGCGCATCGACTCCGAGCGCAACCAGGGGCGAGCGCCCGACATGGGCTGGCTCGACCACGACCGACTCGGCTTCAACTACCGCCTGGACGAGCTCTCCTGCGCGTTGGGAGTCGCCCAGCTCGAGCGGCTCGAGCAGATGCTGGCGGGCCGCGCCCGCGTGGCGGCGCTCTACGGAGAGGCGCTTGCGGACGTCGACGGTCTCACGCTGCCCGCCGCCGATGATGGCGGCGAGCGCCGCGGCTGGTTCGTGTACGTCGTCCAGGTGCCAGAGGGGGTCGACCGTGACGACACGATCCGCGCGCTGCGCGAGCGGGGCGTCGATTCGAAGCCGTACCTGCCGGCGATCCATCTGATGACCTTCTACCGCGAGCGCTTCGGCCACCGCGAGGGAGAGTTCCCGGTCTGCGAGGACGTGGCCCGGCGCTCGCTCGCACTGCCTTTCCACCCCGGACTTCGCGAGGATGAGGTCGAGCGGGTCGTGGGCGCGTTGCGGGCGGCGCTGGGGCGCTAATCGATCGGCTTCACGAGCGCGACGAAGCCCGGCAACCCGCGGCCCGGCGGCCGGTAGGCCACCTCGTCGAAGCCCTCGCGCGCGTACAGGGCGCGGGCGATCTTGTTGGGCATCGTCGTGTCGAGCGCCACGCAGGGGAGCTCGCGGGCCCGGGCCTGGCGCTCGGCCTCGGCCAGCAGGGCCCGGGCGGCGCCGCGCCGGCGCAGGTGCTCGTCGGTTGCGAGCGCGTCGATGTAGAGCGCGGATGCCGGCGGGCTCGGGGAGGCACGGCCGCCCGCCCGGTACAACCGCAGCGTGCCGGGCCAGCGCCAGACCGGCGTGCTCCGCAGCGTGAGCCGCAGGAAGGCGCGCGAGCGCGCGTGCGCCTCATCGACGGGGAAGGCCGCCATCGCTGCGCCGATCTCGCCGTTGACGTCCGCGACCCAGACGCACTCGGCGCTCGCGAGGTTGCCGGGCGTGTCGAAGGCGCGCTCCAGCACGCGCAGAGCCCGCTCGCGCCCGCCGCTGAAGCGGTCGTACATCTCGCCCGCGCTCAGGTGAAGAAGGCGCGCGACCGCGGGCGCCTCGTCCGCCCGCGGCTGTCGCACCTCAGCACCCTGGACCCGCACGGGCGCGAATCCTACGGTCCGTAGACTCCCGGCCCGCATGGGCCGCTTCCGCGAACCCCAGGATCCGCTCTTCCAGGCGCTGAACACGTCGATCCCGTTCGACTACCGGCTGGCGCCCTACGACCTCGAACAGTCCCTCGCGCACGCCCGGATGCTCACCCGCTCGGGGATCATCGGCGAGGACGACCTCGCGGACATCGAGCGCGGGCTGGACGAGGTTCGCAAGGAGATCGAGGCTGACCAGTTCGTCGTCCAGGAGCAAGACGAGGACATCCACATGGCGATCGAGCGCCGCCTCACCGAGCTGGTGGGGCCGGCCGGCGCGAAGCTCCACACGGCCCGCTCGCGCAACGACCAGGTGGCCACCGACGTCGCGATGTTCGTGCGCGCCCACAGCCTCGAGGCGCGTGGCCTGCTGCGCGACCTGATGGCCACGCTCGCGCGGCTCGCCGAGGCCCACCTGGACTGGCCGCTGCCCGGCTACACACACCTTCAGCGCGCGCAGCCGGTCTACCTGTCGCATCATCTTCTGGCGTACTTCTGGAAGTTCCGGCGCGATCTGCAGCGCTTCAACTTCTGCATGACGGCCACGGACGACCTGCCCCTCGGCGCCGGCGCCCTGGCCGGAGTCAACTTCGACACGAGCCGCATGTTCGTCGCCCAGGAGCTCGGTTTCGGCGGCGTCGCCGAGAACTCGCTCGACGCCGTCTCGAACCGCGACTTCGTGCTCGACTACCTGTCTGCCGCAGCGACCTGTGCGACCCACCTGTCGCAGCTGGGCGCCGAGATCGTGCTGTGGTCGAGTCAGGAGTTCGGGTTCTGCGAGGTGTCCGACGCGTTCTCGTCGGGCTCGAGCCTGATGCCGCAGAAGAAGAACCCCGACGCCGCCGAGCTCCTGCGTGCCAAGGCGCCGCGCGTCGCCGGACGGCTCGTCAGTCTCCAGGGGGTGCTGCACGGCCTGCCGCTGACCTACAACAAGGACCTCCAGGAGGACAAGGAGGGCCTCTTCGACGCCACCGACACGGTCGAGCTCTCGCTGCGCGTGGCGAGCGAGATGCTCGCCGAGATCCGCTTCAACCGCGAGCGCATGGCCGCGGCCGCGTCCGACGAGTTCATCGCAGCCACCGACATCGCCGACCACCTCGTCCGCGAGGGAGTGCCCTTCCGCGAGGCGCACGGCATCGTCGGCGGCATCGTGCGCGCGGCGCTCGCGCGCGACAAGCAGCTCTCGGAGCTGAGCGAAGAGGAGCTCGCCGAGCTCGCACCTCAGCTCGACTCGCGCTACTACGAGCTGCTCGAGCAGGGCGCCTGGCTCGAATCGAAGGTCTCCACGGGCGGCACCGCCCTGGCCCGCGTGCGCGACCAGCTCGCCCAGGCGCGCCACGTGCTCGCCGAGGCCGAGCCGTGAGACTCGGACGCGACTTCTACGCACGCTCCGTGCACGAGGTTGCCCGCGATCTCGTCGGGTGCACGGTGCGCCATGGCAGCACGGCCGGGCGCATCGTCGAGACCGAGAGCTACCACATGGACGAGGCGGCCTGCCACGCCTACGCCGGGGTCACGAACCGCACGAATACGCTGTTCGGCCCGCCCGGGCACGCCTACGTGTACTTCTCCTACGGAGTGCATTCGCTCCTGAACGTCGTGGCCGAGACCGAGGGCGTCGGCGCGGCCGTGCTGATCAGGGCACTCGAGCCGGTGGAGGACCTCGAGCAGATGCGCGCGCGGCGCGGGCTCGAGCGCGTCCAGGACCTCTGCTCGGGCCCAGGCAAGCTCACCCAGGCGCTCGGCATCGGCCTCGATCTGAACGGCAGCTCACTGCTCGACGGGCCGATCGAGGTGCTCGCCCGTGATCCCGCCGCGCGCACGCCGCGGATCGTGCTTGGCGAGCGGATCGGGATCACGAAGGCGGTCGACCTGCCGTGGCGCTTCTGCGACGCGGACAGCCGTCACGTCTCGCGGCCGTGGCCGGCCGAGATGCGCTCGCCGCGCGCCGCCTAAGGGCTCGCGCCCGGTACCGCGCCCGTGCCGCCTCCGGTCCCGCCGCTCGTGGGCGGTGGTGTGGTCGGCGGCGTGGCGGGCGGGGTGGTGGGCGTGGGCGCCGGGGCCGGCGGCGGCGCCTCCGGCGCCGGAGCGGCCGGGGCCTCCTCGCCGCCCGTGCCCTGATCGGGGGCCGGCGTCTCGGGCGCGGTCTCTACGGGGGCCGACGGCTCTGTGGGCACGACCTCGGTCGGCGCCGATGGAACTCCCGGCAGCGTGGTGCCGTCGTCGTCCTCCTCGTCGTCGCCCTTTCGGGCAGCACGGGCCGCGTCGCGCTCGGCCTTCATCTCGAGCCACATGCCCATGAAGTCGTGGAAGATCTCGGCCGGGTAGGTGCCGCCCGCGACCGGCCCGCCGGCGTGCTCGTACTCCATCGGCTGCAACCTGTCGGCGTAGCCGACCCAGATCGCCACCGAGATGTCCTCGTTGCCGCCGGCGAACCAGGCGTCGCCGTAATTCTCGGTCGTGCCGGTCTTGCCCCAGAGGTACTCGTCCCCGACCTGTGCGGACTCGCCGGTACCGCTGGTCACGACCAGGTGCAGCATCTCCTTGGCGGTCGCCCCGACCGAGGCGGGGAACACCCGCTTGCGGACGACCTCGTTCTTGGCCGCGATGCCGCGCCGTTCGGAGTCGACCTCCTCGAACGCCACTGGCCCGGTCTGATTCGGGGCGAGCGTGCCCGACACGCGTACGCCCTCGTTGGCGATCGTCGAGTAGGCGTACGCCATCTCAAGCGGCGTCACGCCCTCTTCGAGCCCGCCGAGCAGCATGGCCGGGTTCGTCGATAGCTCCGTGCGGATGCCCATCCGGTTGGCGAGCCGGGCGACTCGCTTCGGCTTGACCTCCATGCCGAGCTCGGCGAACACCGAGTTGTCCGAGGTCGCCGTGGCCGACCACAGCGAGGCTGCGCCGAGGTAGGAGTCCTCGTAGTTGGACACCTTGAACAGCTCGGGACCCTTCTTTCCGATGAAGGGCAGCTGCTTCGGCGCCGACGCCCAGGTGCTGTTGGGGTCGATCCCGTCCGCGAGCGCGCGCACGAGGATGAACGGCTTGAAGGATGAGCCAGGCTGCCGATGCCCGTTGGTGGCGAGGTTGAACGGCCGCGCATCGAAGTTCGAACCGCCCACCATCGCCTTGACCTCGCCGGTCTTGTTCTCTATCGCGACGAGCGAGGCGTCCGGGCCGATCCCGGCGAGCCTGCCGGCCACGGCCTGCTCGGCCGCCGCCTGCAGCTCCGGGTCGATCGTCGTCTTGATCTTCAAGCCGCCGCCGAACACGAGCCCGGGGCGGTAGCGGTCTACGAGCTGCTGCGTCATCCAGCTCGTGAAGTAGGGCTGCTTCGACTCCGAGTCGGGCGGATCGACCTCGTCCTCGTCGGGAATCGACTGGCGGATCGAGTCCTCGTACTGCGCGCGCGTGATCATGTCCTGCTCGTACATGCGCTGGAGCACGAGATTGCGCCGCTGCAGTGCGTTGTGCGGGTTCTCGAGCGGGTCATACAGGCTGGGCGAGGAGATCATCCCGGCGAGCAGGGCGGCCTCGGCGGGAGTCGCATCCTGCGCATAGCGCGCATTCGGGTCCTCCGGCTCGTCCGTCAGCGTGGGTGGCGCGTACTGCACGCCCGAGGTGTCGGCATCCTGCTGCTCCTCCGGCTCGTCGCCGTCGCCGAAATAGGTGCGCACGGCCGACTCGATGCCGTAGGCGCCGTTCCCGAAATAGACCGTGTTCAGGTACTGGGTGAGGATCTTGTCCTTGGGCCACTGGCGCTCGAGGTGGTAGGCAAGCGCCGACTCGCGCATTTTCTGGAACACCGAGCGGTTCCCCTGGGCGGCGAGCGCGTTCTTCACAAACTGCTGCGTGATCGTCGAGCCGCCCTGCGCGGCGCGCCGCTTCAGCACGTCCTGCACGAACGCTCGGGCGATTCCGGCGTAGTCGACTCCCTCGTGCTCGTAGAAACGCTTGTCCTCGATCGCGATCACCGCGTTCTTGATGTTGGGCGAGATCTCGCCCTCCTCGAGGAGGATGCGGTTCTCGTTGCCCGCCAGCGTGGCGATCTGGCAGGCCTCCTTGCCGGGCTTGCGGCAACCGGGGCCGTCCGAGTACAGGATCGAGTTGCGGGCAGCCCGGTACTCGGCTCGGTTCTCAAGCGACGGCAGGTCGCTCGACACCGCCATCAGCATCCCGAAGACCGTCGAGACGAGCGCCAGCAGCGAGATGCCGAGCAGGATGAAAGCGAGCCGCAGCTTCTTCAGCTTCGGTTTGCGGCGCGGGGGAGGCGGGGGTGCCACGCCCGGCTGGGCCTGCCAAACGCCGGTCGGCGGAGCCTCGACCGTGCCGCTGCCGTTTCCGCGTTGGAAGCGACGACCGCGCGCGGCGGCTTGGCTTGTGATTGGCGTCGGCGGCTCCGGCATGGCTGTGAGCGGCCCCGTGGGAGGGTTCCCCGCATCCGTGCGAGCACAACGTAGCGGCGGCTTCCGGGCGCCCGCCCGCACGGCATCGTCACGGGCGCCAACCGAGCGCGTGAGTCTAGCATTGGGCTCATGACGGATTCCGCGGGCGAGGCGGCCCGTTTCCTCACCCGCAACGCCGTCGATGCGCTTCCCGCGGGGGAGCTCGAGCGACAGCTCGCGAAGGGCCGGCCGCTGCGCGTCAAGCTGGGCGTCGACCCCACCATGCCGGACATCCACCTCGGCCACACCGTGGTCCTGCGCAAGTTGCGCGAGTTCCAGGACCTTGGCCACCAGGTCGTGCTGATCGTCGGCGACTACACCGCGCGCGTGGGGGACCCGAGCGGGCGCTCGAGCACCCGGCCCCAGGCCGACCCGAGCGAGATCGACGCCAACGCGCGCACGTATGAGGAGCAGGCCTTCAAGGTGCTCGACCGCTCGCGCACCGAGGTGCGCCGCAACGGCGAATGGCTCGACATGGCGATGGAGGACCTCTTCCGGCTCGCCCGCACGGCCACGGTGGCGCAGCTGCTGGAACGCGACGACTTCTCAAAGCGCTACGCGGCCCGGGAGCCGATCTCGATACTCGAGCTCCTCTACCCGCTGCTGCAAGGCTACGACTCGGTCGCCATCCGCTCCGACATCGAGCTCGGCGCGACCGATCAGAAGTTCAACGTGCTGCTCGCGCGCGAGACACAGAAGGCTTACGGCGTCGAGCCGCAGTCGATCCTGACGATGCCGATCCTGCCGGGCACCGACGGCGTGCAGAAGATGTCGAAGTCGCTCGGAAACTACGTCGGTGTCACCGAGCCGCCGGAGGACATGTACGGCAAGCTGATGCGGATCCCGGACGAGGTGATGCCGATCTACTACGACCTGCTCCTGGACGAGCCCCTGAACCGATCGCTGCCGGCGCGCGACGCCAAGCGCGCCCTGGCGTTTGCGATCACGGCCCGCTATCACGGCGACGAGCAGGCCGCCGCCGCGCAGGAGCGCTTCGACACCCTGCACGTCCGCCGCGAGCTGCCCTCGGACATCGAGGAGTTCGCCTTCACGCCCGAGAACGGCCAGGTCCACCTCCCGGCGCTGATCGCCGAGGCGTTCGGCCTCTCGCGCTCGGAGGGGAGGCGGCTGCTCGCCCAAGGCGGTGTCAAGCTGGATGGCGACGCGCTCGACGCCTCGCGCATGGATGTCCCCGCCGATGAGCTCGACGGCGTGGTGCTCCAGGTCGGCAAGCGCCGGCTGCGGCGCCTGCGGCGGGCCTAAGTCGGCCCTAAAAGGCCCCACGGCGCCCCCTCTGTCCGTGCTATATTCCTCCGTCGCGCTTCATGCGCGGGTGGAGGCCCCACCCCTGAGGGCGCAAGGTCTTTGAAAACTCAGCAGTACGTGCGACCGAAAGGTCGCGTCCAGGTTTGATCCCCCGTCGGGATGCTTCGGCAATCCGAGGGGGGCCTGAATCAGTACCCGTCAAGTCCAGCCCACCCGCAGGTGTACGCGGGAGCTACGACGACTTGACAACTCTCTTGATCTGACAGTGGAACCGGCCGGCTCGGGGTCTCCCTCGACCGTCCGGATTGAAACCACGCCAGACTTTCACGGAGAGTTTGATCCTGGCTCAGGACGAACGCTGGCGGCGTGCTTAACACATGCAAGTGGAGCGACGAACCAGGCT
>Ga0081538_10006425_pt1 | contig 10350 bp, 7 predicted proteins | sample TabmetS5T2R1_FD_71022 | JGI IMG/M metagenome (GOLD analysis project Ga0081538, IMG submission 71022) | Tabebuia heterophylla rhizosphere microbial communities from the University of Puerto Rico - S5T2R1 | ecosystem: Host-associated > Plants > Roots > Rhizosphere ...
GCTGGGCCGCCCCCCAAGTCATCCGCTCGAGCCCGTCGCCCTCGATGGTCACCTTGTTGACGACGATCGTCGCCGGACGCACCGGTGTCCCGGCGCCCTTGAGGCAGGCGAGTATCGGCAGGGGGCCCGGCCGCGGGCTCGCCAGCACCGCGGCCGCCGCTGCGGCTGTGGGTGAGCCGCGCCGGGCGAGCACCAGGTTGATGTGGCTGCCGTTCGGCACCTCTCCCGACCAGGCCTCGCCGATCGCCCCGTCGAGCGGGTCCGTCACGACCCCGCTCCGTCGAGATCGAGGACCACGCGCAGGCCGCTCGCCGAGCGGAGCGCGTCGAAACCCTCCTCGATCGCCTCGAGCGGCAGGCGGGTCGAGATGAGGCGGTCGAGCGGCAGCCGCCCGCGGCGATAGAGATCGAGCAGGGCGGGAAAGTCGCGCTCGGGGCGGGCCGAGCCGTACATCGAACCGAGCACACGCCGCTCCGTGCGGGGGATGAGCGGCGCCGGCAGCGAGAGCACGGCGTCCGCGCGTGGGATACCGATCAACACGGCGGCGCCGCCAGGGCGGGTCGAGAGGAAGGCGGCGCGTGCCGCCTCGGCCCGGCCGGTCGCCTCGATCGCGTGATCCACGCCGCCGCCGCTCGCCTCCCGGACGAGCTCGGCCGTCTCGTCCGAGCTTCCCGTCCAGCGCACGGCATCGGTCGCCCCGAACGACAGCGCCAGCTCGAGCTTGTCCTCGTCCAGATCCACCGCCACGATCGGCGCGGCGGAGGCGGCGACCGCCCCGATCACCGCGCTCATCCCCACTCCGCCGCAGCCGATAACGGCCACCCGCTCGCCCGGCCGGACGCCCGCCGTTCGCCCCACGGCGCCCGTGCCGGTGGTGACCGCACAGCCGACCAGGGCCGCGACCTCGAACGGCACGTCGGCCGGGATCGGCACGCAGCAGCGGGCGGGCACCACGGCGCGCTCGGCGAACGAGGACACGAAGCAGTAGTGAAAGACCGGCTCGCCGTCGCGCGAGAGGCGCCGAGTGCCGTCCAGCAGCACGCCGGCGGTCATGGCCGCCCAAGCCGGCGCGCAGAGATGCGGCAGGTCGCGCCGGCACTCCTCGCACTCGCCGCACGCCGGCAGCCACGACAGCGCGACGTGGGTGCCGGGAGCGAGCGACACACCCGGGCCGACCGCCTCCACCACGCCCGCCCCTTCGTGGCCGAGCACCGCGGGGCAGGGCGTCTCGGCGGTCCCGTCGATCGCGTTCAGGTCCGAGTGGCAGAGCCCGCTCGCGCGCAGCCGGACGAGCGCCTCGCCCTCGCGGGGCGGCTCGAGCTCGACTTCGGTCACCTCGAGCGGCGCGCCGACCCGCTCGAGAACCGCGGCGCGGAGCCTCAGCGCTCGTCCCCTGGGCCGCCCGGGCCCGGCGTCGCAGGGCCGGCGCCCGGCCGGCCCTCCGCGTCCGCCGGCCGGTCGCCGAGCGGCGCGCTGCGCTCGGCGCCCTCAGCGGTCGGCCGCTGCTCCGCAGCAGGCACGCTGTCCGCCTCCGGCCGGCCCGCCTCGGAGGCGGCCCGGTCCCGTGCCTCTGGCGCGCCGTCGCGGCGCTCCGGCGGCGCGGTCTTCTGCAGCTCCCGCAGCTCCTCCACGGAGTAGTGGCAGCGCCAGAAGTGCCCGGGCTCGACCTCCTTGAGCTCGGGCTCCTCCTGCCAGCAGACGTCGCCGATGTAGCGCGGGCAGCGCGTGTGGAAGACGCAGCCCGAAGGTGGGTCGGCGTGGCTCGGGATCTCCCCCCGGAGCCTGATCCGCGGGCGCTCGACCCCCTCCTCCTGGGGCACGGACGACAAGAGCGCCTCCGTGTAGGGGTGCTGCGGCGGGGAGAACACGGTCTCCGCTTCGCCCAACTCCATCACCCGCCCCAGATAGAGCACCGCGATCCGGTCCGAGAGGTAGCGGACGACACCGAGGTCGTGCGAGATGAACAGGTAGGCCGTGTCCTTGTCGACCTGCAGCTCGGCGAGCAGGTTGAGTATCGCCGCCTGCACCGAGACGTCGAGCGCCGAGGTGGGCTCGTCGCAAACGACCACCTTGGGGTCGCCGGCGAACGCGCGGGCGATCGCCACCCGCTGCTTGAGCCCACCCGAGAGCTGCGAGGGCTTGGCCCGGATGAGGCGGACGTCGAAGCGAACGGAATGGGCGAGGTCGCGCATCCGGGTGTCGACCTCCTTGCCCCTCGTGCCCAGGAGCATCGTCAGCGCCCGGGCGATGATGCGCTGGATCGAGAACCGCCGGTTGAGCGCGGCGTCCGGATTCTGGAACACGATCTGGAGCGCGCGGACCTCCTCGCGGCCCCGCTTGTGGATCTCGGGCTCGACCGGCGTCCCCTCGAGCTCGACCACAGAACCCTCGTCGGGTGCGGTGAGCCCCAGCAGCAGGCGCGCCAGCGTCGTCTTGCCGCTGCCCGATTCGCCTACCAACCCGAGCGTCTCGCCGGGCGCGAGGTTGAAGGTGATGTCCTCCACGGCCCTCACGTCATGGCCCTCTTGGTGGAACGTCTTGCGCACGTTGCGCGCCGTGACCACCGGGACGCCGTTGCCGGCGTCCTTGCGCTGGGTGACGACGGCCGCGGGCTCGGTGTCACGGGGCAGCGACTGCGCCTTCTCGTGGAAGTGGCAGCGGCTTCGATGCCCCCCGCCAAGGTCGAAGAGGTCCGGCTCCTGCCGTCGGCAGATGTCCTGGGCGAGCCCGCAGCGTTCCGTGAACACGCACCCTTCGAGCTGGGCTCCGAGCCCCGGTAGGAAGCCCGGGATGGTGTCGAGCTTGCCCTGGTCCTTCCTGGCGCCGGCGCGGGGGATGCAGCGCAATAGGCCGACCGTGTACGGGTGCCGGGGGTTGTCGAAGACCTCCTGGGCCGGACCCTGCTCGACCATGCGCCCGGCGTAGAGCACGCCCACGCGGTCGCACATGCGAAGGATCACGTCGAGGTTGTGGCTGATGAACATCACGCTCGACTTGAACTCCTCGCGAAGCGCGGAGACGAGGTCGAGCACCTCGGCCTCGACCGTCGCGTCGAGGCCCGTGGTGGGCTCGTCGAGGATCAGCAGGGTAGGGTCCTTGGCCAGCGCCATGGCGATCACCACGCGCTGGTTCATGCCACCCGAGAGCTGGTGTGGGTAGCGGCGCATGACCCGCGCGGGGTCCGAGATCTGCACCTTTCCCAGCATCTCTTCCGCCCGCTCCGTGGCCTCCTCATCTGCCACGCCCTGGAGCGTGAACACCTCCGCCACCTGCTCGCCGATACGGATCGTGGGGTTCAGCGCCGACGTCGGGTTCTGGTAGACCATCGACACCCTGCTCGCCCGCAGCCGGCGCACGTCGGCGTCGCTCATGGCCAGCAGGTCCTCGCCCGCCACGCGTATGCTGCCATTGCTCACGCGCCCGTTGCGGGGGAGGTAGCGAAGGGCGGCGAAGGCGGCGGTCGACTTGCCGCAGCCGGACTCCCCGACGACGCCGTAGGACTCCCCCTCGGCGATGTGCATGCTGATCCCGCGCAGGACTCGCTTCCAGTTGCCGCGGACGCGGTACTCGACCTCGACGTCCTCGAGCTCGAGCGCGTGGGCCGTGGCCGCCGGCGCGGAGCTCATCGCTCGAACGCCTTTGCGATGCCGTCGGCGATCAGGTTGACGCCGATCACGAGGATGGCGATGGCGAGCGCCGGGAAGAGCACAGGCCACCAGTAGCCGCCGCTGATGAGCCCGTAGTGCTCGAACACCTGCAAGCCCCAGTCCGGAGTCGGCGGCTGGATGCCGAACCCCAGGAAGCTCAGGGTGGCCACCGTGAAGATGGCGTAGCCGAGGCGCACGGTGAACTCGACCATCACCGGGCCCATCACGTTCGGCAGTATCTCCGCGAACAGGATGTACGACGTCCGCTCGTTGCGCAGCTGGGCCGCGGCGACGTACTCCATCTCGCGCTCCTGGAGCACGGCTGCCCGGACGGTGCGGGCGATGATCGGCGCGAAGACCAGGCCGATGACGATGATCACGGTGATCTTCGACGTGCCGAGCGCGACGATCGCCAGAATCCCGATGATCACCGTCGGGAGGGCGAGGAACGCGTCGATGAAGCGGCTCAGGATGTCGTCGATCGGCCCGCGGAAGTAGCCGGTCACGAGGCCGAGCGCGGTGCCGAGCACCGTGCCGAGGAGGGTGGCGGTCAGCGAGACGATGAGGATGTCGCGCGCACCAACGATCACGCGGGAGAGCACGTCGCGCCCGACCCGATCGGTGCCGAACAAGTGCTCGCCGCTTGGCGCCGCGAGGTCGTCGAGCGGGTCCGTGGCGAAGGGGTCGTCCGGCGCCAGCGCCTCACCGAAGATGGCGAAGATCACAAAGATCCCGACAATGATTACGCCGGCGATGAACGTCTTAGAGCGCACGAGCAGCCGCAGCCGCTCCCGCTGGGCGGCGCGCTCGGCGTCGGCCGGCGGAGCCGTCGCGGGCGTGGCCGGGGCTTGGGCGACGTCGGGGCCGGAGGCCGAGGTGCTCATTGCTCTGCCCCGAGGCGCACGCGTGGGTTGAGGACCGAGTAGCTGATGTCGGCGCAGAGCGTCGCCACGAGGTAGACCACGCCGACGATCAGGATGCCGCTCTGCAGCATCGGGATGTCGTTCTGCTGGGCGGCCTCGACCAGCGCCTGCCCGAGGCCGTTGTAGTTGAAGATCAGCTCGATCACCACGAGACCGCCGATCAGGTAGCCGAGCTGGGTCGCCACCACCGCGATCGTCGGCAGGAGCGAGTTGCGCAGCACGTGGCGGCGCACCACGGTTTTCTGCGGCAGGCCCTTGATCACCGCCGTGCGGGTGTAGTCGGCGTCGAGCGACTCGATGGTCCCGGCCCTCGCCATGCGGGCGATGTAGCCGAACAGCACGAACACGAGACACAGTGCGGGCAGGATCAGGTACCAGAGCTGCTCGAAGAAGCCGGAGCCCGGAGGGGCGGTGGCCGTGGAGGGGAAGATGCCGAGCGTGAGGGCGAAGATGATGATCAGCAGAACGGCCCACACGAAGTCAGGCACCGCGGTGGCCGAGAGACCCCCGATCGAGACGAACCGGTCGCGGAAGCTTCCCTCCTTCAGCGCCGCCCATACGCCGCCGGCGATGGCAAGGGGGACGACGATGATGAACGCAATAAGCGCGAGCTTGGCCGAGTTCACCAGCGCCGGGCCGATCACGTCCTCCACCGGTTGGCGGAACGCTCGCGACTCGCCCATGTCACCCGTGAGCACGCCACTGATCCAGTCCCAGTACTGAACCGGGAGCGGGTCGTTGGCGCCTAGCTCCTCGTTGAGGGCATCCACCGACTTCTGATCGGCGAACGGCCCGAGGATGCTGCGCCCGACGTCGCCCGGAAGCACCTGTGCGCATACGAACACGATGATGCTGAGGATGAACAGGGTGACGATGCTCAGGAGGACACGCTTGAGGATGAAACGTCCCATTAGGTGAACCCCGCGCGGCTGACGTCGGTGTGACCCATTGCGTTCGTCTCGACGCCGGCGACGTAGTCCTTAGCGCCCGACAGGAAGTAGTAGAAGTAGGTGAACATGATCGGCACCTCGTCGAGCAGGAGCTCCTGGATCTGCTTGGCGTACCGACGCTGCTCGTCGAGGTCGACGGCGGCGACGTAGTCCTCGACCAGCGCGTCGTAGCGCTTGTTCTTGAAGTGGGCGCCGTTCCAGGTGCCGTCGCTCTTAAGCGGTGCGCCGAGCACCACGTTGGGCACGCCGCGATGGCCGTACTCGGTGATCCCCATCGTGGAGTCGAGCCAGGGCGAGTTGCCGTACGTGGCCTCGCCGAAATAGGTGGCCTGGTTGGTGATGTTGAGGGCGACGCGAATGCCGGCCTCCCGCACGTCCTGCTGGATGAGCTGGGCGAGGTCGGGCATCTCGAAGCCCTGCCACCCGGACAGCGGCACGCTGAAGCCCTGCTCCTTGCCGGCTGAGGCCAGCAGCTCCTTCGCCTTGGCCACGTCCTGCTGGCGCTGCTCGACCTCCGCGGTCGACCGGTAGATCGGTGCGAAGGGGCTGTCGTTGCCGAAGTCGGCCTTCGTGTCCAGCAGGCCGTCGACCAGGGCGCGCCGGTCGACCAGGAGGGCCATCGCCTGGCGGACGCGCTTGTCCCTGAACGGCTCCTTGTCGGTACGCAGGTGGACCTGGCGATGCGCGGCGGACTGCAGCTCCGTGGTTATCACCGTCTCATCGGTCAGCAGCGCCTTGCCGCCCGATACCGAGAACTGCACCACCACGTCCACCTCGTTGCCCTGGAAACCGAGCACGAGGCTCTGCTCGTTCGTGTAGAAGACGATCTCTTGGCGCTCGGCCACCGCCCTGCGGCCGGGCGCCCAGTAGTCGCGGTTGGGCACCAAGGTTATGCCGACCCCCTGCTCGAAGCGGTCGAGCTTCCAGGGACCCGTGCCGATGAACGTCTTCTCCCAGTCGCCGTCGTAGTCCTTGGGCAGGATGATCGTGTTGTAGTTGTCGGAGCTGGTGAGGAAGGGGAAGTTGCCGTTCGGCGCGTCGAGGTGGAACTCCACGGTCGAGGCGTCCACCGCCTTCGCGCCGCCCTTGGACAGGACCCCGGTGAACGCCGACAGCGCGTTCGAGGTGTTGTCGGGGTCGGCGAGACGGTCGAAGGTGCTCGCCACGTCCTCGGCGTCCATCACCTTGCCGTCGTGGAACTTCACCCCCTTGCGCAGCTTGAACGTCCACACGCTGCCGTCCTCGTTCGGCTTCCAGCTCTCAGCGAGGCGCGGCTGAGGAACGAGCTCGCGATCGGACCAGATCAGGAATTCGCCGGTCTGGCCGAGGATGGTCAGGCCGGCCTGGCTGTTGACCAGGACGGGGTCGAGCGCGCCCGGCGGCTGCTGCTGACCGACGCGGAGGGTGCCGCCCTGCTTGGGCTTGGCGGTCTGCGGCTTGTCCTCGGCCTCCAAATCTTCGGTGCTGACGCCGCAGGCGGTCGCCAGGAAGGTGAGCAGCGGGACGGACATGCCGACGACCGCACCGCGGCGGACGAACTCCCGGCGACCGATCTTCCCGCCCCGGTACTCGTCGATGATGTGATTCTCGAGCTCGGTGCTCCGCGCCCGGATCGCGTCGACCCGTTGTTGCCTTGGGTCCATACCTCTCCTGGCCGGGCAGGCTACTCCATGCGGGCCGGGGTATGACTATCCCGGGCAGTGGTCAGCTCGCCGGACCGGATGAGCTCGCGGGCTCGCTCGACGTCGGGTCCCAGCGAGCGGTCCGAGCGCACGGGTTCGAGGGCACTCGCGGCGATCTGGATCGCATCTGTCAGGGGCGGCGAAAGCGAGGCGGCGCCCAGCTCGCGCGCCTGGCGCAGCGCCACGAGCTCGTAGGCGAGCGTCAGCTCGAGGTTGTCGAGCAGCCGCCCCAGCTTGTCGGCGGCCAGGGCGGTGAAGGCCTGGAAGTCTTCCTGGCCGGATGAGGTGTCGCTTGCGTGCACCGAGGCGGGGGCGGCGAGCAGCCGGTTCTCCGCCGACAGCCCGACGACCGCCTTGTGGAGCGAGACGAGGCCGGCCTGGCCCCGGTCGGGGTCCGGCGAAAGCTGCTCCGGCAGTCCCGAGAAACGGCTGTCGAGCAGGCGGCTCAGCCGCTTCTCGGCGAGCGCGGCCACCTGGGCGAACGCGATCGAGAGGGCATCGAGGGCCAGCGACAGGGCCTGCGAGTGAAAGTTCCCGCTCGGGTAGAAGCCCTCCGGTTCGCCATCCTCGGCAACCAGGAAGAGCGGGCTGTCCGTGACCGCGTGCAGCTCGCGCTCGAGCTGGCCCGCGAGGTTGTCGAGCTGGTCCTGCGCGGCGCCGTGCACCTGCGGGAGCACGCGCATGGACACCGGCGCCTGGGGGCCGTCGGCCGGCGCCGCTCCGGCGCGCAGCTCGGCCAGCCGGGCGTGGACGCGCTGCTGGCCGGCGTCGCCCTTGAGCCGCCCGATGCGCGGCGAGTATGGCCGTGCGGACGCCCCCACGAGTGCGGCCGCAAGCGCACCAAGCAGTGTGGCGTGCTCGAGCAGCGCCTCGGCCCGGGCCGCCAGCATCGCCGCCAGCGCGGGCGCCACCGGGGCGCCGCCCACGAGCGCCAGACCCTCCTTCAGCTGCAGCTCGTACGGCGCGGCCCCGAGTCGGGCGAGCGCTTCGGCGGCGGGCACTCGCTCGCCTCCGACGAGCACGTCACCCTCGCCGACGAAGGTCTGGAAGAGATGGCACAGCAGGATCGTGTCGCCGGCCGTGCCCGGGCGGCTGGCCGGCACCACCGGATACCAGCCGTCGTTGAGGCGGTCGGCCATGAAGCGGCACAGCACCGGCGTGACTCCTGCGTGACCGCTGAGAAAGCCGGTCAGGCGCAGCAGCAGCGCGCCGCGCACCACCTCCTCCGGCAGTGCCTCGCCAACGCCAGCAGCGCGCCCCACCACGATGGACCGCTGCAGCGCTACCCGGTCCTCCGCCGCGATGGCCCGGCGGCTCAGGTAGCCGAGGCCGGTCGTGACGCCGTAAACCTCCGCGCCGGAGGCGAGATGGTCTTCCATGAGCCGCCTCGAGTCCTCGACCCGACGCAGGAGCGTGGCGGCGACGTCCACAGGCTCGTGCTGGACGACCACGCGCCGGTACGCATCGAGGTCGAGCTGGTCGTACCGCTCGAGGACGATCACCGGGTCAACGGTATTGCAGCACCGTGCCCACCCCGCGCTCCACCGCTCGCTCGTAGAGCAGGTGGCCCACGGCCACGTCGGTCGTGGCCAGGCCGCGGTGCCAGAACAGGATGCGCTCGTCGTCGCGCTCGCGCCCGCTCCGGCGGCCGGCGACGATCTCCCCGAGCTCGGCGTGCAGGTTCGCCTCGCTGAGCAGGCCCCGTTCGACGTGCGGACGCAGTGCGCCGAAGCGCCCCTGCCGGCACTGCGCCCAGTCGTCGACGACGATCTTGTCCATGACCTCGGTGAGCGAAAGCTCCACGGCGCTCACCGTCCCGTACGGGATGACGAGGGCGCCCGGCTCGATCCACTCGGTACGCAGGAGCGGTGCCGGCTCGAGCAGGCGCGTCGCCTCGACCACGATGTCCGCCCCGCGCACGGCCTCCTCCGGCGTGTCGACCACGAGCACGGCCTTATCGAGCGCCTCGGTGAGCCCGGCCCCGAAGGCCGCCCGCGACTCCGGGCGGCGGCTGGTCACGCGGATCTCCTCGAGGTCGAACTCGGAGTCCAGCATCGTCACGTTCGAGAAGGCGGTACCCCGAGCGCCGATGTGGCCCAGGACCTTGGCGTCTCCGCGAGCCAGGTGCCGGGCGCCGATCGCGGTGACCGCCCCGGTGCGCCGCTCGGTGATCCCGGTGGCGTCCACGATCGCGACCGGTGCTCCGGTCCGCGGGTCGTACAGCGTCAGGAGCGCCAGCTCCGATGGCAGGCCGAGCCGGTAGTTGTGGGCGTAGTCGCCGACGACCTTGACCCCGGCCACGCCCAGCGGCTCAATGTAGGCGCGCAGAAGGTTGAAGTGACCGTCGAAGGCGGGGTCGGGCACCAGGTGCTCGCGCGGCTCGAGCACCACCCGGCTCTCGCCCTGGGCGCGCAGCGCCCCCTCGACGGCGGTGAGAACGTCGGCGGTCGAGAGGCCCAGCTCGTCGACGTCGCGGGCCGAGAGAAAGCGGATGTGGATGCCCCGGGCCGTCACCGGGAAGCGTAGCTGTGGGCTCCTGCTTCACAAGGATGTGACAATCGATCCGTGGATCGAACCGTGCCCTGCGCGAGCGGCCTCTACGTGGACGGGGAGTGGCGCCGGCCCGACGACGCCGAGTGGATGGCGGTGCCCGACCCCTCGACGGGCTCCGAGGTCGGCAGCGTAGTCGCCGCTACGCCCGGCGACGTGCGCGACGCGATCGAGGCGGCGCAGCGCGCCTTTCCCGGTTGGGCGGCGCTCTCGGCCGATCGGCGCGGGGCGCCTTTGCGACGCGCCCACGAGCTCGTGCTCGAGCGCGCCGACGAGCTGGCCCGCGCGCTGACCCTGGAGGGCGGCAAGCCGCTCGACGAGGCCAGGGGCGAGGTCCTCTGGGGCGCCGAGTTCCTGCTCTGGTATGCCGAGGAGGCGCGGCGGCCCTGGGGCGAGATCCTGGCCTCCGGCGGTCCCGACCAGCGGCTCTACGTTCACCGCCGCCCCAGGGGTGTCGTCGCCTGCATCACGCCGTGGAACTTCCCAAGCTCGATGGTCACGAGGAAGCTGGCCCCTGCCGTCGCCGCGGGCAACGCGGTCGTCCTCAAGCCGGCCGAGCAGACGCCGCTGTCGGCCGTGCTCCTGTTCGAGATCTTCG
>Ga0081538_10006426_pt1 | contig 10348 bp, 7 predicted proteins | sample TabmetS5T2R1_FD_71022 | JGI IMG/M metagenome (GOLD analysis project Ga0081538, IMG submission 71022) | Tabebuia heterophylla rhizosphere microbial communities from the University of Puerto Rico - S5T2R1 | ecosystem: Host-associated > Plants > Roots > Rhizosphere ...
TGCCGTCTGGGCGCACCGCACTCAGCTCGAGCCGCGACACCAGCTCCCTCAGCACCACCTTCATCTCGAACTGGGCGAAGCTCGCGCCGAGGCAGCGGCGGACCCCGCCGCCGAACGGGATCCAGGTGTAGGTGCCGGGCGGCTGCTCGAGGAAGCGCTCGGGGCGGAAGGCGCGCGGGTCCGGATAGATGTCGGGCCGCCGGTGCAGGAGATAGATGCAGGGGGCCACGGTCGCGCCCGCGGGGAGCAGCCGGCCGCCTATCTCCATCGGCTCGGTCAGGCGGCGGAGCACGAGCGCGATCACGGGCCGCAGTCGGAGCGTCTCCTTGATCACGGCATCGAGGTAGGCGTCCTCGCCGGAGTCGACCTCCTCGCGCAGGCGCGCGAGCACCGCCGGATGGCGCACCAGCGCCTCGAGTGCCCATGCAAGCGACGTGGCGGTGGTCTCGTGCCCGGCGGTGAGCAGGGTCATGAGCTCGTCGCGCAGCTCCTTGTCCGACATGGGGCTGCCGTCCTCGTGCCGAGCCTGGAGCAGGAGCGAGAGCACATCGTCACGCTCCTCGAGGTCGGGCGCCTCGCGCCGCCGCCGGATCTCCTCGAGGATGAGCGCGTCGGCCGAGTCGAGCACCCGCCGGAAGACGCCGAGATCAGTGATCCGCCGTGGGCCGAGCATGGCCAGCAGCACCAACCGCTGCGGCCGCGTGCCCCAGGCGAGCACGTGCCGCAGGGCGTCGCCGAGGCGGCGCAGGCGCTCACCTTCCTGCACGCCGAAGACGGTGCGGAGGATGACCTCGAGCGTGATCGTCTGCATCGTCGGCCAGGCCGACACCGGAGCGCCTAGCGGCCAGCGCTCGATCTCGCGCGCGGCCACCTCGGCCATCACGTCCTCGTAGCGGCGCATGCGCTCGCCGTGGAACGAGGGGAGCATCAGCTTGCGCTGGGCCATGTGCTGCTGCTCGTCGAGCAGCAGCACCGACCGGCTGCCGAGCACGGGCAGCAGCACGACGTTCGCCTCGCCGGCGTGGAGCAGGCGCGGGTCGCCGGTGAACACCTGCTTGACGGCCTCCGGAGTGGTGAGGAACACCCAGGTGCCCTCGTGGGTGATCCGCAGAGTGAACATGTCTCCGTGGCGCCGGGCGCAGTGCTCCATCATGGCCGCGGGCCGCGCGAGCCAGCGAAGCGTCTGGAGGGGCCGGGAGGCGGTGGGTCCGGGGGGAAGGGAGGGAGCGGTGGCAGTCACATACCGCAAAGTATCCGAATACCGAGTGGTATGCAAGCGGCGCCTTCAGGCCAGCCGACGCCCCAGCAGCCGCGCGTGTGCCTCGACCTCCCGCGCGAAGGTCGGGAAGTCGGCCGCGTAGAGCTGCTGGGGACCGTCGCAGAGCGCCAGCTCCGGATCGACGTGCACTTCGACGATGATTCCGTCGGCCCCGACCGCGGCCGCCGCGCGTGACAGCGGGCCGACCAGGCGGCGGTCGCCGGACGCGTGCGACGGGTCCACGATCACCGGCAGGTGGGTGTGGAGCTTCAGCCACGGGACGGCGCCCACGTCGAGGGTGAAGCGCGTCGCAGTGTCGAATGTGCGGATGCCGCGCTCGCAGAGGATCACACGCTCGTTGCCCTCCTTGAGCACGTAGTCGGCCGCCATGAGCAACTCGTCGAGCGTGGAGGAGAGTCCGCGCTTCAGGAGCACGGGCTTGCCGAGCTTGCCGACCACCTCCAGCAGGCCGTAGTTCTGCATGTTCCGCGCGCCGACCTGGATCACGTCGACCTTGTCGGCGAAGCGCTCGGCGAGATCCACCGAGGTCATCTCGCTCACGACCGGCAGCCCCGTTTCGGCCCGCACCTCGGCCAGGATGTCGAGGCCCTCGAAGCCAAGCCCCTGGAACGAGAACGGCGACGTGCGCGGCTTGAAGGCGCCGCCGCGCAGCATCGACGCGCCCGCGCCGGCGACGGCCTGCGCCACCGAGCGCGTCTGCTCGGGCGTCTCGACCGTGCACGGCCCTGCGATCAGGCAGAAGGTCTCGCCGCCCCCGACCCGCCGCCCGTCCACGTCGAAGGTCGTGGGCGCGTGGTGTGACAGCTCGCTGGATGCGAGCTTGTAGGGACGGCTGATGGGGATTACCTGATCGACGCCGGGCAGCCCCTCGAGGCCCATCTCGCGAACACCCTCGGGATCCCCGATGGCGCCGATCGCGGTGGTCAGCGTGCCGGGCATGACCTTCGCATGCACGCCGGCGGCCTCCAGCCGCTCGACGACCGCCTCGATCTGCGAGGCCGTCGCGTCCGGCGTCATCACGACCATCATGGCTCTGGGAAGGCTACGCCGGGACGACCCGTTCGGGCTCTTCGCAGCCTACGTCCGCGTGGAGGAAGCGGCTGACCTCGGGCCGGGCCTCCTGACGCTGCTCAGCAAAGACGACGCGTCGTCCACAGCGGTTGTTGCCGCGGCCGGCTGGCGTCCTCGAGCCCGAGATCAGCTTCCGAAGGCCGCCGAGCGCGGGACAGGTAGGTCCTCGTTATAGGCCGCGAGCGTCCGTCGAAGACCCTGCTCGAAATCGACTTCGGGTTCGTAGCCCAAGGTCTCGCGAGCGAGCCCGATGTCGGCCCAGGAACGCTCGATGTCCCCGGGACGAGGCGAGATGTGGATCGGTTGGATGTCGGTATCCAGCAGCCGGTTGAGGCTCACAATCAGGTCGTTGAGCGAGTGATGGGTCCCGCATGCGATGTTGAAGACGCCGCCGGTCGCGGCCGGTGCCTGGGCGGCCAGGAGATTCGCGGCTACAACGTCGTCCACATGCGTGAAGTCCCGCGATTGCTCTCCGCTCCCATAGATTGTCGGGGCTCGTCCGTCCCGCATCGCCATGATGAAGCGCGGAATCACGGCGCTGTATTGGGAGGCCGGGTCCTGACGCTTGCCGAACACGTTGAAGTAGCGAAGCGACACTGTCTCCAGCCCGTACACCGTCGCGAAGACCCGGCAATACTGCTCGGCCGCGAGCTTCGAGACCGCGTAGGGGGCGAGCGGCCTTGGTGCTTGCCGCTCGGTGCGAGGGAACCCCGGCGCGTCGCCGTAGATGGACGACGAGGAGGCGAACACGACGCGCCTGACGCCCTCGTCACGGGCCGTGAGGAGGACGTTCAACGTCCCACCGACGTTGATCTCGCTCGTCGTTATCGGATCCTGCACCGAGCGCGGTACGGAGGGCAGCGCTCCTTGATGGAAGACGACCTCGCACCCGCGGACGGCGTGGTGGACGCGCTCGTAGCTTCGGAGATCGCCCTCGATCAGCTCAACCTCGTCCTCGACGCCCGAGTGGTTGTGGCGGTGGCCGGTCGAGAAGTTGTCGAGGACCCTGACCTCGTGACCACCCGCGAGCAGCTCCTCAACGAGGTTCGCGCCGATGAAGCCCGCCCCACCTGTGACGAGGACGCGCACGGAGCGGCCAGAATAGCAGCGGGCAGTCGCCGCCCGGCCGAGCCGCGTTGACGCTCCGTCGATATCTTCCAGGCAGCGATGATCCCCGTGTGCCTGCGCCGAGCGGAGGCGGCCCGACGGCTGGCGCCACGCAGAGACTCGGTAGGGGTGAGCCCTTGAGACTGAAGGTGCTGATCGTCTCGGGGATCTGGCCGCCCGACGTCGGCGGTCCCGCCTCGCACGGTCCGGAATTCGGTCGCTTCCTGGTCAGCCGCAGTCACGACGTGCGTGCGGTGACAATCGCGGCTCACGGCCGAGCGGAGTCGTTCGGCTTCCCGGTGACCGCCCGGCCTCGCGCCCGGTCCCGCCTGGTCCGCATGGCGGTCGGCACCGTCACGGTCGCGGCGGCTGCGGCATGGCCGGACGTCGTCTACTCCACCGGGCTGTATTACAAGAGCGCGCTAGCGGCCACGGTCAATCGGGTGCCGCTCGTGGTCAAGCTGACAACCGATCCTGCGTTCGAGCGATCTCGACGCCTCGGGCTCTACTCGGGCGACGTTGCTGGTTTCCAGCAGCCCCATCCCGGCAAGGCGATCCGCTACCTCAAGCTGGTTCGCGCGACGATGCTCTCGAGAGCGGAGCGACTGGTCATACCAAGTCAGTACCTCGCGGACATGGCGCCGGCATGGGGAGTGCCCGCAGCGCGCGTCACCGTCGTGCCGAACCCGGCGCCGCCGGTGGGGCAGCTCGCCCCTCGCGAGGAGCTGCGCCGGCGGCTCGGCATCGACGCCGCCACGTTCGTGTTCGTTGGGCGGCTGGCGGCGGCGAAGCAGCTGCCCCTTGCCGTATCGGCCCTCCGGCAGGTCCCCGGCGCGTCCCTGGTCATCATCGGCGACGGGCCCGAGCGGCAGCGTGTGGAGGAGTCCGTCGCCGATAGCGGCCTTGAAGGCAGAGTTGTGTTGAAGGGCGTGCTTCCTCGCTCCGAGGCGATCGAGTGGCTGCGTGCCGCCGATGCAGCGCTGCTGTCAAGCGCCTATGAGAACTTCCCCCACGCCGCGGTCGAGGCGATCGCGGCGGGCACGCCCGTCGTTTCGACTGCGGTGGGCGGCGTCCCGGAGATCATCGAGACGGGCGTCAATGGGATCCTCGTGCCACCGGGAGACGAGCGCGGGCTCGCCGAGGCCATGCGCTCGGTGACTAAGGACGCGAAGCTCGCGGGGGCGCTGCGGGAGGGAGCCGCGGCGAGCGCCGGACGCTACGGCGCCGACCAGGCGTACGAGGCGATCGAGCGTGTGCTCCTCGCAGCGGTCGCCCGGAACGGCTCGCCCGCCGCGTGAACGCCGGCTCGTCGCCAGCGGATCGTAAGGCGCTCGTGCTCGGGCAAGGCACGAGCACGTTCTTGAGCGTGATCCGATCGCTGGGGGGCGCCGGTATCGAGGTGCACGGGGCCTGGTTCGTGCCGCGCGAGCCGGCGCTTCGGTCGCGTTATGTGGCCCGGGCACACGAGATTCCGGCGTACCGCCCCGGGGAGAACGAGTGGCATCACGACCTGACGGAGCTGATGCGCCGCGAGCGGTTCAGTCTCGTGATTCCGTGCGACGATCAGCGAGGCCTCCCGCTCGCTGCGCACCGGGCCGAGCTCGAGCGCTGGGGACGGATCTGGTGCCCGGCCCCGGAGGCGCTCGAGGTGCTGGGCGACAAGCACAAGACGAGCGAACTGGCCCGCTCGCTCGGCCTACCCGTGCCCCGGGAGGCCATCGTTTCCGATCGGAACCATCTGGAGGCCCTGCGAGACGACTTCGCGCCGCCACTGATCCTGAAGCCGCCCTCGTCTTACACGCTCCCGAATGTCGAGACGAGGGGACGTGTCCGCCGGGCGGACAGCTGGCAGGCGGCTGCCCTGCTCCTGGACGCGATGCTTGCCGACGGGCCGGTCGCCCTCCAGGAGTTCTGCCCGGGAGTCGGAATCGGAGTCGAGCTGCTGCTGAGCGAAGGGGCACCGCTCCTCGCCTTTCAGCACGTTCGGCTGCATGAGCCGCTGCACGGTGGCGGAAGCTCCTACCGGCGCGGGGTCCCGGTTTCCGCAGACCTGTACGACGCCGCGCTGAAGCTGCTCGGGGCGCTTCGCTACACGGGCGTGGCGATGGTGGAGTTCAAGCGAGATCCCGTGACGGGGCGGTGGGTGCTCCTGGAGGTCAACGCCCGCTTCTGGGGCTCGCTGCCGCTTGCTCTGGCCAGCGGCGCCGACTTCCCGCTGGCGCTTTTTCAGCTCCTCGTAGAGGGCAGGACCGAGTTGGCGAGTATGCCCCGGGTCGGTCTCTGCGCCAGGAATCTCCGCGCGGACGCGAAATGGCACATCACGAACCTCCGTGCCGACCGCTCGGACCCGACGCTCAACTCAAGGCCGTGGCCGGACGTAGCACTCGAGACTTGCGCGAACGTCCTCACCGGGCGCGAGCGGAGCGACACGTTCACACTTGACGACCTAGCCCCGGGGTTCACCGAAGCCGGCCAGCTGATGCGCGGGCTCGCGCGCCGTGGGCGGGCGCTCGCGTCTCGCGCTCACGCCCCCGTCGGCCGTCGGAGGCGACGGCAGCTTGAGGCTGCCGCGCGCACGGCGTTCGATGGCGGCGGTCGCGTGCTCTTCGTCTGCAAGGGGAACATTGGCCGTAGCCCGTTCGCGGAGGGGATCGCGAGCCGGCTACTCGGCGACGAACGGGAGATTTCGTCCGCGGGCTTCCTGCAGTCGGGGCGGCGCTCGCCGGCCGATGCCGTCGCCGCCGCCGCGATGTGGGACGTGGACCTCACGACACACCTGTCGCGCGGCGTATCCGCCGAGCTCGTGCGGCACAGTGACGTGATATTCGTCTTCGACCGAGCGAACTACAGCCGCATGATCGAGCTGTTCCCAGAGGCCAGGGATCGCCTCCATCTGCTCGGGGCGCTGGACGCCGGTGGCCCGCTCTTCGTGCCGGACCCCTGGGGCCGCGGAGCCGACGTCTACGCTGCGACCTATGGGCGGATCGCCGACGCGCTGACCGCCGCGATCAACGGGTGAGGACAGCGGTGTCGACCAGCTGGCGGAGCGCCTTCGCGTAGCGGTCGGGCGTCCAGCGGACGCGCTGGGCTGACTCCAGCGCTCCCCGGGACATCCGCTCCGCGAACTGACGGTCTTCCAGCACGCGCACGAGCGCGGCCGCCAGCGACTCGGCATCACCGGGCTCGACCAGCACGCCGTTCGTTCCCGTCTCCACGAGGTCGGGGATGCCGCCGACACGTGTGGCCACGACCGGGCGCCCCCGTGCGAAGGCCTCCATGATCACCCGCGGGAACCCCTCCGACGCGGACGACACTGCCAGCAGCGTACTGTCGTCAAGGAGCCTCGCCACCTCGGCCGGAGCCAGACGGGGAATGAGACTGACCCGCGCCGGCACGTCGCGCGCGAGCTTGGCGACGACCGGCTGGAGCGGCCCCTGCCCGACGACCGCGAGCCGGGCGGCGCTCGTCCGCGCCGCCGCGAGTCGCCAGGCGTCGGCGAGCAGGTGCGGGTTCTTAACGGGCTGCAGCGCTCCGATCCAGGCGACCGCCGGCTGCTCGGGAAGTGGTTCGGGCGGGTGGCTCGTGAAGCTCCCGAGGTCGAAGAAGGTGGGGAAGACGGACAGCGGCCCGCGCCCGGTCGCCTCGGTCGCGAGCGACGCCGTGTACTCGGAGACCGCCCTCGTGCCGTCGGCCTGGCGGAGCGCGTACAGGGCCGCCCGGTCCGAGAGGCGACCGTAGAGGCGGCGAAGCGAGGATCCGTAGAGGCGCGTCGCGGTGCGCCAGTCGCCGTGCAGCTCCACGAGGAGCTTGGGGCGAGGTCGCGCCAGCTTCCACACCGGGAGCAGGGCGAAGGCCTCGTAGGGCCTCGTCGTGATGATCACCTCGGGGCTGAAGCTACGGAGCTCGCGACCGACGATCGCCGCCAGAGCGGCGTAGTAGCCGAGGCCACGGAGACGCCGCGGCCCCTGGGGGACAAGCCGAAACCGTGGATCCGGCGATCGCACAGTCTGCGCGCGACCGACGACACGCACGTCGAGGTCCTGGGAGACGGCATCCCACTTCTTGGCGAGGGCCGGGGCGAGCGGAAGGTCGAAGTCGCCGCTTCCCACGATCAAGACCCGCCGCCGCGCACCGCCGGAGCTCTCACGTGGCATGGCCATGAGCTGTTCGCTATTCACGCAATCGGATCGTGGGCCAAGGCGCTCCGTCTGTCTGCGGCAGACGTTACACAGGTACCAGCGCCTCGGCGCGCCTCGCCTTGGCCGCGAAGCCCGCGCTCAGTCCGCCGGCTGCGGGGACGCGTCGAGGTACCCGAGTCGCTCGAGGGCGGGCGCCTGCATGGCCTGCACGGCCTCGAGCTCGCCGGCGTCGAGTTGCTGAAGGCGGCGTTGATTCGTCACGGTGAGCCGTTGCGGAATGCCACTGAACGGGTACCGATCCTCGTCGAGCCCCGCGTGCTCGAGCGCGCGGCGAACCCCTCCGTGGACATCGTCACAAAAGTCCTCGTAGCGCAAGGTCAGGACCGGCAAGTCGAGCCGCTCCACCTCGTCCAGCACATCCAGCCACCGAGCCGCCGCCTGCAAGACGCCTTCGTGCGAGCTCTCGCCCGAGCGCATGAACTTCTTCCGGATGCTTGCGGCGACGGCCCGCCCGTCGCGGACGATGTGAACCAAAGTCGCGTTCGGATGCGCGGCTTTGAGGACGCCGAGATGCCCCATCATCGGTAGCGGCTTGGCCACGAACGCACTCCGGCGCATCCGCCTGCACTCCTCGTCGACGAGCCGACGCATGCGGGACGCGGCCTCGGCCGTTGTCGGCGCGGACACCACGTATCCCAGGATGCCGTGGGACTCTCCGGGCCGCGGGGTCAGGCGCCGGCGCAGTCCGCGCCTCTCCTTGTGCCAGTCGTGCGTCGTACGCGGGCGCAGGGCTCGGTCGGCAACGTGAGCCAGCGGTATCGATCGCCGACCAGGCACGGCTCCGTCCCGATGCGAGTACTGCGAGAACCATGCGAAGCCGGGGTGCAACGCGAGGAGCCTGTAGAGGATCGTCGTGCCGGAGTGGGCGGTGCCGTAGACGTACGTGGGTCGAACCGCGGTCATCGTTGCGACGCCGCCTTCTCCCGCGAGATCCAGCGACTGTGTCATGACTGGAACAACCGTATTTCTGTTGGGATCCGCGTTCCCGTCACGCTACCCGCGGTCGGGGAAAACGCAACTTTGGGGCGGCTCGGTTGACGCGCGCCGGGTTCCTCCGCTCAGGCAGCGCTTCACCTTCGCATGCGGCTAGTGTGGCGTCGGTGAGGCAGGATCGCTCCGAGGACCGCCGGGTGCTGAACGCGCTGACAATCGACTTCGAGGACTGGCACCAAGGCCTCGAGATCCCGCCGTCGGGCTGGACGGGCCTGGAGGACAGGATCGCGTTTTCGGGACAAAGGATCCTCGAGCTGCTCTCCGAGGCGGGCAAGAAGGCGACCTTCTTTGTGCTGGGGCACCTGGCGGAGCGTCATCCCGGGCTCGTCCTCGAGGTCGCCTCAGAGGGCCACGAGATCGGGACCCACGGCTACTCACACACGCTCGTCTACAAGCTCGAGCCGAACGAGTTTCGAGCCGACGTCGAGCGATCGACCAGCCTCCTGGAGGACTTGACGGGCAAGCCGGTGCTCGGCCACCGCGCACCGTTCTTCTCGATCACGAACAAGGCGACGTGGGCGTTCGAGATCCTGGCGGAGCTCGGGATTCGCTACGACTCGAGCGTCTTCCCCATTAGGAACTATCGCTATGGCATACGCGACGCCCCCCGCTGGCCGTATCAGATCGAGTGCCGGACCGGCGCGCTCACCGAGTTTCCGGTGTCCACCTGGGCGATGCGGCGCTGGCAGCTTCCCGTCGCTGGTGGTGCGTACTTCCGGCTCTATCCGTACGCCCTCACGCGCGCCGCATTCAGGGCGATCAACCGCGAGGGCCACCCCGCAGTCTTCTACCTGCACCCATGGGAGGTAGACCCCGGGCAGCCTCGCCTCGACCTGCCGCGTCGGATCTCGGTTCCCCACTACTGGCGCCTCGCGGCTACCGAAGGCCGCTTCCGCCGCCTGCTGCAGGACTTCTCCTTCGCCCCGATGGCCGAGGTGCTGGGCGTGGCCGCCCCCTAGCCGGTTCAGCGGAACCTGCGACCCAGCTGCCGGAACTTCAAGACGGCGCGCTTGTCGGGAAACGAGTGGTAGGTCGCCTGCGAGGGCTCGGTCCCGACCCGGGGGACCTCACCGCGCTCGATCATCGATATGGCCTCCAGCAATAGCCGCGGCCCGATCGTTACCTTGGTGCGGTAGACGAGCGCGTGGAGTGTGTCCTCGGGCTCGATCTCCACCCTTTCCTGGACGATGATGTCGCCGGCGTCGGTGCGCTCGTTCATGTAATGCACCGTCGTGCCCGAGTAACGCTCGTCGTTCGCCAGGACCCAGAACGACGGCAGCAGGCCCTGGTAGCGCGGCAGCAGCGAGTTGTGGACATTGATGCACCCGTACCGGGGGGTGCGCAGCAGTTCGCCCGTGAAGATCTGCGGCGCGGCGACCGAAACCACGAGGTCCACTCCCATCGTCCGGAGCCGCTCGAGATACTCAGCGGCGTTCACGTTGTCCGTTTCCACCACCGGGATGCGGAACCTCCGGGCCACGGCCCGGACGGAGTAGAAGCGCCCGTCGAGCCCGCGCGGGAGTACGACGTCGAGCAGCCGGTACGTGCCGTAGCGTGCCGTGTAGCAAAGGAAGTCGAGTGGGCCGAGGAAGTCCCAGTACTTCCTGACGTTTCGCGCATGCATCTCGCCCGGGACGATCGTGATCGCCGCGATGTCGCCTCGCCGCTGTGGCATCAACCGCGCGATCAGGCGAGGGAT
>Ga0081538_10006427_pt1 | contig 10348 bp, 8 predicted proteins | sample TabmetS5T2R1_FD_71022 | JGI IMG/M metagenome (GOLD analysis project Ga0081538, IMG submission 71022) | Tabebuia heterophylla rhizosphere microbial communities from the University of Puerto Rico - S5T2R1 | ecosystem: Host-associated > Plants > Roots > Rhizosphere ...
CCCAGCCGCGCGCCCTGCCCGCCCTGGTGCCGGCCGACGTCCGGACCGAGCTCGCCGCCGCGGTCGCCGCGCTGGAGCTGCACGAGCCGGCGGTCACCAAAGCGCTGGGGCAGCTCGACCGGGCGACCACGGCGGCGTGGAACGCCGTGAACCCGGTCGACCCGACCGAGGACGAGTGGCGGCTCGTCGAGCGCGCGGTCGGGATCGACCGTGGCTGGAATGCGGCCTATCAGCTGGTCTCCTCCCTCGAGCCGCCCGGGCAGGGCCGCTCACTAACCTAACGCCTGACGGCTCGCAACTGCCCTTTCTAGCTGCGCGTTCGTCTGCGCAGGGCCCAAAACGCAACCACCCGGCCGCTCTTGCCCGCTTGGCGGTTGGGGTGCTTGGTTGCTTGCACGTGACGCCGGCCACGTCGTTGGCGTTCCTTCCTAGGTCGATGGGTGGGTGCGTCCTACCCTGCGCCCCTGGGACAGCCTATCGGCCCGCGGGCCGGGCTCCCAGCACAGCGTGGCCAGGTTGCGGCCCCCGGGGGTTCATCCCCTGGCCCCCGGGCCGTAACGCGCTCCGATGTCGACGCGGCCCGGACGATACCCGCCGTGTTCGGCCAGCTGGCACGGTTCGAGGAGTCCCGACCCAGCTGGTCGGCGGCCAGGCGCCAGGATGCGTCGGGTCAAGAGGCGCCGGATGGTCGCGTGACGCGTGCGGCGAGCTGGGGCCGGGCGTGCAGGGACAGCGCGGTGAAGCGGTCCATCGCCGCGTCGACGGCGTCGACGTCCCCGGTCGCCAGCAGGTCCAGCAGCAGCCCGCGGGTCACCGCGATCGCCAGGCGCGCCTCGGCTTGTGCCTCCTGGACCGGCACGCCCTGGGCAGTCAGCAGGTCGGCGATCGGTGGAAGCCACGCGTCGATCGCGTCCTCGAGCAGGCGCGTGGCGGGCTGCTTGCCCTGCAGGCCTTGGGCGTAGACCTCGAAGAAGAGCCGTTCGTAGGGCCACAGCGCCGGCGATGTGAGGTGCTCCCAGAACGCGCGCAGCTGGTCGAGCAGGTCCTGCTCCGGATCGGCCCGAAGCTGCTCCAGCAGCGCCCGCTGCTGGGCTTCGACCGCGCGCACCACCTCCACCAGCAGCCCCTCCTTGGAGCCGAAGTGGAAGATCAGCATCCGGTGGCTGGTGCCCAGCCCGGCCGCGAGCGCGCGCAGGCTGAGGTCCGCCAGCCCATGCTCGGCCGCGTAGTCGATAGCGGCGGCGAGCAGGCGCTCCCGAGTGTCGGTGCTCGGACGTGGCATCGGCCGGCTCCTCCTTGGCTGCTCGTATCCTCGCGTTGGGACCCGAGTTACTGTACCATATGGTACAGTAACTCGGCGCAACGTTCAGGAGGTCCCAATGGGCCACAAGAAGATCGACATCCGCCGGGTGATCCCTGCCCCGCCCGGGGCGGTGTTCGCCCCTTTGCTGGACCGCTCGACCTGGCCGGCCTGGTCCGGACACGACACCTTCGAGCCGGTCCGGCCCGGTGCGGCCGGGCCCTACGACGTCGGTTCGGTCGGGCTGCTGCGGTCCGGTCGCCGGGTGATGCGGGAAGAGATCGTCGAGGTCGTCCCCGACCGGCGCATCAGCTACACCCTCCTGGCCGGCCTGCCGTTGCGGGGCTACCGCGCCGACTTCGATCTGACCCCGACCACGGAGGGCACCGAGGTCCGCTGGCACGCGGCCTTCGACGCACCGCCCGGGCTCGGCTGGATCTATGTCGCCGCTCTGCGCCGCTTCAGCGGACGGCTGCTGGACGGGCTCACCCGGCGACTCCGCGATCGCGCCACCACTGGGCGTTGATCCGCGCCCGCCTTCGCGCTGGTGTGGACCACCGCCGCCGCGGGCTGGCGCTGTTTCGCGTCGTCATCACCCCAGGCCATCGTGCTAGCCACAGCCGCCGGCTTGGTGTTCGACCGGGCCGGGGTCGATGGCCCCGACCCCACCAGCCAGCCGAACCGTTCGCCTACTTCCACCGCCACCTTGGCATGCCCCGCCGGCCCCACGGCGGCCCGGCAGCACCCATCACCACCGCCAACGAGCGCCGATCGACGACCGAGGCTGACCATGCCCGCTAGGTGTTTCTTGTCCTGCTGGCCGGGCACCCAGTGGCCGTCCTGGAACCCCGACGTCAAGTCGGTGACCATGGAGGGCCCGGTCCAGCCGGGCACGGTGTTCCGGTGGAAGGCCGGGCCGAGCTCCCTCACCTCCACCCTCCAGGTGGGTTGACCCGCCCGGCGAGATGCCTGGACGGGCACGACCATGGGCATCAAGGCCGTGCACGTGTTCCGCACCGACCGGTGGCACCCTGGCCCGCTCGGAGGAATCCTGGAAGGGCCTGCTGGCCTGTGTGCTCAACGGCTACAGCCGCAGGACCCTGGACAAGGGGATCCGCAGCGTCCTCGCCCATCTCAAGGTCGAGGCCGAGCGCCGAACCGCGGCCGCGTGAGCGGTTCCGCGGGGTCACCCTGGTGGTCCGGTTCCTCTCCAGGACACTACCTTCTCACGGCCTGCGGCGAGGCTACCTCTCGGCCGCCGTTGCCGGCCGTAGCGGTGCACCGATGGCGTGGAGGTGGCGGACCGCCTCGGCGTAGGAGCCGAGCAGGGAGGCCTCGCTGTAGCCGATCTGGTGCTGCAGGCAGAAGGCACGGATCAGCGGTTGGGCGTGGCGCAGGTTCGGTCTTGGCATGTTGGGGAACAGGTGGTGCTCGATCTGGTAGTTCAGTCCACCCAACAGGAGGTCCACGAACCGGCTGCCGGCCACGTTGCGGGAGGTCAGCACCTGGCGGCGGACGAAGTCCAGCTCGTCGGCCGCCGTGAGGGTGGGCATCCCCTTGTGATTGGGGGCGAACGAGCAGCCCAGATACAGGCCGAACACGCCCTGCTGGACCACGATGAACGCCACCGCCTGCGCCGGCGACAGCACCAGCACCAGTGCCGTGACATAGCCGGCGACATGGGCCAGCAGCAGCAGCCCCTCGACCGCGTTGGCCCGTCCCGAGCCCCGGAGGATGGCCTTGATGCTGGCTAGGTGCAGGTGGGCCGCTTCCAGTAGCAACAGCGGGAAGAACAGCCAGGCCTGGTAGCGGGCGATCATCCGAACCAGCCCATGTCTGGAGCTGGCCTGGTCGGCGGTGAACGCCACTGCGATGATGCTGATGTCGGGGTCCAGGTCCTCGTGGTTGGGGTTGCTGTGGTGGCGGTTGTGCTTGGCGACCCACCAGTCGAAGCTCACCCCGATCAGCAGGTTGCCGTGGATCAGGCCGATCAGGTCGTTGGCGCGACGGGATCGGAAGATCTGCCGGTGACCGGCGTCGTGGCCCACGAAGGCGATCTGGGTGAACACCACCGCCAGATACGCGCCGGTGACCAACTGCCACCACGACTCCCCGAGCACGGCGAAGGCCACCCACCCGGCTGCGAGCAAGGCCAGGTTGAGGCCAACCCTAACCACGTACCAGCCGCGCCGGCGGTCCAGCAATCCGGCCTGCTTAATCTGCCGGGAGAGCTGGGTGTACTGGCTCCACCGGCCCCTGGATGACCCAACCGGTCGGGCGGTCGATTCGCGGCCAGAGCTAGCCATGCAGGGCTCCGTTTCTGTCGAGCAGCAGGAAGACTGGAGATCCCCTTCGACGTGATGCAGGGCACCCTGTCGCCAACCGCGGTTCGGTGATCGCGACGATGACCCGAGCGCAAGGCTCACGAGCAACCGAGCCCCCGCTTGCGAGTCAACTGACACAGCCTGAGTAGCCAACCAAGGCGAGCGCAAACCGAAGCAGCCGGCAGTATCAGCGGCAGACGCGGCGTGCTGGTCCTGGACGTCACCCAGGCTGCCGCCGAGGTGTCGCGCCTGACCCGCGAAGCTCACGACCTCAACTTGCCGGTGGAGCCCGGCGTCCACGAGGGTCGCGATGCCCTGGTTCGCTGGGCGGTCCTGCTCGAAGGTGTCATCCCGTAAGCCAGCCAGAAACCGCTAGCCGACCACTCACCAGCGGCCCCGTCACCCGGCGGGGCCGTTTGGCGTAGGCCGAGGCTTCCGGTTGCGAAACTTTCGACGGCCGATACTCTCCTCGCGAGGGCCAGGGAAGGGATACGTACTCGGGGCCGCCGCGGAGGGGCCTGGTCCCCCATTGAGGGGCCGCAGCGGGCAGGACCAGCTCGGCGACCCCGAGTACGTACCTGCGACCCCGGATCTGTGGACCCGACCATCGGGTGAAGCCCGTTCGGCGCCGCAGCAGCCGGTCAACTCTCCCGCCAAAAGATCTGTCCCAACTGCTGCGGCGCCGCAACCTAGGCGTGTGACACAAGGCGCCACGCTGGGAGAACCCCGGGGGCCCGTTTAGGTCTGAGACGCGGACGCCCTCGCGTTGTTGGCTCCCGCGCGTCACGGATCGTTCACCAAATGTTCTTGTCTCAAAGCAGCCCGACCGTGGTATTAGCGTGCTTGGATTGGTCGGTGGGGCCACGGCCCCCCCTGGCGCCCACCGACCAACCATCTGGCCGGGCATCGGCCCTGGGATCGAGTTGGCGCGGCTCTCCCGATTTGGTCCCGGTCACGGCTCGGAGGTGAGACCGTTGCCTCCGGGGTCATGGCCCGGCCAGGGCGGTCCAGTCCTGGACCATGCCAGCGGCGATGTCGAACCGGTGCCTCGGAATCGAAGTAACACCCGCTGGCCGGCAAGCGCTCTTTCTAGCAGCTACGTGGGAAACCCTCGGGGCCGTTTACGTCTAAGGACGCGGACGCCCTCGGCTGTCGGCCCCCCGGAGTCGGGGGCGTTCGCCGGTTGCCGGTCTCATCGGCGGGTAGGGCATGCTTCGGTTGGATGGTGGGCTCGGAGGGGGGCTCGCCGTCCAGCCAACCGCGCCATGGCTTCTTTGGAGCCTGCGCACATCACCGTAGGTTCAGGCATTTCAGGCAGGGGACGATGGCGGCGTCCGAGGCGACCCGGGGGTGTTCTAGCGCTTCCGCCCGAGGGCCGCCTCGGCAGTATGGGGTAGCCCGGCTCGCCTTGGGGTGGCGCCGTCCCATCCCGCCTATGCGGATCTCTCTTGGCGCAGTTTGCGCCAATTGTGCGATGGGACGTTGGTACCCATGCACGGTTCAGGAACTTGCTGGATCGCCCAGGCTGCCGCCTGTTCGCCGCTCGTGCGGCAGCTGAACCGGCAGACCGTGCGAGCGGCGGCCAGGAGGGCCATAGGGTCGGGTCGCGCCAATCCCTCCCCGGGGCGCGAGGACCGTCGCTGTGGCTCTCCACTCTTGCGCGCTCCTTCCCTTACGGCTGCGTCATGGCTGCCCGGGCCCAGAGCGGGCCTGTAACGCTGGCGGCGTCGCTGGCGTTTCCTTGAGAAGGTCGACGGGCGGGGTGTGTTTTAGCCTGCGCTCCCGGGACAGCCCATCGACCCCGATGGGCCGGGCTCCCAGCAAAAGCGTGGCCCAGCTACGACCCCGGGGGAGGGATATCCCCCCGGGGTCGTAGCGCACTCAGATGTAGATGCTGTCCCGGGTCACGCCGGCCAGAGCGGCGTGTGCTGAGCCCTAAGTGGCGGACGACCCGGCCTCCTCTCGGCCGAGCGCCGCGCCGCTCGACGCTGCGCCGAACTGCTCGGCGTCGACCTCGCCACCATCCGGAGGGCCGCGACCAACGTCGAGCCGTCCGGGTCGACGCAGAGCCTCCAGGAATCCCGGGGCGCTTCACAGCTCTGGTATGTGATGTGACTGGAGCGGCGCCTGTGGCCTGAGGCCCACGGGCGAGCGCGGGAAGGAGGCCTGCCCGGCCTCTGCCAGTTCGTGCCCCCCGCAGGTGTCCGACCACCCTGGGGGCCGGCACGAAGAAGTGAGCTCTGAGCACCGCACCCAGCCCGAGTCTGACCCGTCTGGGTCGAGATGGCCTGATGGTCACGGCACCGATGGGCAGCCTCGACCAGTCGAGCTAGGCAACCCCCGCTCGGGACGCACCGGCCGAATCCCCGCTAACACACCACACCGGCTACGGCGATGACAGGTCGCCAACCGCCCAGCAACCGGAGCAGGCTCCCCCCTTTGACGCCGGCGCGGGGCTCGACCCCCGCTCGGGCCCCGCGCCGGCCGCACCATAGAAGGGGGTGCTGCAGCCGACGCCGCCATGCTCTGGCCGCCCCGTACCCGGCCCACAACGCCTGGCCCCGGTCGGCCACCTCCCCGCCTCCACGAGAGGAGCCCGCTCCATGCCCGACCACTGGGACACCAAGCCAGAACATCTCTTCAGCGTGCCAGATGAGCAGCCCGACCCGGCCCCCAACGGCCAGGATGACCAGACCAACGAGATCAAGCTCAGGGACCCCCGCGGCCGGCTCCGGCTGCCCGCCTACATCCTGATCGCGCTGGTGATCGCGGCGGCCGCGGTTCTGCTGGTGACCGCCGGGCTGCTGCTCGCGCCCGGGTAGCGCTCCGCGGTGCAGGCGGGTTCCCCGTCCTCCTTAGTCCGGGAGGCCCTCGGTTTGGGTCCTGTCGGCCCCCGGGCGCGGTTGGGAGCCGCCCGGGGGCCTGACTCATGTCCTCCAGATACCCAGGGCGTCCGGTCACGGCCTGAGGGTGGCGAAGACGATGAGGTTGGAGCGGTAGTGCCCAGCGGTGGGGTCGAATGCTCCGCCACAGGTCACCAGCCGCAGCGCCGGGGTCAGGGTCGGGTAGTAGACCTCGTCGGTCGGGAACCGGTCCTTGGGGTACTGCTCGACCCGGTCGACGGCGAACCGGGCGGTCGAGCCGTCCGCACGGCCGATCCTGATCTCGTCGCCGCGGCGCAGCTCGTGGAGCCGGTAGAAGACCGCCGGGCCGCGCTTGGAGTCGACGTGGCCGAGGATGACCGCCGACCCAGGATCGCCCGGTCGCGGGCCGGGCGCATACCAGCCGGCCACCTCCCAGTCGCTGGGGACCTCAACGGTGCCGTCCGGGGCCCGCCCAAGCCGGTCAAGGGAGCTGGTGACCTGGATCCTTGGGATGTGGACCCGGACAGGAACCGGCGTGGCCTGGTAGCTGCGCACCGAGCGGAAGCCGCCAGCGGCCGCAGCGCCGCCGGCGGCCTGGTCCGGCTCGGGGCGCCGCACCCTCGCCGGCGAGCAGCCGACCAGCAGCGCCACCGCCAGCACGCCGATGGCCAGACCACGCCATCGTTGGGTCATCGCCGCCGGCAGGCCATCCCACCGCCGCCGGTCTTGGACCCCCCAACCGGCAGTCGGGGCTTGACCGTCCGCTGGATGGCACCCACCAGGGTGTTGGCCACCTCGAGCATCTGCCCGTAGCCCTCCAGCTCCATCTCCTGCGCCTTGGCGTAGTCCTTGGCCGCATAGGCGTCGACGTGGTTGATCAAATGGGTGTCGTGGGCGGTGAGGGCCTCGGTCACCGGGTCGGCGGCGAGCAGGTTCTTGACGATGTCGCTGAAGTACAGGCCCAGCCGCTCGGCGAACCCCTCCAGGTTCTGGGTGGCCGCCGCCTTGGCGTTCTGGTCGTTGCCGGCGACCGCGGCGGTGTAGGCCATGAGTCCCTCGACGTGGTTGGCCCAGGCGCGCTGGAACTCGGCGGCCTTGGTGGGGCCGACGATCCCGGCCATGGCCTTGGTGAGGGCGGTGGTGTTGGCATTGACCTGGGCGCCGGCCGCCTGGAGCTGCGGCGCCCCGGCGAAGGTGGCCCGCTGGGCGTCCACGAGCAGCTCCAGGTGCTCGCCCAACAGCATGGCAAAGGCCGACCGCAGCCGCTCCGGCGGCGCATCCAACCCGACGGCGACCTCGGGGGTCACACTCGCCTTGGCCAGCCCGCCGCCGGCGGTGAACATGTGCTCATAGGCCTGGCGCTCGACCTTGTAGGCCTGGTCGTAGTCACCGGCGGCGTAGGCGTCGGCCTGGGCCATGAGCTCGGTGACATGCATCCGCACCCCGGCCGCGGCGTCGCTGGCACCGACCCGGCCCTTGCTCGCCCCTTGAAGCCAGGATCCGTAGGCGTCGGCGTCGACCAGCAGCAGCTTCCTCGCGGTCTGGGTGGCCGAGGTGTCCTTGCCGGCCACCCCCTTGGCATAGGCTTCCAGGTCCATAAGGTGGCGCTGCCACAATGGGGTGAAGCGGCCGGCTTGGGCGCTGCCGTAGGCGGAGCCGACCAGCCTGCTCAGGGCGTCGGTGTTGGCCCGCAGCGACCCGCCGAGCGCCTCGTTGAGTTCCGGCGCCGCCGGGGGAATCACGCTGCGCATCTGCCGCACCGCCAACAGCGCATGCAACCCCAGCAGCTGCTCGAACTCGGCCCGCAGCTGCTGCGGCGAGGTTGGGACGACGGTGGCAGCCGCCAGCCGCATGACGTGATGGTGGTTCTCCGGCGGTCCGGCCGGTGGGCCGGAGCGGCCGGCCGCACCCGGGCCACACCCGGCCGCGGCCGCAAGCAGGACAGCCAGGACGGCCAAGCCGGTACGTGAGCGCATGATGCCCCCTCCAGGCTGGCCGACTCCAGTGGTGCGCCGCCTGGTGACAGCCAACCTTGTGATCGTCTCGATGACCGATCGGGATTCTCTGCAGGCAGACAGGGTTAGGCAGCGGACGGTCGCTCAGGGCGACGTCGTGTCCTACCCCACGACCACCGCAGGTACACCTGCACCCCTGAGCCGTTCGGCCCGCCCAGGTCCACCGGTGGCGGCCCCGCTCAACGGCCCAGGATCCTCGATGATGGCGTTGGCGACCCATGGTCCTGGCCGCCAACGGCACGCCAAAGGGCACGCGCCGCGTCGGCCGCGTGCCCGGGCGACTCAGCCGCGGCGGCGGAGGTGGGCGCGTCGCCGCCTGCCGTGCCTCCCGCCGGGGTATGGCAGGAACCCGCGCAGCAGGTACAGCGCGCCAAGCACGGGCAGGAAGGCAGCGACCATCGCGGACGGGGCGTCTGCTGGCCGGCCGGGTTGGACGATCGCTGGCGCGGTCGTGGTCGTTGCCGGCCCGGTCGTGGTCGGCGCCGCGCTGGTGGTGGTGGGCGCGATGCTGGTCGTGGTGAGCGACGTGGTCGTCGACGCGACGGTGCTGGTTGGCGCGGTGGTGGGCGCGGCCGTCGTGGTTGGCGCGCTCGCGGTTGGCTCGGCCGTGGTGGTTGGCGCGGTCGTGGTTGGCCCCAGGGTCGTGGGTGCTGTGGTCACGGTGGGCGCGGTCGTGGCGGCGCCGGCCGTCGTGGTCGCCCTGGTGGTGGTCTGTCCGCCGGCCGTGGCCGGTGCTTGGGCCGCGGCGGGTCGGGCGGTCGTGGCCGGTCCGCCGATGGCTCCCCGCCCTGGGCCTGCAGTGGTGGATGGGGGAGGCGTGGTGGTCGGCTCCTGGGAGGCTGTGGTGCTGGGCGTTGGTGCCGGCTTGGTCGGCGGGGTCGGCAGGGCGACGCCGGGGACCGGGTCTGGCGGTTGGGGCTGGGGCACCAGGGTGGCCGAGGCAACCAGGGCGGCCAGGACCGTGGTGGCGACCCCGAAGACGAACAGCAGCAGTCTCCAGGGTCGCCGTGACCTGGCCAGGTGCCGAGGGGGTGGCGTTCGCATGGTCCATCGTCCTGGTTCGGCTGGTTTCCGACCCCCATTTGTGTCCCTGGAAGACGTCCCCCTACCGTGCACAAAGGGTGTAGCTCCGCACAGCGGACCGAACGGTACATAGCGCGCCATCTTGGCGAGGTGTCGTCGTAGGACGTCGATGACCGACGACACGGCGCGGCTGCCCGGTTCGTACCGGGCGCGACAGTGACCCACCGGTCGTTGCGGGTCGTTATGCGCTCAAAGGCCCCCTTGTGGCGTGGGGATGGGCGTGGTCTGGCGTGCCCAGGACGCGGTGCTGGGCCACAGCCTGGCCGTCACGGAGGTGGGGTTCCCGCCGACCATGGCCCCGGGCGAGCGCCGAGGGCGGCCCAGGCCAGGTCATGCGGGAGGCCAGGGCGGCACCTTCGGTTAGGTTCGTCCCTTGCGCCAGGACGCCGACCTGCCGAGCGCTGGTCTTGCATCGGAGCTCCGCGATGCGACTCCTCTGACTGCTTCCCTGCATTCGTACCCCACCAGAGGCCCCGTCTGCTGGTCACAGCACACCTCTGAGGGGGGATATACATGCGACGAAAGCTCATCGCGGGCGCCGCCTTGGCCCTGCTGCTGGCACTCACTGGGCGACGGCCGGGGCGGCGGCCGCCAGCAGCACCAAGGCGACGGCAAGCGCGAGAACGCGGGAACACTTCGCTGCACCCGTGCCGGCGATGCTAATCCCGCGGCGGGCCGTGCCACCCTTACGAACCTCTTACAACTTACGACGGTCAGGACCTCCCGTCTCCAGTGTCCAGTTCGAGGCTGGTGGAGATCGCC
>Ga0081538_10006428_pt1 | contig 10348 bp, 9 predicted proteins | sample TabmetS5T2R1_FD_71022 | JGI IMG/M metagenome (GOLD analysis project Ga0081538, IMG submission 71022) | Tabebuia heterophylla rhizosphere microbial communities from the University of Puerto Rico - S5T2R1 | ecosystem: Host-associated > Plants > Roots > Rhizosphere ...
GTGACTGCTCCGATCGGGCAAGTGTCCTAAGGCTAGGAGCAGCCACACCGTACCCCTTAAGAGGTGCACCTACTCTGGGACATGGCGACAGCGATATGGAAAGCTTATTGTACCACGGCTTGCAACGAAAAGCGGCGAGACGTCAGCCAAGCACGCTCAGATCTAGTCGAGACACGCCAATCGAGAGGGTGAGATGGCAACTGAGATGACCTCAGGCCCCACACCTTCTGGGCAGCCGCGACTTATTGGACGCACCGAGCAGTCGAAGGCCGTGGCAATGCCCACGACCCTCGCCTGCCAGGTGCGCCTGCTTAGCGGGTGACATCGTAGATGGCGCCTCCTGCGGCTCCAACCCCAGCGCCGATTAGTGCCCCCTTCTTCGCGTCCCCCGCACCCGCTCCAATGGCAGCGCCGCTCCCGGCACCGATCGCAGTACCAGCCACCGTGCCACAGGCGGTCACCCCCATCACCAGCAGTGACAGTCCGACGATAACTACGAAGGCGCGGAATGCCGCCGTCGCAGGCCATTTCTGTATAGCCGTCATCTGTGATATACCTCCATCCTTCTAAGCTTGTCCGCCTTCCTTCACAGTGCTCAAGTCACCGGCGGAATGCACCCACGGAGTGACCGCATTGCCAATAGGTCCACTCCGATCAACAAGAGGATCCGGGCCATCTGAGAGGCCACGCCCGCCACCCCGGCCGGGCCGAGGGCGTCTGCCATGCGTCCCAGCTCGGGAAGTATCAACGTGTACACAACCTCGCAAACTCCTTCGCCTCTTCTCGCTCGCAGGTCGGGCTCGGCGAGTCTCAAGTCATCGACTGCCCACCCGGCAGCTCGCTGAGACACATACAGCCCTCTCGTTGCGCGTGGCGTAGTTCTCGTCCCCTGACAGATACACCTGCGAAGGGGCAAGATGTGTGCCAGCCCTTCATGTGGCTGGGCGGATGACCTCTCGCGCCTTTCGCCTTTCCCGGATGTACCTTTGGATATCAGCCGGTTCGGCTCTTGAGCCTGCCTCCGACGATGTGTTCGGATGGGCTCAAATCTGGCCCGTAAAGACATTTTCTAGCCCATGAGGAGCGCTGTTTTCGAGCGTACGCAAGACCGGAGGCGTAACGCAATGCCTGGGGTGGTCGTTCTCATTATGAGACATCCGATGCTCTCATTATGAGAATAAAGCGTCGAGGACGAGGGCTCGTCAATTTATTGCGCGTCGATATGATCACGAGGCAAGAACCGACAGGCTGCCTCCGGCCGTGGACCTCAGGCGGCAGTAGGGGGTTTGTGAGGTGCTGGCAAGTCTCGAATCTGTGCCGCATCTCTTACCGGGTAGGCCGACGCCGACAAGCGATGCCCTCGTGGGCGGAAATGCTGTGCAATAGGACCATAGGCGGCGAGGAAACGTTGGGCCTGCCTTGCCGGCTTGAACCCTTGCATGCGCCGCCGCCGGCCGCGTCGTGCGGAGCTCGTCGGCGTCAAGCGGGGGTGACAAGCAAGACTTGCATCCTATAGGAGGGTCAGTTAAGATCAACTCCGACAATGGCTCAGATATTTCATCCAAGCACCAATACAATTGCCCGGGTGAGCATCTTCGGCGCTGTCTTTCTGCTGGCGGTGCTGTTGTGGTTCCTTCTCGCCATCTACCGCTCGTCGTACGTGACGCAGGCCGGGGTCGTGCGTGAGCAACCCGTGCCCTTTAGTCACGAGCATCATGTCAGTGGGCTCGGCATCGATTGCCGCTACTGCCATACCTCTGTAGAGGTATCCAGCTTCGCCGGCATTCCGGCCACGGAGATCTGTATGACCTGCCACTCCCAGATCTGGTCCGATAGCCCGATGCTGGCCCCGGTCCGCGAGAGCTTCCGCATGAACCGGTCGATCCCGTGGACCAGAGTCCACAATCTCCCCGGCTTCGTCTACTTCGACCACAGCATCCATGTGCAGAAAGGGATTGGCTGTGTCACCTGCCACGGGAGGGTCGATCGGATGCCGCTTATGTGGCAGGCGCAGTCACTCCTCATGGAATGGTGCCTGGAGTGCCACCGCCAGCCCGAACGCTTTCTCAGGCCCCGCGAGTACGTGTTCAGCATGGATTGGCAGCCCCCGGAAGACCAGCTGGCGCTGGGGCGAAGCTTGGTGAAGGAATACCACATCGATAAGGAACTGCTTACCTCTTGCTCGGTCTGTCACCGATGACTATACACAACCGCAAGCGCGCTGGCCTCGATCTCGCCGCCATCCGTGACCGCCTTGCGGCGGCGAAGGGCCAACAGTATTGGCGCAGTCTGGAGGAAGTGGCGGCGACGGAGGAGTTCCAGGAACTCCTCCAACGCGAGTTCCCGCACCAGGCCTCGGAGTGGCGCGACCCGGTCAGCCGCCGCCGTTTTTTGCAGCTCATGGCGGCCTCTCTGGCCCTGGCTGGCCTGAGCTCGTGCGCGCCGGCGCCGGGGGAGAAGATCTTGCCATATGTCCGCGCCCCCGAAGAGGTCGTGCCGGGCAGACCGCTCTATTTCGCCAGCGCCATGCCCCTCAGCGGCGCGGCGCTGGGCGTGTTGGTGGAGAGCCACATGGGCCGCCCCACCAAGATCGAGGGCAACCCCCAACACCCCGCCAGTCTTGGCGCCACGCATGCCTTCGCGCAAGGGTCGGTGTTGACGCTCTACGACCCGGACCGCTCGCAGGCCGTCACCTATGCCGGCAGGATCACAAGCTGGGGGAGATTTCTGGGCGCCATCAGCCGCATTGTGGACGAACAACGGCGCCAAGATGGGAAGGGGCTGCGCCTCTTGACGGAGACGGTCACCTCACCGACCCTGGCGTACCAGTTGCAGCAACTGCTCGACCGCTTTCGGGCGGCCAAGTGGCATCAATATGAACCGGTGAATCGCAGTAACACGTGGGAAGGGGCCCGCCTAGCCTTCGGCGAATATGTGGAGACGCAGTATCGTTTCGACGAGGCGGCGGTCATCCTAGCCCTCGACGCCGACTTTTTGTCGTGCGAACCCGGCAGCGTTCGCTATGCGCATGATTTCGCCGCCAGGCGGCGGGTATGGCAGGGGCAGACGGCCATGAGCCGGCTGTACGCCGTCGAAAGCACTCATACCAATACCGGTGCCATGGCTGATCATCGGCTGCCGCTGCGGCCGAGCGAGGTCGTCGCCTTCACCGTCGCTCTAGCGCAAGAGCTGGGCGTCGACGTCGGGCAAGATCAGGCCCCCCGTCTGCCGCTCGCAGAGGCACATGCCAAATGGATCAGAGCGATTGCCGATGATCTGCGCGGTCATCGGGGGGCTGGCATCGTCATCGCCGGCCTCCAGCAACCGTCCGTCGTGCACGCACTGGCACACGCCATCAACCACGCTCTCGGCAATGTCGACCGCACCGTCTTCTATACTGAGCCCGTCGCCGCGAGGCCCGCCGATCAATTGGCCTCGTTGCGTGAACTGGTGGCGGACATGGATGCCGGCCTGGTCGACCTGCTGGTGATTATCGACGCCAACCCCGTCTATTCGGCTCCGGCCGACCTCCACTTCGCTGACCACCTCGCCAAGGCCAAGCTGCGCGTCCACCTCGGCCTGTACGAAGATGAAACCGCCGCTCTGTGCCACTGGCATGTCCCCGCAGCGCATTACCTCGAGGCCTGGAGCGATGTGCGCGCCTTCGACGGTACGGCGTCGATCATCCAGCCGTTGGTGGCGCCGCTCTATGGAGGGAAGTCGGGGCATGAGCTGCTGGCTGTCCTGCTGGGGGACCTCGATCCCTCGGGCTACGAGATCGTCCGCGATTACTGGCGCCGCTACCTGCCTGCGGAGGACTTCGAGCGGTTCTGGCGCACGGCCCTGCACGACGGGGTTATCGCCGATACGGCCTTCTTCCCCCGCCAGGTGGAGATGCGGCCCCTGTCCGTTGAGGGCGCGGAACAACACAGCGCCGGCCCGCAGGCGCTCGAACTCCTCTTTCAGCCTGACCCGACGCTGTGGGATGGGCGCTTCGCCAATAACGGCTGGCTGCAGGAGTTGCCCAAGCCCATGACCAAGCTCACCTGGGATAACGCCGCCCTGGTCAGCCCGGCGCTCGCCGAGCGCCTCGGGTTGGAAAACGAAGAGGTGGTGGAGCTTCGTCTGCAGGGACAGGCGGTGCGGGCTCCGGTGTGGATCATGCCGGGCCACGCCGACCACACCGTGACGGTGTCGCTCGGGTACGGGCGCTGGCGTGCCGGGCGAGTGGGGACCGGCGCCGGCTTCAACGCCTATGCCCTGCGCACCTCCAGCGCCCCCTGGATCGCCTCGGGGCTGGAAATCAGGAAGACCGGCGCGCGCTACCCTCTGGCGAGCACGCAACACCACCATAGCATGGAGGGCCGCCACCTGGTGCGGGTCGGCGCGCTGGCGGAATACCTAGCGCACCCCGAGTTCGCGCACGAGGAGGGGGGTGAATCCCCACCCTTTCCGTCGCTCTACCCGGAATACCGGTACGAAAACTATGCCTGGGGCATGGCCATCGATCAGACCGTCTGCGTCGGCTGCAACGCCTGCGTCATCGCCTGCCAGGCGGAGAATAACATCCCCATTGTGGGAAAGCGCGAGGTGTCCCGGAGCCGCGCGATGCACTGGCTGCGCATCGACCGTTACTACAAGGGCGATCTGGATACACCCGAGGCATACTTCCAGCCGGTCCCGTGTATGCACTGCGAGAACGCGCCTTGCGAAGTGGTGTGCCCGGTGGCGGCGACCGTGCACAGCGCCGAGGGGTTGAACGACATGGTCTACAACCGCTGCGTCGGCACGCGCTATTGTTCGAACAACTGCCCCTACAAGGTCAGACGTTTCAACTTCTTCCCGTACGCCGATTACGACACACCGAGCCTGAAACTCTTGCACAACCCCAACGTCACCGTGCGCAGCCGCGGCGTCATGGAAAAGTGCACCTACTGCGTACAGCGCATCAACGCCGCGCGCATCGAGGCGCAGAAGGGGCAGCGTCTGATCCGCGATGGCGAGGTGATGACCGCCTGCCAGCAGGCGTGCCCCACCGGGGCCATTATCTTTGGCAACATCAATGACACGAGCAGTCGCGTCTCACAGATGAAGGCCACACCGCTGAACTACGGCCTGCTGGCCGAGTTGAACACGCGGCCGCGGACCACCTATTTAGCCCGCCTGCGCAATCCCAATCCCGCCATAGCGCAGGCGGATGAGCGGGGCTAAGGTCAGCAGGCGCCGACAGGAGCCGAGATGGACGGGCCCGAGACGAACGAGAGGACGAGCGAGCAAGCCGGTGGAGGCGGAGCCGATACGGTCCGGGAACGTCAGGGGGGGCCGGGCGATTCGGACGCCCTTGTCCTCGCACCCGGGCACACCTATGCCTCGGTCACCGATAAGATCAGTTCCATCGTCCTCACCGGGAAGACGCCACGCGGCTGGCTCCTCGGCTTTGGGCTGTCCTTTGCCTTGGTCATGCTCCTGTTGTACGCCATCAGCTATCTCCTCATCGCCGGCGTCGGTATTTGGGGGGTCAACATCCCGGTGGCGTGGGGTTTTGCCATCATCAACTTCGTCTGGTGGATCGGGATCGGGCATGCTGGCACCCTGATTTCCGCCATCTTGCTCCTGCTGCACCAGGATTGGCGGACCTCGATCAACCGCTTCGCCGAGGCGATGACGCTGTTCGCGGTGGCCTGTGCCGGCATATTCCCGCTCATCCACCTGGGCCGGCCGTGGTTCTTCTACTGGCTGTTTCCATACCCCAGCACCATGGGGGTGTGGCCGCAGTTCCGCAGCCCCCTCGTCTGGGATGTGTTTGCCGTCTCCACGTATGCTTCGGTGTCGTTCATGTTCTGGTACGTGGGATTGATCCCCGACCTGGCGACGCTGCGCGACCGGACCCGCCACCGCTTGGCCCGCATCGTGTATGGCATCCTGGCCATGGGCTGGCGCGGCTCGGCCATGCATTGGAAGCGCTACGAAATGGCCTACTGGCTCTTAGCGGGCCTGGCCACGCCTCTGGTCATATCGGTGCACACCGTCGTCAGCTTCGACTTTGCGATCGGCATCCTTCCCGGCTGGCACAGCACGATCTTCCCGCCATATTTCGTGGCCGGGGCGATCTACTCCGGTTTTGCCATGGTCATGACGCTGGCCATCCCGATCCGCATCTTCTACGGCCTGGAAGACTTCATCACCATGCGTCATCTGCAGGCCATGGCCAAGGTCTTGCTGGCCACAGGGTTGATCGTCGGTTATGGCTACCTGATGGAAGGGTTCATGGCCTGGTACAGCGGCAACCACTTTGAAAGCTATATGATGGCCAACCGCCTGTTCGGCCCGTATGCGCCGCTGTTCTGGGCCCTGCTGCTGTGTAACGTCTTGGTGCCGCAGGCGCTCTGGTCCCAGCGCATCCGCGCGAATGTGCCGGCGCTGTTCGTCATCGCCATCGTGGTGAACATCGGCATGTGGCTGGAACGCTTTGTCATCGTCGTGACCAGTCTACACCGAGATTTTCTGCCATCGGCGTGGGCCCTTTACTTCCCCACCGCCTGGGATTGGGCCACCTTTGTAGGCACGATCGGGCTCTTCTTGGCCCTGCTGTTTCTGTTCATCCGGGTGCTGCCGGTGATCTCGATTTTCGAGATGCGCGAGCTGGTGTCGGAAATGGATAGCAGGGACGGAGCCTGAGCGTGACGCGGCGTTCTGGGAGGGATGAAGATGAGAGCCAGGCTTCCCCTGTATGGATTGATGGCCGAATTCGATAGCGCGGCGGACCTGCTCGACGCGGCGCAGCGTGCCTATGAGGAGGGGTATCGCCGCATGGATGCGTACACGCCATTTCCCGTGCACGGGCTGCCGGAGGCCCTCGGCTTTCATCGCACACGGCTACCCCTGCTGGTGCTTCTCGGGGGCATCGCCGGCTGTATCGGCGGCTATTCCCTGCAATACTGGGTCGCGGCGATCGACTACCCGCTCAACGTGGGCGGGCGGCCGTTGAACAGTTGGCCGGCCTTCATCCCCGTCACCTTCGAGCTCACCGTTTTGGTGGCGGCCCTGGCGGCGGTATTGGGGATGCTGGCCCTCAACCGCTTACCGATGCCCTACCATCCGGTGTTCAACGTGCCGGAGTTCGAGTTGGCCAGCCGCAACCGCTTCTTCCTGTGCATCGAGGCCGTCGACCCCAAGTTCGATCGCGGGGAGACCAAGCACTTCCTGGAAAGCTTGAAACCGCGTGGGGTGTTCGAAGTCGAGCCCTGATGGGGGCAAGGCGTGGAGGGGCCGGGGTGGAGGATCGGTGGATGGCGGCGCTCAGAAGCTTGGCGGGAGCTTTCGCCGTCTGGGCCGCCCTCGCCGGGTGTACGCAGCAAATGGCCGAGCAGCCACGGTGCGGCCCGCTCGAGGCCAGCGCGTTTTTCGCCGACGAGCGCTGCGCGCGGCAGCCGGTCGAGGGGACGGTAGCGCGCGGCTATCTGCACCTGGACGAGCACCTCTACGCCGGCAAAGTGGATGGTCGGCCCGCCGACACGCTGCCGGTCCCGGTGACGCGCCCGCTCCTGGAGCGGGGACAGGAGCGCTTTAACGTCTACTGCACGCCGTGTCACGACCGGCTCGGCTCCGGTCAGGGGATGATCGTGCGCCGCGGCTTCAGCCCCCCGCCTTCGTTCCACATCGAGCGCCTGCGTCAGGCGCCTGTGGGGCACTTCTTCGACGTCATGACCAATGGCTACGGCGCCATGTCGAGCTATGGCAGGCAGGTCTCTCCCCACGACCGGTGGGCCATCGCGGCGTATATCCGCGCGCTCCAGCTCAGCCAGCACGCGACGCTGGCGGAGGTGCCAGAGGCGGCAAAACAGCGACTACGGGGTGCGACGCCGTGAGCCAACCCGCGACCTTACGTGCCCATCTGGATCGGCTCCAGCGCGCCGCCCTGCTTGTGGGCGCCGCCGGTGTTGTCTTATGCGGCGTGGGGGCTTTCTTAAACCCGGCGCAGTTTTTTCGCTCCTACTTACTGGCCTATCTGTTTTGGCTTGGCCTGGGGCTCGGCTGCCTGGCGATCCTGATGGTGCACTACCTGGCCGGTGGGGCCTGGGGGGCAATCCTCAGGCGAGCCCTCGAGTCGGGGACGCGCACGCTACCGCTCATGGCCTTACTCTTCGTGCCGCTCCTCTTTGGCGTGGGCGAACTGTACAGCTGGGCCCGGCCTGAGGCTATGGCGGGCGACGAGCTGTTACGCCATAAGAGCCTGTATCTTAACGTCCCCTTCTTCGCCGCACGCCTGGCGGTATACTTTACTGCGTGGCTCACGGTCGCCTACCTGATGAATCGTTGGTCGCACCGGCAAGAGCAGGCCGCCGATTGGGCCGCCCGAGATGCCATTGAGCGCCGTCTGGCGTTGCTCAGCGGCTTCGGGCTGCTGATCTACGGCGTCACCATGACCTTCGCCGCGGTGGACTGGGCGATGTCGCTGGAACCGCAGTGGTATTCGACCATCTACGGCGTCTTATTTCTCGTCGGGCAGCTGCTGGGGGCCATGGCCTTTGCTGTGGTGATCACGGCGCCGCTGGCCAATTATGAGCCGCTTTCCGAGGTGATCACGCCGGACCATCTGCATGATATCGGCAACCTCCTGGTCACCTGTGTCCTGTTCTGGGCGTACATCGCGTTCTCCCAACTCCTGATCACGTGGTCCGGCAACCTGCCGGAGGAGATTAGTTGGTATGTGCTTCGCACGCAGGGGGGGTGGGAGTGGGTCGGGCTATCGCTGGCCCTGTTCCAGTTCGCCCTCCCCTTCATCCTCCTGCTCTCGCGAGACATCAAACGCCATGTGCGACGCCTGGCGATCATTGCGGCGGTCATCCTCTTCATGCACCTGGTCGACGTGTTCTGGATCGTGATGCCGTCTTTCTACCGCCAGGGACCCTCCCTCCATTGGCTGGATGTGGCTGCCGTCATCGGAGTCGGGGGGGTGTGGCTGACGGCCGTCGTCTGGCAGCTCAAGGGCAGACCCCTCCTGCCGCTCCACGACCCCTCTTTGCGAGGAGCCGCCGAACATGGGTGAAAGGCCGCGGAATGCCGAACATGCCGGTCGTGGCCACGAAGAGCGTGACGTGCAGCTGCGGCCCCTGATCGTTTCCGGGATGGGTTTGGCTATCCTCGCCGGACTGTCTTTATTCGCCACGTGGCTGCTGTTCGACTACTTCGCCGCCCGCCGAGCGCGCCTGGAGGTGCCCCCCTCTCCCGTGTTCGAGGCCCGACAGCCGCCGCCGGAGCCGCGCCTGGAGGTCTCCCCCCAACAAGATCTGCGGCAGATGCGCGCCGCTGAAACGGCGCTCCTCCACTCCTACGGCTGGGTCGATCGCCAGGCCGGTATCGTCAGGATCCCCATTGAACGCGCCATCGAACTGCTGGCCGAGCGCGGCCTGCCGGCGAGGCGCGAGGGCCAAGGCGTGGGGGAGAAGGGGGAGCAACGGTGAGCCGGTTTTTCGTCTATATAGTGGCGTGGCTTCTCATCACCGTTTGGGGCGCTCCAGTGTGGGCGCATCATGAGGAGCAGCACCGTCCCCCGGGCTTGCTGGCGGCGGTCGCCTTCGAACAACAGTTGAACGCGCAGGTGCCGCTTCACTTGGCGCTCCGCGATGAGGCCGGCAACGCGGTGCAACTCGGCGATTACCTGGGCCAGAGGCCCGTCGTCCTGACGCTCAATTACTACGAGTGCCCAATGCTGTGCCCCCTCGTGCTGGAGGGGCTGCTGCACAGCCTGCGCGTGCTCTCGTTCACCATCGGCGAGCAGTTCGACGTGGTGACGGTGAGCATCAATCCGGGCGAAACGGCTGCGCTCGCGGCGGCGACGAAAGCCCGGTACGTTCGGGACTACGGCCGCCCCAAGGCGGCGGACGGTTGGCATTTCCTGAGGGGGGATGAGGCGTCGATCCAGCGGCTGACGCAAGCTGTCGGCTTCCGCTACGCCTATGATGCCACCAAAGACCAATACGCGCACGCCGCCGGGATCGTGGTCCTCACCCCGCAGGGGAGGATTTCTCGGTACCTCTATGGCATCGAGTTTTCGCCTCGAGATCTGCGGCTGGCGCTCGTCGAGGCGGCGGCCAACACGATCGGCTCGCCGGTCGACCAGCTGCTGCTGTTCTGTTACCATTATGATCCGGCGACCGGCCGCTATACGCTGGTTGTCAGACGGGCGCTGCAACTGGCGGGTCTGGCGACGGTGTTCAGCCTGGCAGGGTTCATGGTCGTGATGTTTCGCTGGAACCCCCTGCATCGTTCGAAGTCCGAGGCTCGGCCATAGGGGGTGCGGGGCCTTCGGCGTCGTACCTTGAGGCCTTATCGCCGGACCTCCGGG
>Ga0081538_10006429_pt1 | contig 10348 bp, 8 predicted proteins | sample TabmetS5T2R1_FD_71022 | JGI IMG/M metagenome (GOLD analysis project Ga0081538, IMG submission 71022) | Tabebuia heterophylla rhizosphere microbial communities from the University of Puerto Rico - S5T2R1 | ecosystem: Host-associated > Plants > Roots > Rhizosphere ...
GTGGCGGTCGGCGATGGCCGCCCAGTAGGCGACCGCGGCGCCGCCGAGGGGGTCGACGCCGAGCCGCAGGCCGGAGCCGGCGACCGCGTCGAGGTCCACCACGGCCGGCAGGTCGCCGACGTAGGCGCCGAGGTAGTCGTGGCGGTGCACGCTCGGGCCGGCGACAGCGTGGTCGTAGGGGATCCGCGGGACGTCGTCCAGGCCGGCCGCGAGCAGGTCGTTGGCCTGGTCCTGCATCCAGCCGGTGACGTCGGTGTCGGCCGGGCCGCCGTTGGGCGGGTTGTACTTGAAGCCGCCGTCGTCCGGCGGGTTGTGCGAGGGGGTCACCACGATGCCGTCGGCCAGGTGCTCGCGCCGGTCCCGGTTCCAGGTGAGGATCGCGTGGGAGATGGCCGGGGTGGGCGTGTACCCGCCGGCGGCGTCCACCATCACCTGCACGCCGTGGCCGGCCAGCACCTCGACGGCGGTGCGGAAGGCCGGTTCGGACAGTCCGTGGGTGTCGCGGCCGAGGTACAGCGGCCCGTCGATGCCCTGCTGGCGCCGCCAGCGGCAGATCGCCTCGGTCATGGCGAGGATGTGCGGCTCGTTGAAGGCCGCCTCCAGGGCCGAGCCGCGGTGCCCGGAGGTGCCGAACGCCACCCGCTGTTCCGGCACCGACGGGTCCGGCCGCCGCTCGTAGTAGGCGCGGACGAGCGCCTCGGCGTCGACCAGCATCGACGGCTCCGGCGGCTGGCCGGCGTGCTCGCTGACGGTCACGGTGCCCATCCTTTCGCCCGGCGCGCTGGCCGTGCCCAGCGGTCGATACGGTACCGTGCCCTCCAGCGAAGCCGCGGAAACGGAGCGTGCACCCGCATGGACATCACCGAGACCGCGCTGCCCGGGGTGGGGCTGCGCCACGACTTCACCACCAGGGCCGGCCGCCAGCTCGGCGTGGTCACCCACCGGACCGGCCGCCGGGACCTGCTGGTCTACGACCGCGCCGACCCGGACAGCTGCCAGGAGGTGGTCCAGCTCACCGACGACGAGGCCGACGCCCTGGCCGACCTGCTCGGCGGCGACCGGCTGGTGGCCCACCTCGCCAGGCTCCAGCAGCAGATCGAGGGGCTGGCGATCGACTGGCTGGAGATCCGCCCGGGCTCGCCCGCCGCCGGCGGGACCATCGCCGACACCCAGGCACGCAGCCGCACCGGCGTGTCGATCGTGGCCATCGTGCGGGGCGACCGCGCGATCCCGGCGCCAGCCCCGGACCAGCGGCTGGACGCCGGCGACACCCTGGTGGTGGTGGGGACCTCGCGGGGGGTCAAGGAGCTGACCGGGCTGCTCGGGAGCTGACCGCGTGCGCCACGCGGCCGTGCTGCTGGAGCTCGGCGGGGTGATCCTCGGGCTCGGCATCCTCGGCCGCCTGGCCGGCCGGCTCGGCCTCTCCGCCATCCCCCTGTACCTGCTCGCCGGGCTCGCCTTCGGCGAGGGCGGCCTGCTGCCGCTGGTCACCGCCCACGAGTTCATCGAGATCGGCGCCGACGTCGGCGTGATCCTGCTGCTGCTCCTGCTGGGCCTGGAGTACTCGGCCAGCGAGCTCGCCGCCAGCCTGCGCGCCGGCGCCCCGGCCGGCCTGGTCGACCTGGGCCTGAACTTCACCCCCGGCCTGCTCGCCGGGCTGCTGCTCGGCTGGTCGCCGCTGGCCGCGGTGGTGCTGGGCGGGATCACCTACGTGACCTCCTCGGGCATCGTCGCCAAGGTCCTCGGGGAGCTGGAGCGGATCGGCAACCGCGAGACCCCGGTGGTGCTGTCGATCCTGGTCATCGAGGACCTCGCCATGGCCGCCTACCTGCCGCTGGTCACCGGGCTGCTGGTGGGCGGGGGGCTGCTGGCCGGCGCGCTGCCGGTCGGGGTGGCGCTGGCCACCGTGGCGCTGGTGCTGCTGGTGGCCCTGCGGTACGGCGAGACGCTCAGCCGGCTGGTGTTCAGCCACAGCGACGAGGCCCTGCTGCTGGTCATCCTCGGGCTGGCCCTGGTGGTCGCCGGGGCGGCGGAATGGCTCAACGTCTCCGCGGCGGTGGGCGCGTTCCTGGTCGGCATCGCCCTGTCGGGGCACGCCGCCGAGGCCGCCCACGAGCTGCTCGCCCCGCTGCGCGACCTGTTCGCCGCGGTGTTCTTCGTGTTCTTCGGGCTCCAGACCGACCCGCGCTCGATCCCCCCGGTGGCGCTGGCCGCCGCGACCCTCGCCCTGGTCACCGCCGCCACCAAGCTGGCCACCGGCTGGTGGGCGGCGCGCCGCGCCGGGGTCGGCACCCGCGGGCGCTGGCGGGCCGGCGCGGAGCTGGTCGCCAGGGGCGAGTTCTCCATCGTCATCGCCGGGCTGGCGGTCGCCGCCGGCGAGGAGTCGGCGCTGGGCCCGCTGGCCACCACCTACGTGCTGGTGCTGGCCGTCCTCGGCCCGCTGCTCGCCCGCTTCGTGGAGCCGCTGGTCGCCCGCGTGCGGCGCCAACCAAGCCCGGCCCCGATCCCCTGAGCCGCGCCTCAGGGCGCGGCGGCGCCGGGCAGCCCGCCGCCGAGCCGGCGCAGCCGCAGGCCGAGGCCGATCAACGCCACCCCGAACACGATCGCGAACAGGCCGATCAGCCAGACCACGGCGACGGCCCCCTCACCGGGCCGGACGATCAGGAAGACGCCGAAGACCACCGAGACGATGCCGCCGAGGGCGAGCAGCCACTCGCCGCGCAGCTCCCGGCGCAGCCAGATGGCGATGGCGACCTCGAGCACGCCGGTGGCGATCGCCCAGGCGGCGATCAGGTACAGCAGCACCAGCGCGGTGATCTCCGGCCACAGGAAGGCGATCACCCCGGCGGCGATCCCGGCCACGCCCTCCACGATCAGCCAGCCGCGCCGCTCCCTGACCAGGCTGCCGCCGGTCAGCAGCGCCGCCAGCGCCAGCAGCCCGTCCACCAGCGCGTAGAAGCCGTACAGCAGCACCAGGGCGCGCACGGTGATGTCCGGCCAGATCCAGGCGACCACCCCGAAGGCCACCGCGAGCGCGCCACGGAGGGCCACCAACCACCACTGCCTGGACAGGTACTCCAGCATCGCGACCGTCCTTTCGTTGCCACCCTGTGCCGGCACTCTCGCATGTGCGACGCTGGCTGTGCGCATTCGAAGGGAGGGCGATGACGACCGCCGTGGCGCCGACCGGCCTGACCGCCGCCGAGGTGGCCGAGCGGGTCGCCAACGGCCAGGTCAACGACGTCCCGGCCGCGCCGACCCGGACCATGGCCGAGATCGTCCGGGCCAACGCGCTGACCCGCTTCAACTTCCTGCTCGGCTCCCTGCTGGTGGTGATCCTCTGGGTCGGGCCGCTCCAGGACGCGCTGTTCGGCCTGGTGCTGATCGCCAACACCCTGGTCGGCATCGTGCAGGAGGTGCGCGCCAAGCGGACGCTGGAGCGGCTGGCGGTGATCAGCGCGCCGACCGCGCGGGTGGTGCGCGACGGCCGCACCAGCGAGGTCGGCGTCGGCGAGGTGGTCCTGGACGACCTGCTGCGCGCCGGCCCCGGCGAGCAGGTGGTGGTCGACGGCGAGGTGACCGGCGCGGCCGGCGCCGAGGTCGACGAGTCGCTGCTGACCGGCGAGTCCGAGCCGGTCGGCAAGCGGCCCGGCGACCAGGTCCTGTCCGGCAGCTTCGTGGTCGCCGGCACGCTCGCCTACCGGGCCACCAAGGTCGGCCGCGAGGCGTACGCGGCCAGGCTGGCCGAGGAGGCGCGGCGCTTCACCCTGGCCCGCTCGGAGCTGCGCGCCGGCGTCGACCGCATCGTGGCGTTCGTGACCTGGCTGCTGGTCCCCACCGCGATCCTGCTGGTCGCCAGCCAGCTCCGCTCCCAGGGCCTCAAGGACGCCCTGCGGGGCGCGGTCGCCGGCACGGTCCACATGGTCCCGGAGGGGCTGGTGCTGCTGGTCAGCGTCGCCTTCGCCGTCGGGGTGGTGCGGCTGGGGCGGCGGCAGGTGCTGGTGCAGGAGCTGCCGGCGGTGGAGATCCTGGCGCGGGTCGACGTGCTGTGCTTCGACAAGACCGGCACGATCACCGCCGGCGACCTGGCGGTCGCCGAGGTCATCCGGCTGCCGGGCGCCGACGGCCAGGTCGACGCGGCGCTGGGGGCGCTGGCCGCCGCCGACCCGGCCCCCAACGCGACCCTGCGGGCCATCGCCGCCGCCTGGCCGGCGCCGCCCGGCTGGGCGGCCGGCGCCGTGGTGCCCTTCTCCTCGGCGCGCAAGTGGGCGGCTGCCAGCTTCGACGGCCACGGCACCTGGCTGCTGGGCGCCCCCGAGGTGCTGCTGGACGGCGGCGCCGGCGGGCAGGCCGCGGTGCTGCGCACCGCCGAGAGCTACGCCGCCAAGGGCAGCCGGGTGGTGCTGCTGGCCACCGCCCCCGGGCCGGTCGCCGCCGGCGACCGCCCGCGGCCCGACCCGGCGGCCCTGGTGGTGCTCGCCGAGCGGGTCCGCGACGACGCCGCCGACGCCATCGCCTGGTTCCAGCGGCAGGAGGTGGCCACCAAGGTCGTGTCCGGCGACCACCCGCGCACCGTCGCCGCGGTGGCGGCGCGGGTCGGCGTCCCCGGCGCCGGCGAGCCGGTCGACGCCCGCATGCTGCCCGCCGAGCCCGCCCCCCTCGGCGAGGCGGTCGAGCGCCGCTCGGTGTTCGGCCGGGTCGTCCCCCACCAGAAGCGGGACATGGTCGACGCGCTCCAGGGACGCCGCCACGTGGTGGCGATGACCGGCGACGGGGTCAACGACGTGCTCGCCCTCAAGGAGGCCGACCTCGGCATCGCCATGGGCGGCGGCAGCGCCGCGGCCCGCGGCGTGGCCAGGCTGGTGCTGCTGGACGGCCGCTTCGCGGCGCTGCCGGCGGTGGTGGCCGAGGGCCGCCGGGTGCTGGCCAACATCGAGCGGGTCGCCAAGCTGTTCCTCACCAAGACGGTGTACGCGCTGCTGCTGTCGCTGGCGGTCGGGCTGGCCGGGCTGCCGTTCCCGTTCCTGCCCCGCCACCTCACCCTGGTCGGCGGTCTCACCATCGGCATCCCGGCGTTCCTCATCGCGCTGGAACCCAACGACACCAGGTCCCGGCCGGGGTTCTTGCGCCGGGTGCTGGCGGTGGCTGTGCCGTCGGGGGTCGCCGCCGCCGCGGCCACCTTCGGCGCCTACGTGGTCGCCCACGACATCAGGGGTGCGACGCTGGAGCAGGCCCGCTCGGTGGCGACGATCACGCTGTTCGGCGTCGGGGTGGTCGTGCTCGGGCTGGTCTCGCGGCCGCTGAACCGGCTGCGGGCCACCGTGCTGGTGGCGGTCGTCGCCGCGTTCGCCGTGGTGCTGGCCGTCCCCGGCCTGCGCCGGTTCTTCGCCCTCACCGTGCCGCCCGGCTGGGCGCTGGCGGCGATCCTGGGGCTGGTGGTGGCCGCCGGCGCCGTCCTGGCGGTGGTGCTGTGGCGGATCCGGCGCGCCGGCCGGCGGGATCAGCGCTCGTAGGCCAGCGTCGTCATCATGCCGCCGGCCTGGTGGTAGGCGTTGTGGCAGTGGAGCATCCAGCGGCCGGGGTTGTCGGCCTCGAACTCCACCGTCACGCGCTCCAGCGGCCGCACCACCACGGTGTCCTTCCTGGGCCCGGCGCGCCGCTCGCCGGCCCGCCGCACCTGGAAGGTGTGGCCGTGCAGGTGCATGGGGTGGAACATCGGCGAGCGGTTCTCGAACACCAGCCGCACCCGCTCGCCCTGCCGGGCGGGCAGCGGCGCGGCGCCGTGGTGCGCGTGGCCGTTGATGGTCCAGCGGTAGGTCGCCATGTCCCCGTCCAGCACCAGCCGGTGGGTGCGGTCGACCCGGCGGCGGCCCAGGTCGACGGCGCCGTCGGCGTCCAGGTCGGCGACGGTCACCACCCAGCGGTCCAGCTCGGCGGGCCGCACGCCGGGGCGGGGCGGCATCCCGCGGCCGGTGCGGACGACCGCGAACGCCTGGGCGTCCTTGCCCTCCGCGAGCGCCACCAGCGGGAAGGCGCCGTCGCCCAGCTCGACCTGGACGTCGTAGCGCTCGCCCATGGCGATCAGCAGGGCGTCGCCGGTGACGGGCCGGACGGGGAAGCCGTCGGCGTGGGTGACCTCCAGGCGGTGGCCGCCGAGGGCCAGCCGGAAGGCGGTGTCGGCGGCCGCGTTGACGACGCGCAACCGGATCCGCTGCCCCGGCCGGGCCCGCAGGACCGCCGGCGCGCGCGGCGAGCGGCCGTTGACCAGGTACAGCGGGTGGCGGACGTCGCCGGCGTCGGCGCCAAGCGGGCTGCTCGGGCCGAAGCTGGCGGCGGTCCCGGCGCCGTGGTGGCCGTGGCCGCCCGCCTGGCCGCTGTGGCGCATGCCGCTCCGCCGCAGGCTGGCGAGGGTCGCCTCCGGCGAGGCGCCCACCTGGTGGGTCCAGTCGTCCAGCACCAGCACGGCCTCGTGGTCGTAGCGGACCGTCTCGTCCGGGTCCTCGACCACCAGCGCGCCGTACAGGCCGCGCTCGACCTGCAGGCCCACATGCGGGTGGTAGAAGTACGTGCCAGGGTCGGGGACGACGAACTCGTAGTCGAAGCCCTCGCCGGGCCGCACGGCCGGCTGGGTGAGCCCGGGGACGCCGTCCATCCGGTAGCGCAGCGCGATCCCGTGCCAGTGGACGGTGGTCCCGGCGGGCAGGCGGTTCTCCAGCCGCGCCCGCAGCACCTCGCCGGCCCGCAGCCGCAGCTCGGGGCCTGGCAGCTCGCCGTTGAAGGTCCAGGTCTCCACGGTCCGCCCGCCCAGGTCGACGGTGGCCGGTTCCGCGACCAGCCGGACGGCGCCGGCGCGGGCGCCGGGCCGGGCCGCGGGCGGCGCCTCCCGGGGTCGCACCTGGCGCCCGCCGGCGGTCCGGACCAGGCGGCCGACCGCCCGCTGCGGCCGGTGGCCGGTGGAGGCGTCCACCGCCAGCCCGGCGGCCGCGAGCCCGGCCACCGCGAGGAAGGACCGCCGTGTGGTGACGGCGCGGGTTCCCATGGGGACGAGCCTAGGTCGACCCGCCCAACCGCCCGCTAACGGCCCGTGTCAGCCGCAGGCGCGCTGCACGTAGGGATAGGGGTTGACCGGCGCGCTGCCCGGCCCGCCGGGGTGCACCTCGAAGTGGACGTGCGGCGCGTTGGCCGGGGCGTTGCCGGAGTTGCCGTTGTAGGCGACGAGCTGGCCGGCGCGCACGCGGGTGCCGGCCGGGACGGCGTAGCGGGACAGGTGGGCGTAGAAGTACTCGACCCCGTTGTCGCCCTGGAGGTAGAGCTGGAGCCCGCCGTTGACGCTGGTCGACTCGCGGCTGACCACCCCGGCGGTGTAGGCGTACACCTGCGCGCCGTAGGGGGCCATCACGTCGGTGCCCTGGTGGCTGCGGCCGCCCGACCGCGCCGCGCCCCAGCTGTCCACGTAGGAGTAGGGCTTGGCCAGGATGCAGGCGATGCCGCCACGGCTCGGCGCCGCCGGAGGCGCCGGTGCCGCTCGTGGCGCCGGCGCCTGCGCCTGCTGCTGCTGCCGCTGCTGCTCCAGCCTGGCCAGCCGGTCCTGCACCGCCTGGGCCTCCTCCAGGCCCGCCTCCAGCCGCTTGACGGCCCGCGCGGCCCGGTCGTGCAGGGCCTTGGCGTGCTCGTAGCCCTCCGTGACCCGCGCCAGGGTCTCCTCGTAGGACCTCGCCGCCACCTGCGCGTCCTCGATGGTCTGCGCCTGCCGCGACACCAGCACGGTGGCCAGCTCGATCCGGTCGGGGACGCCCTCGGGGTCGCGCTCCAGCAGGGCGCTGGCCACCAGCAGGCCGCCGGAGCGGTACATGGCCGCCGCCTGGCCGGCCACGGCCGTGCGGGTGGTGTCGAGCTGGCGGCGGGCGACCCGCAGCCGCCCGCGGTCGAAGGCCAGCCGGTCGGTGGCCTCGGCGAGCCTGGCCTGGGTGTCCTGGAACTCCGCGGTGGCCTTCTGGAGCTCGGCCCTGAGCTCCCGCTCGCGGGCGCGGGCGTCCGCCAGCGGGCCGGCGTGGGCTGCCGGGAGGGCGGCCACGGCCAAGGCCAGCAGGACCGTGCCGAGCAGGAGTCGGCGCATCGGCGGGACGTCCTTCCGTTTGGGGGAAACGGATGGTCGAACGGGGGTGCGATTTGGGGGGTTGGGGGGAACAGGAGTCTAGCGCGGGACGGCGGGCAGGCCAAATCGGCCTGGCCTCGCCCGCCGTCCCGCGCGGCGCGACCCGTCCGCTCAGGCCCGGCCGGCGGCCTGGCGGCCCCTCCTGGAGAGGGCGTCGACGGTCGCGGCCAGCAGCAGCACCCCGCCGGTGACCAGGAACTTGATGTCGGACTCGACCCCGAGCAGGTTCATGCCGTTCTGGATCGACAGGATCACCAGGCCCCCGAGCAGCGCCGAGTAGGCCGACCCGCGGCCGCCGAAGAGGCTGGTGCCGCCGATCACGGCCGCGGCGATGGCGTTCAGGGTGGTGTCGGCGGCGCCGGAGGACTGGTTGACGGCGAACAGCCGCGAGGCGGCCAGGATGCCGCCGGCTGCGGCCAGCGTCGAGGCCAGGGTGAAGATCACCAGCCGGACATTGTCGACCTGGATGCCGGCCCGCCGGGCCGCCTCGGCGTTGCCGCCGACGGCCAGCACATGGCGGCCGAAGCGGGTGCGCTTGATCAGCAGGTCGACCAGCACCACCAGCCCGACGAAGATCATCAGGACAAGCGGCAGGCCCCGGTCGGCGGCAAGCACGGCGGCCGTGCCCAGCAGGGCCACCGCGATCACCACGATCCTGGTGATCAGGAACTGCATGGGCTGCACGGGCAGGCCGGCCGCGACCCGCCGGCGCCGCTCCCACAGCTTCTCCGCCGCATAGGCGACGATCACGAAGATGGCCAGCAGCCAGGCGTCCAGCGGGATGAAAAAGGTGCTGGTGAGCCCGGTGATGAAGCCGTCGGTGATGTTGATGGTGCCGGTCTCGCCCAGCACCAGCAGCAGCGCCCCGGTCCAGGCCAGGAAGCCGGCCAGGGTAACCACGAACGCCGGGATGCGGAAGCGGGTGACCCAGAACCCTTGCACGAGGCCGATCAGCGCGCCGGTAGCCAGTCCCGCCAGCACCGCCAACCAGCCCGGCCACCCCTGCTTGACGTTGAGCACGGCCATGACGCCGGCGGCGAAGCCGGAGACCGCGCCGACCGACAGGTCGATCTCCCCCAGCAGCAGCACCAGCACAACCCCGATCGCGATGGTGCCGACCGCGGCGAGCTGCAGGAGCAGGTTGGTGAGATTCCCGGGGGTGAGGAAGCGGTCGTTGGCGAGCCAGAAGATCGCCCAGATGACCGCGATGCCGACGATCACCGGCAGGGTGCCGAGCTCCCCCTGGGCCAGGCGGCGCCGGAAGCCGGCCCAGGCGCCGGCCAGGCCGGGCTGCTCGGCAACCAGGCGAGGGTCGAGGTCGGAGACGGTCACGGCTCGGTCACCTCCGCGGGCTGCTCGTCGCCGGCCTTGGCGCCGGTGATGGCGGCCACCACCTCGTCGGAGTTGGTCTGCTTGGCGTCCATGACAGCGACCTGGCGGCCGAGCCGCAGCACCACGATGGTGTCGGCGACCGCGAACACGTCGGCCAGGTTGTGGCTGATCACCACCACCGCGAGGCCGTGCTCGCGCAGGGTGCGGATCAGCTCCAGGACCTGTGCGGTCTGGGCGACCCCCAGCGCGGCGGTGGGCTCGTCCAGGATCACCATGCGCGGCTCGCCCAGCATCGACCGGGCGATCGCCACCGACTGGCGTTGCCCGCCCGACAGCGAGGCGACCTGGGTGCGGACGCTGGGGATGCGTACGGCCAGCCGCTTGAGGACCTTGCTGGCCTCCTGCTCCATGTCGGTCTCGTCCAGCAGCCGGACGGCGCCCAGCTCCTCGCGGCCGAGGTAGAGGTTGGCGACCACGTCGAGGTTGTCGCACAGCGCCAGGTCCTGGTACACGGTCGCGATCCCGAGCGCCGTGGCCGCCTGGGGGGTGGTCACCTGCACCGGCCTGCCGTCGAAGCGGTACTCGCCGGAGTCCATCGGGTTGATGCCGGCGATCGTCTTGATCAGGGTCGACTTGCCGGCGCCGTTGTCACCGACCAGCGCGGTGACCCGGCCGGCATGGGCCTCGAAGTCCACGTCGGTGAGCGCCTGCACGGCGCCGAAGCGCTTGCTCACCCCGCGCAACTCGAGCAGGGACGTGCCGTCGGCCACGCTGCCTCCTTGAGGGAAGGGCCGGGTGGGCGGCAACGCCGCCCACCCGGGGGTACCGCTAGGCGATGGCGGCCGCCTCGCAGGCCGATGG
>Ga0081538_10006430_pt1 | contig 10344 bp, 8 predicted proteins | sample TabmetS5T2R1_FD_71022 | JGI IMG/M metagenome (GOLD analysis project Ga0081538, IMG submission 71022) | Tabebuia heterophylla rhizosphere microbial communities from the University of Puerto Rico - S5T2R1 | ecosystem: Host-associated > Plants > Roots > Rhizosphere ...
GGTGTCGTCGAACAGGATGCGCCCCTGCGTCGGCCGCAGCAGGCCGGAGATCAGGTTGAGCAAGGTGGTCTTGCCGCAGCCCGACGGGCCGAGCAGCGCATAGGCGCCGCCATCCTTCAGCTCCTGGCTCATTTCCTTGAGCGCCCAGTCTTCCGGCCGCTGCGGGTTCGGCATGTAGCTGTGGCGCAGGTTATCGAGCGTGATCTTCGCCATTACGCGCGCCCTCCCACCAGCCGGCCATCCTGCCCGAACAGGAATGAGCGGCTGACGTCGACGTAGAGCTTGGCGGTCCGGCCTACCTCGTACGGATGCACGCCGTGCGACTGTGAGATCCAGGTGCGCCCGCCGCGGTCGAAATGCAGCACGCTCTCGGAGCCACTCAGTTCCGCAACCAACACGCGGCCATCGACTGTCACTGCGCCGCCATTCTGTGGCGTCGGCGTGATGTGATGCGCACGGATCGCCAGCGTATACGGACCATCCGGCGCGCTCGCCACCGAGGCCGGCGTCGGCCAGTTGGTGCCGTCGTCCAGCTGGATGCGGCCGTTGGCCTTGGTGACCGGCGCGGTGTTGATCGGCGGATCGGAAAACACCTGCGCGCTCAGCAGGTCCGTCGGCTGGCGGTAGATCGCGGCGGTCGGCCCGAACTGCGTCACGCGCCCCTCATGGAGGGTCGCTGTGTTGCCGCCGAACAGCAGCGCTTCCACCGGCTCGGTGGTGGCATAGGCGACGATGCAGTGCCGGTCGTGGAACAACCTCGGCAGCTCGTCGCGCAACTCCTCGCGCAGCTTGTAGTCCAGGTTCGCCAGCGGCTCGTCGAGCAGGATGATGTCGGAATCCTTGACCAGCGCGCGCGCGATCGCCGTGCGCTGCTGCTGGCCGCCCGACAGCTCGGCCGGTTTCCTCTGGAGCATCGGCACCAGGCGCAGCAATTCCGCGACCTTGCCCACGCGCTCCTTGATCTTGGCATTGTCGACGCCGATCACGCGCAGCGGCGATGCGATGTTCTCGTAGACCGTCAGGTGCGGATAGTTGATGAACTGCTGATAGACCATCGAGACGTTGCGCTGCTGTACCGCGACACCGGTGACGTTCTTGCCGCGGAACCAGATCTCGCCGCTGCTCGGCTTGTCGAGCCCGGCCATCAGCTGCATCAAGGTGGTCTTGCCGGACAAAGTGGTGCCGAGCAGGACATTGAAGGTCCCCTCTTCCAGCGTCAGGTTGGTCTCGTGGATGTGCACGTTACCGCCGACGCTCTTCGTCACCTTCCGTAGTTCGAGGGTCATTCCCAGCCGCGCATTGTTTTTTGACTTGGTTTTCCCTGCCAGCAAGCCCCGGGGGGCGTTAACCCCCGGGGATGCCGGTTCAGGACACTAGCACACTTCCAAAGGCGGTGTGCGTTACTTGGCCCACCGCTTCACGAGCTCATCGTAAGCGATGGTTTCTCCCTTCTCGTCTTCGTCGACCTTGGCATGCGGGCCATTCGGCTTGCCCAGCCACTCGGCCGCATCCTTCTCCTCGTTGAGGCGCGGACCGCAGCCGCCGTAGGTCTTGTTGGCCTCGTCGGCCGCCTGCATGCGGGCCATGACCTGGTCCATTTCCTCGGCCAGACGATCCATCGCTTCCTGCGGCGTGAAGGCGCCGGAGTTCACGTCACCGATCTGCTGCCACCAGAGCTGTGCCAGCTTCGGATAATCGGGAACGTTAATGCCGGTCGGCGTCCAGTTGACGCGGTCGGGCGAGCGGTAGAACTCGACCAGGCCGCCCAGGTTGGGCGCGCGCTCGGTGAAGGATTCGTGATTGATGGTGCTGTCACGAATGATGGTGAGGCCGACGTGGCTCTTCTTCACATCGACCGTCTTCGAGGTGACGAACTGGGCATAGAGCCAGGCCGCCTTGCGATTCTCGAGCGGGGTCGACTTGAACAGAGTCCAGGAGCCGGCGTCCTGATAGCCGAGCTTCTGGCCTTCCTTCCAGTATGAGCCGTGCGGCGACGGGGCCATCCGCCAGAGCGGCTTGCCATTGTCGTCCACGGTGTTGTTGCCAGCCGACTTCGGCGCCACCATCGACGCCGTGAAGGCGGTGTACCAGAAGATCTGCTGAGCGACGTTGCCCTGGCTGAGAGCTGGCAGCGACTGGTAGAAGTCGTAGTCGGCAGCGCCCGGAGGCGCGTATTTGCGCAGCCACTCATCCCACTTCGCGATCGCGTAGACCGCCGCCGGACCGTTGGTCTCGCCACCGCGCGACACCGAAGCGCCGGCCGGGTTGCAGGACCCTTCCTCCATGCGGATGCCCCACTCGTCGATCGGACGGCCGTTCGGCAGACCCGGCGAACCGGCGCCCGCCATCGAGAGCCACGCGTCGGTCATGCGCCAGCCAAGGTCCGGCGCACGCTTGCCGTAGTCCATGTGGCCATAGACCTTCACGCCGTCGATTTCCTTCACGTCGTTGGTGAAGAATTCGGCGATGTCCTCGTAGGCCGACCAGTTGACCGGCACGCCGAGGTCATAGCCGTACTTCTTCTTGAACGCCTCCTGCAGGTCCTTGCGGTCGAACCAGTCCTTGCGGAACCAGTAGAGGTTCGCGAACTGCTGGTCGGGCAGTTGGTAGAGCTTGCCGTCCGGACCGGTGGTGAACGACTTGCCGATGAAGTCATCGACGTCGAGGCCCGGGTTGGTGACGTCCTTGCCCTCGCCCGCCATCCAGTCGGTCAGGTTGACGGCGCTCTGCAGACGCGAATGCGTTCCGATCAGGTCGGAGTCATTGATGTACGCGTCGTACAGGTTGCGGTTGGTCTGCATCTGGGTTTGCACCGCCTGCACGACTTCGCCTTCGCCGAGCAGCTGGTGGTTGACCTTGATGCCCGTGATCTCTTCGAACGCCTTGGTCAGCGTCTTGGACTCATATTCGTGCGTCGGGATGGTCTCCGACAGCACGTTGATCTCCATGCCGGCGAACGGCTTCGCCGCATTGATGAACCACTCCATCTCCTTCAACTGCTCATCTTTCGACAGCGTCGAAGGCTGGAACTCGTCATTGACCCATTTTTCCGCCGCCGCCATGTCCGCAACTGCAGGCGCCATCCCCGACGCCAGCATCAGGACAGCTAACGACACGGTTCTACGTATCGCCATGATCGCTTCCTCCTCAAGTGCGCCTTTGCTGTTGCGCCCTCGACCAGTGCGCACACGTCCGGTCGATATGCGTTTGGTACGCTCCCACGTCCGATCCGCGCTCGCACCCAGCACGGACCGATTTGCCAGTCGTCTGGCGAACTCCGGTGCGATCCAGATTCCAATTCATGGCCTTGCTCCCGCCATGGCCGGCTGTGGCGCGGCATTGCGCCGACGCGCCTCCATCGCATCCGCGACCGCGGCCGCCTGCTCGGCGCTCAGCCTGAGGCCCAGCTTGCTGCGCCGCCACAGCACGTCCTCGGCGCGCTCCGCCCATTCCTCGCGCATCAGGTAATCGATCTCGCCCTCGGTCAGGGTCCCGCCGAAATCGCGCCCCAGGTCCGCCGCCGAACGCGCCGCGCCCAGCATGTCCTTGGCGCGCGTTCCATACATCCGCACTAGCCGCGCCGCATGCGGGCGCGTCAGGAAGCCGTAGCGGTTGATGAGCTGGTCGACCTGGGCCGCGATGCGCTCCACCGGGAACTCGCCACCAGGCAACGGCTCGCGCCCGGTCCACCCCTTGTTGTCCGCCGCGTTGGTACCCAGAAAAGGGGACAGCTTCTCCAGGGCGTGCTCCGCCAGCCTGCGGTAAGTCGTGATCTTGCCGCCGAACACCGAGAGCAGCGCCGGCTGACCGTTGTCGGCATCGACCGCCAGCACATAGTCGCGGGTCGCGGCCTGGGCCGCGCTCGCGCCGTCGTCGTACAACGGCCGCACGCCGGAATAGCTCCACACCACGTCCTTGGGCGTGATCTGCTTCGAAAAGTAGCCGTTGGCGAGGCTGCACAGATAGCTCGTCTCCGCCGCGCTGATTCGAATCTCGCCGAGTTCGCCCTGGTAATCCTGATCGGTGGTGCCGATCAGCGTGAAGTCCTGCTCGTACGGGATCGCGAACACGATCCGGCCGTCGGTATTCTGGAAGATGTAGCAGCGGTCGTGGTCGAACAGCTTCGGCACCACGATGTGCGAGCCCTGCACCAGGCGGATGCGCGCCTTGGTCTCGATCTTGGCCACGTCGGTCAAGGTGCGGGCGACCCACGGGCCGGCGGCGTTGACCAAGGTGCGGGCCTGGATCTGCTCGCGTCGCCCGCTCTCGCCATGCTCGGTGGTCAGGACCCAGTGATCGCCGCGCCGCTCGGCCGAGACCGCGCGGGTGCGGGTGCGGATATCCGCGCCGCGGCGCGCGGCATCGACCGCGTTCAGCACCACCAGCCGCGCATCGTCCACCCAGCAGTCGGAGTACTCGAACGCCTTGGTGAAATCGCCAGGCTTGAGCGGCTTGCCGGTCGGATCGGAGCGCAGGTCGAGCGTCCGCGTCGCCGGCAGCTTCTCGCGCCCGCCGAGATGGTCATAGAGGAAGAGGCCGAGCCGCAGCAGCCACGCCGGCCGCAGCCCTTTGTGATGCGGCAGCACGAAGCGCAGCGGCCAGACGACGTGCGGCGCCACGTGCCACAGCACTTCGCGCTCCTGCAGCGATTCGCGCACCAAGCGGAACTCGTAATATTCGAGATAGCGCAGGCCGCCGTGGATCAGCTTGGTGGAGGCCGAGGAGGTTCCGCTCGCGAGGTCGGCCTGCTCGCACAGGAAGACGGAGAGGCCGCGCCCCGCTGCGTCGCGTGCAATCCCGCATCCGTTGATTCCGCCGCCGATGATCGCGACGTCGAAGGTGCCAGCCAACTCGCCCCCTGACCGATGCATCGTTTTTGTTTCGCATCGTTTCGGAGACGAACCCTAGATGAACGTTTTGACGTTCGCAATAGGGTTCATTCGAAAGAATCGAAGCCTAAGCCGCCGAGTTTTCGCTTTCGAATACCGCCGGCCCGCTTGTTTCGATGACCTGTACATTGTGCGTTGCGCACAGGTCCCGCAGCTCCGCTGAGGTCAAGGAATCGGTGATAAACGTATGAATTTGCGACAAATGTGCAATCTTCACCGGGGCCGCCCGTTCCAGCTTCAGCCGGTCCGCCACCAGGATCACCTTGCGCGCGTTTTCGATTATGGCCTGGCTCACTTTCACTTCGCGATAATCGAAATCGAGCAGCGCCCCGTCCTCGTCGATCGCCGAAGCGCCGATCACGGCGGTATCCACCTTGAACTGGCGGATCAAATCGACCGCGCTCGAGCCCACCACCGCGCCGTCCGATCGCCGCACCACGCCGCCCGCCACGATCACCTCGATGGTCGGATGGCGGTAGAGCAGCATGGCGACGTTGAGGTTGTTGGTGATGACCAGCAGCTCCTCGTGCCCCATCAGGTTGGCCGCCACCTCTTCCGTGGTGGTGCCGATGTTGATGAAGAGCGAGCTCTGGTTGGGGATGAGCGCCGCAGCCGCCTTGCCGATCGCGCGCTTCTCCTCCGCCGCGATGAAGCGCCGCGCCTCGTAGGCGAGGTTCTCGATCCCCGACGCGACCACCGCGCCGCCGTGGACCCGGTTCAGCAGCCGCCGGTCGCACAGGTCGTTGAGGTCCTTGCGGATGGTCTGCGGCGTGACGTCGAACCGCACCGACAGATCGTCAACGCTGACCCGCCCGGCCGACCGCGCCAGCGCGAGAATCTCATTCTGCCGATGGCTGAAATCCTGCATCGCACTCCCCTTGACGGGCGGAGGCTAGCACAAGCCTAGCCGGAGTCCACGCCTCTCCATTTCTGGCGCACACACGCATTCACTCATTTCGTCATGGCAAGGCTTGGCCTTGCCATCCACGAGTTTCTCAGAGCAACGCCCCGTCGCCTGAAACGGACTCGTGGGTCCCAAGACCAAGCCTTGGGATGACGGGAGTGGGTGAGCGTTGTTGTGCGCTCATCCGGGAAGAAAGGTGCCGCCCGGCCCTGCGCGAGGCCGGGCGGCAAGGGGAGATGGGAGGCAGATCGTTACTTGATATAGCCTGCCTTGGTCATCTCGCGGGTGGCAATCGCCTGGGCACTTTGCAAAGCCTGGTCGACCGTGGTGTCGCCCGACAGCGCGGCCGAGAACAGCTGGCCGACCTGGGTGCCGAGGCCCTGGAACTCAGGGATCGCCACGAACTGCACGCCGACATACGGGACGGGCTTCACCGTCGGCTTGGTCGGATCGGCGGAGTTGATCGAGTCCAGCGTCATCTTCGCGAACGGCGCCGCCTTCTGGTAGTCCGCATTCTCGTAAAGCGAGGTGCGCGTGCCCGGCGGCACGTTGGCCCAGCCTTCCTTCTCGGCGACCAGCTTCAGGTAGTCCTTGCTCGTCGCCCAGGCGATGAACTTCTGCGCCGCGTCGGTCTTCTGCGAGCCGGCAGGCACCGCCAGCGACCACGCCCACAGCCAGTTGCCGCGCTTGCCGAGGCCGTTGTCCGGCGCGAGGGCGAAGCCGACCTTGTCCGCGACCTTGGATTCCTTCGGATTGGTGACGAAGGAAGCCGCGACCGTGGCGTCGATCCACATGCCGCACTTGCCGGAGTTGAACAGCGCCAGATTCTCGTTGAAGCCGTTGGAGGAAGCGCCCGGAGGGCCGGCATCCTTCATCAGCTTGGTGTAGAACTCGAGCGTGTTCTTCCATTCCGGCTGATCGAACTGCGGCTTCCAGTTCTCGTCGAACCAGCGCGCGCCGAACGAGTTGGCGGTCGCGGTCAGGAACGCCATGTTCTCGCCCCAGCCGGCCTTGCCGCGCAGGCAGATGCCGTAGACGCCGTCGCCGGTGATCTTGCGCGCCGCGTCGGCGATGAAGTCCCAGGTCGGCGCATCCGGCATGGTGAGGCCGGCCTTCTCGAACAGGTCGGTGCGATACATCACCATCGAGCTCTCGCCGTAGAACGGCGCGGCATAGAGCTTGCCGTCGACGGACAGGCCAGAGCGGATCGCCGGCAGCAGATCGTCGACGTCGTAATCAGCGCCGAGATTCTCGAGCGGCACCAGCCAGCCCTTGTTGGCCCAGATCGGCACTTCATACGTGCCGATGGTGAGCACGTCGAACTGGCCGCCCTTGGTGGCGATATCGGTCGTTACCTTCTGGCGCAGCGCGTTCTCTTCCAGCGTGACCCACTCGAGGCTGATGTCCGGATTCTTCGCCGTGAAGTCATCCGTCAGCTTCTGCATGCGGATCATGTCGCCGTTGTTCACCGTCGCGATGGTGAGCTTGGTCTCTGCTGCCGCGGGGAATGCCAAAGCGGCCAGCACGCACGCGCCCGACAGGGCGCGGAGCATCGGTTTCATAAGTTCCTCCCATCCAGCTCTTATGTGTGAGCATTTGCTAATTAAGCGGGCATATACTCAGACCGAAGGTGCGCGGAGTCAAGGCAAAATCCTTGCTGCGGCGCAGCACAAACGCCTAATGCTTTGATGTAACGATGGATTTTTTGTGGGAGAATGCCCTGAACTAGAGCAACAGCTCAGCAGTGATCTCGTTGGTGATCAGGCCGGTGATGAACCTGCCTGCCAAAGCGGCCCTAAGCGCCTTGGCCTTGAACACGCCCATGGCGACGGCGATGACCAGGCGCTCAGCCGGCTGATCGAGTGCGACGCTCGCCACCCGGTCGTTGGTATGGCCCTCGATCAGCCTGCCCTCGGCATCGAATGCCCAGCCGACGATTTCGCCCACCGCGCCGGCCTTCATCAGCGCGCGCATCTCCGCGTTGCTGATGAAGCCGTCCTGCACCAGCGGCGCGCTGTCGCCCATCTGGCCGACGCCGACGAAGGTGACGTCGGCCTGCTTGGCGAGATCGATCACGCTGATGACCGACTTCTGCGCCAGGAACAGCGCCTTCTCGTGCACGGTCGTGGCGATGACCGGCAGCGGCATCGGATAGTGCGGTGCTTTCACGGCGTCCGCGATGCGCATGATGACGTCGTAGAACGAGGCCGAGCCGTCCGGCGCGATGTTGCCCACGAGGCTGACGATCTTGTGCTGCGGGCATTCCATCGGCGGCAGCTGCTCGACCGCGGCGCGCAGGGTGCGGCCCGATCCCATGGCGACGACGATCGGATGCTGCGAGGCCAGCCGCCGCTCCAGCTCCGCCGCCATCGCCTCGGCGACGCCGAGCGTGGTGGAGGGCGAGGTCGGATCGGCCGGCACCACTTCGCACAGCTGCAGCCCGTGCTTGGCAATCAAGCGTTGCGAGAGGTCGAGGCACTTGGCGATCGGGTGGTCCAGCCGCACCTTGATCAGGCGCTCGCTGACGGCGAGGGAAACCAGGCGCTGCGCGGTCTGGCGCGAGACGCCGAGCTTGGTCGCGATCTCGTCCTGCGTATTGCCGGCGATGTAGTACAGCCATCCGGCCCGCGCCGCTTCGTCGAGCCTGCTGGCTTCGCTGTCCGGTTTCTTCGCCATGCGCCCCTCGTGGGCGGTGACCTTAATCCGAAGCCGATGCCTTGGGGAAGGGGCGCTTCAGCTGCGGCGCGCCGGCGAAGAAGTCGGTCATGTCGTGAAAGCTGCGATCCGGCGCAAGGTTCGGCGTCGGCACGCGATGACAGGCCTGATAGTGGCTGCCGCCGGTGAACTGCCAGGCGATCATCCCGGCCGCCTGCGCCGCCGCGATGCCGAGGTCGCTGTCCTCGATCACCAGGCAGTGCTTGGGATCGACCTGCATCGCTTTGGCGGCATGCAGGAAAAGATCCGGCGCCGGCTTTGGACGCGCCACCATGGAGACGGTGTAGACGCGCTCACCAAAGCGTTCGGCAAGGCCTGCTGCGCGCAGCGACTGATGCGCACGCTCCGGGTGGGAACTGGTCGCGGCGCAGAACGGCACCGCGAGCTGGTCCAGCACATCGAGGATGCCAGGCATCGGCCGCAGCTCCGCATCGAACCGCTGCACCAGCCGCGCGCGGTAGGCGCTCTCGAAGGTGTCGGGCAGCGGTGCACCCGCGACGGCTGCGATCTTGTCGGCGACTACTGCGTAAGGATGACCGATGAAATGCTCCAGAACATGCGTCATCTCGATCGCGATGTTGCGGCGCGTCAGCTCCTCCACCAACACGGTGGCGCTGATGATCTCGCTGTCGATCAGCACGCCGTCACAATCGAAGATGACGAGCGAGATCATTTCGCCATGGTGCGGATGATGCCGGCGACCGCCTTGCCGAGCTTGGCGTGCTCGCCGGGTTCGAAATGCACGCCGTCGGTATCGCTGGTGCGGATGATCGTGCCGGCGTCCAGGAACGCGGCGCCGTATTTCTCCGCCTGCCGGAGATAGGCGGTGCCGAGGCCCTTGGACTTTTCTGACCCGCCATGGAACATGTCGCCGAGGAAGGTGAGCTTGGCCAGCGGCGGCGGCGCGATCAGCAGCACGCGTGGCGCCGTGTTGTTGGGGCCGGCGTCGGACTTCGCGATGGTGTCGAGCAGCACGCCGACCGATTCCGCGATGTCCAGCGGATGGACCGCAAAGCGCGATTTGAGATCATTGGTGCCGAGCATCAGGGTCATGAGGTCGATCGGCCGATGGCTCTCCAGGCACGCGCGCAAATACCACAGGCCGTTCTTGTAGACCCCTTCGATCGGGTCATCGCGCAAGGTCGTGCGCCCCGGCAGGCCTTCCTCGATCACGGTGAAGCCGGGGCCCAGTTCCTTGCGCAGCACGCCGGGCCAGCGTTCGTCGGGGCCGAAGCGCCTGATGTCATCGCGATGGTGCATCGGGACCGAGCCGTGGGTGTTGGAATCGCCGAAGCAGAGAATTGTGGTCATGGGCCCCTCCCGATCGCGACAGGTGCGGCAAGATTGGCGTTTCCCGCCGTCCTCGTCCAGTCGCCCGTGACATCTCTGTCGCGCGGCTTGCGGCCCGCGCCGGCGCTTCCTACCTTCCTCCCATCCCCTCTGTTCCAGGAGCACGTCATGCAGCACCGTCCTCTCGGCCGTACCGGTCTTTGCGTCTCCGCGCTCGGTCTCGGCTGCATGGGCATGTCCGAGTTCTATGGCACCCGCGACGATGCCGAATCGCTGGCGACCCTGGAGGCGGCGCTCGCCGCCGGCATTGATTTCTTCGACACGGCAGATACCTACGGCCACGGCCACAACGAGGAGCTGGTCGGCCGCTTCCTTAAAGGCAAGCGCGACAAGGTGATTCTTGCCACCAAGTTCGGCATCGTGCGCAAGCCCGGCGCCTATGAGCGGCGGGTGGACAACTCTCCTGGCTATATCCGCTCCGCCTGCGATGCGTCGCTCAAGCGCCTCGGCGTGGAGCGGATCGACCTCTACTACATGCACCGCCGC
>Ga0081538_10006431_pt1 | contig 10344 bp, 9 predicted proteins | sample TabmetS5T2R1_FD_71022 | JGI IMG/M metagenome (GOLD analysis project Ga0081538, IMG submission 71022) | Tabebuia heterophylla rhizosphere microbial communities from the University of Puerto Rico - S5T2R1 | ecosystem: Host-associated > Plants > Roots > Rhizosphere ...
CGCGGACGCGCTCCGCGCGCAGGCGTCCGCCGTGCTCCCCGGCCGGCTCGAGCCGCAGACGCTCGGCCTCGTGCTCCGCGAGGTGCTCGAGACCGGTGCCGCGGTCGTCCGGTTCCCCGAGCGCCCGGCCGAGGTCCGGCCCGCGACGGGAGCGGCGGCATGAGCCGCAGCCTCCTGATCATCGCCGACGACGCGCTGTCGGCCTCCGCCCTGCGCCGGGCGCTCCGGGCTACGAGCGGGTGCCAGGTGTTCGACGGCTACGCCGACGGACGCGGCCCCTGCGGTGTCGTCGCCGCGATGCGCCGCCCGGACATCGTCGTCGTCGACGACCTGCGCTCCCGCGCCTACACGCTCGCTCGCATCGGCGAGATCCGCGCCACGCTGCCCGACGCCAAGATCGTCCTGCTCGCCGCGCGGATGGAGACGGCGTGGCTCAGCGAGGCGGTCGCCGCCGGCGCCGACGCCGCGCTCGCGAAGGCGTTCCGGCTGGAGACGATCGGCGTGCTGATCCGCGAGGTCGCGGCCGGCAACGTCTTCCACTCGTTCGACACGCCGACGCCCGCGCTGCGGACCGTGCCGGACAACGATCTTCCGCAGCTGACGCGGCGCGAGCTCGAGGTGCTGCGCCTCGTCGCCGCCGGCGCGCCGAACAACCGCATCGCGGCGCAGCTGTGGATCACCGAACAGACGGTGAAGTTCCACCTCTCGAAGGTCTACCGGAAGCTCGGAGTCTCGAACCGGACCGAGGCGAGTCACCGAGCGCACATCCACGGCCTGCTCGACACCGCACAGGAGACGGGCATCGCCGCCTGAGTCCGGCACGGATGCACGACCGCACGAACATGGAAGGCAAGGGACACATGATCAACGCGTTTCGCGCGCGTGCCGACGAGCTGGGGACATCCCGCGTCGCCGGGCGCTTCCGCGCCAACCCGCAGATGGCGGAGGGCGCCAATCGCGACCGCATCGTGGCGCAGGCCGTTACCCGCGCCAAGGCCGGCGACAACGAGGCCATCCGCTTCCTCTACATGCAGTACGCCGACAACGTCTACGGCTACGTCCGCAGCATCGTGCGCGACGACTACGAGGCCGAGGACGTCACGCAGCACGTGTTCGCGAAGCTGATGGGCATCCTGCCGAAGTACGAGCAGCGCGACGTGCCGTTCGCCGCGTGGATCCTGCGCGTCGCCCGCAACGTCGCGGTCGACCACATGCGCGCGCGCCGCGCGATCCCGTGCGAGGAGGTGCGCGAGCTCGACGAGCGCAAGGACCACGGGGAGTCGCAGCAGGTGTCACTCGCCCTCAACGAGGCGCTCGAGCAGCTGCCCGCCGAGCAGCGCGAGGTGATCGTGCTGCGCCACCTCGTCGGCCTCAGCCCGGGCGAGATCGCGGGCCGGATGGGCAAGACCGAGCCGTCGATCCACGGCCTGCACCACCGCGGCCGTGGCACGCTGCGCGCCGCGCTCGCCGAGCGCGAGTGCGGGCCGGCCGTGCGCGCGAAGGCGGCCGCCTGATGGGCGTCGTCGTCGCAACGCCGTCGATCCCGCTGCTCAAGCTGGATCCGGCCGATCCCGCCCTGCTGGAGGAGCTGCTCGAGGTCGTCGCCCGCGTCGCCGCCAGCGGCGCCTTCACGATGGGCCACGAGCTCGAGGGCTTCGAGGCCGAGTTCGCGGCCTACTGCGAGACCGACCACGCGATCGGCGTGTCGTCGGGCACCGAGGCGCTGGTGCTGGCGCTGCGCGCGCTCGACATCGGGCCTGGCGACGAGGTCATCGTGCCCGCGAACTCGTTCATCGCGACGGCCGAGGCGGTCAGCCTCGCCGGCGCGACGCCCCGGCTCGTCGACGTCGACGCCGACACGCACCTGCTCGACGCCGAGCGCGTGCGCGCGGCGATCGGCCCGCGCACGCGCTGCGTGATCCCGGTACACCTGATGGGCTCGACCGTCGACATGGACCCACTGCTGGAGGTGGCCCGCGAGGCCGGCCTGTACGTGGTCGAGGACTGCGCGCAGGCGCACGGCGCCCGCTACCGCGGCCGGCGCGTCGGTACATTCGGCGACCTCGGCTGCTTCTCGATGTACCCGACGAAGAACCTCGGCGCCTGGGGCGACGGCGGCGCGGTGATCGGCGCCGACCCCGAGCTCGCGAGCCGCGTGCGGCTGCTGCGCTCGCACGGCGAGGGGCCGCGCTACCACCACAGCGTGGTCGGGACGACCGCGCGCCTGGACGCGCTCCAGGCGGCGCTGCTGCGCGTCAAGCTGCGGCGGCTCGAGGGCTGGAACGAGGATCGCCGCCGCGTCGGCGCCGCGCTGCGCGCGGGGCTGGAGGGCACGAGCCTCGAGCTGCCCGCGCCCTCGTCCGCGGCCGGCGACCACGTCTACCACTTGTTCGTGGTGCGCTCGCAGCGGCGCGAGGCGCTGCGCGCGTTCCTCGGTGAGCGCGGCATCGCCACCGCCGTCCACTACCCGATCCCGATCCACCGCACGGGCGCCTACGCGGAGCTCGGCCTGGGGCAGGGAAGCCTGCCGGTGGCGGAGCGGCTGGCCGCGCAGATATGCACGCTGCCGCTCTATCCGTCGATGTCCGCCGACGAGATCGGCCGCGTCGTCGACGCAGTCCAGGAGTACGACAGGGAGATGTCATGAGCGCTCGCAAGCACACGGCCGGACGCCGCTTCGAATCCGTGACGATCACGCAGCACTCACCGCTCCGGATCGCGGTCGTGGGCTATGGCTACTGGGGGCCGAACCTCGTACGCAACGTGATCGAGCGCCCCGAGCTCGAGCTGGCGACGCTGTGCGAGCGCGACGACCAGCGTGCTGCGGCGTTCCTCCAGCGCGTGCCCGACGTGCCGGTCTGCGGCGACTTCGAGACCGTGCTGGACGACCCCTCGATCGACGCGGTGCTGGTCGCGACGCCGCCGCGGACGCATCACGCGCTCGCGAGCGCGGCGCTCGACGCCGGCAAGCACGTGCTCGTCGAGAAGCCGCTCGCGCGCACCGTCGCCGAGGCGGAGGACCTGATCGAGCTCGCCGACGCGAACGACCGCGTGCTGATGCCGGGTCACACGTTCCTCTACAGCCCGCCGGTCAACAAGGTGCGCGAGCTGATCGGCGAGGGCTCGCTAGGCGAGGTCTACTTCGTCACGTCGTCGCGGATGAACCTCGGCAAGTACCAGCCCGACGGTGTCATCTGCGACCTCGCGCCGCACGACCTCTCGATCCTGCTCTACCTGATGGACCGCCGGATCGTGCAGGTCACGGCGTCGGCACGCAGCATCTTCCGCGAGCACAATCCGGAGGTCGCGTTCATCACGCTGACGTTCGCGGGCGGCATCACGGCGAACGTCCAGATCTCCTGGCTGGCGCCGCGCAAGGTGCGCGAGATGGTGATCGTCGGCAGCAAGCGCATGGTGCAGTACGACGACACCGCCGCCGACGAGTCGGTGCGCGTGTTCGACCGCGGGATGGAGTTCAAGGAGCCCGAGAACTTCGGCGAGCACCAGCTCAGCTACCGCAGCGGCGACATCGTCGTCCCGCGCGTCGAGGCGGCGGAGCCGCTCAGCCTCGAGCTGCAGGACTTCGCCCGCGCGATCCGCACGGGCAGCAGGCCGCGCTCGCATTCGCAGCTTGGGCTCGAGTGCGTGGCCGCGATCGAGGCGGCCGAGGAGTCGCTGCGACTCGGCGGCGAGCCGGTCGTGCTCGAACCCGCGCTCGCGCAAGCCGCCGCGTAGCCGCCGCAGCGCAAGTGCGAGGGGGCGCGGTGGAACTGCGTCCCCTCCCGCGTTGTTAGGCGTGGAAATCGCGAAGGCACTGATCCTCGCCGGGCGCACGAGGCACGACCGGCCGTGGCCCAGCGTCCGATCAGGCCCGAAGCACCTCGTGCCGGTCGCGAACCGGCCGATCATCTTCCACAACCTCGAGTCGCTGCGGCGCGCCGGGCTGCTCGAGGCGACGATCGTCCTCGAGCCCGAGAACGCCCGCGCGATCATGGCCGCCGTCGGCGACGGATCGGCGTGGCACCTCAGCGTCCGCTACGTCCGCTGGCACCCCGCCAGCGGGGTCGGCGGGGCGCTGGCGGCCGCGCGCGACTTCGTGCGCGACGAGCCGGTGCTGGTCGAGCCGGCGGACGCGCTCTACCGCGAGCACCTGCACCCGCACATCTCGGCCTTCGCCGACGAGCAGCTCGACGCGATGGCGCTGCGGCTGCCCGGCGCCCCCTGCAACGGCGGCGGCGAGCCGGTCGCGGGCGCATACCTGCTGAGCCGGCGCGCGATCGGGCTGCTGCTCGACGACCCGCGCGCCGAGCCGATGGCCGGCGTCCGCGAGCACGGCGGCGACGTGCGCGTCCAGGACAGCGACGGGTGCCTCCCCTGCCACGGCGGTCAGGATCGCCTGCTCGAGGGCAACCGGCGCATGCTCGAGGAGCTGCGCGGCTCCGCCGATCCGGCCAACCACCCGTCGTGCGAGTTCCAGGGCCCGGTCCGGATCCATCGCACCGCGCGCCTGGATCACACGCTCGTGCGCGGACCCGCCGTGATCGGCCCCGGCGCGCGCCTGTCGCACGCCTACGTCGGCCCGTACACGTCGATCGGCGCGAACGTGACCGTCGACGGCTCGCAGGTCGAGCACTCGATCGTGCTCGACGGCGCCGCGCTCCTGCACGTCGGCGCGCGGCTCGAGTCGAGCGTGATCGGCCGCCGCGCCCGCGTCACCCGCAGCTTCGCGCCGCCCAACGCGATGCGGCTGTCGATCGGGGACGGCGCCGAGGTCACGCTCTCGTGAGCGGCTGGAAGAACCCGGTCGCGCACGCCGTTCATTCGCCGTGATGCTCGATTCCGGCAGGACGGTCAAGACATGAAGACTTTGGTCACGGGCGGCGCAGGCTTCATCGGGACGCACCTGGTGCGGTCGCTCGTCGAGCGCGGCGACGACGTCGTCGTGCTCGACAGCCTGGAGCCCCAGGTGCACGGCGACACGCCGCCCGCGCTCCCGGACGGCGTCGAGCTGCTCGTCGGCGACGTCGGCGACCCGGAGGCCGCCGACCGGGCGCTGCGCGGGGTCGACCGCGTGGTGCACCTCGCGGCGGCGGTCGGCGTCGGCCAGTCGATGTACGAGATCGCCCGCTACACCGAGCGCAACACGATGGCGACGGCGCGCTTCCTCGAGCGCGTGGTCGCCCAGCGCCCGATGCCCGTGCGGCTCGTCGTCGCGTCGTCGATGTCGATCTACGGCGAGGGCGAGTACGAGTGCGTGGAGCACGGCCGGGTCGCGCCGGGACCGCGGCCCGAGGAGCAGCTGCTGATGCGCCGCTGGGAGCTCGGCTGCGAGCGCTGCGGGCGCGAGCTCGCGCCCGTCGGCACGAGCGAGTCCAAGGCGCTGATCCCGACGTCGATCTACGCGATCACCAAGCGCGATCACGAGGAGCTGTGCCTCGTCACCGGAGCCGCGTACGGCATCCCGACCGTGGCGCTGCGGTTCTTCAACGTCTACGGGCCGGGCCAGGCGCTCTCGAACCCGTATACGGGCGTCGCGGCCATCTTCGCCTCGCGGTTGCTCAACAAGCGCCCGCCGATCGTGTTCGAGGACGGCGAGCAGTCGCGCGACTTCATCCACGTCTCGGACATCGTCCGCGGGATCCTGCTCGCGCTCGAGTCCGACCGCGCCGCCGGCCACGCCGTCAACCTCGGCACCGGCGCGCCGACGACCGTCGCGCAGGTCGCGCGCGTGATCTCCGACGGCCTCGGTCTCGACATCGAGCCCGAGCTCAACGAGCAGTATCGCGCCGGCGACATCCGCCACTGCCGTGCCGACGTCGGCGCCGCGCGCGAGCTGCTCGGATTCGAGGCGCAGGTGCCGTTCGCCGAGGGTATGCGCGATCTGCTCGGCTGGCTCCAGGATCAGCGGGCGGTCGATCGCGTCGACGACGCGACGCACGAGCTGGCCGCGCGCGGCCTCACGAAGTAGGCATGACGGGCGCCGACAAGCAGCCGGCCGATCTGTCGATCATCGTCGTCTCGACGAACGAGGCGCGCTGGCTGGAGCCGTGCCTGCGCACGATCTTCGAGCACGCGGGCGACGCGACGCTCGACGTGGTCGTCGTCGACAACGGCTCGACGGACGGCACGCGCGAGCTGGTCGAGACGCGGTTCCCCGACGCGCGCGTCGTCGAATCCGAGAACCACGGGTTCGCGCACGCCAACAACCGCGGCGCGATGACGTCGGCGGCGCGCTACATCCTGTTCCTCAACCCGGACACCGAGATCGTCGAGGGCACGTTCGGCGAGCTGGTCGCCGCGATGGACGCGCGCCCGGCTGTCGGGCTCGCGGGCGTGCGCCAGCTGACCGGGGACGGCACGCTGTGGCCGACGATCCGCTACTTCCCGAGCGTCAGCCGCGCGATCGGCGAGGCGCTGGTGTCCGAGCGCTGGCCGCGGCGCCCGGCCTGGGCGGGCGAGCGCGAGCTCGATCTCGGCCGCTACGAGCGCGAGGTCGAGTGCGACTGGACGTCGGGCTCGTTCATGTTCGCGCGCCGCGAGGCGCTCCTGAGCGCCGGGCTGCTGGACGAGCGCTTCTTCATCTACTCCGAGGAGCCGGACCTCTGCCTGCGCCTGCTCAGGGCCGGCTGGCGCACGGTCCACCTGCCCGGGATGACGATCGTGCACCACGCGGGCAAGGGCGGGCTGCGGCCGCGGATGGTCGCCCAGGACGCCTTCACGCGCAAGCAGTACGCGCAGAAGCACTTCAGCCGCCCGCGCCGCTCCGCGTATCTGGCGGCGGTCTTCACGCGCCACGCCGTCCGCGCCCTCGGCCCGTCGCGCGGCACCCCGCAGCGTCGCGAGGGGGCGAAGCTGGCCATGCGCACGCTGGTGGGCCACGCGCAGCCGCCGTTCGGCGCGCCGCCCTCGACGGCGATCCGCGCGCAGCCGCGCCGATAGTGAACGTGCCCGCGTCCGGACACCGGTTCGATGGAAGCCGGCGGGCGTGCCGCGCGTTGGTGTTCCAGGTCCAGTACTAGAAACGTACCTCCGTGGAGTTCGTCTTCATCCTCCGAGAGCTCTGGCGCCGCCGGGTGCTCGTGGCCGCGCTGGCCCTGATCGCGCTTGTCGTGGGCGGCTCGACCGCCTATCGCGCGAGCCTCCCGCCGGAGAGCCGCCAGTACCAGGTCGGCATCGCCTCCGCGCGCGCGCTCGTCGACACCCCGCTCTCCCAGGTCGTCGATCTCGGGCTGAAGGAGGAGGCGAACGTGGGCGCGCTGCCCGCCCGCACCGTGCTGCTCGCGAACCTGCTGACGACCGCGCCGCTCAAGGACCAGGTCGCCGACCGCGCGGGCGTGCCGCGGGACCAGCTGCTCGTCGTCGCCGAGACGCCCGCGGGCGGCATCCCGGTGAGCGCGCCGCGCGCCACCGGGTCGAAGCTGAGCCCGGATGACCCGCGCGCCAACCTGATCACGCTGCAGACGGACATCACGCAGCCGCTCCTCACCGTCGACACGCAGGCGCCCGACGCGGCGACCGCGGCCAAGCTCGCCGACGGAGCGCTCGAGGTGCTGGAGAAGCACCTCGAGTCGCTCGTGACCGACGAGGGCGTGCCGGAGAGCCGGCGGCTGGTGCTCGAACGCCTCGGCGCCGCCTCGGCGGCGACGGAGCAGCGCGGTCCGTCGCGGCCGATCGCGTTCGTGATCGCGTTCGTCATCTTCGGGCTGGGCTGCACTGCGATCGTGGCCGGCAGCGCGGTCGCGCGCGAATGGCGCACGGCGTCCGAGCTCGAGCGCGCGCCCGACGATTGGCTCGCCGAGCCGCCGGCCGCCGATCGCGATCCGATCGACGACATCGAACCGGCGGGCGGCGACGAAGGCGAGCCGGCGGCGCGCGCCGGCCGCTACGTCGCCTGATTCAGACGGCGGTGCGCATGTCCCGCCTGATCGCGCGCTTGCCGAGCGCCCGGTTGTAGATCCGCACGTCGTCGATCTTGCCCTTGAACGAGCTGCGGCCGGGCCCCGCGCCGATCCGGAGCGCTCCGCGGCCGACCGCGAGCGGCCGCGACCGCTTGCGCTGCGCCTCGAGCCTGCCGTTCACGTAGAGGCGCAGGCGCCCGCCGTCGAACGTCAGGGCGAGGTGCGTCCAGCGCCCGTGCCGCAGCTTGCCGCGGGCGCGCGCCGCGCGCCTGTTGCGAGACGTCGACCCCATCGCGGCCGGGCGTCCGGACCTGTCGCCCGCGTAGAGCCCGTAGGAGACGCCGTGGCGGCGGCGCTTGGCGAGCACGGCCCGCCGGGTCCGCCGGCCGCGCACATTCACCCACGCCTCGAGCGTCATGCCGGTGCGCAGGTCCAGCGAGTCGGAATCGTTGACCTTGACGAAGTCGCGCGAGCCGTCGAACGCGAGCGCGCGCCCGGAGCGCCCGCCGCGCACGCGCCGCGTGCCGCGCCGCAGGCCGCGGTTCCCCGACCCGGAGGCGTCGTTCACCCATTTGCCCGTGCGTCCATCGAAGCCGTAGGCGGCGACAAGGCCCGGCACGACACCCTGCGCAGGACCGCCTGCCGGCGGTGGCGGCGGAGGCGGCGGCGTACCCGGGATGCCGGTCACGCGAGCGCCGCGGTCGGTGCCGTCGCTCGCGCTGCCCTTGCCGAGCGAACCGGCGGCCAGCGCAAAGCCCGCAAAGGATGTCGGCCCCGGACCACCGACATACGTGGGCCGACCACGCAGATCCGCCGGCCCGCCCGGATTGCCCTGCGTGAACAGGTTGTGGCTCTGCTCGGCAACCCCACCGACGCTGCCCGAGCACACGCAGGCGCGCGTCAGGATGTTGTCCTTGAGCACCGTTCCGCGGCTCGCCGGATCCTGGCTCTTGTTGCCCAGATACAGGATCCCGCACGGCTGGCTGTAGTCACACCGCCCATGATCGAGCAACGTGTTGTGCCGGAACACCGACCCGTCATCCGACAGCAACTGCACCGCATACGGCGACCCGTTGACCGCGAACACATTGTCCTCGATCACCTCGTGATCGCACCCGTCCGCACACATGATCCCGACGGCCACATCATGGAAGTAGTTGCCACGGATCACGGTGTTCGCGGACCCATAGAGCTGAATCGAATCGGCGTGCACACCTGAGGCACCGTCGATCTGCTGCATGTGGCGAAACTCGTTGCCGATGATCTGCACGCCACGACCACCGTTCTGGATCCCATCCGAGTTCCCGCCCTCGAACAAGCTGTTGCGAATCGTCACACCCGCCGGCTGACCGGTCTTCTCGGGCAGGAAGATCCGGCCCTCGCCGCCGCCGTCACCGGCGACATAGCCGACATGGGTATTGCCCTCGAAGAGGATGTTCGCGTTGACGAGCTCGCCCGTTCGCAGCGTCGCCTGCGAGCGGTCGAACCGGCTGTTGCGCACGGTGATGTTCTTTGAGCCGGAGCCGCCGATCGTCAGGTTGGTGATGACCAGCCCGTCGAGCGTGATGTTTGCCGCGGGGCGGAAGTCGACGCGCATCGACGCGGTCGCGCCCGGCTGCGGGCGGATCGTCACCTCGCCGGGCTTCACGCCGCCGCTGAAGCTGTAGCTGCCGCCGGCCAGCAGGATCGTGTCGCCCGGCTGCGCGGCCGCGAACACGCTCGCCAGCGTGGCGGGATCCGCGGGCCGGACAGCCGCCTGCGTGGCCGACGGGGTCGCGGCGATCAGCAACCAGCAGGCTGCGATCGTGGCGGCGCCCAGTGGCGTCGCACGGTGTCGGCGTCTGCGCAGGTCCATGCGGAAGTTCATCGGTGGTCCTCCCCGAGTAGCGGGCTCTCCACGGCCAAGCACGGCCTCATGCCGCGACCAACCGTCGCGAGCCGCCCGCGGGGGCGGGCATAGGGCGGTCGGACAGACCCCCGAGCTCCGCGACCATACGACGCGCTCGTCCGCAGCGCGGCGGTGTATCTAAGCAGACAAGCGCTTCGCGATGCGTCCAGCGCGCCAGCTCCCGGTAAATCGTCGTCGCCCCTGACCCATGCGTTATCGGCCCGTCGCCGCTGACCCATCCGTTATCGGCCCCGTCGCCCCTGACCCATCCGTTATCGGCCGGCTGCCCGCGAGCTGAACCGGAGGCGGCCGGGCTAGCCGTTTTGTCCAGCCGGCAGGCGCTGTCAAGGCCGGTCGAATGTTGACCCCCTCGCGCCGGTCGAAAATTGACCCCCCTTTCTTGGGTCTTTGTGGGGATGCCGGGTCGGTGAGGCGCGAGAGTTCTGTTTCTGCGGCTGCTGGCGGGGTTGGCGCTGAAGTCAAGGCGCGTAAAGGCGTTCTGCGGGCTTCCGCGGAAGCGCCGAAGGGGATCGGTCAGGCGGATTCGGGGGCTCTGGC
>Ga0081538_10006433_pt1 | contig 10342 bp, 10 predicted proteins | sample TabmetS5T2R1_FD_71022 | JGI IMG/M metagenome (GOLD analysis project Ga0081538, IMG submission 71022) | Tabebuia heterophylla rhizosphere microbial communities from the University of Puerto Rico - S5T2R1 | ecosystem: Host-associated > Plants > Roots > Rhizosphere ...
GTTGCCGAGCCCCAGCAGCAGCCGTTGCCCAATGAACGGGCCGCGGCGCTCGCCCGCGGTGAGGGTCTCGCTGTTGACGAGACGCTCACCCCGCTCGTCCTCCAGACATACCCACACCGTGCCGGTCGCCTCGAGGCTGACCGAGACGTCTGTCGGCGCGACGGTGGGCGGCGGGCGCTCCTGCGTCGTAGTCGGCGGCTCGACGTCGGTGCCCTGCGCCTCGTCGTTCGGCCCCTGGGCCGCGGGCGAGCGGTTTTGCGCCCTCTTTTCGCCCCCGTCGTCGCCTGCGATCGCTACCACCGCCGCCGCGACGGCAGCCACGCCGAGGGCGAGAGCGAGCCACGCGAGGCGAGGCCGCCGGCCTGAGATCGTTCCCTCGTGGATGATCGGCTCGGGCGGCATCTCCTCCTCGGCCGTCGGCGGGAGCGCGTCCCGGAGCTGGTCGAGGAGAGGTTCTGGGTCGAGGTCGAGGAACTCCGCGTAAGTGCGCACGAAGCTCCGTGCGTATGCGCGGCCGGGGATCGCCTCCCAGCGCTCCTCCTCGATCGCCTCCAGCAGGGCGGCCCGAATCTTCGTCGCGCGCGAAACGTCGGCAAGGTCGAGGTGGCGCCTGCGTCTCGCCGCCCTGAGCGTCTCGCCAATTCCGGTGGTCATCCTCGGATCGATCTGCGGCGCCGCGGGGGCGCGCGCCCCCATAGGATCGCGCGCGAGCGGCCAAGGCGGGTTCGGGGAGGGTCGAGGGCGCTCAGAGCAGGTTCACGGCCGCCGCGGCGCCGACTGCCGCCGCGGTGATCGAGTAGCCCGTGTAGCCGTTGATCGCCAGCAGGAGGGTGCCGAGCAGGCAGATGGCGACGACTGCGAGCCATGACGCTCTGGCCGGTGACACTGCCTCTATATGTTTGCCGAGTGACCGGAGCGACAGTCGAGTGACCCCGCAGGCGACCAAATTGGCGCCGAGCCGCGCCGATGCGGAGGCGGCGGTGGCGCGGCTTCGCGAGCTCTCCTCAGAGATTCGCGGCGCCGCGATCCTCCACGAAGACGGCGCAGTGCTGGCGGCGACCGGGGCGCCGGAGCGCTGGGCCGAGCCCGCCCTGGCGCTGCTTGCCGCCGCCGATAGGGCCGCACGCGAGCCCGCGCTCCAAGCGCACGTCGGCACGGAGGACGGAGAGGTCTTCGCGGTGCGCGAGCGCGGCCTCGCTGCGATCGTCGTGGCGGAGCGCTTCAGTCTCGCCTCGCTGATGACGTGGGATCTGCGCTCGGTGCTGCGGGAGCTCGCGCGCGGCGAGCTGCCGCGGGATCATGAGGAGGCCGCGTGATGCCAAAGCCCGGCCGCGCGATGCTCGACCGCGTCACGGGCTACGCCGATGAGGCATCGGCTTTCCTGCGCCGCCGGCGCCTGACCCGCCGTCCGTTCGCGCGCGTACAGGCACCCGGCGGCAAGATCAGCGCCCATCCGCCCGAGACCGAGGCCGGCCGCGACCTGTTCCTCGCCGCCGCCCGCGTGATCGACGCGGCTCGCTGATGGCGGCTCCGCCCCCGCAGCCGCTCGTGGAGGCCGAGCTGGCCGAGCGGATCGTTGCCCGCGCGCTCGCCAACGGCGGCGACCTGGCCGAGCTCTTCTGTGAGGAGCGCGCCGGCCGCGGCTTTCAGATCGACGAGTCGCGCGTGGAGCGGGCGCAGACTGGAGCCGAGCGCGGCGCCGGCGTGCGCGTGGTCAGCGGCGACACCACCTACTTCGCGCACGTGGACGGGCTCGCCGAGGCGGATCTGGAGCGAGCGGCCGACGCGGCCGCGGCGGCGCTGCGCGGCGAGCGCGGGGAGCCGCGGGCGCTCGAGGCGCTGCATGCGCCGGCGCCGCAGGAGATCCAGATCGAGCCCGACTCGGTGGAGGCCGAGCCGAAGGCCGACCTCCTTCGCGTCTGCGACCAGCGGGCCCGCGCGAAGGGCTCGGAGGTCCAGCAGGTTCAGGCGAGCTACGCGGAGGCCAGGCGGCGGATCACGGTGGCCAACTCCGACGGGCGCTTCGCCGCCGACGAGCGCACCCGCATCCGGCTCGGCGTGCAGGTGGTCGCGCGGCGCAACGACACCGTCGAGACCGGCTTTGAGACCCGCGGCGGACACCGCGGGTTCGAGCTGCTCGCGGACGGAGCCGGCGAGGCGGTGGCCGAGAAGGCGGCGGACACGGCGGTGACGCTCCTCGACGCCGATCCCGCGCCGGCCGGGGCGATGCCCGTCGTCGTCGGCAGCGGCTTCGGCGGCGTGCTCTTTCACGAGATGACCGGGCACGGGCTGGAGGCCGACCACATCCAGAAGGGAGCCTCGGTCTACACCGGCAAGCTCGGCGAGCGGGTGGCGGCGCTGTTCCTGGTCGCCTACGACGACGGCAGCCTGCCCGGCGAGTGGGGCACCGACGGCGTCGACGACGAGGGCACCCCTACCCAGCGGACCGCGGTGATCGATGAGGGAAGGATCACCTCCTACCTCTACGACCTGCTGACGGCCCGCAAGGACGAGACGGCATCCACCGGCAACGGTCGGCGCGAGAGCTTTCGCCACCTGCCGATCCCGCGCATGACCAACACCTTCATCGCGCCGGGCGAAGGGACGCCGGAGGAGCTGATCGCCGAGGTCGATCGGGGCTTCTACGCGGTCTCGTTCGCCGGCGGGCAGGTCGACCCGACGACGGGCGACTTCGTCTTCGGCGTCTCGGAGGGCTACCTGATCGAGTCCGGCAAGGTGACCAAGCCGTGCCGCGGCGCGACCCTGATCGGCAACTGCCTCGACGCGCTGGGCAAGATCGACGCTGTCGCCGACGACTTCGAGATGAAAACCGGCTTCTGCGGCAAGGGCGGCCAGCGGGCGCCGGTCGGCACCGGCCAGGGTCACGTGCGGATCGCCGAGCTCACGGTCGGAGGGACGGCTGTCGGGTGAGCGCGGAGGGCCTGGAGCAGCTGGCCGAGCGCGCCGTTGACGCCGCGCTCCAAACGGGTGCCGGCGACGCCGAAGCGTTTGTCCAGGACTCCGTGGGCCTGGAGGTGCGGGTGTTCGACGGCGACGTCGAGAGCCTCACCGAAGCCGGGCAGCGGGGCCTCGGGCTGCGGTGCTGGATCGACGGCCGCGCCGGCTTCGCCTACGGCACCGAGCTTTCCGACGCTGGCTTGGCCGATATCGCCGCCGGCGCGGTGGAGGCCACGCGGATCACCGACTCCGACGAGTTCGCGGCCGCTCCCGACCCGGCCGGCGACCCGACGCCGATCGAGGGGCTCGCGGATCCCGGAGCCGCCGAGTGGTCGACCGAGCGCAGGGTCGAGCTGACCAAGGCCGTCGAGGCGGCCGCGCGCGAGGCCGATCCGCGCGTTGTCGCCGTGGAGACCGCCGTCTACGTCGACGAGCGCGCCAGCGCCGCGCTCGCCAACTCGCGCGGGATCGCGGGCGCCTACGAGGCCACCTTCGCCTACGCCTACCTGCAGGCGATCGCCGAGGAGGACGGCGACCGCCAGACGGGACTTGGCTTCGGCATGGGGCGCTCGCCGGCGGCGCTCGACGCACAGGCGATCGGCGGCGAGGCGGCCGACCGCTCGACCTCGCTGCTCGGCGCCGCCAAGCCGCAGTCGCGCAGCTGCCCGGTGGTCCTGGACCCCACGGTGGCCGCGAGCTTCGCCGGCTTCATCGGCGGCGTGCTCTGCGCCGACGCGGTGCAGCGCGGCCGCTCGCCCTTCGCCGATCGGCTGGGCGACGAGATCGCGTCGGCGGCGCTCACGCTCGCCGACGACGGCCACGACCCCGCGGGGCTCAACTCCGCGCCCTTCGACGGCGAGGGCATTCCGTCCGGTCGCACGCCGCTGATCGAGGGCGGCACGCTGGGCGCCTACCTGCACGACTCCTACACCGCCCGCCGCCAGGGAAACGGCCAGCGCTCGACCGCCAACGCCGCCCGCTCCGGCTATCGCTCGCCACCGTCGGTGTCGACGTCGAACCTGCTCGTCGAGCCGGGCGCAAGGAGCTTCGAGGAGCTGCTCGCCGACGCGGGCGAGGGGATGTACATCACCGACGTCGCCGGCCTTCACTCCGGCGTCAACCCGGTCTCCGGCCAGTTCTCGGTCGGCGCCACGGGCCGCGCGATCTCCGGCGGCGAGCTCTCCGATCCCGCCGATGAGTTCACCGTCGCCTCCGACCTCCAGTCGATGCTCATGGCCGTGGCCGCGGCCGGCTCGGAGACCCGCTGGGTGCCCTTCGGCGGCTCCGTCAACACCGCCGCGCTGATGATCGGCGAGATGACGATCGGGGGCGCGTAGCGATGGAGCGCGCGGAGGTGAAGGCGATGATCGACGCCTGGTTCGAGGGTGCCGAGAGGGGTGGCGACCCCGAGCTCGAGTACGAGGACCGTCATCCGGACTGCGTGATCGAGATCCCGCAGTCCGGCGAGGTCTTCGATCGCGACGGGATGCTCGGGATGCAACGCGAGTTCCCGGGTGGCGCCCCGAAGATGAGGCTCGAGCGCCTCACCGGCCACGGCGACGAGTGGACGCTGGAGGCAACGTTCGACTACGGCGAGGAGCGCGGCGGCGTGTTCTGCAACGTGATGGCGCTCGAGTTCAAGGACGGCAAGATCATCCGCGAGACGCGCTATTACGCCGAACCGTTCGAGGCTCCCGCCAATCGTGCCAAGTGGACCAAGGGCGCCTCGACCTGAGCTACGCCGCGGCCGAGAGCTCGCGGCGTTCGGCGACCCGGCGCGCGTCGCACAGCTCGGCGTAGACCTCGGCGTAGCGCGCGCCGACACGCTCCGCGCTGAACTTCGCCGCGTACCTGCGGGCCCCGTCGAGGTCAACGTCCAGCGACCCGTCGACGGCCCGAGCGATCGCGCGCGCCAGCGCCGCCGGATCCTCAGGCGCCACCAGCTCGCCGCGACGCTCGGCCAGCGTCAGCGGTAGCCCCTCCACCGCGGCGCCGATCACGGGCACCCCGTAGGCCATCGCGGTCACCGCGGTCTGCGACCAGGCCTCGTGGCGCGACGGGACCACGCATGCCGTCGCGCCGGCCAGCCAGGGACCGATCGGCGCCTGCCAGCCGACGAACTGCACGATCGGGTCGATCCCGAGCTCGCCGACGCGCCGGCGAAGCTCCGCGGCCGTCGGCCCCGCGCCGAGCACGTAGGTCGCCGGTGGGCGCTGCATCAACCCGAGCGCCTCGATCAGCAGGTCCGGACCCTTCTCGGGATGAAGCCGACCGGCGAAGATCAGCCGCGGGGTTGGCATCCACGCCCCCGCTTGAGCCGTCGGCGACTCGACCGCCGAGCTGCCCTCGCGCAGCCGCGCCGGAGGCAGGCCGAGGCGCAAGACGTGGGCCCGGGTCGCAGGACCGTGGCCGAAGAAGACGTCGACGCGCCGCAGCGCGCGCTCCATCTCGCGCTCGCGCGGCTCCTCCGGCCAGCGGATCTCGTTGTGCTCGCTGGCGATGAGCGGCACCCCGCCCGCCACCGCCTCGCTCGCGGCCCACCAACCGCCGAACATGTGGGCGTGGACGAGGTCGGCGCCGGCCAGCCGCGGCCGCAGCCAGGCGGCGAAGTCGGCCGAGCACGCGTACTGCAACCCGCCGGCACGTCCCCAGACGTCGACCTCAACCCCGGCCTCGCGAAACAGTCGCGCCCCGTGCAGCGTCGCCTCGCCCGCCAGGACCCGGGTTGAGATCCCGCGCTCGCGAAGAGACTGAGTGAGTCGGAGCGCTCCCAGCTGCGCTCCGCCGGGCTCGAGCTTCGCGATGACCCTTGCGACCTGCACTTGTTTCGCCTCGAAATTCCCTGCAAATCAGGTTAACCCACGATTCGGCGGGGATGTGACGATGCAGTGACCGGCTGCGCGCACGCGTTAGGCTCAAACCGTGGCCGACGACAAGATCGAGACGGTCCGTCGCAGCTTCGAGCTGATCTGCGACGTCGACCTCGACTCGCTCGTGGAGCTCTATGACCCGGAGATCGAGTTCCTGCCCGTGACGGGAACGCGGGTGGAGAGCGGCGGCTACCACGGCCACCAGGGCGTTCGGGACTACTTCGAGGAAGTCGCGCCGATTTGGGAGTCGATGAAGCCCTATGGCACTGACTTTCAGGAGGTCGGTGACGCGGTCGTCGTCTACGGCGGCTGCGTGGTCCGCGGCCGGGGCAGCGGCGCCGAGACCGACGCGCCCATGGCCTGGGTCGTGACCGTCAGGGACGGCAAGATCGTCTCGCACCGCGGCTTTCGCGACGCCGAGTCGGCGCTCGCGGCCGCCGAGGCCGCGAACGACCGCTGAGCGCGGCGTACCCTCGGTGTATATGGGCACCGAGATCGAGCGCAAGTTCAGGCTTTCGGAAACTCCGGGCTGGCTCACGGAGTGCGACTCAAACCGCATCGAGCAGGGCTACCTGGCGGTCGAGGAGGGCGACGGGGCCGAGGTACGCGTGCGGCGCTACGGCGACAACGCGTGGCTGACGGTCAAGCGCGGTAGCGGGAAGACGCGCGAGGAGACCGAGATCGACCTCACCGAGGAGCAGTTCGACACGCTGTGGCCGCTCACCGAGGGGCGGCGCATCGACAAGGTCCGCTACATCGTGCCGCATGACACATTCGAGATCGAAATCGATGTGTTCGAGGGCGATCTCAGGGAACTGGTTACGGGTGAGGTCGAGTTCGAGTCCGAGGCTGCGAGTAACGAGTTCGAGCCGCCGGACTGGCTCGGCGAGGAAGTGACCGGCGACCCTCGCTACGCGAACGAGTCGCTCGCCGTATACGGGGCGCCCCAGAAAGGAGGCGACTGATGGACCGCACCACGAAGATCGCCGCCGGCACGGTCGCTGGCGCCGGCGCCGCGGTGGCCGCTGCCAAGGCCGCGCTCGACCGCCGCAATGGCAACGGGGCCGACGGCCCCTCGCGCAAGTACCGGCTGCGCCGCAAGGAGACTCCGATCCAGGGCCTCCGCCGGATCGCGCAGGGCCGCACCGGTCACGCGCTCGAGCAGCTGCGGCAGGAGAGCGACGAAGACACGGCAGTCGCCGTCCACGAGGCCCGCAAGGACCTGAAGAAGCTGCGCTCGGTGCTGCGCCTGGTGCGCGACGAGCTCGGCGACGACGTCTACCGGCGCGAGAATGAGCGCTACCGCGACGCCGGGCGGCTGCTCGCCGGCGCCCGCGACGCCGAGGTCAAGCTCGAGACGCTGCAGTCGCTGACCGCGCGCTACGACGGGCGCCTCAGCGAGGAGGCCCTGGCGCCGTTCGCGAAGGCGCTCGAGGACGAGCGCCAGCGCGAGAGCAAGCTCGACGACCAGGGCGTGCTCGAGCGTGCCGTGGCCGAGATCGAGGCCGGCGAGACGGCGGTTGAGGACTGGCCGCTTCGCGCCGACGACTGGTCGCTGATCGAGCCCGGGCTCGCGCGCGCCTACCGCCGCGGGCGCGACCGGTTCGCCGACGTGCGCGCCGAGGCCAGCGACGTGGCCGTGCACGAGTGGCGCAAGCGCGCCAAGGACCTCTGGTACCAGCTCCGGATCGTTCGCAACGCCTGGCCCGAGGTGCTCGACGAGACGGCCGACCAGGCACACGAGCTCACGAACCTGCTCGGCGACCACCACGACCTCGCGGTCCTGCGCGACGACGCGCTGGAGCGCCGCGAGCTCCTGGCCGACGGCGAGCTGGAGCGACTGCTAGCCGCGGTCTCAGAGCGCCAAGACGAGCTCGCCGACGAGGCGATCAAGCTCGGCGCGCGCGTCTACGCCGAGAAGCCGAAGGCGTTCGTGCGGCGGCTGCGCTCGTACTGGCAGGCCTGGCGGTAGCGGGCGTGCCGGACATGACCGCTCACTTAACTGACCTATACGTCGGTTAAGTGTTCAACGGATGCGCGGGGCACATGCTTGCGCCGGCGATCGAACCCAAACACCGTCGTCGCAAAGCCCGTTCATTCCGCAATTTGCGGAACGTTTGAGATCTCCGGGATCTGGTTCGCGTTCGGGCGTGTCTGACCCGGCCTTACCATCCACGCGCGCTCAGATGGGAGCTGGGTCGATGCGGAACGAGGTACAGGGACGGGGTCGGTAGCGCGCAAGTCAGATTGGCGTCGGAGACCGGCGCTCGTTGTCCTGTCGAGGGGGCGCACCGCGCCGCGCCGGGGTTGTGACGGATGGAACCCGGCATGAGGCCCGTCAGCGCACCGACAGCGGGGAAGGCCGGACCTGCGCATCGCGGGTCCGACGAATGGCGCGAGCGTGCCGGGCGTCTGTACGAGGATCTCCAGCGACCGGCGCGGGCGATGGTGCGACGCGCGTTTCGCGGCGCGTTCTCCGATCATGAGATCGAGGACATCTACTCGGGCGCCTGGGTGGGGACGTTGCGGACGCTGAAGCGACGTCAATCGCAGCTGTCGGACGATGAGATCAGAAAGTACGTGCTGACCGCCGTCGCCAATCAGGCGAGCAAGGAGCTTCGCCGGCGCCGACGCAAGCCGACCGCCCCGCTGGAGCTGGTCGGGGGCGTTGCCGACACGCAGAGCTCGCCAGAGGAGCGTGCGACCGACGCCGAGCGCTCGCGAGTCACGCGTGATCTGCTGGCTTCGCTGCCGCCGCGTCGCCGCGCGGTGATGCTGCTTCGCTACGGCTGGGGACTCGAACCGAAGCAAGTCTGTGACTTGGTCAAGGGGCTGTCGCCGCGGGCGTATCGCAAGGAGATCACCCGCGGAATCGACGACCTCACCGAGTGCATGCGAAAGCTCGAACGGGGTGACTGGTGCTCGGACCGCGAGGCGGTGCTGAAGGCGTACGCGAGCGGCCTGGCCGATGCCGAGCAGCGGCGGCAGGCGAAGGCGCACATGTCCCATTGCAACGAGTGCAGCGACTTCGTCGCCCGGCTCACCGGCCACCTCCACGACCTCGGTTCCGGCGTCGCCGTGCCGGCAGCGATCGACGGGCTGGACGGAAACGTGAGCCTCGCCGATCGCCTCGTCGATCTTGGTGATCGAGCGCGCGACGCCGGGACTGCGTTCGTGTCCCGCGGAGGTAGCGACGCGGCCCAGGAGTCAGTGGGCGCCATGATGGGAGCCGGCGGGCCCCGCGGCGCGGGTGCCGCCATGGCGGGTGCCGTCGCCAAGCTTGCCGGGCTAGGGACCGCGGGCAAGGTCGCGGTCGCATGCTTTGCCGGCAGCGTTGCGGCGACTGCGTGCATCGGGGCGGGCGTTGTGCCCGGAGTGCAGGTGCCCGATGGCGGGGACGCAGCGGGTTCGCAGAAGGCACCATCGGTTGCACCGAGCCCGGAGCCACGGCCATCTGATCGCCCGCTTCCCGACCCCGAGCCAAACGTCCCGCCGGCGGCGCCAGCGGACTCGCCGCCGAGCGAGCCGTCCGCGCCAGCGGAGTCATCCCGGACCGAGCCGGTTGAGCCCGTTGCTCCCGATGCCCCGCCCGTGGCGCAGGAGTTCGGTGTCGCCGCCGCGGCCGCACCAGTCTCGGGCGGATCGTCGACGAGCAGTGGCGGCTCGACCGGTGGTGGCGCCACGCCGGTCCAACAGGAGTTCGGGCCGTGAGGCGTCCGGTTGCCCTTGGCTCGATTGCCGCCGCGCTACTGACGCTTGTCGTCGCTACCTCCGCGTCCGCGTCTGGCGCCACGTACAAGGTCGTGCAGTGCGACCCGCTGAACCGGGGCCAGCAGGCGGTGCTCGAGGCGAATCTCGCTTACGACGCGCGCTCGTTCTGCGCGAACACTGCTCAGGAGCACGCGATCCAGGTCAACAACACCAACAGCGCTGGATTCGGCCGCTTCGGGCGCGCGAGCTGGAGCGTTGCCAGCTCGGCCCTCGGCATCGTCGGTCTGAAAGTGCAGGGCAAGCTTCGCCGCGATCACGGCCACCGCTCTCGCCTCTACATGGGAGACGAGCACCTCAACGAGACCATCCGCGTCGCCACGGGAGGCTCGGGGCCGACCGACTTCGATGGGTATGCGTGGAATGGGTCTCGCCAAGAATCATTCGTTGCGAGCCTCAGCTGCCAGGAGGCGGACGGCTGCCCGCAGTCAAACCTGGCGAAGACTTGGATCCGCGACGTCGAGTTGACGCTGGCGGACTATTCGGATCCGCTCCTGACCCAGCTCTCAGGCTCCATTCTGGACGGTGGTTGGCTGCGTGGCAACGCGGATCTTTTTGGGCGTGCAACTGAGTCAGGTTCCGGAGTCCTCGAGCTGAGCGTGGCAATAAACGGAGTCCGGCTCGCCGCCGAGGAGCCTGGGTGTGCGGGAGCGATCCCCGGTTCGCCATTCTCCAAGCGATTCGAGCCCTGCCCTCGGGAAGCCGAGCTTGCGATTCAATGGAACACTGCCCAGGCTCCCTTTCTT
>Ga0081538_10006434_pt1 | contig 10342 bp, 11 predicted proteins | sample TabmetS5T2R1_FD_71022 | JGI IMG/M metagenome (GOLD analysis project Ga0081538, IMG submission 71022) | Tabebuia heterophylla rhizosphere microbial communities from the University of Puerto Rico - S5T2R1 | ecosystem: Host-associated > Plants > Roots > Rhizosphere ...
CCTCAAGGCTTGCTTACGCTCGGGCTGCTTTCAAGCGATTCTCTCCACAGGCATTTCGGATCGAGTCCGAATCTTTCCCGTGCACTGGCCGATGGGGATGAGGGCGCCCGCTGGTCGGCTTGACGCTTGCGCTTGCCGCCCGGACGTGGCCTCTTCCCCATGTATTCACAGGCCTTGAGCATGGCGCAGCGGAAAACCGGGTTCTTTCACCTTCATCTCGTCTCCGATTCCACGGGCGAGACGCTCATCACGGTGGCACGCGCGGCAGCCGCGCAGTATGCGACGATTTCGCCGATCGAGCATGTCTATCCGCTGGTGCGCACCGCCAAGCAGCTCGAGCGGGTTCTTACCGAGATCGAGAGTTCGCCCGGCATCGTGCTCTATACGCTGCTTGATCCCGAGCTGACCGAGCGGCTGGAAGGAAAGTGCCGCGACCTCGGCCTGCCCTGCCGCTCTATTCTGGGCCCGGTGCTGCGCATGTTCCAATCCTATCTGGGCACCGAAACGACACCCCGCGTGGGCGCCCAGCACTTGCTCAACGCCGAGTATTTCAAGCGCATCGATGCGCTCAACTACACGATGCTGCATGACGACGGTCAGCACACCGAAGACCTGGAAGAGGCCGAGGTCGTGTTGGTCGGGGTGTCGCGTACGTCCAAGAGCCCGACCTCGATCTACCTCGCCAATCGCGGCGTGAAAACCGCGAACGTGCCGATCGTTCCCGGCATCGTCTTGCCGCCGCAGGTGGAGCGCCTGACCAAGCCGCTGGTGGTCGGCCTCTATGCCAGCCCCGAGCGCATCGTGCAGATCCGTCAGAACCGCCTGCTCGGCCTCAAGGCGCAACGCGAGGACGATTCCTATGTCGACCGGCAGGCGGTCGCCGAGGAAATAGCGTTCTCGCGCCGGCTGTGCGCCAAGCACAATTGGCCCCTGATCGACGTCACCCGCCGCTCGATCGAAGAGACGGCCGCGGCCGTCATCGCGCTGCTCGGCCAACGGCGCCGGCAGGCCGCGTCTTGACGTCGCTTTGGCTTGGCCGCGAACCCTTGGTGATCGCGTCGAAGAGCGCCGTGCGCCGGGCCGTCCTGGAGGCCGCCGGTATTCCGGTCGAGGTCCGGCCGTCCCAAATCGATGAGCGCGGAATCGAGGCCTGCACCCCGACCGCCGGACCTGCCGAAGTCGCCGCCCTGCTGGCGCGCGAGAAGGCGCGCGCGGTTGCGGCGCTCATGCCGGGTCGGCTCGTTCTCGGCGCCGACCAGACATTGGCGCTGGGGGCGCGGCGCTTTTCCAAGCCGGGCGACCACGCGGCGGCACGCGCGCAGCTTCAGGCGCTGCGCGGGCGGACCCACGAGCTTCATTCCGCGGTCGCGGTCATGCGCGACGGGACCGTGCTCTACGACCAGGTCGAGGTCGCGCGCCTGACCATGCGCGCGTTCTCGGATGACGTTCTCGACCGCTACCTCGCGGCCGCGGGGGCGGCGGTGACCGCCAGCGTCGGCGGCTATCAGCTTGAGAGAATCGGAATTCATCTCTTTGACAAAATAGCCGGCGACCACTTTACGGTGCTCGGCCTCCCCCTGCTGCCCCTACTGGGATTTCTGCGCAAACAGGGCTTCGTTGCATGAGCGTAACGATCCCCCGCGCCTGCGTCATGGGGCATCCGGTGGCCCACTCCCGCTCGCCCATGGTGCATGGCCACTGGCTGAAAACCCTGGGATTGCCGGGAACGTACGAGCTTGCCGACGTCCCCGAGGCGGAATTTCCCCGGTTCCTGACCAGCTTGCGGGCGCGCGGCTATGCGGGCGGCAATATCACGGTGCCGCACAAGGAAGCCGCCTTCCGCACCGTGGACCGGCGCGACGATGCGGCGGAAGCGATCGGCGCCGTCAACACGGTCTGGTACGAGGACGACCAACTCGTCGGCGGCAACAGCGACGCCTACGGTTTCATTGCGCATCTCGCTGCCAGTCTGCCGGCCTGGGACGAGTCGACGCGCCGGTGCGTTGTCCTGGGCGCCGGGGGTGCGGCACGCGCAATCGCATTTGCGCTTGTGGCGCGCGGGGTCGACGTGGCCGTCGTGAACCGCACGTTCGCGCGCGCGCGCGACGTGGCGATGCATTTTGCGCGCGCGTCCGCCCACGCATGGGACGAACTGCCCGGCCTGCTGGCGCGCGCCGACCTCCTGGTCAATGCAACGTCTCTCGGCATGACCGGGAAACCGGCTCTCGCCATCGATCTCGCTCCGCTGAGGCGCGACGCGATCGTCTATGAGATCGTCTATGTGCCGCTCGAGACCGCATTGTTGCGGGACGCGCGGAGCCGCGGCCATCGCACCGTCGACGGCCTCGGCATGCTGCTGCACCAGGCGGTGCCGGGCTTCGCGCGCTGGTTCGGGGTCACGCCGACCGTGACGCCGGAGCTGCGCGCGCTGATCGAAGCGGATATCCGCGCCAAAAGTGGGTCCGTCTGATGTTCATCCTCGGCCTCACCGGCTCGATCGGCATGGGCAAGACGACGACGGCACGGCTGTTCGCCGAAGCGGGCGTTCCGGTGCACGACGCCGACGCGGCGGTCCACCGCCTCTATGAGCACGAGGCGGTGGCGGCGATCGAGGCAGCGTTTCCCGGCACCACCGAGGCCGGCAAGGTCGACCGCGCCAGGCTCGCTGCGCGTGTGCTCGACGACGAGGCGGCCATCAAGCGACTCGAGGCGATCGTGCATCCCCTGGTGCGGGAGTCGGAAACGCGTTTCCTGGCCGCGGCGGCAGCGCAAGGCGCGCGCATCGTCGTGCTCGATATCCCGCTCCTGCTCGAGACCGGCGGCGAGGCGCGGGTCGACGCCGTCGTCGTGGTATCGGCGCCGGCCGAGGTGCAGCGCGCGCGCGTGCTTGCGCGTCCGGGCATGACGCCGGCGAAACTCGACGCCATACTGGCCAAGCAGGTGCCTGATTCGGACAAGCGCGCGCGTGCGCATTTCGTCGTGGACAGTGCACGTGGCATGGATTCCGCCCGCCTGCAGGTTCATGGCATCCTGCGTGCGGTGGCGTCGCTGGCGGGCCGGACCACGCAGGCCGGACGACAGACGACGGAGTAGGAAGTCCGGAGGCGCGGAAGGTCCGCCGAACCGAGGGGTCATGCGCGAGATCGTGCTCGATACCGAGACCACCGGTCTCGATCCCTACCAGGGGCATCGGATCGTCGAGCTCGGCTGCGTCGAGCTGCTCAACCGCATCCCGACCGGCCAGACGTTCCACCGCTATCTCAATCCCCAACGCGACATGCCGGCCGAGGCCTTCGCGGTGCACGGGCTCTCCGCCGAGTTCCTCAAGGACAAGCCGACCTTTGCCGAGATATGCGAGGAATTTCTCGCCTTCGTCGGCGATGCACCGCTGGTGGCGCACAACGCGACGTTCGATTTTTCCTTCCTCAACGCCGAGCTGGAGCGTTGCGGCAAGACGCTCATCATCCGTGACCGGCTGGTCGATACCTTGTTGCTGGCGCGCCGCAGGCATCCGGGCGGGGCGAACAGCCTGGACCAGCTGTGCGTGCGCTACGCGATCGACAATTCCCGCCGCACCAAGCACGGCGCGCTGCTCGACGCCGAGATCCTCGCCGAGGTCTACATCGAGCTGCTCGGCGCCCGCCAAGCGCAGCTTGGGCTGGTGGAGACCGTGACGGCCGTGGCCGCCGCGCGCATCGGTCACGTCGTGCGGCTGCGAACGACGCCGCTGCTGCCGCGGCTGACCGACGCCGAGCGGGTCGCGCATCGCACCTTCGTCGCGACGCTGGGCGAGCACGCGATCTGGAAAGACTATCTCCCCGAAAAGTCCGGCGCCGAGCCGCAGGCGGCGCTGGGCTAGAGCATGACCCCGAAAAAGCCTGCCCCCGACGTGATCGGGGGTGGGAACCGGTTTTCGGAAAAGCCTGCCCTCGGGCTCGACCCGAGGGATCATGCTCCAAGCATAGGCTTCAGGTCGCCGGCGGCGCCTGCTGCGGCTGCTTTGCCTGCATTTCCGCCATGCGCTGGCGGTAGAGCCCGACGAAGTCCACCGGATCGATGCGCAACGGCGGGAATCCGCCGTTCTGCACCGCGCCCGAGACGATCTCGCGCGCGAACGGGAACAACAGGCGCGGGCACTCGATCATCATCAGCGGGTGCATGCTGTCCTGGGGGACGTTCTGGATGCGGAACACGCCCGCATAGATGAGCTCGAACTGAAAGAGGGTATTGCCCGAGCTTTCCGCCTTGCCCTCCAGCTTGAGCTCGACCTCGACGTCGTTCTCGGCGACCGGCTTGGCGGCGACGTTGATCTGGATGTTGATCGTCGGCTGCTGCTGCGACGGCATGAGCGAGCGCGGCGCATTCGGGTTCTCGAACGAGAAGTCCTTGACGTACTGTGCGAGCACGTTGAGCTGCGGGGGCTTGTCGGTAGCCTGTCCGGCCTGTCCGCCGTTGGTGGGCATGCTCATGAAGGGATCCTCCGCACTCTAAAGAGCATCTTCCGGAAAAGTGGGAACCGGTTTTCCGAAAGAAAATGCGACCGCGTAGACAATCCGGATCGCTTTCCGATTTAATCGATCCGGGAAGCGGTCCGGGACGCCTCGCGTGCGCGCGGCGTGTGGCTAACACAGCATGTCCGGGGCGACAAGGACGGCACGCTTTGTCTTGATTCCGACGTTCACGATGCCATGACCTTCACATCCGCCCGTTGGGTACCCGCCGGATGTGGGACCGGTCGTGAACCGTTTGCACCTCCCACGGGTTGTTTCCTTGGCGTCGGGTTGTCCGCGGCCGGGCGGCCCGCCGCGTCACGCGGCCAAACGCCGCGCCGGACCAAAGGCTTGAGCGGCCCGAGGCGCCGGAATTCGAACCGGAATCAGACGGCGGTGAACCGCTGGAGAAAGCTCGCAACGCCATGTTGGCGCCGTCATTCGGATCGTCTATGTTGGGGAACCAGGCGCGCTGCGTCGCGCCCCAGCTGACACGTGAGGGCAGTCCTCTGGAACCAGCGTGTCGCGCGCCTAGATAGTATCACCGGCCGCGCCGGCGCTCCGGATCCAGCGCCGCGGCGACCGTTTTCGTCCCGACGGCTGCTGAGAGCATGCGAGACGTGTTCGACATCTATACCATCGTATTTCTGGCGCTTGCGCTCGTCATCTTCCTGAAGCTGCGCAGCGTGCTCGGGCAGCGTACGGGCCGTGAGCGGCCGCCGTACGATCCCTATTCGGCGCGCGATGCCGTCCGGCCCGCCGGCGCCAACGACAAGGTCGTGACACTGCCCGGCCGTCCAAGCGAGGCGGTGGCGAAGCCGATTTCCGATGTAGCGCCGGGCGAACGCTGGAAGGACATTGCCGAACCGGGCTCGGCGGTCGCCGCCGGTCTCGATGCGGTCGTCGGCGCCGACAGCAGCTTCGATCCCAAGCACTTCCTCACCGGCGCGCGCGCCGCCTACGAGATGGTCGTCACCGCCTTTGCCGGGGGCGATCAGCGCACCTTGAAGAATCTCCTGTCGCGCGAGGTTTTCGAAGGCTTCGAGACCGCAATCCGCGAACGCGAAGCGCGCGGTGAAACGATCGAGACGCGCTTCGTCTCGATCGACAAGGCCGACATCGTCGGTGCCGAGCTGCGCGGCCGCACCGTCCAGGTCACGGTGCGCTTCGTCTCGCAGCTGGTCTCGGTCACGCGTGATCGGTCGGGCGCCGTGGTCGAGGGTTCGCCCGACAAGGTCACCGACGTGACCGACGTGTGGACGTTCGCGCGCGACGTGTCCTCGCGCGACCCCAACTGGAAACTGGTCGCGACCGAAGCCGGGCAATGATCTCGGTAGCCGTTCGAAGACTGCCACAGGTCGGCGCGCTCGTTATCTGTCTCATGGCGGCTCTCGCCGGCACCAGCGCGGCCGAGCCCGGCTCCCTGAAATTCCGTGAAGCCTGGCTCGAGCCGGCCGACTGGAGCCGGCTCGACGGCTGGGCCAGCGACGACCACGCCGCCGCCTACGCGACGTTCCTGGCGAGCTGCCGCGCGATTCTCCCGCAAAAGCCCAAGGCCGCCGCGCGCCGTTTCGTCGACGCGATGAAGACGGTGTGCCGCCGCGCGCGCGCGGCCGTTCCGGCCGGCGCCGCGGAGGCGCGCGCCTTCTTCGAGGCGAACTTCCTGCCCATCCGCATCGCCAAGCTCGGCGAGGGGCAGGGCTTCCTCACCGGCTACTACGAGCCGATCGTCGCCGGCTCTCGCGTTCCCACCCCGGAATACACCGTGCCGATGCACCGCCGGCCCGGCGACTTGTTCATGGCCGGAGGCAAGCGGAAGAAGACGGGTGCGTTCTCCAACAAGGGCAAGGTGTACCGCAAGGTCGGCAAGAAGAGCGTGCTCTATTACGACCGCGCCGAGATCGAGGACGGCGCGCTCGACGGACGGCGGCTGGAAATCTGCTGGCTCAAGGATCCGATCGACGCCTTCTTCATTCACATCCAAGGCTCGGCACGCATCCAGCTCGAGGACGGCGCAATGCTGCGCGTCAACTACGACGCCCACAACGGTCACCCCTATCTGCCGGTCGGGCGCGTGCTGATCGATCGCGGCGAGGTGACCAAGGAAGAGATGTCGATGGATCGCATCCGCCACTGGATGCTTGCCAACCCGGACGGCGGCCGCGAGCTGCGGCGCATGAACAAGTCCTACATCTTCTTCCGCGTCACCGGGTTGGCGGACCATGAAGAGGCGATCGGCGCGCAGGGCGTGCAGCTCACGCCCGGCCGCTCGATCGCCATCGATCGCCACCTGCATGCCTATGGCACGCTGTTCTGGATCGAGGCCGAGCTGCCGATTGCCAGCGAGACGCCCGACACCAGGTTTCGCCGCCTGATGGTGGGACAGGATACGGGCTCCGCGATCATCGGTCCGGCGCGCGCCGATCTCTACTTGGGCGCCGGCGACGATGCCGGCCGCATCGCCAACCGCATTCGCCATCCGGGCCGGTTCGTGATGCTGCTTCCCCACGAGCTCGACATGATCGCGGCCGGCAGGCAGATGCCGTTGCCGCTGCCGAAGCCGAGGATCCCCGAGGCCGAGGTCAAGAAAATCGAGGTCAAGAAGCAGAACGGCAAGGGCAAGGCGCCGTCCGCCGGCGCCGCCTCAGACGGGTCGTCGGCGGCAAGGTCGCCGCGGCCGGCCGGCCCCGCGCGCAAGAGCTGAAGCCTCAAGTGAGCGGCACGAAATCGTACTCGCCTATACCCTGCAGCACGAGAAAAACTGCGGACGTGTCGCCGCCATTGGTGACGAGGTGCGGACGCTTCGGCGGGACGGAAAAAGTCTGGCCCCGCGACAGCCGCACCTCTTCCTTCGGCTGCTGGAGAAAGATTCGGATCGTTCCCTCCAGGACATAGAACGTGTCGTGGACGTTGTTGTGATAATGCCAAGGCACCTTTTGCGTGGGGCCGATCTGCAGCTCGGCGATGCGAAAGCCCGGACGCGCGGCGTGATAGGCTCGACGCTCGACCTCGTAGAGCCCACTCGAATCCTTCACTCCCTTCGTCATGATCTTCACCTCTCCTGCTGATTGAAATACCGCAGGCGGGCAGCGGCTGGCTCCTCGCGACGGGCATCGAGATGCCCTTGGCCCCATATTACCGCATTTTCCAGCTGGTCTGATGCAGGTCCGGCCTGTCGGCTGCTCGCGGCGGCGGCCGAGCCGGACGGCGGCTGCATCGCCGCTTGACGCGCGCCGCAGGCTGCGCCGAAGCTGTGCATTCGGAACGCCAGCCAGGAGGACGGTTCCATGAGCATCATCGAGCGATGCCGGATGATCGGCCTTGGCGCGACGGCGATCGCCCTGAGCGCGGGCGCGCAGCCCGCAGCCGCTCAGGCGCGCATTGGCGCTCCCGCCCCCGCCTTCACGCTGACCGACTCGAACAGCCGCGCCGTCTCGCTTACCGACTTCAAGGGCAAGACCGTGGTGCTCGAATGGACCAGCCACGAGTGCCCGTATGTAGGCAAGCACTATCGCGGCAACAACATGCAGGCGCTGCAGAAGAAATGGACCGGGCAGGGCGTGGCGTGGCTGTCGGTGATCTCGTCAGGGCCCGGCATGCCGGGGCATGTTTCACCGCAGCAGGCGAACAAGCTCACGGCCGAGCGGGGCGCGGCGCCCACCGCAGTGTTGCTCGACCCCACGGGCACGGTCGGCCGCGCCTACGGCGCCCGCACCACCCCGCACATGTACGTGATCGACGGCGAAGGCGCGCTCGCCTACATGGGCGGCATCGACGATCAGCCCACGGCACGGCTCAAGGACCTCAAGACCGCCAGGAATTTCGTCGACGCCGCGTTGAGCGAGATCGCGCAGGGCAAGCCCGTGTCCGTCACCACCGCGCGCGCCTACGGTTGCTCGATAAAATACGGGTCGTGAACGACGCTAACTTAGTCGCGCCGCTCGCGCCGGGCGTTGCCCCGCGCTCCGCCGGCGCGAAATCGCGCGTTTTGTGACGGCCGTCACAGCGCGCCAGTGTGAACTAGCTCACACAGTCTCCCACGCGAGCAGACCGTCTCGTGCCGAGCCGGCATGAGCCCGGCGCAGCGCATGCGTCCCGCGCATCGCGCATGTCGATCGCATGCGCCAGGGCCGAAACACCAACAACGCGGCCGCATGACCGGCGCGCGCATGGGAGGACTTGCAATGGCGACCGTGACCTATTACGAGCACAGCTTCCTCATCCCCGTCTGGCGGCACGTCATCGACTGGAATGCCGAATTGATCCCGGTGCCGCTCGGCACGGTGTCCGGCAGCCTCAGCGGCTTCGCCTTCGAGGACGTCGGCGGCACCTGGACCACCTTCCTCGGCACCAACATCGTCGTCGGCGAGAGCGCCCCGATCAGCGGCACGGTGACGCAGATCGTCCGCCGATCGAGCCTCGACGCGTTCGGCACGATCGACGCCGTCATCAGCACCTCGATTTCGGCCACCGGCGTCTACGAGGCGTTTCGCGGCGGCGGGGAGGAATTCTTCGCGAGCGTGCTCTCCGGCGGCGACACCGTCGATATCCTCAGTCCTGCAAGCCTCGGCCCGCTGGCGCAAAGCCCGCTGATCGAGACCTACGGCGGGGCCGACGTCGTGTCGGGAAGCATCCACGCCGACACGATCTATGCAGGAGGGGGCGCCGACGAGGTCCGCGGCGACAGCGGCGACGACACGATCTACGCGGGAGAGGGCGTCGATAACATTCACGGCGACGGCGGCCACGACACGATCTATGGCGGCGGCGCAGGCGACACCCTCTACGGAGGCCGCGGCCGCGACGACATCTTCGGCGGCGACGGCGCCGACACGATCTATGGCGGGAGGGGGCCGATCGCCGAGGTCGGCCCCGACCCCGATGACGGCGCCGACGAGATCCACGGCGGCGATGGCAACGACACCATCCACGGCGAGGGCGGCGACGATACGATCTATGGGGAATACGGCAGCGACCGTCTCTTCGGCGAGATGGGCCAGGACGACATCTTCTGCGGCGACGGCGCCGACTACGTCGAGGGCGGCGACGGCGTCGACTGGATCTATGGCGGGCGAGGGAACGACGAGCTTTACGGCGACGAAGAGGCACCTCAGAGCAGCGCGAGCGGCCGCGACCACATCTATGGCCAAGAGGGCAACGACGACATTTTCGGAGGCCGCGGCCGCGACGACATCTTCGGTGGCGATGGCGATGATTACGTCGAGGGCGGGGACGGCGATGACGTCATCGAGGGCAACGCCGGCATGGACGAGCTCCATGGCGGCCAAGGAACCGACGAGATCAGCGGCGGTAACGGCCGTGACTTCCTTTATGGCAATCAGGACGGAGACGTCCTCCGCGGCAATGGCGGCAATGACGAGATCCACGGCGGGGACGGCGACGACCTCATCTATGGCGGCGAGGACGACGATACGATCTTCGGGGGCGCCGGCTTCGACACCGCCTTCTACAACCGGCCGGTCGCAGACTATAGCTGGATCGAAATCCTGGGCGACGACGGCGCCGTGGTGCTGGTCACCGACCTCGTCGGCGATGGCGGCCACGACCGGCTTGAGGGCGTCCAGCGGCTCGTGTTCGCCGACGACGTCATCGACCTTTGATGATGCCCGCGGTGGGTCCGCTTGCCGCCCTGACGGGAGCCGTCGGAGCGACCGCCCGAAATCGACCGCTCGGCAGGACAGCTCCGCTAGTGTCCCGATTCCGAAGTTCGCATCATTTTGCCGCACGCTCGTTTGCGAACTTCGGAATCGAAGGACACTAGCAACTTATTGATGTAGTGTGGCTTTGGTTCAGAAGTACGCATGTCGGACCCCCCCCGCTAATGGTGCGGA
>Ga0081538_10006435_pt1 | contig 10342 bp, 8 predicted proteins | sample TabmetS5T2R1_FD_71022 | JGI IMG/M metagenome (GOLD analysis project Ga0081538, IMG submission 71022) | Tabebuia heterophylla rhizosphere microbial communities from the University of Puerto Rico - S5T2R1 | ecosystem: Host-associated > Plants > Roots > Rhizosphere ...
CCGGCCTCGAGCTCGCTGGCCCGCGCAACCAGCGTGCGGGTGCCGCCCGCAGCCACGCGCACCGCCGCCTCCAGCAGCTTGGTCTTGCCCAAGCCCGCCGGGGCCGAGACGACGACCACGCCGCCGTTGCCCGCCGCGGCTGCATCGAGCGCGTCGCACATGCGAGCGAGCTCTTCGTCTCGCTCCAACAGGCTCCCGGTCCCCCCATTTTCCGCGTGCACGTCTCAGGCCCACCCGAATAAGCGGAGAGAGCATCGCACCAAACGGCGTCGGGATCTCAACGCCGGGCTACGGAACGAGGACCTCCGCTACAACCAGGGCACCGTCTCCTCGCCGGGCTCGTGCGCGAGACGCTCGCGCGCGGAGAGCGTGAAGTCTGGGGGGAGAATTGGTGCGTGCCTGAACGCGCCCCACCAACGGACGAGCGACTCCCCGCGCCGGAGAAGGTCAGCTATCAGATCGAGCGCTGGCTGGCAAGCGACGGCGACAAGACGCTCGGCGGGTTGATCGATGTCTTCCAGGTGAAGAGCTTCGCGCTGATCTTCATCCTCCTGCTCGGCCCTTCAGCAACGCCGCTGCCGACCGGCGGCGCTACGCACGTGTTCGAGATCATCGCGATGCTTGTGGCGCTTCAGTTGGTCGCAGGACGCGACACGATCTGGTTGCCGGAGCGCTGGCGCAAGGTCGAGCTCGGGACCGGCGGCGGCCGGACGCGGTTCGTCAGAGGGCTGACGAAGGTGATCCGCTGGGTCGAGCGCTTCTCCCGACCCCGTCTCCGCTTTCTGTTCGACCACCGGGCGAGCAACACCGTCTTCGGGCTGCTCGTGTTCGCCGGCTCGCTCGGCGCGTTCCTGGCGCCGCCGTTCTCGGGCCTGGACACGCTGCCTTCCCTGGGGGTCGTGCTGCTGTCGCTAGGCGTCGTGCTGGAGGACTTCGCGGTCGTGGTCGTCGCGATAATCGTCGGCGCCGCCGGCGTCCTGCTCGAGATCATCCTGGGCAGGGCGGCCATCCGCGGCATCGAGAACCTCTTCTAGATCAGAAAGAGGAGCGCCACCGCGCAGAAGGGTTTGTCCAACCGGCGCTATGAGCCGCCGGCGGCGGCGGGATGGCCGTGGAGCTTCGCCTTCAGGTCATCGAGCTTTGCCTGGATGTGCTCCTTTGTCTCCGCCTGGCGTTGCTCGCGGAGCCGCTTGCGGGCCTCCTCCTGAGCCGCCCGCTGCGCATCCTCGGCGGCGGCGATCTCCGCCATCACCTCGTCGACGGGGCGGCGCAGGACCGTGCCGCCGAGCGCGGACATCGCGGAATCGACGACCTCGGGGCTCTGCTCCGTGGCCTGCGCGATCAGGGCCGGGTTCCCCGGGCGAACCGATCGCGAGATGTCGCTCAGCACCGACTCCGTGTCGGCGGAGTCCGAGAGGTCGAACAGCGAGCCGACCAGGACGCCATAGGTACCGCCGATCAGCACGCCGAGCGGTCCACCGAGGATGCCGATAAGCAAACCCAGCACGCCACCGGTCGCCGTGCCCTCGAGCGGCATGTCTCCCACCTCGTCCTCGGTGTCCACGTGGCCATCCTCGCTCCTGACAACGACCGCGCCAGCGGCCAGGTCCAACTGACCCTGCTGGTCGAGCTCCTTGAGCTTCGTCAACGCCTCGTACGCCTTGCTGTCTTCCCCGAAGTTGACCGCGAGCACGCTCTCCATGGCCCTTCCTTCCGTTGGGTTCCGAAGGTCAGTGTCCTCGTCGCGCATGCACGTCGCGCCCGTGAACACCCTGGCCTGCCCTGGCCCGCGCCCTCGCCTCCCGAGTGGGCGGCCCGCGTGGAACGCGGAGTGCTGCCGCGCTCCACATAGGCTGCTGCTTCCATGCAACTCGCGGCGTCAAAGACGCTTCGGAGCTGATCCGCAGCTAGCGGACGTTCTTGATCGGGCCCCTCCCCAACCTCACGCCCGAGCCGTCTCGCACGTTTGACCAGCAGATGTCCCGAACGGCCCGCGCCGCGCCCGCGGCGCCCGGCCTCGGGGTACCCATCGGCAATTTGAAAGCGAGGTACATGCATGTCCGCAGAAGACAACAAGGCCGTCGTCGCGCGCTGGTTCACAGAGTTCTGGGGCGCCGACTACAACCCTGACGTCATCGACGAGCTCGCCGCCCCCGATATCCGCTTCGAGTACTCCATGCACGCCCCTCTCCGCGGCCGGGATGAGGTGCGCGAGTTCGCCAGGAAGTTCCGCGCCGCGTTCCCGGACCTGGGCTTCGAAGGCACGGCCGACCTCATCGCCGAGGGCGACTACGTCGTCGGTCAGTGGAAGGGCGGCGGCACGCAGACCGGCGAGGCTTTCGACGACATCCCCGTGGGATCGTTGCCGGCCGGCACGGGCAAGAAGATGGAGTTCACCGGCACGACTGTGATCAAGGTCGAGAACGGGTTGATCACCGAGGAAATCGGTCTCGACGACGGCGTCACCGCCCTCAAGCAGCTGGACCTTATTCCCCAGGAGTAGACCGTCAGCCGGGCGCGTCGCCACCGGCGGCGCGCCCCGCAGCCCGAAACCTCAGATCAGCCTGTAAACAAGGCGGTATCGAAGTGGAGGGCGCGCTCGTCGTAGCGCGAGAGCAAGGCGAGCGCCTGGGGCTCAAGGACTGCCACGTCGGAGTCGTCCCCCGCGAACTCGCGAATGTCATTAAGCGACTCGAACCGTGTCAGCGTCACGAACGCAACCTCCTCGCCCTCAAGACGGCGCAAAACGTCGGCGCCCCGGAAGCCGGGGATGCTCCGCATCGACGGAAACAGTTCGCTCAGGAGGAAGTGCTCATACGCGTCGGCGTCCTCGATTGCCGTCCAGCCTCGCCACAAGCGTGTGATCACAGCTCGAGTTCTACCCGGGTTCGACTAGCGCGCCGGCCGCGCCAAAGGCCCATGGTGGCCATCATCCGGGCGAGCGTGCGGTCGGCGCGCCTGCTGTGGCCATCCCAGCGATCCTGAGGTCGTCTGGGCAACGCTAAATCGCCGGGACACACGACGCAAACGAGCGGCGGAACGCCTAGGCCACGGCCGCGTGGTGCGTCATGCGGCAGAAGCACGACGACCTGATCGGGACGTCTGCGCGGGCGAGGGCGACGTCGAGTGGCTGCTTGACGATCCGCGCGGGCTCTGGCTTTCCCAGCCGAACGAGGCACTCGTGGTAGCCGTGCAGGCTCCACACGTTCCCGGGGTGCCAGGAGGAGCGCGGGATCGACGGGTCGTAGCCCAGATCCTCGGCGTAGACGGTCTCGGCCTCCTCGACCCGACCCTGCTCGAGCAGCAGCGCGCCGTAGGCGTGGCGCGTGGGCTGCATCCAGCCCCACGGCTCGTCGTAGGGCAGCGCGTCGTCGAGCTCGATCGCCCGGCGCAGGTGCTCGAACGCCGCGTCGTGCTGGCCCCGCCGGTACTCGAGCTCGCCGTCGAGCATCGCGCCGGCGACGGCAAGGATGTCCTGGGACGTGTTGTTGAACAGGTAGCGCGACTCCGGTACGCGCTCGACGGCGGCGAGGAACGCGTCGTGCGCCGCCTCCGCTTCCCCCATCCGCCCGGTCGCCGCGTACGCGACGCCCTGCGCGTAATGGATCATCGCCGTCGTGGTGCAGTACAGCTCGGGGTCGGCGGGCAGCGGCAGCGCAAGGATGTCGTCCCACATCCCGAAGCGGATGAGCACGTGCACGCGCATCGGGATGAACGCCTCGAGCCAGTCGGCCATCGGCGGCTGCTCGATCCGCAGCAGCTCCTCGGGCAGCGAGGCCTCGAGGTCGGCGGCGACGCGCAGCGCGACCTGCGACCGGCCGAGGAACATCGCCCCGTAGATCGCGAAGTGGCGGTCGTGCGCGTGGTAGAGCGCATAGAACCCGACCCGGCCCTCGCGCGCGACGTATTCGTCGTTGACCTCGATCGCGCGCAGGTTTGAGTCGAGCGTGCTCTTGTAGTCGCCGCACAGCACGTCGATGTGCGTCGGCATGTGGACGAGGTGGCCGGCGTCGGGGACGAGCGAGCGCAGCTGGTCGGCGACCGGAAGCGCCTGCTCGGGGAACGGCGACATCTCCATGAGATGCACGTACAGGTGCACGAGCATGGGGTGCGTACGGCCGCCGGGCCGCTCGAGCCCGCGCTCGAGCACCTCCTTGGCCTCGAGCGTCGCCGCACCCTCGGACGGCTGGCCCGTGTAGCGATCCCACAGCGCCCACGGCGTGAGGTTCATCAGCGCGTCGGCGAAGAGCGCCGCGACGTCGAGGTCGTCGGGATGCTCGCGATACACGTAGCGCATCGCCTCGGCGTAGTCGGCGTTCCAAGCAGCGAGATCGGCCGACGGGTCATTGGCCTGATAGCGCGTCGCGAGCGCCTCGACGAGCGCCCGCTCGACCGGCGCGGCGCGGTCCGGCCACGCACGCGCCGCCGCGACCTCGTCGCACGCCTTCTCGAGCGACGCCGCGAGGTCTACCGGGTCGAACGCCTCCCACTGCTTGTTGTAGTTCGGCCCGATCGCGTAGGCGATGCCCCAGTGGGCCAGCCCGAAGCCGGGATCGTGCTCGAGCGCGAGCTCGAAGCACCGGATCGCCTCCTCGTGGTGGAACGCGTACGACCACACGAGTCCGCGGTCGAACCACGTCTGGGCACTCGTCGAGGCCGTCGACGTCCCGCGCGTATAAGCGCCGAGATCGAAATAGGGCTCCATCGCCCCTGCACTAACCAAAGGCGTCCGCCTCCATAGGGCGCATCGTCCCGGCGGATCGTACTAGTCCCCGATAGCCGCCGGGAGCTGGTGCCGAGAGCGGATCCCGAGCTTCTGATAGGCGCTGCTGAGGTGGCGCTCGACGGTCTTCTCGGTCACGAACAGCGCTTGCGCGACCTCGCGGTTCGTGCGTCCCTCGGCCGCTTGACGGCACACGCGGGACTCCGCTGCGGTCAGAGCGTCCGGCCCGGTCAGCTCGATCCGCGCCCGGCGCCCCGGTCCGGCTTGCAGCTCCGCCAGCGCACGCTCTGCCAGCGCGGTTGCGCCGCACTCGCCGGCAATCTGCATCGCTCTGCGCAGGGCGTCTCGGCCTTCCCGTCGTCGGCGGGCACGGCTCAGCTCCGCACCGAGATCGGTGAGCCCGTGCGCCAGCTCGAGGCGCGCGGCACTGTGCTCGAGGACCGATACCGCTTCCTCGAGCAATGCCAACCGCTCGCCTCCGCCGATCGCGAGTGCGGCTGCCCGCAGTGACAGCCCCAGCGCTCCGGGGGAACCCGCGCGCCGAGCCAGCGCGAGCTGCTCACGGGCGAGCCTCGCGGCCGTCTGGGTCTCGCCGAGCGAGGCGAGGGCGGGAGCCGCGAACGCCCTCCAGGGCGTCAGCCAGCGCAGACCGAGCGCCTCGAGCCGCTCGCCGCACCACATGAGGTCGGCGGCTCCGCGGTCGACCTGGCCCTGCGCGATCCTCAGGCGCCCGCGCGCGACCAGGTACTCGTCGACGTAGGCTCGATCCTCCGCAACGCCGAGTGCCTCGCCCCTTCTGGCCAGCTCATCGGCCGCGCCGAGATCTCCACGCTCGACGTGCACCGCGATCGCGACCGCGAGCAGCCCGAGCATGGCGAAGTGCCGTTCCTCGACGAGGAGCAGCCCCGTCTCTGCGTCGACCTGCGCGTCGTGAAGCGACCCCTGCGCGAGTGCGATCGCCGCGCGCTGGCCGTAGATGACGCCCTGTCGCGCCACGTGCCCCTCGGCGCGAGCGCGCTCCAGCCCAACGTCGAGCATTCGAAGCGCCGGCTCGTACCGCTCCGCGCGCCGTAGCGTCACCAGCGCCAGCAACACGGCGTTCCCGGCAACAGAGGACGGCAGGCCGGCCGCGAGAGCCGACTCCACTTGCTCCACAGCGACCGCTGCGGAGCCTCCCTGGACGAACCGCTCGGAGGCGCCGTGGATGCTCGCCACGGCCTCGAAGCCGGGATGCCCCCGTGCCTGATCGCGGAAGCGCTGTAAGTGGGCGGGCATCTCGCCGCGCAACGCAGGGACGGCCGTCACGACCATCAACAGCTCGGAGCCGAGCTCGAGCGAGCGCTTGGGATCGACGGGCCGGAGCTCCTCGGCAAGCGATGCCAATGCGGCGGCGGCGGCCTCGGCCGACCGACTCCCCGAGACGATCGCGCACCGTCCCAACATCGCGGCCGCGTCAGCGCGCGTCGTCGGCGCGGCGCCCGAGGCCAGCGCCTCGCGGAGATGCTCCTCGGCGGCCTCGAACTCCATCGCGGCGACCTCATATGTGCCGAGCTCGGCCAGGATCTCGGCTCGCTCCTGCTCGCCCGGCGGTTCGGCGAGAGCTCGACGCAGACGCGCGGCGGCTGTACGCGGCGCCCCGCGCCGCGCGGCGCCGCCGGCGGCTGCTCTGAGCGTCTCGACCCTCCGCTGATCGCCTGCCCCATCCGTCAGCAGCAGATGTGCGGTGACGCGCTCGGGCGAAGCCCCCTCGCCCGCCAACGCCTCGGCCGCGGCCGCATGCCGCACTTCGCGCTCGCCGGGGCCGAGGTCCTCGTACAGCGCCGCGCGAACGATCGGATGAACGAATCCGAGGCGTGCAGCCCTAGCGAAGATGTCGGCCCGAACTAGGTCATCGGCCGCCGCACGGGCAGCGTCATCGCTCAGGCCGGACACGCGAGCCGCGAGCCGCAGCTCGGTGTCGTCTCCGAGCACCGCGACCGCCCTCGCCAGCTCGCTCGCCGACGGACCGAGGGTGGCAAGTCGATGCAGGACGAACCTGCTCACTGCGGCCGGACCGACCGTTTGGACTTCGCTCGCAGCCGCAGCGGAGGGAACGATTCCCGCCGCGTCGAGAGCGCTCAAGAGCTCCCGGACAAACAGCGGGTTGCCGCCGGTCGCGCTATGACAGGCGTAGCAGAATTCCTCGGCCGCCTCCGCGCCCAGGCGCTCCCGCGTCAGGGCCATCACCGCCGACCGGCTTAGCGGCAGCGGCTTCAGCGCGACCGTTGCGGGCCGTGACGCCACCTGCGCCCAGAGTGACCCCGGCCCGTCGGAGGCCGAGCCGGGCGGTCGTCCGGCGAGGAGCAGCGCGACCGGGAGCCCCTCGATGCGCGGCGTGAGGTAGGACAGGAACCGCAGCGAGTCACGATCGACCCACTGGCAGTCGTCCACCAGAACGAGCAGCGGAGCCTGGTCGACGAGATTCACCATCAACCAGTAGAGGCTGTGCAGCGCCTCGAAGCCGGCATCGGCTTCCGCTGAAGGCCGCTCGTCGAGCTCGAAGAGACGCGCCGCGGCACCGGCCGCGCCGGTGAACAGATCGGTATCCGGTCGGTTGACCGCGGGCTCGAGCAGCTGGCGCACGACGCCGAACGCAAACGGCCGCTCGAGCTCTGAACCCCGCGCCTCGAGCGGCATGAGCCCAGCCCGCTCGGCCGCCACGCACGCCTCGCGCGCCAACTTGGTCTTGCCGACGCCGGCGGGCCCTTCGATCAGGATCAGCGTCCCCTCTCCGGCGCGCGCGCGAGCGAATGCCTCACGCAGCGCGTCCAGCTCGCGCTCGCGCTCGAGCAGCGCTCCAGTCACGCCGCGACGATACACCGCCACCCGGCCCCCCGGACACCACCTACTCCGCGGGCCGGATGTTCTGGCCCGGCCGGAAGACGTTCTCCGGGTCGTACGCGGCCTTGATCCGCGCGAGGCGGTCGTGGTTGGCGCCGTAGCTGGCTCGCACCGCGGCGTCGCCCTCCTCGAACAACCCGGGGAAGTTGAAGTACGTCTTGCCGTCCGAGAACGGGGCCGCGGCGTCCCAGAACGCGCGCGTGTAGGCGATGTTCGTCTCGTCGTCGACCGGGTCTTCCCAGCTCGAGTCGATGCTCAGCATCCACTCCGAGCTGCGGTCGCCAAATGCCGTCTCCTCGGCGCCGACACGCGACATCGCCCCGCCGCAGTGGCGGACGATGACGAGCGTGTCGCTCGACGGGCGGCGCCTCGACCAGTCGACCGTCGTCTCGATCGCGGCGTCGGAGAAGCCGTCCAGGTAGAGCGCCTTCCAGTAGCGGCGCACGCCCGCCGGGAAGAACGGATCGAGCGAGCTCTGGAACTCGAGGTAGCCGGCGCGCGCGCTCATGTCGAGGATCGGGGTCGCCAGCCGGCGCAGCCCCCGCGTGACGCGCTCGCCCTCGTCCGGGTCGCCCGCCCACATTCCGGCGATGCCGACATAGGGGACGCCGCGCAGCTCCTCGGGCAGCTCGTCGACGACCGGCAGCGACCAGATCAGCCCGGCGGTGGACAGCTCGTCCGGCGCGTCGGCAACCGCGTCGCGCCATCCGGTCAGCACGCGGTCGGCTTCCTCGAGCGGGTAGGCGACGTTCAGCCCGAACACCTCCGGGCCGAGCTCGTGCAGGCGGAACTCGAACGACGTAACCACGCCGAAGTTGCCGCCTCCGCCGCGGAGCGCCCAGTACAGGTCGGGGTGCTCGTCGGCGCTCGCGCGCACAAGACGCCCGTCGGCGAGAACGACCTCGGCGGCAACGAGGTTGTCGATCGTCATGCCGTCGCGTCGCCGCTGGTGCGAGACACCGCCGCTCAGCGCAAGCCCGGCCACGCCGGTCTCGGAGACGACACCGCCGGGCGTCGCCAGCCCGAGGGGGGCGGTCACGCGATCGACGTCGGCCCAGGTGGCGCCACCCTGCACGTGCACCGTGCCGCCGGCGTGCATGTGGACGCCTCGCATCGCCGACAGGTCGATCACGACTCCGCGGTCCACGATGGCGGTGCCGGCGACGTTGTGGCCGCCGCCGCGCACGGCGAGCGGGAGGTCGTATTCGGTCGCGAAGCGGATCGCTTCCGCCACGTCGGTCTCGTCAGCGCAGCGCGCGATCGCGACCGGGCGCTTGTCGATCATGCCGTTCCAGACGCGGCGGCCGGAGTCGTAGTCGGGCTGGTCGGGAGCGATGACGTGGCCGATCAGGCGCTCGGCGAGCGCCGCGGCGATATGGGTGGTGGCGGTGGGCTCGATGGCCATGGCTGTCCTCCTGGTCGGGTGAGTACAGCCTGCGCCGCGCCCGTCGCCGCACCGTCCCGGCGACCGTCCCGCGACCGTCCCGGCTGGCTAAAGCGCCGCGGCGGCTGCGGCCGCGACCGTCGGCATGGCGAGAGCCTCCGCGCGGGCGAGGGTCTCGCCGAGCACGTCCTGCGCGCCTGCCGCGTCGCCGCGCTCGGCGAGTACGCCGCCGAGTCGCAGCATCGAGATCGCCGCGAACGTCGGGCTGCCCGCCGCTTCGTTTACGGCCACTGCCCGGCGCAGACGGGCCTCCGCCTCGTCGAGACGGCCGAGCGTGGCCGCGAGGCGGCCGAGCCAGAGCTCGGTCGAGCAGTAGCAGCCCGCACCGCGCGCGACCACCGCGAACAGATCGGCGCACGGCTCGAGCCGGTCGTGGAGGTAGTCGGCGGCGGCGGTGTCGCCCAGGTCCGCCGCCGCGTCGGCGAGCAGGCAGGCCTGCAGCCAGTTCACGTCCATCGCGACGCCGGCCGCCGTCAGCCGCCCCAGCAGCTCGCGGGCGCTGTCGTGGCGGCCGCTTCGTGCGTCGATCTGCGCCACTACGGCGAGCCAGGCCGCCGGTACGGGTGAGCTTTCCGCCTGCTGGAGCGACCAGTTGCGATCGAACTCCGAGAGGTGGAACCGGGCCTCCCGCCAGAACTCGCGCTGTATGCGGGTGTGCAGCTCCGCGTTCGGATCGCCCGCCCGGCTCCCGAGCGCCTCGGCCTCTGCGGTGAGCGCACGGCCCTCGTCCCAGCGGCCTGCCAGGATGGCGAGGCTCGCCCGCCAAAGCGGTACGTACCAGCGGAAGTGCGGCAGCCCGAGCTCGTCCGCCAGGCGCTCGTAGCCGTCGATCTCGCGCCGCAGCTCGTCGATGCGGCCGAGCTCCCAGAGGTCGACCACGCGCCAATTGCGGGCCTGCAGAACGGACTCGCGGTCGCCGGCCGTCTGTGCCGCGACGATCATCTCGTCGACGACCTCGAGCCGGCTGCGCGTGTGGGCGGGCCGCCACAGCGCGACCCGGCGCGCGTTGAGCGCGGCCGCCAGGGCGCCCGCGTCGCCGCTGGCGCGCGCGTCGGACACGGCCTGCGCGCTCAGCGACTCGGCGCCGGCGGGGTCGGCGTAGTAGGACTCGACCGCCAGCCGCGCCCGCAGCCGCGCCCGCGTCCCGAGCTCGCCCGCGGGGGTCGCCTCGAGCGCCGCCTCGAGCAGCTTCGTCAGCTCCGTGTCGGGTGCGGCGACGACCACGGCGAGACCCGCGAACCCGAGGCTCGCCCGCGCCAGCAGCGCCGAGTCGCCGGCGGCGCGCGCCAGCGCGG
>Ga0081538_10006436_pt1 | contig 10339 bp, 7 predicted proteins | sample TabmetS5T2R1_FD_71022 | JGI IMG/M metagenome (GOLD analysis project Ga0081538, IMG submission 71022) | Tabebuia heterophylla rhizosphere microbial communities from the University of Puerto Rico - S5T2R1 | ecosystem: Host-associated > Plants > Roots > Rhizosphere ...
CCGAACCCGGTGGCCAGCCCGTGGGCGCCGACCGCCTCGGTGTAGGCGCCGGCGGTGAGGCCGGTCTGGGCCCAGGCCGTCCGGTTCTCGAGGTCGATGTCCAGGCCGGTGAGCTCGCCCAGGTCGAGGACGATGCCGCCGTCGCTGAGGCTGTGGCCGGCCGAGCTGTGGCCGCCACCGCGGACCGCCAGCTCGATCCCGCTGTCGCGGGCCAGGGCCACCACCCGGGTGACCTCCCCGGCGTCGGCGGCCCGGATGATGGCGGCCGGGCGATGGTCGAAGCCGCCGTAGAAGAGCGTCCTGGCCTGCTCGTAGCCGGGGTCGCCGGGAACCGTGACCCGGCCCCCGAAGTCGTCCCGCAGCCGCGGGACCGCAATCGTTGTCATAGGAAAGCTCCAGACTTGGGAGAGGTCTGGCTACCGTACCGTAGGGCCATGACAACCACCGGGGACCTGCTGGCCGGGACGGTGACCTTCCTGTTCACCGACATCGAGGGCTCGACCCGGCTGCTCCAGGAGCTGGGCGACCGCTACCCGGCGGTGCGGGACGAGCATGCGGCGATCCTGCGCCGGGCCATCGGCGACGCCGGCGGGGTCGAGGTCAGCACCGAGGGCGACTCCTTCTTCGCCGCCTTCGCCAGCCCGGTGGCGGCGGTCGGGGCGGCCGTGGCCGCCCAGCGGGCCCTGGCCGGCCACCCCTGGCCGGACGGCTTCCCGGTCCGGGTCCGCATGGGCCTGCACACCGGCGAGGAGGAGGAGATCGCCGAGGCGGTCCGGCTCCTGAAGCGGGCCCGGCTGGCCGCGACCCGGGTCAAGTTCCTCACCCCGGTCAAGTTCCTCACCCCCGGTCCAGCTCCTGCCCCGGCTGCGGCGGCGCCTCAGCCTGCTGACCACCGGGGCCCGGACCCTCCCGGACCGCCAGCGGACCCTGCGCGGCGCCGTCGCCTGGAGCCACGACCTGCTGGCGGCGCCCGAGCGGCGGCTGTTCGAGCGGCTGTCGGTGTTCGCCGGCGGCTGGACCCTGGAGTCGGCCGAGGCCGTCGCCGACCCGGCGGAGCTCGGCCTCGACACCCTGGACGCGCTCACCTCCCTGGTCGACCAGTCGCTGGTCACCAGCGCCGAGGCGGGCGGCCAGCCCCGGTTCGCCATGCTGGAGACGATCCGCGAGTTCGGCCGGGAGCGGCTGGAGGCGAGCGGCGAGCTGGCCGAGGCCAGGCGCCGTCACGCCGGCTTCTTCCTCGACCTGGCCGACGCGGCCGGCCCCGAGCTGACCGGCCCCGACCAGGGCGAGTGGCTGGACCGCTGTGACCTCGAGCACGCCAACCTCCGGGCCGCCCTGGACTGGGCCGTCGAGGCCGGCGAGACCGGCCGGGCCCTGACCGCGGCGACGGCGCTGTGGCGGTTCTGGCAGCAGCGCGGCCACCTGGCCGAGGGCCGCCGAGGCCCTCCGGGAGCGGCTCGGCGGCCGCGTCCCCCTGGACTTCCTGGGCAGCTTCGTCGGCGACCCCGAGGCCGAGTCCCGCGCCCACCTCCCCACGGAGGTGGCCGACCGGCCTTCGCGGAGGGACGGGCGCTCAGCGTCGACGACGCCATGGCCCTGGCCACCGGCGCGACCTAGCCGCCCCGGCCCTCACAGGTCGGGCGGGAGCACCGCCTCCCCGGCCGCGGTCAGGCGGCCCTCGCGCTGGAGCCGCCGGACCCGCTCACGGTTGGTGGCCGACCAGTTCGACCCCGGCCGCCGGGGCACGAACCGGATGGCGTAGCGCTGCTCGTCGATCCCCTTGGTCTGGGTGTCGACCCACCCGTGGCACAGGGCGGTGTCCAGTAGCTCGTCGAAGGTCACGGTCTGGCGGCCCGAGGCCTTCTTGTAGATGGCCACGACCCGCTCCCGCTCCGACCCGCCGTGGTCGCGGAGCCAGCGGCCGAACTCCTCGGCCGAGGAGACCGGGACCGCCTGGGAGGTGTCGAGCGGGCTCACCGGCCAAGGATTGCCCCCGGCCCGCCGGGGGTCAACCACCCCGCACCGCAGTACCCTGGCCGTCCGACGACGAAGTCGAGGGAGAGGACGGCGATGCCTGAGAGCCCGGTTCGCGAGCTGCGGTTGGCGTTGACGGTCACCGACTACGACCAGGCGGTCGCCTTCTACCGGGACCGGCTCGGCCTGCCGGTGCTCGAGTCGTTCGAGGGGCCCGAGGGCGGCGGGGTGGTGCTGGACGCCGGCCGGGCCACCCTGGAGCTGCTCTCGGTCGGGCAGGCCGAGCTGGTCGACCGGGTGGAGGTCGGGTCGAGGGTTGCCGGGCCGGTCCGGGTGGCGCTCGAGGTGGCCGACTCGGCCCAGACGGCCAGGCGGCTGGTCGACGGCGGCGCCGACGCGCTGGCCGAGCCGGTCGTCACCCCGTGGCGCCACCGCAACGTGCGGGTGCGGGCGCCCGGCGGGCTCCAGCTCACCTTGTTCACCGTGCTCGACGACGCTGCGCCTGAGGAGGAACGGCCGTGACGGCGATGCTCAGCTCCTATGTCCGCGACGCCTGGCACACCCCGACCGACGAGGGCACGACCGTGTTGGACGCGTCCACCGGCGAGCCGGTGGCCCGGGTGTCGAGCACCGGGGTGGACGTGGCCGCCATGGCCGAGCACGCCCGCCGGGTCGGCGGGCCCGGGCTGCGCGAGCTGACCTTCCACCAGCGCGCCGCCGCCCTCAAGCGGCTCGCCCTCTACCTGCGGGAGCGGCGCGACAGCCTCTACGAGCAGTCGGCCCGCACCGGGGCCACCGTCGGCGACGCCATGGTCGACGTCGACGGGGGCATCGGCGCCCTGTTCGTGTACTCCAGCAAGGGCCGGCGGGAGCTGCCCAACGACGTCCTCTACCCCGACGGCCAGCCCGAGCCGCTCGGCCGGGGCGGGACCTTCGTCGGCCAGCACGTCTACACCTCCCGGCCGGGCGTGGCCGTGTTCATCAACGCCTTCAACTTCCCCGTCTGGGGGATGCTGGAGAAGCTGGCCCCGGCGCTGCTCGCCGGCGTCCCGGCGATCGTCAAGCCGGCCAGCCAGACCGCCTATGTCACCGAGCTGGCCTTCCGGCATCTGGTCGAGTCGGGCGTGCTGCCCCCGGGGTCGGTCCAGCTGCTCTGCGGCCGGGTCGGTGACCTGCTCGACCACCTGACCGGGCAGGACACCATCGCCTTCACCGGGTCGGCGGCCACGGCCAGGCGCCTGCGCAGCCATCCCACCGTGATCGGCGAGGCGGTCCGCTTCAACGCCGAGGCCGACTCGCTGAACTGCTCCATCCTCGGCCCCGACGCCGGCCCCGGCACCGAGGAGTTCGAGCTGTTCGTGGGCGAGGTCGTCCGCGAGCTGACCCAGAAGACAGGGCAGAAGTGCACCGCCATCCGCCGGTCCCTGGTCCCGGCCGGGCTCGAGGGGGCGGTGGTGGACGCGCTCGGCGACCGGCTGGCCGAGGTCCGGGTCGGCGACCCCCGGGACGAGCTGACCACCATGGGCCCGCTGGTCAGCCGTGGCCAGCTGGCCGAGGTCACCCAGGCGATCGGCGAGCTCGGCCGGGGGGGCGAGGTCGTCCTGGGCGGCCCGGGCACGGTCCGCCCGGTCTCGGGCGACCCCGAGCGGGGCGCGTTCCTGGCCCCGACGGTGCTGCGGGCCGGCGCCCCCGAGGCGCCCGAGCTCCACACCGTCGAGGCGTTCGGCCCGGTCACCGCTGTGCTCGGCTACCGCGACGGCGGCCACGCGGTCCGGCTGGCCGCGCTCGGCCGGGGCAGCCTGGTCGCCTCGGTCGTCACCCACGACCCGGGCTTCGCCCGCCAGGTCGTGAGCGGTCTCGCCCCCTGGCACGGCCGCGTGCTGGTCCTGGACCGCGACGACGCCGGCGAGTCGACCGGCCACGGCGCCCCCCTGCCCCACCTGGTCCACGGCGGCCCCGGCCGGGCCGGCGGCGGCGAGGAGCTGGGCGGGATCCGCGCCGTCCTCCACCACATGCAGGTCACCAGCATCTCGGCCTCGCCGGCGATGGTCACCGCCGTCACCGGCCGCTGGACCCCCGGCGCCCCGACCAGCGGCGACAGCACCCACCCGTTCCGCAAGCACTTCGAGGACCTGCGCGTCGGCGAGAGCCTGCGCACCCCGCCGCGGAAGGTCACCCTGGAGGACATCGAGCGGTTCGCCGACCTCTCCGGCGACCGGTTCTACGCCCACATGGACGAGGCAGCGGCCAAGGCCAACCCGTTCTTCGACGGCCGGGTGGCCCACGGCTACTTCGTCGTCTCGGCCGCCGCCGGCCTGTTCGTCGACCCCGACCCGGGCCCCTGCCTGGCCAACTACGGCCTGGAGCGCCTGCGCTTCCTCAAGCCCGTCTACCCCGGCGACACCCTGACCGTCTCCCTGACCTGCAAGCAGAAGACCCCAAGAGACGGTGAAGCCTACGGCGAGGTCCGCTGGGACGTCACCATCGAGAACCAGGAGGGCGAGAAGGTCGCCACCTACGACGTCCTGACCCTGGTCGCCACCCGCCCGACCGACTGACCCCCCGGCGCTCAGCCTCCCTGCAGGTAGGCCCGGAGGTGCTGGGCGGTCAGGGTGTCGCTGGAGGCGACCAGGTCGGCGGGGGTGCCGGTGAAGACGACCTGGCCGCCGTCGTGGCCGGCGCCGGGGCCGAGGTCGACGAGCCAGTCGGCGTGGGCCATCACGGCCTGGTGGTGCTCGATCACGATCACCGAGTTGCCGTCGTCCACCAGGCGGTCCAGGAGGGCCAGGAGCTGGTCGACGTCGGCTAGGTGGAGGCCGGTGGTCGGCTCGTCGAGGACATAGGTGGCGGCCGGCTCGGCCATGTGGATGGCCAGCTTGAGCCGCTGGCGCTCGCCGCCTGACAGGGTGGTGAGCGGCTGGCCGAGGCCGAGGTAGCCGAGGCCGACGTCGGCCAGGCGGTCGAGGATGACCCGGGCCGGGCGGGCGGTCAGAAAGTCGCGGGCCTCGGTCACCGACATGGCCAGGACCTCGCTGATGTCCTTGCCGTCGAGCGTGTAGGTGAGCACCTCGGGGGTGAAGCGCCGGCCCTCGCACTGCTCGCACACGGTGGCCACCCCGGCCATCATGGCCAGGTCGGTGTAGACCAGGCCGATGCCGTTGCAGTTCGGGCAGGCACCCTCGGAGTTGGCGCTGAACAGGGACGCCTTGACCCCGTTGGCCTTGGCGAAGGCGGTCCGGATGGGGTCGAGCAGCCCGGTGTAGGTGGCCGGATTGCTGCGCCGGGACCCGCGGATCGGGGCCTGGTCGACCACGACCACGCCCTCGCGGCCGCCCAGGGAGCCGTGGACCAGCGAGCTCTTGCCCGACCCGGCGACCCCGGTGACCACGGTCAGCACCCCGAGCGGCAGGTCGACGCTGACATTCCTGAGGTTGTGCAGGGTCGCCCCGGTGATGGACAGCTGCCCCTTGGGCTCCCGGACCCGGTCCCGAAGTGCGGTGCGGTGGTCCAGGTGCTTGCCGGTCAGGGTCCCGGACCGGCGCAGCCCGGCAACGTCGCCGGTGTAGCAGACCCGGCCCCCGGCCGACCCGGCCCCGGGGCCGAGGTCGACCACGTGGTCGGCGACCAGGATCACCTCGGGCTCGTGCTCGACCACCAGGACGGTGTTGCCCTTGTCGCGCAGCCGCAGCAGCAGGTCGTTCATGCGCTGGACGTCGTGGGGGTGGAGGCCGACGGTCGGCTCGTCGAAGAGGTAGGTGGCGTCGGTCAGGGCCGAGCCGAGGTGGCGGACCATCTTGGTGCGCTGTGCCTCGCCGCCCGAGAGCGTGCCCGACGGCCGGTCGAGCGAGAGGTAGCCCAGCCCGATCTCCACGAACGAGTCGAGGGTCTGCTGCAGCGTGGCGAGCAGCGGCGCCACCGACGGCTCGTCGAGGCCGCGGACCCATTCGGCCAGGTCGCTGACCTGCATCGCGCAGGCCTCGGCGATGTTGATCCCCTTGATCCTGGAGGACCGGGCCGCCTCGTTGAGCCGGGTGCCGCCGCACTCGGGGCAGGCGGTGAAGGTGACCGCCCGGTCCACGAACGCGCGGATGTGCGGCTGCAGCGCCTCCTTGTCCTTGGAGAGGAACGACTTCTGGACCTTGAGGAGCAGCCCCTCGTAGGTGAGGTTGATGTTCTCGACCTTCACCTTGGTCGGCTCGCGGTGGAGGAAGTCATGCAGCTCCGTCTCGGTGTAGTCGCGGATCGGCTTGTCCGGGTCGAGGAAGCCCGACGCGCTGATGATCCGCACCGCCCAGCCGTCCGCGGTGTAGCCGGGGATGGTGATCGCGCCCTCGGCGAGCGACTTGGAGTCGTCGTAGAGCTGGGCCAGGTCGATGTCGGTCACGGTGCCCATGCCCTCGCAGCGCGGGCACATCCCGCCGGTGACGCTGAAGCTTCGTCGCTCGGTCTTGCCGGCACCACGCTCGACCGTGATCGCACCCTGCCCCCGGACCGAGGGGATGTTGAAGGAGAACGCGTTGGACGAGCCGATGTGCGGCTCGCCGATGCGGCTGAAGATGATCCGCAGCATGGTGTAGGCGTCGGTGGCGGTGCCGACGGTCGAGCGGGCGTTGGCTCCCATCCGCTCCTGGTCGACGACGATGGCCGCGCTGAGGTTGTGGAGGGCGTCGACGTCGGGCCGGGCCAGGTTGGGCATGAACGACTGGATGAAGGCGGTGTAGGTCTCGTTGATCAGCCGCTGGGCCTCGGCGGCGATGGTCCCGAAGACCAGGGACGACTTGCCCGACCCGGAGACGCCGGTGAACACGGTGAGGCGGCGCTTGGGGATGTCAAGGGAGATGTCGGCCAGGTTGTTCTCCCTGGCCCCCCGGACCTGGATGACGTCGTGGCTGTCGGCGACGGTCCGCCCGGTCGGCTGGCTGCTCGTGCTCGTCATGTGGTCCCTCTGCTCCGTTGCTCGGCCCAGGCGGCGGCGTAGTCGAGCACCTGGTCGAAGGTCATGGCCCGGCCCCCGGCGACCTCCTCGGCGGCCACCGCGAGCGGGTCGCGGCCGAGGGCGGCGCTGGCCGGCTCCAGCCTACGGGAGAGCTGTGACCGCTGGTGGTCGCCGAGCGGCGCCCCGGCGGCGCTCCGGATCGCGGCCGCGCCCGACAGCAGGCGGACGACCCGCTCGGCCTCGCCCTCCTCGGCGGCCAGGGTGGCCAGGATCTCCAGGGTGTCGGCGAGCTCGGTCCGCTCGTCCCAGGCCCGCAGCAGCGACAGCGTCTCGGAGACCAGCGCGTAGGCCCGCGGGCGCTCGCCCTGGGCGGCCAGCACCTTGGCCAGGTAGCGCTGGATGACCGCCATGGCCCAGCGGTCGCCCCTCGGCTTCAGCAGCTCGATGGAGCGCTCCAACAGCTCCCGGCCGCCGGCCAGGTCGCCCTCCTCGTAGGCCAGGTCGCCGAGGTTGGCGAGCACGAAGGCCTCGGTCTGGCGGGCGTCAGGCCCGACCTCGTCGCGGGCCACGGCCATGGCCTGGTCCCAGCGGCGCCTGGCCTCGGCGTAGTCGCCCTGGCTCATGGCCACGGTGCCGAGCGCGTTGAGGGTCTTGGCGACCCGGCTGGTGTCGTCGTCGGCGACCCGGAACAGCTCGACCGCCTCGGTGTAGGCCGCGGCCGCCTCCTCGGCCCGCCCCTGCCGGGTGGCGAAGGCGCCCAGCCAGTACAGCAGCACGCCCCGCTGGCCGGGCGGGGCGCCGCCGGAGACGGCCGCGATCTGGTCCAGCCAGGACAGCGCCTCCCGGGTCAGGCCGCGGGTGAACCACAGGTAGCCGAGCGAGCGGACCAGGGACAGGGCCAGCTCGACCCGCTCGGGCTCCGCCGGCCGCTCCAGGGCCCAGGTGAGCGCGGCCCGGACATTGGCCATCTCGGCGTCGTACCACTCGAGCGAGCCCATCTGGTCCTCGGAGTCCAGGCGCAGGTAGGCCGCCTGGGCCCGCTCGGCGAACCACTCGGCGTGGCGCCGGCGCAGCGGCTCGCGCTCGCCGGCCTGGGCCAGGCGCTCGTCGGCGTACTCGCGGATCGTGGCCAGCATCCGGTAGCGGGCCGGGCCGGCCGCCTCCTCCCGCCAGACCAGGCTGTGCTCGACCAGGGTCTCCAGCGCCTCCAGCGGCCCCTCCCGTTCCACCGGGGCACCCCCTTGGGGTTCCCCGGACCCCTCCGGGACGACCGCCTCGGCTGACTCCAGGGTCCAGCCGCCGACGAACACCGACAGCCGGCGCAGCAGCGCCTGCTCGTCGCCGGCGAGCAGGCGGTAGCTCCAGTCGATGGTGTTGCGCAGGGTGCGCTGGCGCTCCGGCAGGTCGCGGGCCCGGCTGGTCAGCACGGGCAGGCGCTCGGTCAGGCCGCGGCGCAGGTCCTCCAGCGACAGCAGTCGCAGCCGGGCCGCGGCCAGCTCGATGGCCAGGGGCAGCCCGTCGAGGCGGGCGCAGATGTCGGCCACCGCGGCCCGCTCGCCGTCGCCGTCGAGGCCGAAGCGGGGCCGGACCGCCTGGGCCCGCTGGACGAACAGGGTCTCGGCCTCGGCCGAGGGCAGGGGGCGGACCGGGTAGTCGTGCTCGCCGGTCAGGCCGAGCACGGCCCGCGAGGTGGCCAGCACCCTGACCTCCGGCGCCCGGCCGAGCAGCTCGCCGACCCAGCCGCAGGCCTCGGCGACGTGCTCGAAGTTGTCCAGCAGGAGTAGGGCGGCCCAGTCCCGCACGCCGTCGGCGACCACGTCGATCGAGTCGCGGCCGGCCGGGTTGGTCAGGCGCAGGGCCTCGGCCACGGCCAGGCCGACCCGGGCCGGGTCGGTGACCGGGGCCAGGGGCACGAACCAGACCCCGTCCGGGAAGCGGGGGGCGAGCGCCCGGCCGGTCTCGAGGGCCAGCCGGGTCTTGCCGGCCCCGCCCGGGCCGGTCAGGGTCAGCAGGCGCACCCCGGGCCGGGCGAGCAGGTCGCTGGCCTCGGCGAGCTCGGCGTCGCGGCCGACGAACGAGGTCGGGACGGCGGGCAGGTTGGAGGGGGTCGGCAGGGTCCGGGGCGGCGGGAAGTCCTCGGCCAGCCCGGCCGCGACCAGCTGGAACAGGTGCTCGGGCCGGTCCAGGTCCTTGAGGCGGTGGTGGCCGAGGTCGCGCAGGGCCCGGCCAGGCCCGGGCTCGGCCGCGGCCCGGGCGGCCCCGGACACCAGCACCTGGCCGCCGTGGGCGGCCGAGCAGATCCTGGCCGCCCGATGGACGTCGAGCCCGACGTAGTCGTCGTCCACCACCACCGGCGACCCGGTGTGGACGCCCATCCGGACCCGCGGCCGGGCCCCGCCCGGCCAGTCGGCCGCGGCCAGGGCGGCCTGGGCGTCGGCGACGGCGGCCAGGGCGGCCGTGGCCGACGGGAAGGCCAGGAAGCAGGCGTCGCCCTCGGTGCCGAACTCGACCCCGCCGTGGCGGCCCACCGCCTCCCGCAGGATCGCCCGGTGCGCCCGCAGCAGCCGCCCGTAGTCGTCGCCGAGCGAGCGCAGCAGCCGGGTCGAGCCCTCGATGTCGGTGAGCACCAGCGTCACCGTCCCCGTCGGCAGCTCGACCGCGATCACCTCCACCCGTTCCCGCCGTCCCGATTATCCCTGGCCCTGACCAACGGTGGGCGGGGCGGGCTATGCTGAGGGCCACCGACCGGGAGGTGTCGCCGATGCGGGTCACCAGGTGCGCCCAGCAGGCGGTCCTTCACGCCCGGGGGGAGGCCGGCCGGCTCGGCCACGACCGGATCGGGACCGAGCACCTGCTGCTGGCCCTGCTCCGCGACCAGGGATGCCTGGCCACGGCCATCCTCGGGGAGCGCGGGGTCGAGGTCGAGACCCTGCGGCGGCGGGTCGAGGAGACCGCCGGCCCCGGGCAGCCCGACGGTCCCCCGGACGGGGACGACGCCCTGGAGGCGGGCCGCCACCTGCGGACGACGAAGCCGTTCACGCTCGTGCTCGGCCTGGCCGGCCGGGAGGCGCTGGAGCTGGAGCAGGACCGCCTCGGCACCGAGCACCTGCTGCTCGGGCTGGCCCGGGAGGGCGACGGCGTGGCCGCCCGGGCCCTGGAGGACGCCGGGGCCGGCCTCCTCCAGCTGCGGGAGGCGGTCCTCTCGGTCTACTCGGCCGGGGCCGACCCCGAGCCGCTCCCCGACGACCGGGGGCCGCCGCCATGGCAGCCGCCGGCCGGGGCCCGCCTGGAGCGGGTCCTCCCGCTGGTCAGCGAGCACCCGCTGCCCTCGGGCGACCTGCTGGTGCTGCTGTCGCTGGAGATCTGGTCGGACTGGTTCGACCTGCGCTACGCGATCGTCTACGCCACTCCGGAGCCGGAGGGCGACCT
>Ga0081538_10006438_pt1 | contig 10338 bp, 11 predicted proteins | sample TabmetS5T2R1_FD_71022 | JGI IMG/M metagenome (GOLD analysis project Ga0081538, IMG submission 71022) | Tabebuia heterophylla rhizosphere microbial communities from the University of Puerto Rico - S5T2R1 | ecosystem: Host-associated > Plants > Roots > Rhizosphere ...
CGGCAATGTGCATGTGGAGACGAGCCACCCCCAGTACGGCTTCAACGTGGTGTGGTCACAGACGTTCGATTATCTCCTGGCGAACGGTGACGCGTACGTCTCCATCACGACTCGTCGGACCAACGATGGGTCGTCGGCCATCGAGGGGCTGAAAGCCTTCGACCCGATCCGCTACAAGCTGCTCGACTTCACCGAGGACGGCCTGAACTGGGACATCATCGGCCAAGTCGGGCGACTCCTGAAGACGGCGACGCCGGACAACCCGTTGCGGGACTTCGACGTCGAGCGCCTGTACGCATCAGGATGGTCGGGCGGCGGGGCGTTGCTACTTCTCTACATCTCTGACGGTTTCCACGACCGGGCGCGCCTGCCCGACGGCGCGCCGATCTTCGACGGCTACCTCGTCGGTGAGCCCAGCCCATACCCGCGCATCAACTCGACCGCACCCGAGCTCCCCGGCAGCGATGAACGTCAACAGGTCCAGCCGCGCGACGTTCCGGCCATCTCGTTGCACACCCACCCACAAGAGGAGTACCGGCGTCGGGCCGACGGCAACCGGCCGAACGACCGCTACCGCGTCTACGAGGTCGCCGGCGCCTCCCACGGCGACATCCGGGCGCTCGGAGGCATCAGTAACCTGGGCTGCACCTACGAGGTCAACCGGTTCCCGATGCATCACCTCTTCAAGTCGACGCTGGAACGCCTCGATGCCTGGGCAGCGCGGAACGAGATGCCCCCACGCTCGAAACGGCTCACGCTCGACCGCGACGGCTCGGTGAAGCTCGATAAGCACGGCAACCCCCGTGGCGGCGTCCGCACGACCTACACCGAGATCCCGACGGCGCGGTACATCCTGGAAAACGGCCCTGGACTCGTCTGCGAGAGACTCCTCGGTGGAGGCCAAGAGCCCTTCCCACCGGAGAAGCTGGCGTCGCTCTACAAGACCCACGACGACTACGTGCGCAAGGTCACCCGCCTGGCGAAGAGGCTCGAGCGGGAAGGGTGGCTGCTACCCGCCGACGCCCGTGCCGTCCGGGAGGAAGCGGCCCGCTCTGACATCCCCTAGGGTCCGGGTGATCGTGGCTGTCAGTGAGGTCGGTACTGACAACGCCATAGTCCCGGCCGCACTACACGTTCTCTCTTCGGGCACGTCCGGCGCTCGAGCGACATCGCCGTGGCTGACTTGAAGGCATAGAAGCCGTTCGATCTGGTGAACATGTTTGCTAGGTCGCCGTTGGGCGGTCATCGTGATCGCACCTCGCTTCTTGCTGGATAACACTGCGCTCACGGGCTCTCTCCCTTACATGGAGGTACATGGAGGAAGTCGGGGGTTGAGTCCCTCCGCGCCCACAAACTGGCGGTCATGCGCATGTGCGAAGCTGTCGACGTCTCGGCGTTCAACCCAAGCGCCCGTCACCCCGGCATCAGGCGCTGCGCATCGCCGCTGCCGCCGGCGCTTGCCATAGTCCCCCGCGCACAGACCTGCCGCTAGGCGCTGCGGCGTTGGTGCTGGCCATCCGACAGGCGAGGGGGCGCGGCTCGGGCAATCGGTATCTCTTGCCCGGTCAGATGTGTTTGACCGCTGGCTTCGGTGGGTTCAGGGAGTGACAGCGAAGAGTTGCCATGACAGCGGTATGCCTTTGAGTTCGTGCTCGCCGCGGTCGTCGAACATCGTGTCCGACCCTGCCACGAGATCAACGACGGTTCGGGACACGAGGACTTCGCCGGGCTGTGCGGTTTCGCAGACGCGACATGCGAGGTGGACGGCGATGCCGGCGAGCTCGGTACCGCGTCGTTCGACTTCACCGGTGTGGATCCCGACCCGTACGTCGAGGCCGATCTGGCGGGCGGCGTCACGGATCGCGGTCCCACAGCGGATCGCTCGGGCGGGGCCGTCGAAGGTGGCGAGTACGCCGTCGCCGGTGAGTCTCTCTTCGTGGCCCGAGAAACGCGTCAGTTGTCGGCGAACGGCATCGTCGAGACGGTCGAGGACCGTACGCCAGGCTTGGTCACCAATGGCGGCGACCCGGTCGGTGGAGCCGACAACGTCGGTGAACAACAAGGTGGTGAGCATCCGCGCGTGATGGGCGCCGACGCGGGTACCGGTCAGGAATTCTTCGATCTCGTCGGCGGCGATGGGACCGACCGCCGAACCCAAGAACACGACGTTGTCGGCGCCGGGAAGTTCCACCAGCCGGGCGTTGGGGATGTGTCGCGCCAAATACCGACCGCTCTCAATGGAAACCAAGCGGTTCTCGGCCGTGTGCAAGACCAGTGTCGGGGCACTGATGGCCGGCAGGGCCGCTCGAACGTCGGTCGCGTATTGGTCACCGAAGATCGGGCTGACCAGGGCGGGAGCCATCGATAGGCGTTCGAGGCGAGCTAGGTCCCGTAGTTGCGCATCGTCGACCGAAACATCGGGCATGTTTGCCCGAAGGAAGCGTCCGCTGCCCCAGACATGCTCGGCGTATGCGACGATCTGCTCGTACTCCGCTGGTGTCAGGCCTGCTTCGTAGTCTTGGGATCGGGCAATCGCCGGGAACGAGTTGATCAGGATCAGTGCGCGGGTCCGTTCGGGATGGGTCGCTGCATACAGCGCCGCCACCGGCCCAGCACCGACCTGCGCAAGCAGCACGACGCCTTCGTGTGCCGCTGCGCTCACCACCGCATGCAAATCGTCGGTCCAGCCCTCCAACGTCGGCAGATCACCCAGCGACACCGGATCCGAAGCCCCGTGCCCCGTGCGTCGTAGGACACAACCGTCGCAAACGACGACAAGAACTCAAACGGGTCGCTCGCGAGCCATCCGAGGTCCTGATTCGACACCCACCCCGGAACCACGAGTATCAAGTGCGGCCCGCCCGCGCGAACTCTGAACGCGAGCCTGGCATCGCCACTCATCGCGTAGCGGACATCGACCTCCGTGCCCACGACCACATCGTCGCGCCCTGCCGACGGACTGAGCCACGCCTACGCTGCCCAAGTCGCGCTGCCGCTCCAGATCTGCCGCTCGGACCAGCCGGATCGGGCAGCCTGTGTCTCCGCCCTATGTCAGTAGGAGGTTGGCGAGATGCCGTTTGAGGTTCGCCAGACAACGCCGGTTCTCCGAGTCTTCGATGTCGCACTCGCACGGTCCTTCTACGTCGACTACCTCGGGTGCGGTGTCGATTGGCAGGAGGGCGACGAGGCGGCGGGACCGGTGTACCTGCAGGTGTCACGTGGTCCGTTGGTCCTGCACCTCTCGACGCACCACGGCGATGGCACACCGGGTGGCGTCGTGCTCGTCGAGGTGCGGGGGATCAAGGACCTTCACCGCGAACTACATGCCAAGGGCTACCGGTTCATGAACCCCGGACTGGACGAGGGTCCCGGCGACCAGATGCTGTCGACCGAGCTGATTGATCCCTTCGCCAACCTCATCAGGTTCTTCGAGCGCAACGTCACGCTGTAGCCCACTTGGCAGCCGCGAGCCACGAGCACAGATCTGCCACTCGGTGACTGCGCACGCGAGGCTGAGCCCGGCATGACGACAGCCGAGCCACCGTTCAACCGCTGGGGTCACGTCGTGGCGCCTACTGAGGCGGCCGGTGTCTACGTCCTGATCGAGAGCGAGTCACCTGAGGGGTGGAAGAAGGCGCCGCCCGCTGACGCGATTCGGGTGTGGCAACGCAAGCCAGGTGTGCCCGACGATCACGACCTCAACTGGACCACGTGGCTTCACCGGGCCGACCTCTCGGCGTGGATGACCGGGAAGGGCTACGTGATCGACGAGTGGCTTTCCGAGGGCGTGGAGCCTGACTGGATGAGCGCATAACTGCCGATCGGCAGTCGCACAAGGAAGTCTGTCTCCCGCGTCCGGGACTCACCCCGAGCGGGGGATGCCGGACGGGCGGCATGCGGGTCAGGGTGACCGCATGGGTTGTCTGCTCGCTGTCTTCGCCGGGATGTTTCCCCGCTTCGCGCTGATCATCTTCTGGATCGCGAGGCCGGAACGGATGGACGCCACCTTCACCACGTTCTTGTGGCCCGTCCTTGGCATCATCTTCCTGCCGTTCACGACACTGATCTACGTGCTCCTGTGGCAGCCGCGCACGGGCGTCACCGGCTCCGACTGGCTCTGGATTGCCCTGGCCGTGCTCCTTGACCTCGCCCACTGGAGCGCGTCTGCGAGCCAGCGGAACGCCGTGCCCCGAGGCAGCAGCGCCCTCTGACCACCGGCCGGTCCGTCACGACGCCCCGCTAGGCATCCACCAGGACCACTGTCCCTCCCGTCCGTCCGCTCAGTGCGCGGCTTCTACTACGCGGCGCCGAGACTGCTCGCGCAACCCATCGCCGGCGATCTGCTTGTCTCGTGGCACCCCCGATATGCCCTTCGCCCGCGCCAGATCCACCGATCTCGCGCCACGTCGTTCCGTGCTCCCCGTAGGGCAGCCAGGATACGCTGACAGCGACGCAATATGTGCGCCTGGAAGTGCCATCGATTCGGCGTTGCGAGTCAGCGAGGAACGGCCGTCGGACCCCTTCCGGACTGGGCCCGCCGGTGGGTTCCGTCAGCGCGTCGGGTCGTCGGGCGACAAGAGAGTCTCGTAGTGAGCTGACCTCTCGTCGAACCGGGACAGCACGGCTCGTGCCTCGGCCGGAACGTGAGCCACCGCGTAATCCTCACCAGTAAAGGCGCGGATGTCGTCGATCGAGTCGAACAGCATGATGGTGGAGAACTCGACCTTGTCCCTGATCTCCCGGCGCAGGAGGTAGGCGCCGTGATAGCCGTCCAGGTTCCGACCGGCGATCTCGGGGAGGACCTGTGCACTGACGATCTGCTGATAAGCGTCGGCATTGTCAGGCGTAGTCCACCCTCTCCAGATGCGAGCGATCATCTAGATATGACGGTACCGCCCCTGAGGCCGGGTGAGGCTCGCGACGCGACCGCCCAGATCTGCCGATCTCACACCCCGTCGTTCTGTGCCGCCGACCCCGGTGCAGCCTGAACGCGGTCCGGGCACTATGGCGCGGTGCTGTAAGCAATCAAAAGAGCTGTTCCGGAGGCCGACGATGGCGGAAGCTACCCACGAAACTCGCCTGGCTCGCATTCTGGGAGTCCCGCTGGCCGAAGATGCGGTGCGGCAATGGCCCCAAAGCGGTGAAGCGATACGCGGCCGCGAGCAAATCGCGGCGGTGGAGTCCCACTTTGTCGGGTTGCGGCTCGGTGTCGGTCGGAGACACGCGTGTGGCGACACGGTGGTGGTCGAGTGGAGCACGGACTACGGCGACGGGCGGGCGTATCGCAATGTCACCATCGCAGAGCTTCGAGGCAGACAAGCGGTAAAGGTCACGGACTACTGGGGTGAGCCGTTCAGCCCGCCACCTTGGCGCGAGCCCTTTGCCGATCCTCTCGATATGCCGTCGGATGGGACGTGGCCTCCGGTCGAGAACCTCGTCGCGGACTGAGTCGCCCAAGGAGCGTGAAGGGCGGGCCGCCCAGATCTGCCTGATGGAGGATCTGGGCGGGCGTGAGCGTGGGCTCGTAGCGTCCTCGGGCCTCGGCTGGCTGGCTCTCGAACTGCCTGCTGCTCGCGTGTCGGGTTGGCTTTTCGAACGAAGCGCCAGCCGGTCGAGGTTCGGTCACGGCGTCGCTCGAAAAAGGCGAGCAGCACCTGCATCAGGAGTGCCCGTCGTGACGCTCACACGCGCCCACGAGGAGGACTTCCATGACGGTGATCATTGGTATCGACCCGCACAAGTCGACTGACAGCGAAACGTGTCTCAACCTGCAACCGCCGGAAGTGGCCCCGTGCGGAGGGGCTGGCGTTGGTCCGGCTGTTGCCCCGTCAGACCAGTCGGTGTGCGATCCGCATACCGAATGGCTGGTTTGGGTGACAACCCTGGCGCTCAAGGCGTAGATGCTCTACGTTTTGCTCCCCTTGATGGATGCACTGCGGCGGGGGGACCGCTGGCGCAAGGACAAGGGGGACGAGTCAATGACTCATCAACTGCTGGCGCCGTCAAAGCGCGTGCGGGTGCGGGTGGTATCGGTCGCAGCAGCTGCGTTGCTGGCGGCGGCGTTCCTACCGGCCCAGGCGGCAGCCGCCCAGCCGGCTAACGCGTGCGACAGCCGCACCAACAACACTTACGCCAAGCTATTGGAGTGCGTGACGCTGGAGGGCGTCCGCGAGCATCAGGCGGCGTTCCAGGCGATCGCTGACGCTAATGACGACCCGTTCTATCCGGGCACCCGTGCCGCGGGGACGGAGGGCTACGCCGACAGCGTCGACTACGTCGCCGGGTTGCTGAAGGACGCCGGCTATGACGTGACGCTCGACCCGGTCGAGTTTGAGTTCAACTTCCCGGCCATGTTGCGCCAGACCGCACCGGTGGTGGCGGACTACGAGACCGGCGTCTTCACCGGAAGCGGCTCGGGGACAGTCGAGGGCCAGGTGATCCCGGTTGACATCAACCTCGTGGGCGACCGCGCGTCGACCAGCGGGTGCGAGGCGGCGGACTTCGCCGGGATCGACTGGAGCGGTGATGCCGATATCGCGCTGATCCAGCGTGGCACGTGCAACTTCGGCACGAAGGCGCGGAACGCCGAGCTTGCAGGCGCCGAGGCGGTCATCATTTTCAACCAGGGCAACACGCCCGACCGCGAGGCCCTCATCGTCGCGGACGCCTCGAGTCTGGACGACGGCACGCCCGTCAGCCACACCATCCCGGTCGTGGGGGCGAGCTTCGCCGACGGGGTGGCACTGGCGGCCCCGGGATCGACTGCGTTCGTGGAAGTCGTGCCGCCCGAGATCAGGACCGACTTCAACGTCATCGCCGAGCTGCCAGGCGCCAACGAGGACAACGTCGTGATGGCGGGGGCCCACCTCGACAGCGTGATCGAGGGGCCAGGCATAAATGACAACGGCTCCGGCTCAGCTGCGCTCCTGGAAACGGCCCTGATGATGGCCAAGCTGCAGCCGGAGAACACCGTTCGGTTCGCGTGGTGGGCCGCCGAGGAGATCGGTCTGATCGGCTCGACCGACTACGTCGAGGGACTGTCCCAGGCAGAGCGAGACCGCATCGCGCTGTATCTCAACTACGACATGGTCGGCTCGCCGAACTACATCTTCATGGTCTACGACGCGGACCAGTCGACGTTCCCGGCACCGGAGGGCGTGCCGATCCCCGAAGGATCGGTGGCGATCGAGGATCTGTACGAGTCGTACTACACCTTGATCGGCGAGCCCTACGACGACACCGAGTTCTCGGGCCGCAGTGACTATCAGGCCTTCATCGAGAACAACATCCCGTCCGGTGGCCTGTTCACAGGCGCCGAAGAGATCAAGACCGAGGAGCAGGCGGCGATATGGGGTGGTGTCGCCGGAGAGCAGTTCGATCCCTGCTACCACGAAGCGTGCGACACCTTCGACAACGTCAATTTGCACGCACTGGCGGTGAACAGCGATCTCATCGCGTTCGCGCAGCTGACCTTCGCCTACTCGACCGAGACGGTAAACGGCGTGCCCGGCAAGAGGGTCCCGGGCCCGCCCCTCGACCTGCCGGCACCGGCGGGTCCAGAGGGCACCTTCGCCGAGGAGGGCGGCGGCGGCCACGGCCCCAGCGCCTCAGCGTCGTAGCGCCGCTCATTCCCAACTCCTTCAGAGGGGGGCGGTCCGAGTGACCGTCCCCCTCGGCGACCTCCGCCACACACGGGCCCCGCTCGGCCGGCATCAGACCGGGGAATATGCGCTGTTGTCTCGTTTGATGGTGACCCGACGGTTCGACCGGTGGTGCGGACGATTTGGTGTGGCCTGGGTTCCAGGGTTTGTCGCAACAACCCGCGTGGGCGCGGCCAGACTTTCCGACGACCTCAAGGGTGCCTCAGAAGGTCGTTCGCTGCCACGATCCGCGGCCTAATGTGCAACAACGTTGGCCGTGGCCGTTGCGTTCTAGGGCGTGAGGTTGGTGCAGCTTCGGAGGCCGTTCCAGTAGGCGAGCTCGGACTGGGCGTCGCCGCCCGAGAGCAGGAACGGGCGCCGGTCGGAGATGCGACCGGGCAGCCACTGGTAGCTGTCAATCCTGCGGCCGGTGATGGTCACCACGAACACGCCAGTACGGCCGGCCTCTGCTGTCCGGGCCCCGAAAGCGAAGTTGCCCAGGCCGTAATGCACCACTGCGTGGCCCAAGCGGCCACCGCCCTGGAGCCGATGGGCGTGCCCCCGACGACGATGTCAGCGCCTGCGTCCACCAGGGTCTCGGCCAGCGACTGCTGATCGCCGGTGGGGCAGGTCGCCCGCTCGAGTCCCCAGTGCAGGAACACGGCCACCGTGTCGGCTTGCGTCCTGGCCTCGGCCACGGCCCGGACGAGGCGATCGATCGGCTTGGCTGAGGCCAGCCCAGGCTGGGTCGGCGTCGCCGTCCACGCGTTTGCGAGCGAGCCGTCGAGCACCTGGGTGGCCGCGACGACGGCGACTCGCTGGCCCCGGATGTCGGCGATGAGCGGGGCATACGCCTCGGTGTCGTTGGCGCCGATGCCGATGATCGAGAACCCGGAATCAATCTCGGCCTGAAGCGTCTGGCGCAGTGATTCGACGCCATAGTCCATGCCGTGGTTGTTGGCCGCCGAAACGACATCGACACGGCCGAGCGGTACGCCTCCAGTGCGGCGGGCGGAGCCTGGAACGTGAACTCCTTGGGTGCGGGAGTCCCCCCGATGCCGATGGCCGTTTCCATGTTCACCACGGCGAGGTCGGCACCAGACAGCACCGGGCGACTCCCGCAAGGATGCTCGACGGATCCGAGGCCACGCGGGCCGCGTTCGAGCCGTCGAAGTTGGCGTCGCCGCCGAAGGCAACGGTGACAGTCTGGCCATTGCCCAGCACCGGATCCCGGGCGGGGCGGTCGGAGTGGTCCGCGGTGCGGCCGCCGCTTCAGATGCGGCCGTGGGGTCGGACGGCGCGGCGGTGGTCGACGAGCCGGTCCTCAACCGGTCGGCCGCGGGATTGGCGTCGCCGGCAATGACGACCCACGCCCCGACGCCTGCGAGGAGCAGGACGAGCACGATCAGCACAAGCCGTCGGGTAACGGGATGGGCCTTCGATCTGTGGTCGATCGCGGTCCGGATTTAGCGGCCATCGTCGGTGAGGGTACCGGCGGCATGACGCGTAGTCGGGGAACAATGAGGCTGCAATGGCGCGAGTGACCATGCGGCCACGACAGACCTGCCGATCTCGTGCTCGGCGTTCTTTGCTGTCGGCCGAGCGGGACGCCCTCCTATGTCGCGCCCTGCCATAGGGCTCTCGTAGGCCGCGAGAACGCCTAGGGGCACGCCTGGTGTAGCAATTACAACGTGGGGTGTACCTTGACACCCGGACAACTCACCCCTGTCCAGGAGAGTGGGCGTTTCGGCCGTCACCGGAACGCCCACACCTCGTCGGTAGCAACCTGGGCCTCGTCGACGGTGTCGTAGGGGCCGACGGTGGTGATGGGTGAGAGGCCGGGTGGGTCCTCGAGGCGGAGGTAGGCGACCCAGCCGTCGCCGTCGCGGGTGACGGTGCCGCGGATCTTGCTGTCCCGTGTGCCGGACCAGTGGCGGGGGGTGAGTTGCTGCCAGGTGAGGCCGGGGCCTTCGTCGGGCTCCGGGTCGGGTTCCTGCCAGGCGTAGTCGATGCCTCGGCGCCAGTCACCACCCACGCTACGAACATACGTTTGTGGCCACGTGACGACGCACGACCCACACCCCCTAGGCGCGGGTCGGCCCCCCAGACCGAGGGAATCTGCCTGGGGGCCGGGATCGGTCGGACCTGGCGGACGGTGCCCGACCGGCTGACCGTCATGGTCGCGCCCTCGGACCTCTGTGGCGGTAGGCGAGCGGCGCTTTCGCCTGGGTGAAACACCGATCCCGCCCCCTCTAGTCTGAGATCCATTGGCGTACCTCCTTTGGCGGGGACCAGCGATGACGCTGAGGGGCATTAGGCAGCCAGGAGCGATGGCACAGACATCCAGGTTCTAGCCGGGGAGGGTAGGGGTGTCGCATGTCGGCTAACGACCAATCCTTCGAGCTGCTGCGCTTCAAGGCCGAGCACTACGGCTCCGAGGCCATCATCGTCCTTGAGGGCGAGTTCGACATGACTGGCACCGAGCGGTTCTGGGCTTTCGTTGACGCGGCGCTGGCAGCGGAGCCGCGGGCGATCATCGTGGATGCCAGCGGCCTCGAGTTCGTCGACTCGTCGGGGCTGTTGGCGTTGATGCGTGCTCGGGACGCAGCGGTTGAGGTTGGCGCCGCGTTCACTATCCGCAACCCATCGGCTGCGCTTCGGCGGATCGTCGAGCTTGCCGGACTCGAGGAGCTGCTGG
>Ga0081538_10006439_pt1 | contig 10337 bp, 11 predicted proteins | sample TabmetS5T2R1_FD_71022 | JGI IMG/M metagenome (GOLD analysis project Ga0081538, IMG submission 71022) | Tabebuia heterophylla rhizosphere microbial communities from the University of Puerto Rico - S5T2R1 | ecosystem: Host-associated > Plants > Roots > Rhizosphere ...
GGTGGGGGGGGTTGCGGGCGTCGTAGAAGAGGGGCGGGCGGATCCAGCCGAAGTCGGGCCGGTAGCCGGTCGCCCACACCACCACGGCCACCTCCAGGAGTTGGCCGTCGGCCAGCTGGGGCCTGCCGTCGGCGACACCCTCGACCCTAGGCACCCGCTGGACGCCGGCGGCCAAGATGTCGGCGGGCTTGAGGCGGACCAGCGGGTCACCCCGCCGATGGCGGGTGTCGCGCATCCTGCGGCCGAGCCGGCTGTCGACGGTGAGCAGGTGGTCGGCCAGCCACAACGAGAAGCGGTTGTGGATGAGCCAGATCGGCGCATGCCCGACCTCTGGGCCGGACAGGTGGGTCCGTCGGGTGGCGGCCAGCTCCACGGCGATCTCGGCGCCCGAGTTGCCCGCGCCCACCACCAGCACGTCGCCCGCGGGCAGCTGGTCGGGGCTGCGGTACTGGCTGGAATGCAGCTGGGTGATCGTCGGGTCGAGTGTGGCGGCGAAGCTGGGGATGTGCGGGTGGTGGTAGGGCCCGGTGGCCACCACCACGTGCTCGGCGGTGTATTGCTCATTCCCGGCGTGCACTAGGTAGCCGCCGTCGTGGCGGGCCAGCGACTGGACGCGCCGCTTCAGGTGGATGGGAAGCTGGAACCTGCTCGCGTAGGCCTCCAGGTAGTCGGCGGTCTGGTCTTTGGTGGGAAAGGAGTGGCCTGGGGCGGGGAACGGCATCGCGGGGAGGCCGCTGTGGAAGGCGGGGGTGAACAGCCGGAGGGAGTCCCAGCGGTTCCTCCAGGTGTCGCCGACCCTGGTGGCGGCCTCCAGGATCACGAACTTGCGGTGTTGGGTGGCCAGGTAGTAGCCCATGGCCAGGCCGGCCTGCCCGCCGCCGACGACGACGGTGTCGAGCTGGTGCTCGGATGGTTGGGGTGTCATGGCTGCTCCTCTCCGGTCGCGCACGTGGCGAAGAGGCCGATGCGCTGGCGCGAGCTTGGCCGTCGGTGAGCGTCGTCGGCGGGTGGGCGCCTGCGGCTGAAGTGGTCGAGGTGGTGGCGAGTCGGTCGCTGGTCAGTGGGCGAGGACGGGCGGTTGCTGGCTGGTGGGCGGCCGGGCGGCAGCAGCCATCCGGCGGCCACGGCGGCCACGGCGGCCAGCAGGGCGCAGGCCAGGAAGGCGCGGTCGAATCCGCCGACCGGTGGGCGGCCGGCCACGGGGTCGCTGGTGATGCTGGCGGTGGCGATGGTGGAGACCACCGCCACGCCCAGGGAGGCGCCCAGTTCGTGGCCGGTGCTGAGCAGCCCCGAGGTCACCCCGGCCTGATCGTAGTCGACGTGAGCCATGGCGGTGGTGGTGGCGACCACGAACCCGGCGCCAAGCCCGGCGGTGGCCGGCAGGAGCCCGGGGAGCAGGTCGACCAGCACCGACGCCTCGGCGGGCAGGCGCGACAGCAGCAGGGTGCCCGCCGCGGCCAGGACCAACCCGACGGCAGCGACCGGCCGCGGCCCCAGGCGGCTGACGGCGGAGGCGGCCAGGTGGCTGCCGGCGATGGTGGCTAGGGCTGCCGGCAGGAAGACCAGCCGGGTGTCCAGGGCCGTGAGGCCGTGCAGCCGTTGCAGGTACAGCGAGGCCAGGAAGTAGGTGGCCAGCAGCAGCCCGGAGGTGGCCAGCGTGCCGGTCAGGGCCCCGGGCAGGTCCAGCCGACGAATCCGGTGGGCTGACCGACCGGCGCCGATCAGCGCGGGCACGGCGGCGGCGACGGCCACGCCGATCGGGAGGTTGATGAGGAACACCCAGCGCCAGCTGGCGTACTCGACCAGCATGCCGCCGGCCAGCACGCCGACGGCGGCGCCGGCCCCGGCGATGGCCGCCCAGATCCCCAGGGCGCGGTTGCGCTCGGGGCCCTGGAAGGTGGTGGTGATGATGGCCAGCGCCGCCGGCGACAGCAGGGCCGCGCCCACGCCCTGCCCGGCGCGGGCGGCGACCAGGACCGTCGCGTCGCTGGCCAGGCCGGAGGCCAGGGAGGCGGCGGTGAACAGGCCCAGCCCGGTCAGGAAGGTGCGGCGGCGGCCGAGGGTGTCGGCCAGCCGGCCGCCCAGCAGCAGCAGCCCGCCGAAGCACAGGGTGTAGGCGGTCACCACCCAGGTCAGCCAGGCGCGGTCCAGCTGCAGGTCGGTGCCGATGCTTGGCAGCGCGACGTTCACCACCGTGATGTCCAGGATGACCATGAGCTGGGCCAGGGACAGCACCACCAGCGCCCACCAGCGCCGCGGATCCGCACTTGGCGGGTGCGGCGCGGGGGTCCGGACAGGCAGGGTGCGGTCACTCATCGGTTCATCCCTTCCGGTCTTCTGCGGCTGAGCGGTGTTGTCCGGTCTGCACGCTAGGAAAGGGCGCCGGCCCGAACATCACCCGATGGTGGGAACGGGGGGTGGGAGGCGGGGTGGGACCTTGCCGCGGTGCGGCGCGACGTCGCCTACCGCAGCAGCCCCAGCTCCCGCGCCCGAGCAACGGCCTGGGTGCGGTTGGCGGCGCCGAGCTTGTCCAGGATGTGGGTGACGTGCCGCTTGACGGTGTCCAGGCTGACCACCAGCTCCTGGGCGATCGCCGGGTTGGACCGGCCGGCGGCCAACAGCTGCAGCACCTCCAGCTCACGGGCGCTGAGCGCCGCGACCAGTCCGGGCAGGGCGGCGCCGCGTCGGGAGCGGGGGAGGACGGCCTGGCCGGTCTGCTCGAACGCGTCCAGCAGCCGGTCCAGGAACGCCGGCGGCACCTGGACGGCCACGCCGGCTGGGGTGGTGAGCAGCTTGCCCAGCAGGCTGGCCATCGGGGCGCCCTCGTCGACGAAGACGCGCAGCCAGCCCTCGGGGGCGGCCAGGGTGAGCGCCTCGGCCAGGGCGGCCAGCGCACCCGCCTGGTCGCCGCTGGCGTGCCGGGCGAGTGCCTGCAGCGCCCGAATCTCGATGACGCTGCCGGTTCGCCCTTGGGCCACGGCCAGGGCGTGCAGTCGCTCCAGGAGCCCATGCGCCCGGTCGGCGGCGTGGTCGGCGAGCAGCACCCGGGCCAGCACCAGATACTCGCGCTCCCGGGGGTAGCTCGGCTGGTCGTCGGGCCCCAGCCCACGGTCCTGGACCCAGCGGGCGGCCTCGGCGACCTCGCCTCGGGCCAGGGCCAGCCGGGCCCGGGTGGCCGGCGCCGGGTTGAGCAGGGCGACCAGGGCGGGGCTGAGCCCGACCCGTTCGGCCTCGGTGATCGCCTCCACAGCACCGGCTTGGTCGCCCTGGGCCTGCCGGATCCGGGCCAGGGTGGCCAGGCCCGCCACCAGCGGCAGGCCATAGCTGACCTGCCGCCACAACCCGACACCTTCGGTCGCGTGGTCCCGGGCGGCCTCCAGCTCGCCACGCTCGTACAACACGTCGGCCATGCCCACCAGGGCCATGCCCGCCGGCGGCAGCAGCCGGGCCGCCCCGGAGGCATCCAGTGCCCGCCGGTAGGTACCCAGCGCCGCACCCAGCCGGCACTGGGCGCGCTGCACCAGCCCCAGGTCATAGCAGAGCCGGGCGAATAACCGCTCCCCAGCCCCCTGCTGCTCGGCCACCAGGCCGGCCAGGGCCTGCTCGGCCTCTGGAAGCCGGCCGCGCAGCCACTCGGCCACCGCCAGATACCACCGGGCAAAGGAACCCAGCGTGCGGTCGGCGCCGGTCAGGTGGGCCAGGGCCTGCCGGCCGAAGCTGGTCGCGCGGTCGGCGTCGCCCTGCCAGCAGGCAAGGCCGGCGCGGACCATCGCGATCGCCCCCGGCACGTTGGCCACCAGGCTGGTGGCCCGGCCGACCGACGGCTCGTACGGCTCCTCGGCAACGGCCGGATACGCCCGCTCCGCCTCGGCGACCAGCGGCTCCACCGCCTCCAGGCGACCGCCGATCCACGCCCAGAGGGCTCGGGCCAGGCACAGCCGCGGCCGGGACTGGACCACCTCCGCGGGCAACGCCCGGAGCCACCGGTGCAGGGTCGCGTCCTCGCTGCGCCGCAGCAGGTCGTCGAAGTGCCGCTCGGTCAGCCGGGCCGCCCAGACAGCATCTCCGGCCGCCATGGCGTGGCGGATGGCGTCGTCAACCAACCGGTGCTGCTCGGACCAGGCGGCCGCGGCCCGGTGCAGCTCCGGGACCCGTTCTGGCCGCTCCTGGTGGAGGCGGGCGCGCAGCAGGTCGGCGAACAGGTGGTGGTAGCGCCACCAGCGGCGCACGTCGTCCAGGGGGATCAGGAACAGGTTGGCCCGTTCCGCCTGCTCCAGCCGCGCCTGGCTGTTGCTGCGGCCGCAGACGGCGTCGCACAGCGGCCCGCACAGCCGCTCCAGCACCGCGGTCTCGAGCAGGAACTCCCGCAGCGGCTGGGGCTGGCGGTCCAGCACCTCTTCGGCCAGATAGTCGAGCACGTACCGGTGGCTGCCCGAGAACTCTTCCACGAAGGCGGTAATGTCGCCGCGACCTTGGAGCGACAGGGCGGCCAGCTGCAGCCCGGCGACCCAGCCTTCGGTCCGGTCCCCAAGGGCGACCACGGCCGCCTCGGGTAGCTCGGGTCCGACGGCGATGTGCAGCAGCTCGGCGGCCTCGGTGGGGGTGAAGCGCAGCTCGCGCTCGCGCAGCTCGGCCAGCTGGCCGCGGGCGCGCAGCCGGGCCAGCGGCAGGGGCGGGTCGGCGCGGCTGGCCACCACCAGCCGCAGCGAGGCCGGCAGGTGCTCCAGCAGGAAGCCGAGCGACTCGTGGACCGACTGGGCCTGGATCAGGTGGTAGTCGTCCAGCACCAGCACGACCGCGTCGGCCACGCCGGCCAGCTCGTTGACCAGCGTGGCCGCCACCGCCTGGACCGAAGCCGACTGCTGGCCCTGCAGCAGCCCGGCGACCGGGCTGGCAACCCCCGGGCGCGCCCCGTCCAGTGCGGCGGCGACATGCCGCCAGAACCGCACTGGGTCGTTGTCGGCCTCGTCCAGTGACAGCCAGGCCACCGGCCGCTGGCCACGTCGCGCCCAGTCGGCCAGCAGGGTGGTCTTGCCGAAGCCGGCCGGGGTGCAGACCAGCACCAGCTCACGGGCCGTCCCGTCGGCCAGCCGCTGGGTCAGTTGTGGGCGTGCCAGCAATCCTGGTCGCGGGCGCGGGATGTGCAGCTTGGTCGCCAGCAGCACATCCGGCTCGGACCCAGTAGCCGTGGACAGGGTCGTCGTGGGGGACTCAGCCATTGGCGATCCCACCCTCAGCCCATCCCACGACGCTCGCTTCCCGGCCGCTTCATTGTAAAGGCCGGCCGGCCGGCGCCCTTGCCGGCATGCCGTCCAACGCGCCCAGGCACATGTAGATCCCACCTGTGCTCCCACCCCGTGTTCCCACCATCGGGTGATGGCCCGGCCCGGCCGGGTCCGTAGCGTGCCGGCCAGGCCAACACCAACCCCGACAGGCGGTCGACATGGAGCGGGACACCGTGGGCAGCGTCGGCTCCCAGGCCGAGGAGGGACGACCATGCTGACCGAGCATCAGCACAAGCCGGGCGAGTTCGACCCCGGCCACTGCCGCGACTGCGCCCGCGAGACCGACCTGCTGGACCACTACCACCACGTCCAGCACCAGGAGCGGGCCTTCAAGGAGGCCCACCGCTGGGCCCGGCAGGCCCGCCGCCACGCCACCTGGGCCCTGTGGTCGGCCGGCGTCGGGGTCCTGCTGGCCGCCATCGCCTTGTTCACCGGCTGAGTCTGCCTGAGGAGGTGCGGCACGACGGAGCTACCGAGTGCACTACGAGATTTGGGTCAGGGGCGTCCTGGATTCCGGCTGGTCGGCCTGGTTCGACGGCCTCCAGGTGACCAGCGACGAGCGAGGCCAGACCGTCATCGCCGGCTCAGTCGTCGACCAGGCGGCCCTGCATGGCCTGCTCGCCAAGGTCCGCGATCTGGGTCTGGAGCTGCTGGAGGTCCGGCGCAGCGACCCTGACTGACACCGACATGGAGGCATGTGATGCACCAGGTTCCCACCCCACGGCGCCAGGACCGAGCGCCACGCCACCAGCAGCTCCGCCTCAGGCGCCAGCGCGGCCGCCGGCCGGGGCGCCCGGTCGACCGGCGCACCCCATCGGGCCGGCTCCTGCCCTACTGAGCTCACCGACCCGACACGTTCCCTCGAGGACCGATCCGGAAGGAGTCCGCCATGTACGACCTCCCCAGCTATGTGTGGGCGCTGGTGCTCGCCGGCGTCATCGGGATCCCCGCAACCACCAGCGTAATGCTGTACCGCGGCGCCATCGCTGCCGGGCTCGGCCGCCGCACCGCCACAACCGTCATGGTCGTGGCCGCCGCCGTGCTGGGCGGCTGGCTGCTGGCAAGCGGCCTGCTGGCCCGCGCCGGCGTCTACCACCAGGCCTCCGGGCAGGCCGCGCCCTGGTTCGGGGTGGCGGTCGCCGGCACCCTACTCGTCCTGCTGGCGGCCACCCGGATCCCGGTGGTGGCCCGCGTCCTGGCCGCCCCGGGCACCCCGGCGCGCCTGGCCCTGCCGCACACCCTGCGGGTGGTGGGGGTGACCTTCCTGCTGGTGATGGCCCAGGGCCACCTGCCGGCCATCTTCGCGCTGCCAGCCGGCCTGGGCGACATCGCGGCCGGGCTGGCGGCACCCTTCGTGGCCTGGCGGCTGGCCCACGGCGGCGGCCGCATCCGGGCGGTGTGGTTCAACCTGTTCGGCATCCTGGACCTGGTGGTCGCGCTCAGCATCGGCTTCCGGCCGGGCTGGGGCCGTGGCGGCCCCTGGAGGTCACCCCGTCGACCGAGCCGCTGAGCCTGCTCCCGTTGGCGCTGGTCCCCACGGTGGCGGTGCCGCTGGCGATCGCTCTGCACCTGGTGTCGCTGCGCCGGCTCCGCGCCGCCGCCCGGCCCGACGGCGACCGGACCGGTGACCTGGTCCCAGCCGGCGGCTGAACCATGCGCCGGCGACCACACCCCAATCCCAAAGCGTCCCGACACACGAGGAGGCACCATGTCCCTGGACAGCACAGCAAGCTCGCGACACGACCGACCGGAGATCGGCGCGCCACCACCGCGGAGCGTCCGCGCGATGCGGGTGGTGCTGGGGCTGCTCGCGGTGGCGGTGTTCGCCCAAGCGGTCCTGGCCGGGCTGTTCCTGGACGGCGGCGATGCCTGGCGCGGCTGGCATGCGGTCAACGGCATGCTGGTGCTGCCGCTGCTGGCGCTGGTCCAGGTGGGCCTGGCCGTGCTGGTGTGGCGGCGGGGCCGTGGACCCGGGTGGCTGGCCGTCGCCAGTGTGGGGCTGTTGGTGGCCCTGCTGGTCCAGAGCGTGCTCGGCATGACCAGCCAGGTCGCCGCCCACGTCCCGCTCGGGGTGGCCATCTTCGGCCTGGTCGGCGCCCTGTTGGTCCGCACCCGGGCCCTGACCCGACCCGCGCCCCGGCGTCATGACGGCGGCTGGCCTCGGCCCGCCCCCAGCGCCCCGGCTGGTCACCACCGACCTATGGAGGGGGCATCATGAGCACCGACCTCGTCACCTCACCGACCAGGCCCGGCCGCCCACCGGCCCGTCGCCGGCGCCGGCTGCTGCTGCGCCTACTCATCGTGGTCCTTGCCCTGGGGCTGGTCGGAGTGCTGGCGCTGGCCGGGCTGGCGGCCTGGTTCTGGTCCCAAGCCGACATCAGCAACCTCGGCCAACTCAGCTTCGCCAACCAGCTCAAGATCCCCCCACTCGCAGAGCCGCGCCTGGACGGCGCCGGCCGCAAGGTCTTCGACCTGCACCTGCAGCAGGGCACCAGCGAGCTGCTGGCCAGCAAGCCGACCCAGACCTGGGGCGCCAACGGCGCCTACCTGGGACCGACCATTCGCGCCACCCTCGGCGACCAGGTCGTCATGCAGGTCACCAACCGCCTGCCCGAGCCGACCACCATCCACTGGCACGGCATGCGCCTGCCCGCCGCCGCCGACGGCGGCCCCCACCAGCCCATCCCGCCCGGCAGCGCCTGGTCGCCGAGCTGGCGCATCGACCAGCCCGCGGCCACCCTCTGGTACCACCCCCATCCCCACGGGACCACCGAAGACCACGTCTACCGGGGCCTGGCCGGGCTGTTCCTGCTGGATGACCGGAAGCCGGCGCCCTGCCGCTGCCCGACCGCTACGGCGTCGACGACATCCCGGTCATCGTCCAGGACAAACGGTTCACCGCCGACGGGGTGCTGGACTTCGGCCAGTCGCCGTTCAGCCCCGTCGGCCGCCTCGGCGACCAGTTGCTGGTCAACGGCACCCACGACCCCCACCTGAGCATTCGCCACCAGCGGGTGCGGTTGCGGCTGCTGAATGCCTCCACCGCCCGCGTCTACAACCTGGGCTTTGCCGACGACCGCCCCTTCGACCTGATCGGGACCGACGGCGGGCTGCTGGAGCATCCCCACCAGACCGCCCGCGTGCCGCTGTCGCCGGGTGAGCGGGCCGAGATCGTGGCGGCGTTCCGGCCCGGGGAGCGGGTGGTGCTGCGCAGCTTTCCGCCCGACCTCGGCCTGGACGGCTTCCAGGGGCGGTTCGCCGGCGCCGACGACAGCTTCGACCTGCTCCAGCTCCGCGCCAGCGCCACGCTGACCACATCTCCGCCGGTGCCGGACCGGCTGGTCCGCCACCAGCAACTCGACCAAGCCGAGGTGGCCACCACTCGCCGGTTGGAGCTGAACGGCTCCAGCCGCATCAACGACCGGCGGATGGACCTGGGCCGCATCGACCATGCGGGCACGGTCGACACCACCGAGGTGTGGGAGGTCGCCAACCGGTCTGGGAACCCGCACAACTTCCACGTCCACGGCGTCCAGTTCAAGGTCAGTGAGCAGGACGGCGCCGGGCCGCCGCTGGCCCTGGCCGGCTGGAAGGACACCGTGTTCCTCCCCCCGGGCGCCAGCCTGCGGCTGCTGGTGCAGTTGCCCGGCTACAGCGACCCGGCGATGCCCTACATGTTCCATTGCCACCTGCTGGAGCACGAGGACAACGGCATGATGGGCCAGTTCGTCGTGGTCCAGCCCGGCCAGCCGCCGGGCCGCCTCCCGTCGCGCGAGCACCGCGGTTGAACCCAGCAGGACGCCCCATCCGCGAGTCGCAACGAGATGTCCAGGGCGGTGGTGCATGCCGACGCGGTCGCCGGGTCGCTGGTGGCGGCGGCGCTGGTCCGGCCCGAGCGGTCGGCCGGCATGAAGGTGGCCTCGGTCAAGAAGAAGCTGGCGGGGTCCGAGCCGCCGTCGCGCCAGCCGATCAAGCTCGGCGAGGACGGCGGCGGCCACCGGCCCTAACCGGCGGCTGTGCCCGGTCAGGAAGATCAACGACGCCCGGGCGTCGGGTTGGGCCGGCACTCGACGAGGCCGTCGCGCTCGAGCCGGCGGATCAGCTCGGTCATGGACTGCTTGCTCAGACACGCCCGCCGGGCCAGCTCGCCCATGCACCGCCCGTCCTGTTCGTACAGCGGCAGCACCGACCCATACGACGGTCGAGTGGTCGGTTAGAAGCTGAAGAAGGGCGCCGGCCGGCCGCCGTCCAGGTACTGCTTGAGGTGGAGCAGCATCTGGGCCCATCCGAGGGTGACGACCCGGAACATCTCGTCGACCTGGGCGAAGCCGGTGTGGTCGAGCAGGACCCTGGTTCCGCCCTGCGGCGTCGGCTCGAGGGCGAAGCGGACGTCGGTGCCGATCCACTGCGGGGGGCCGCCGACGCAGTGACGGGCCAGGCCCTTGCCGGGAACCGCCTCGTCGACCCGGAGCTCCCAGGCCATGGGGGCGTCGGGGAACCACATCTGGTCGACCTCGCCGACCGTGCCGCTGGTTTGGTTGCGGGTGGTCCACCAGCCGGCCACCCCCTCGGTCGTGGTCAACGCCGCGTAGGCGGCGGCCGGGTCGGCGGTGGTGTCGATCTGGATGGCGATGTCGGCCATCGGCGCCTCCTCAGTCAGGATGCCTCCGCCCTGGAGGCAAACTTTAGCGTACACTAAAATAGTCGAGGCCGACCCGCGGGCGCAAGTTTCAGTCTCTGCTAAAGTATGCTGCATGGACGCGGTATCGATGATCACCGAGCCGCGCCGCCGGGAGATCCTGCGGCTGGTCTGGGACGAGGAGCGCTCGGCCTCCGAGATCGCCTCCCACTTCACCATCAGCTTCGGGGCCGTCTCCCAGCACCTCGGGGTGCTGCGTCGCGCCGGCCTGCTCCTGGTGCGTCCCGACGGAACCAGGCGCTTCTACCGGGCCAACCGCCAGGCGCTGCAACCCTTCTCCGTCCTGCTCGAGCAGATGTGGGCCAACCAGCTCGACCGGCTCCCCCCGCCGGCCGAGGCGGCCGCGCCCGCGG
>Ga0081538_10006440_pt1 | contig 10335 bp, 10 predicted proteins | sample TabmetS5T2R1_FD_71022 | JGI IMG/M metagenome (GOLD analysis project Ga0081538, IMG submission 71022) | Tabebuia heterophylla rhizosphere microbial communities from the University of Puerto Rico - S5T2R1 | ecosystem: Host-associated > Plants > Roots > Rhizosphere ...
GCTGGCGGCCGATGGTCGGCGAGAACACCTCGAGGTTCTTGCCGCCGGCCGCCGCCAGCCCGATCCGCACCGCCTCGGCCGGGCCGCAGTTCAGGAACGTGACTTCGTCGGCGGGTGCCGTGTCCTCGGGGTGGTGGGTGAGCACGGGTACCACGCGGTGCCCTGAACGAGCGCGGCCTGCCTTCCGCGATGGCTGATTCGGGCGGATACCGCCGTGCGAACGGCTCGGACGGCGCTCATTGCCCGATGATGCCGGCGTCATGGGCGAGAAGCCCAATCTGCGTGCGGTTGGCACAGCCGAGCTTGTCGAGCATGCGGGACACGTATCCCTTGACGGTTGCCTCCGACAGGTACAGGCGCTCAGCGATCTGCGCGTTGGAGAGCCCTTCCCCCAGGCAGGCGAACACCTCGAGTTCACGCTCGGTCAACGACTCGACCAGCCCCCGTGCCCGCTGACGGCTCGACTGGCGGTCGGCGGACGCCGCCACCAGCCGCCGCGCGGCGGCCGGCGACAGCACCATGTTCCCGTCGGCGGCCACCCGCACCAGCCGGATCAGGTCCTCCGGCGGGGTCGACTTGACCAGGAACCCGGCGGCGCCGGCCCGCAGCGCGTGCAGCACGTACTGGTCGGCGTCGAAGGTGGTCAGCGCGACCACCACCGGTGGGTCGGGGAGCCGGTTGATCCGCTCGATCGCGGTGAGCCCGTCCACGCCCGGCATGCGCAGGTCCATCAGCACGATATCCGGCCGGTCGCGCCTGACGGCCTCCACCGCCGCCGCGCCATCGTGCGCCTCCTCGACCACCTTCAGGTCGTCGGCGGCGCCGAGGATCGTGCGCAGGTGCGCGCAGACCATCGGCTCGTCGTCGACGACCACCACCCGGATGGCCATGATCAGGGCCGCGCGGCGGGCGCCGACGCCGCCGTCGTTGGGACGTAGGCGGGCAGGGTCGCCGCAACGCAGAACCCGCCCTCGGGAGCGGGCTCGGCGTGCAGCGTCCCCCCCACGAGCTCGACGCGCCGCCGCAGGCTGGCCAGGCCCACCCCGGAGCCGGTGCCGACCAGCCCGGCATCCACCGGCCGCGTCGGCCTGGTGTTGCAGACCTCGAGGCCCACGTCGGCCTGGTCGTAGCGAACCCGCACCGTCACCGACGCGCCGGGGGCGTGCTTGTGCGCGTTGGTCAGCGCCTCCTGGACGATGCGGTACACCGTGCGCCCCACCACCGGGGAGGCCAGCCGCGGGTCGCCTTCCTCGACCAGCTCGGCCGGCAGCCCCACCGCGGTCGACTCCGCAGCCAGGGCGGCCAGCTCCGCCGTCGAGGGATGCGCCTCCTGGGGCGTCTGGTCTCCGTCGGGGGTGGTGCGCAGGATGCCGACGAGGTCGCGGAGCTCGTCCAGGGCCCGGCAGCCGGCGGCGCGCAGCTCCTCGGCGGCCTTGCGGGTCGGCTCATCGGGTGCGGTGACCCGCAGCGCGCCGGCCTGGAGCACCATCAGGCTCACCCGGTGGGTGACCACGTCGTGCATCTCGCCGGCGAGGCGGGCGCGCTCCTCGGCCCGGGCCTGCTCGGCCAGCAGCTGCTGCTCGCGTTCGGCCCGCTCCGCCCGCTCGGTGAGGGCCTGCACCAGCCGCCGGCGGGTCACCACGTACATCGCGACCAGCGGGCCGAGCATGATGCGCAGCACACCCACCGTGATGACGACGGCCGACGGCTGCCAGGGCCGCGCCGTGATGATCGCCAGCACGGCGATCGCCGCGAAGGCCGTGATGGCGCGGCGGCGGTCGGCGGCCAGGCGCACCGGCGCGTAGGAGGCCACGATCGCGCCGAGCGGGCCCCAGAGGTTGCCGGGGTTGGCCGGCTGCAGCGCATGCAACGGCGAGATCAGCAGCGTCACCGCGAGGGTGAACCCAGCGAAGACCCCGACCACGGGGATCGGTGCCCGCCGGCGGGCGACCAGCGACAGATCGGTGAGCCACATCGCCACCAGCAGCGCCCACGCGAGGCCGTCGGGCTGCGCCGGCCACCACGAGCCGCCAGTTAGCGTCACGGCCGTGTCCAGCACCACGAAGGACAGCGCGACCGCCACGTCGACGACCACGGGGTGGCGACGCAATCCGCAGAGGACACCGCTCATGCGGCCATGGTACGGCCCGCCCTTGCGGCTGGCGGCGAAGACCCAACCTTCGGCGGGGGCGGAACCAACGAAGGTTGCATGACCCCAGGCGCTTGGCTCCCTTCGTCGGTGGTGGAGCCAACCTTCCGCCCTACCGCCAACCGGTCCGCCCGCCGTGCAATGGCCGCACGCCAGCGAACCGATCCCGAGGAGGGACACGCAATGACCACAACCAGCACCACCGAAGATGCCCTGCAGGCCCCACCGGTGGGCCGGTATGGGATCGACCGCCGAGCCTCGACCATCACCTTCAAGTGCCGCCACCTGTTCGGGCTCGCGCCGGTGGCCGGGACGATGGCCATCAGCCACGGCCTGGTCGACATCGCCGACCCGCTCACCGGGTCCAGCGTCCAGGTCGAGATCGACACGACCAGCTTCGACACGGGCAGCAGCCAGCGCGACCGGGACGTGCGCTCGCCACGCTTCCTGGACGCCGAGCGGTATCCCTCGATGACCTTCATCTCGGAGCGGCTGGACCGCTCCGAGGGCCGCTGGACGCTGGTCGGCACGCTGATGGTCCGCGGCGTTGCCCGTTCGGTCAGCCTGGCCGTCGAGCGGTCCACGGTCCCGCCCGGACGGCCGACCTCGTTCGTCATCTGCGCCACCACCCGCATCGACCGGACCGAGTTCGGCCTGACCGCGGCCAAGGGGCTGGCCGGGCGCCACCTCGACATATCGCTGCGGATCCAGGGGGTGCGCCGATGACCACCAAGCAAGCGACGGTGCATGGATCACGCCGACAGAGCGCCGCAATCGTGACCGCGGCAGCCTTGGTGGCCCTGGGGATCTGGGGGCTGGCCCGCGTGCTGGGCGTGGAGCTGACCGTCGGTAAGGGCGACCAGGCCAGCCTTGTCGGAGCCGCCGACGTACTGACTACCGTACTGCTGGCCGGTCTGGCGGCGTGGGTGGTGCATCGGTTCCTTGCTCGTCGTGGGGCCGCTGGATGGTGGCCATTCGTCGGCAGCACCGCGCTGGCCATCTCGATCATCGGGCCGACCTGGCTTGCCGACGGTGCCGCCAGCGTCGTGCTCATCGGCATGCACCTGGCCGTCAGCGTCGTGCTCATCGCCGGCTTCAACAGGTCGGTGTCGAGGTGAAGACGATGCATCCATACATGACCGCAGAGCTGGTGCGCCAACTGCGAGCTGGTCTGGAAGCCGAGCCCCGCAACCAGCGACTCATCCGCCAGCTCCCGCCCCGAGCTCGCACCGATCCCGAGCGCGGCCGGTTTGCCGCAACGGCGCGGACGTTGGCGCGCCACGTCCGTGGCCTGATGGCCCGGGCCACCTGAACCAGCCACCTACCGGGGGCCGTCATGACAACCCGCCTCGAGCGCAGTGAACCTGGGACCACCACCGACCGATCCCCTTCGAATCTACGTGGCACCTGGACCATCGACCCTGCGGACAGCACCGTCTGCTTCGCATGGCGCACGCTGCGGCTGTGGACCGTCATCGGTCGGCGGCGCTGTGTGGGGGTCATCCACCTCGATGAGCTGCCACCGGTTGGCGTCATTCGCTTCCGGCGGCCCTCAGGTCTCCCAGTCCTGACCATGGCGTCGGACCCAGCGAGCCTGGAAGCAGGAGTTGCCGACCGGCGGCAGCGGTGGACGCTCCACAGCAACAGCCTGGAGATCCTGCCTGGCGGGTCATGGCGACCCTCACCGCCACCGAGACCCTGGAACTGGTCGAGCTGCGCTTGAAGGTCGACCCCGAGCACAGCCGCCGCGACTGGCTGGTGCTGCGGGGGCGGGGGGTGCTGGATCGCCGGGCCCTACCCACCACCAAACCGGCCTGGAGCTTCGACCCGACGACCCGGCTGGAGTTGGCAGTGCACGCCAGACGAAAGGAATCAGGATGAGCGGAACTCCGCACCACCGGGGCGGCGAGCCGTTGCTCGTGGCCGAGCAGGTCCAGAAGGTCTACCGGACCCCGGTGCGGCCAACACCGGCAAGTCTCACCGGCGACCACCGCGACATCGGCCACGACCGGGGAGCCCCGGCGATCGAGGTCGACGGCCTAGTGAAGACTTACGAGGCGGTTCGCGCCGTGGACGGGGTGTCGCTCACCGTTGGCGAGGGCGAGTTCTTCGGCATCCTTGGGCCCAACGGGGCCGGTAAGACCACCCTGCTGGAGCTCATCGAGGGGCTGCGCCAACCCGACGCCGGCCAGGTCCGCCTGCTCGGCGAACGGCCCTGGCCGCGCAACCCCAGGCTGCTGCCGCGGATCGGCGTGCAGCTGCAGGCCAGCGCCTTCTTCGACAAGCTGAGCGCGCGCGAGCAGCTGGAGACGTTCGGCGCGCTCTACGGCGTCCCGGTGGCCCACGCCGCCGAGCTGCTGGAGATTGTCGGTCTGACCGATCGGGCCGACACCCGCGACGACAAGCTGTCTGGTGGCCAGCGCCAGCGCCTGTCGATCGCCTGCGCCCTGGTCCACGACCCGGACGTGGTCTTCCTGGACGAGCCGACCGGGGCGCTGGACCCGCGGGCGCGCCGCAACCTCTGGGACCTGCTGCGGGAGATCCAGGCGCGCGGCAAGACGATCCTCTACACCACCCATCACCTCGACGAGGCCGAGGCGCTCTGGGACCGGGTGGCGATCATGGACCACGGCCGCGTGCTGGCCATGGGGCGCCCCGCAGAACTCGTGCGCGGCCTGGAGGCGCCCACCCGGGTGTCGCTGCCCGCCGCGGCGCTGGACCTGGAGACGGCCCGCGGGCTGCCCGGCGCCGATGGCGCCAGCGCCGACCTCGGCGAGGTGGTGGTGACCACCCACCGGCCCGCGGCGCTGCCCGGGGCGCTCGCCGAGCGCGACCGCCCGGGCGCCAGCTCGCCACCCTCTCACTGGCCCTGCTGCGCAGCTTCTTCCGCGACCGGGTGGCGCTGCTGTTCATCTTCGTCTTCCCCTTGATGTTCTTGGCCGTGTTCGGCCTGCTGTTCTGCTCCGGCAGAGACCCGACCAGCATCGGCGTGGCCGGCGCCGGATCGGTCATCGACGCCCCGCCGGCCGAGGTGTTCGCGATGCAGCGCTTCGACAGTCTCGACGCCGCCGTCGCCAAGGTGCGAAGCGGCGACCTCCCGGCGGTGGTGGCCCAGCAGGGCGACGCCGTCCTGCTGCGGTATGCCGCCAGCGACCAGGTCGCCTCCGCCACCATCCGGGGCATCATCGGCGCGGCGATCGCCCGGGCCAACGTCGACGCCACCGGCCAGCGGCCGCGCTTCAACGCGGACTTCCAGCAGGTCGAGGCGGCCAACACCCGGCCCATCCAGTACCTCACCCCCGGCATCCTGTCCTGGGGGATTGCCACCTCCGCGGTCTTCGGAGCCGCGCTCACCCTGGTCACCTGGCGCAGGAAGCAGCTGCTGCGCCGCATCCGGTTGTCGCCCGCACCGACATGGACAGTGGTCGGCGCCCGCGTCGGCGTCAGCCTGGTCACCGCCCTGGCACAGGCCGCGCTATTCGTCGGGGTGGCGGTGAGCCCACCGTTCGGGCTACGCCTCTCCGACCAGTGGTGGCTGGCCATCCCCCTGTTGCTGGTCGGCGCCCTGTCGTGCCTGTCCATCGGGCTTGTGGTGGGCGCCATCGCCAGGACCGAGGAGGCCGCCCAGGCCATGGCCAACCTCGTCGTCCTGCCGATGGCCTTCCTGTCGGGCACCTTCTTCGACGTCTCCCAGATGCCGCCGTGGCTGCGGACGGTCAGCAATGCCCTGCCGCTACGGCACCTCACCGACGGCATGCTGGACGTGCTGGTGCGCGGCAAGGGCGCCAACGCGCTGCTGCTGCCGACCGCCGTGCTGCTCGGCTTCGCCCTCGCGCTGACCTTCGCCGCCACGCGCCTGTTCCGATGGGACGACGTCTGACACCCGACGGGAAGGAGGCCCTCCATGGCCAGAGCGCCACGCTCCGCCTGGCGCGACACCAGTCCCAGGCCGGTCCTTCCGCGTCCAGTGGTGAGGCTGCCATTCAGCGCCGACACGTGGCGACGGACGTTCCATGTTCTCCTCGCGTTGCCGGTTAGCCTGGTTTCCGTGCCGCTTGTGTCGCTGGGCCGATCCCAGGCCGCGGCACGGTTGCAGCGAGGTCTTGCTCGCAGGTATCTGGCACTCCGCATCGACGAGCCGGCACCCCGTGAGGGGGCTGGCCGGGTGCTCGCCCACACGGTGCTGAGCTTGCCCCTCAACCTGGCCTCGCTGGCGCTCACCCTCTGCCTGTGGTTGCTGGTCCTGGCGAACCTTGGCTACCCGCTTCGGTTGACGAGCTCGGCCCGCCCTGCTGCGCCTGCAGGTCGGCAAGACGCACGGCGCGGCCGCCGCAGCGGCGCGGCCTGCGCTGGTATGCCGGCTCGGCCGACGCGATCCTCACCTGAGTACCATCACGACCCCGGCCAACCTGGACCTGGTTGAGACTTCGGCCCCTGCAGAAGGATGGACGCCATAGCGGATGACTCCACGAGGATCGAACTCAGCCGGTCCGAACTCCGCGAGGTCACCGGCTACGCGGTGGCGTGCGCCCGGCCGGCATTGGCGATCTTCGAACGTGCACGCCCTGACGATCGGCGCCCACGAGCCGCGATCGACGCTGCCCAGGCGTTCGCGGATGGAGCCGAGCGGACCAAGGCGCTACGTGACAGCGCCTGGGCGGCACACCGGGCGGCGCAGGAGGCCCGCGATGCAGGACAGGCTGCGGCGAGCGACGCTGCGCGCGCGGCCGGCCACGCGGTCGGTGCGGCGTTCCTCCACCCCCTGGCGATAGCTACTCAGGTCAAGCACATCCTCGGATCGGCCGCGCATGCCGCACGAGCGTTCGAGCTCTCCGCCGGAGACGATCCCACCGTCGGAGCCGACCACATCGCGCAGTCGCGGATCCTTGCGCAGCCCGTCGTGGTGGACGTCCTGAGGCGCTACCCGGTCGCCCCGCGTGGCGGTGGGCGGGTCGGAGAGCTGATCCGTCAGCTGGACGCGTCGCTCCGGTCATGACAGGGACCTCCTCGCTCCCGATCGTGCGCTGAGCTGAGGAGGTCCCGTCACGTGTCAGGTTTCGCCAAACTTTAGGGCGAGCTCGCGGCTCGGATGAGCCGAGACAGGTCGGTCCGGGCAAGCGTGTGCTCCTTACCGCCGCTCTTGAGGACCGTCTTGCCCCTGACGATGCGGGCGTTGGCCGCCAGCCAGTCCTTGCTGGCGGCGGTCGCCGAGGTCACCGTGTCGCCGCCGAGGCTCTGGATCTCGATGTCGTCGCCGTCGCCGCCGTCGATGATGTCGGTGCCCGGCCCGCCGATGAGCACGTCGTCACCCGGGCCGCCGGACAGCACGTCGTCGCCGTCGCCGCCGATGAGGACGTCGGCCCCGTCGCCGCCGCTGGCCGTGAGCTGGATCGACCCGGCCGCCAGGCCGGACGCCTCCACCACGTCGTCCCCGGCCAGCGCGTTGACGGTGAGTCGGTCGTTGGCGGCCTCGGCGCCGGTGATGTTCACGCGTGCCGCCAGTCCTGTCGTGGTCACGCCGGAGCCGTCGCCGTCGACGACGATCACGTCGTCGCCGTTGGTGCCGTTGACGATCAGGGTGTCCGGCTGCGCGTCGCCGCCGCCGGCCGCGGCCGCCAGGTCGGCGTTCAGCTCGGTCAGGTCCGTACCACTGAGGTCATTGACCACGATCGTGTCGGCGCCGCCGCGGGCCCCGAACTCGACGCGCTCGACGTCGTCGAGGTCCATCGTGACGTTGGCGAGGTTGCGGAAGAACCGGACGCGCCCCCCGTTGGCGGCGATGTCGACGTTCTCGTTGGCATTGGAGCCGAAGAAGCGCATCGCGTCGGCTCCTTGCTGGCCCTCGACGGTGTCGTTCCCGTCGCCCGGATCCCACTGGAAGACGTCGTCGCCGGCGCCGAGAAAGGCCACATCGTTGCCCTGCTGGCCGTCGACGACGTCGGTGCCGTCGCCGCCGAGCAGGAGGTCGGTTCCGTTGCTGCCGAGGAGCGTGTCGTTGCCTGCACCGCCGTCGACGGTGATCGCGATGAGGGCGGCCAGGTTGCCGGTTGCGGCGAAGCTGTCATCGCCGCCGTTGGCATTGACGACCAGCTTCTCGGAGGTGCCGATGTCGATCGCGAACGGCGCGGGATCGAGGCGGTCGAACCGGACGCGCGCGCCGTTGGCCGTGGCGGAGAACTGCTCGGCGCCGTTGCCGCCGTTGACCTCGACCGTGTCGCTGCCGTCCCCGCCTTCGTTGAGGTCGGTGTCGTCGCCGGGGTTCCACACCATCCGGTCCTCGCCGCTCTGGCCGAAGCCCTGGTCGTCGGCATCGCCGCCGGTGAGGGTGTCGTTGTCGGCACCGCCGAACAGCAAGTCGAAGCCCCCACGGCCGAGCAGAGTGTCGTTGCCGCCCTGGCCGAAGAGCTGGTCGCCTCCCAAGCCGCCGGTGAGGGTGTCATTGCCGGCGCCGCCGAACAGGTTTGCGGCCGGCAGCGCACCGTTCGTCTCGCGCAGGCTGATCGCGTCGCTGCCAGCCCGACCGAAGACCCGGATCAGGCTCGTGTTCGCAACCGTCGGGTTGCCTCCGACGACCGCGACCGCGCCATCGTTCACCAGGATCCTGCCCGCCGCGTCGCGGCTGATGACGATCGAGTTGTCGGCGGTGTCGCCGGAGACGCTCAACACACCAGCGCTGAACGTCGCTGTCGTCGCCGCGCTCGCGGGCGGGCTCGCCACCACGATCGCAGCGGCACCGAGCACGAGACCCCCAAGCAGCCGGCGCGTCGCACGGCGCCAATCGCTGGTACGTGCTTCCTTCATCGTTCCCCCTTCGAGCGCAGCCGGCGCCGCGTGCCGAGCGAGAGCCGCGCCGTCGTCAGCGCCACCTCGGCGAGGACCCACGGGCAGACCACCGTGTTGCCAGCAGGTACGGACCCACGAGCCGTGATGGTTCACTGCCGCACGCCCGAACTTGGGAGGCCCCGTTCTCGCCCGATCATCGCGCGGCGCGGAACAGCCGCACGGGGGCCTTCACCCCCTTGAGGGGCACGGAGCCCATGTCCTGGTAGCTGAACCCGTCCGCCCGCTTCGCGACCTCTTCGCTGACCACCACCTGGCCGGCCTGCGCGACCGATGCGAGTCTCGACGCTGTGTTGACCGTCCGCCCGTACACGTCGCCGTCTTGGAAGATCACCGGGCCCGCATGGATCCCGATGTGGGCCGGCGGGAGCCCGATCCTCGGAGCCTGCTCGACCATGTCCAGACCGGCCTCCACCGAACGGGCCGGGTCGCGGAAGTGGAACATCCCTCCGTCGCCCAGCCACCTGATGGGGTTCCCGCCGCGGCGTCGAGAGATGTCCTTCACGAGGGAGGCGAGCTGGGAGGCGACGTTGGCCGCGAATCGATCGCCGCGCTCCTCGGTCAGCCGGGTGTACCCGGTGAGATCCACGAAGCAGATCGCCGGCGGCCGGGGGATGCGGCTTTCGATCCCCTCGGCCTCCAGCGCGGCTTCCACGTGGTTGACGGAGTGCTCGATCCACGCATGGACCCGGTGACGTCGGTACACCATGACGAGCGCCCGCTCGAGCGCCTCGGAGACGCGGTTGCCGAACTCGGTTCCGAACTCGATCAGCTCCCGCTCGTTCATGCCGCTCGCCCGGAGGCGCTCCTCGATGTTCGCCTCGTACAGCTCGGCCTCGGCCTTCGCGAGCCTACCCGCCGCCTCGGCATAGACCGCGAACAGCCGAACGACCGCGTCATCCGGGACGCCCACGCTCCGGAAGAGATCCAGGGCGGCGAGCAGCGCGAAGTCGTCCTCCCCGGCTCGGTCGTCGGGGTCCGGCGGCTCGAAGCCGATCGACTCGTGGAGGCGCGCCACGAGCGACTCGGGGACGCCGCGGCCGGCGGCGATCTCCCTGTAGGGGCGGTCGAGCCGTCCGGGCCCCTGGACGGACGGGGCGTCCAGGAACACGATCGAGAGGGCCTTCTGGTCGACCAGACGCATGATGGTCTCGGGCGGAAACCCGGCCTGCGACCACGCGTACAGCAGCCGCACCCGCCCAAGCTCCCGTTTGACGGCGGTGGGCAGGTCCTGGCTCAGCGCGCCGAGGGCTGCGAGGCGCCGAACGAACTCGCTCGGCACGTTCGCGTGCCGGGCGACCTCGTCCAGCGGCGTGCTGCCATCGGTTGCATCCCTCGTCAAAGCG
>Ga0081538_10006441_pt1 | contig 10334 bp, 8 predicted proteins | sample TabmetS5T2R1_FD_71022 | JGI IMG/M metagenome (GOLD analysis project Ga0081538, IMG submission 71022) | Tabebuia heterophylla rhizosphere microbial communities from the University of Puerto Rico - S5T2R1 | ecosystem: Host-associated > Plants > Roots > Rhizosphere ...
AAAGCATGAAGTGTCGGGTCGTGATCAAGGTGGGCACCCGCGAGGTGAAGCAGATCCACTGTAAGCGATAGGCCCCACTGCATGTCCTTCGGCGGCGGTGCTGAAACCTAGGTTCGTCGTCTCCGCCACGGCGGAGAACGAACCTCCGGGTCGAGGGGCAATGTCCTCAAAGCTCGTAGGCGGCTACGGGTTCGGCTGCGCCGGTCGCCAACAGGAAGCGAAGGGGGCTAGGTGGACATCCCGTCGCGGAAGGTGGTCCACGCCGCCTCGGACAGTTAGACCGGACCTCTTGTTGTTCCACGGGCGATAATCGAGCCCAGTGAGCGACCGCGAGCGGTTCTCCGACTGGCTCGATGAGGCCCACGAGCTTTGACCCCGATTTCGACGACCCCGGCGCGCAAGCTGCGGGCGGCGCTCGACCCCGGCGACTGCACATTGAGGCCGTCGACAAAGAGGCGACCGATATATCGATCGCTTCACGGACGACCCGCGCCGCGTGGCCCGCCGGCCGCTCGACGCGGCGTAGCGTGATACCGCGCTAGGACCGCGTAGAATTCCGCCGAGCGGCCGCGCGTGATGCGCGGCGCACCGGGCTCGTACAGGTGTGAGACCGAGCTAGTCTCGGGGCACAATCGTCCGGCAGGCGGCCGCCGTACGTGAGGCCGAGGGCGCAAGGCGGGAGGCCGGCGCGGCCGACGCCGGGCCGCCGCGGCCCGCGGCGGCGCCCGCGCTCCCGATGGGCACCGGCGGTCGGCTTGAGTTCGCCGGCATCGCCGGCTACGGCTACTGCCGCTCGCACTCGCGCTACTTCTGGGGCTCTCGGCTCTACCTGGTCTGCGCAGCGACGGCACCCCGGTTGGCTTCGAGCTCGCCCCCAAGGCGCCCGAGCGCGAGTTCGCCAAGGAACTGCTCGAACGGGTCCTGCTGTCCGGCTATGTGCTCATCGCCGACAAGGGCTTCGCGGGCGAGGACTCCGAGCGCTTCGTCGTCGAGCGGGGAGCGACCCTCCTGCGCCTCGACCGCAAAGACGAGCAGCCACGCAACGGCTCGCTGGGACTCATCCGCCGTGCATCGAATCGGTGTTGTGGACCTGCAAGGCCAGCTCGGCCTCGAGCGCCACGGCGCTCGCACCCTTGCCCGGCCTCTGCGCCCGGATCGGGACACGCCTGCTCACCTCGACGCTGGCCTCTGGCACAACCGGCAAATCGGCGACCCCCGGACGCCACGTCACCGCCTATGCCCACTAATTCGGAATCGACCATCTAGGCGAGACGATTACCCCCGGCAAGTTCGATCCGGCGCTCGATGACGTGCTGCTCTGCAGGGCGATCAGGGCTGCCCACGCGCAAGTCCAACAGCGCGAAAGACGCGACCGACTGGAGCGCTGCACACACTGTTGCCAACCTCACTTCCCAAGAGGGAATCGGATAGCCTGCGACCAGCGCAAACGTCAGGCGAGGGGGCCTTCGCCTTGCGTTGGGTTGGTGGGTCGGTCATGGTGGGTTGGATGTAGGGTAAGGACGGATCGCATGGGAGAGAGACCGATGGGTGCATTCCCGGAGGAGCAGCAGGGCGCGGCCACGCCGGATGCGATCACGCCGGTGGAGGGGGAGACGGAGCCGTCGTCGTCCGGGCCGGTCGTGCGGGTGGTCGTTCGTCGGGGTGAGTATCACGATCCGGTGACGTTGATGGAGGCTTCGGAGGCGGGCCGCTCGGTGGCGGGGGTCGATCATGTGGCGGTGGGGATGGCGGAGCCCTTGAACGTGACGATCTTCGGGCGGCATGGTTATGAGGTGGGGGCCGACCCGCTCGGTCCCGATGACCTGGTGATCGGGCTGCGGGCCCGCGACGAGGCGGCGGCCGATGAGGGGCTGGCGGTGATCGAGCGCTGGTTGGCCGAGCGCGGTGGTGGGCGGCAGGTGGTGGATGTGGGGCCCTATGTGTTTGCCGGGGGCGAGGCGGTTGAGCGGATGGGTTGGCGCGTGGCCGAGGCGGGGGGTGGTGGGGCGCTGCCGGAGGCGCTGGCTTCGCGGGCGGAGGTGATAGCGCGGGCCAACGACGAGGCGGTAGGGCGGATGCAGGAGGCGCGGCCGTTGGTGGTGGGGGTGGCGACCGCGGCCGAGGTGCTGCCGGGGATGGGGGTGCGCACGTTCCTGCACGCGGGTCCTCCGATCGAGTGGGCGGATATGTCGGGGCCGCTGCGGGGGGCGATCATCGGGGCGGCGTTGCTCGAGGGGCTGGCGGAGGATCCCCAGGACGCGGTGCGCCGGGCGCAGGCGGGAGAGTTCGAGTTCGCGCCCGGCCACGAGCGCGGGGCGCTGGGCCCGATGGTAGGCGTGATCAGCCCGTCGATGCCGGTGTGGGTAGTCGAGAACGAGACCCACGGCAACCGCGCCTACTGCAATTTCAGTGAGGGTTACGGTCGGGTGCTGCGATTCGGCGCCTTCGGGCCCGAGGTGATTGAACAACTGCGTTGGATGGCCGCTGTCGCTGCCCCCGTCATTGGATCGGCGTTGGAGCGGCTGCCGGCGCCGCTCGATCTTCGGGCCATCAGTGCCGCCGCGGTGCAGATGGGCGACGAGGTTCACAACCGCAACCGCGCGGGCACCGCGGAGGTGTTCCGCGCGCTGGCTCCGGCGTTCTTGGAAGTGGACGCGCCCTCGAACGATGTAGCGGCCGTCGCGCGCTACATCGCCACCAACGCCTACTTCTATCTGAATCTCAGCATGGCGAGCGGCAAGGCGACCGCGGATGCGGCGTCGGGAATCGAGCACTCGACGATCGTGACGACGATCGCGCGCAACGGCACCGAGGTTGGCGTGCGGGTGAGCGGCACCGGCGAGCGCTGGTTCACCGCCCCGAGTGGCGAGATACGCGCCCTGTTCCGCCCGGGCTACCGTCGCGAGGATGCCAACCGCGACCTGGGCGACAGCACGATCACCGAGACGATCGGGCTCGGCGGCTTCGCAATGGCGGGCGCCCCGGCGATCGGCCAGGTCGCGGGTACCACCGCCGAGGACGCGGTGCGCGCGACGCTGAGCATGTACGAGATCACCTGGGCCGAGAGCACCAACTATCGCGTCCCCGCGTTGGGCTTCCGCGGCACCCCAGTCGGGATCGATTGCCGCAAGGTGGTCAGCACCGGCATCGTCCCCGTCGCCAACACCGGCATCGCCCACTCCGAGGCCGGCGTCGGCGTGGTCGGCGGTGGCATCATCAGGCTCCCCCCGCGACCCTTTGCAGCCGCCCTGGAGGCGCTTGCCAGTTCTTGATGATTCTGTGCGGGTGATTCTTCGCCCGAGTGAGTATCACGTTCGCTGACGTGAGCTGCGCGCGGCTGGCCGGCGAGCCGGCACCCCGGCTGCCGGGTGCAGCACCTGAACCGCTTGTTGATGCTGATGTTGTTTCACACCAATGGGGACGACGACGTCCAACGCCTCCTGGAAGCTGATCCGCGCCTGGCTTGAGGCCAACGGCGGACGCCCGGCTGGACGCACGCGATTGATCGCAGACCCAGTCGGCTCACCCTTCCTCCGTTAGCCCAACGTTATGCGAGACGGAGGGCGACCTAGGCGTCTCGCACGCTGCCTCGGGAACGACGTGCTCGGTGTGGGGGGCGGGCGCAAGCAGCTCGAGTGAGCGCACGTCCGGCTCGCCGCGCGCATTGGCGTTGGTCTCGAAGCGCGCGTCGCGGGTATGTGCGATGGCCGCAGGCTGGTCTCGTCGGGCTGCTTTCGGGCGAGCGCCGCGCGTACGCGCGAGGACAGGACCTCCGCTATCAGGTGGTGGGTGATCAGCTGCGCTCGATCCCTCGCTGCAAGACGCACTTTGACCGGCAGCAGGTTCCAACAATCGTGCTCAGCAGCGGCGATGGGCTTTCGGAGCCGTCGTACAAGCTCGGAGCACTCTAAAGCAGCACGCGCCGTCTGAAGTTCCGCAGCCCCAAAACTAGAAACACCACCAAGAACGCAAGGAGCACCGGATAGATAACGTACAGAGGCAGGTGCGACAACGATGTGAGTGCCGCGCGCATTCCTTCGGTGGCGTAGATCAGCGGGTTGAGCAGCGTCAGCGCCTGGAGCCAGGGGAAGCCGCCGACCTCGATGGACGAGAGCGCAGTCCACTGGTAGTAGGTGCCCCCCAGGAACGTCAGCGGAAGCACCACGAACCCAAACATTGCGCCGATGTTTCGGGCCTCGAAGCTCGTGCCGAGGACGAGGCCCAGGGAGGCCATCGCCACGCAGGCGATCGGGATCACGGTCAGCAGGACCAGCCAGTTGACCGAGAAGTCGGCCTGCACGCCCTCGGCGTGGACGACCGCCGCCATCGGGAAGACGAGCAAAGCTACGAGCACACTCTGGACAGCTCCCGAGAGCACCTTAGCGATCGCGACGAGCCAGATGGGACAAGGCGCCTGCACCCGATCTTCGATCTCTCGCGTGAAGCCGAACTCAGTCGCCATCGGGAGCGCGACCGCCTGGATACCTTGAAACATGATGGAGACCGCCACGACGCCCGGCACCAGCACGGTCGCGAAATCCGTTTGCGAGCCGCCCTGGGGGCCCCCGATCTCCTGGCCTATCGTGGGTAAGACGTACAGAAACACGAACACGAGCAAGAAGGGCTGGATCAGCGTCCGAGCGACAAACACACCGAAGTTTTTTTTCAGTACAACAAGGTCGCGGACGATCAGCGCTTGCAACGCCGCCCGGCTTGCCGCAAACGTCGACCGAGTGGGGGATAACGCGATCGGTGATGGCTCGGGCACGCGGGCTTCGGTGGCTGTGACGGTCATTCGCGCAGCTCTCTCCCGGTTAGGTTGATGAACACGGTCTCGAGCGTCGGCTCCGCGACCGACAGATCCAAGAGCTCGAAGCCCTCCTTGTCGGCGGCCGCGACGACGCGAGGAACGATTCGCTCAGCGCCCTTGACGTGCAGCTCCACGCCGCCCTCGATCACCCGTGTCCGGCTCACGCCATCGATGTCCCGCTCCAGCTGGCCAGCGAGTACACCACCGTCCCCGTTCGCCTTGACGATGACTACCGTGTCGGCTCCCACTGACTGTCTGAGCGCCGCCGGTGTGTCGAGCGCAAGGATTTTGCCGTGATCCATGATCGCCACACGATCGCAGAGTTGCTCCGCCTCTTCCATGTAGTGGGTGAGAAGCATGATCGTTTGGCCGTCATGGTTAAGTTGGCCGAGGACGTCCCAAAGCGCGAGGCGGCTTTGCGGATCGAGGCCCGTCGTCGGCTCGTCAAGGAACAGAACCGCCGGCCGGTGGAGGATCGCGCGCGCGACCATCAGCCGCTGCGCCATACCGCCCGACAGCGCATACACCGACACCGCTCCCCATCTCGTGAGCTGGAACCGGTCCAGCAGCTCGTCGGCTAAGCGACGCGACTCAGCCGCCGATATCCCGAACAGGCGGCCATGGAAGTACAGATTCTCCCACGCTGTGAGCTGCCGGTCGAGCGTGTTCTGCTGTGAGACTATGCCGATCATCTGCTTTGCTAGCGCAGGATGGGCGGTGACGTCCACGGCGCCGACGAAGGCGGTGCCGGCGGTTGGAACTATGCGCGTCGTCAGCATCCCTGCCGTGGTGGTCTTTCCGGCACCGTTCGGACCGAGCAGACCAAAGATTTCCCCTGCCCGGATGCTGAGATCTAGGCGATCGACTGCCGTGAAGTCGGCGCCAGCATAGACCTTGCTGAGGCCTGCGGTGCGGATGATCGCTTGATCCGCAGCGTCCGCCGCAACCGATTCGCGAGTCGCACTCATATTGCTCCCCATCGTACCGCTCGAGTGCCCGAGGAACGGGCGCACGCAGTCTTTTCTCGCATACCTGCCGCAGGAGCACCCAGCCAGCGATAAGTCACTACTTGGACGATACGGGCGCGTCGACGCGGCTCAGGCCGAAGGGTCGATAACAGCCACCCGCGAGGGATTCCACGCTGGGCGATCGAGCAGCGACAAGTCGGGTGTACGGCAATGCTCAAGCAAGTCCGGTTCGTAATGGCCTGTAGGCGGTGAGTTCCGGCGGCGGGGCGCACTTTGGAGATGTTGGTACCTGCCGCCAGGTGCACGGCTCGTGGTCTCCCCGTCGTTGTTGCTGGCTGATTGACCATCTGTACGCTCATGCAGGCGACAGTGACGAGCCGCCCTTCGCTAGGCGTGGTCGACTGGGGGCAACGTCGCCGGGAAACGTTCCCGCCCTCCGGTATGGCTGACCTACAGCTAGAAACAGTGACCTCTCACCAGAACCGAGCGTGATGCGCACGCGGCCCGCTGGCGCCAAATCGCGGTCCCGCCTTGAGAAACGGACAAGCCGTGCCCTGCACCCCTTTCGGGAAAGATCGCCAGTTCGGCGGAGCCCTGGTTCGCAATGGTTCCCCACTTTGTGGCCGTGCTCTCCCCCGAGCCTCGCTTAAGGCCGGTGCTTGGGTTGACATACCGCGAGTGGTGGAGTATTTTAGCGGCGCTCGCAAGACGTTGCACGAGACGGGAAGATGTCGAACGCCTCTGCGCCCAGGTCAGGCGTGAGGGGCAGTGAACCCTTAACGTGACGTGTTCGAAGGCTTGCGCGGACTGTCCGGAGGCGGAGTAAGGTCTGCTCCGCGGGGTCGAGGGAGTTGCTGTGCCGTTAGCCGTTGCAGCGCGACCGTATGACTTGATACTCGATCCGGCCGCCACGGCGCTCGTCGTCATCGACATGCAGCGTGACTTCCTCGAGCCGGGCGGGTTCGGAGAGCTGCTGGGTAACGACGTTTCGCTCCTGGCGGGCGTGGTAGAGCCGGTGGCGCAGGTGCTCTCGGCAGCCCGCGAGTCCGGCATGCTCGTGATCCACACGCGGGAGGGACACAGGCCCGACCTGTCCGACTGTCCGCCGAGCAAGCTTGCGCGAGGCCGGCTGGAGGTCGGGATCGGGGGTCCCGGCCCGAAGGGCCGAGTGCTCGTGCGCGGTGAGGAAGGTCACGACATCGTCCAGGAGCTCACGCCGATTAGGGGTGAGGTGGTTCTGGACAAGCCCGGCAAGGGCAGTTTCCACGCGACGGATCTTGAGCTGCTGCTGCGCAACGCTCACGTCAGCAGCCTGATCATTACCGGGGTGACCACCGAGGTGTGCGTTCACACCACGGTCCGAGAGGCCAACGACCGCGGCTTCGAGTGCCTAGTGCTCGAAGACTGTGTCGGTTCCTACTTCCCCGAGTTTCACCGTGTAGCACTGGATATGATCTGCGCGCAGGGCGGCATTTTCGGCTGGGTGGCGCATTCGTCTGCGTTGCTCACGTCGCTCGCGCGCGGGCGAACTGGACCCGCCGTCGTACGCGCTCCCCACGGAGGGTGAATATGTCGGCGGACTCTGCCGCGATCAAGCTGCCTCTGTGGCGCGCGGGCGAGGTCAATGCCTTCTCGGGATTGTTCATCAATCTCCTCGTCAACGTCTTGACGATCACCATACTCGTGACGACGGTGGTGGCCATCCCGACCGAGACGGTTACCGGGACGATTCTGCCGGCGCTTGGGGTCGAGCTGCTGATCGGCAACATCTTCTATTTCATCCTCGCCCGGAGGCTGGCACGCAGGGAGAGGCGCGACGACGTCACCGCGATGCCGTACGGCCCGAGCGTGCCACACATGTTCCTAGTCACGCTCGTGATCATGCTCCCCACGTACCTGGCGACCGACGACCCCATCAGGGCTTGGGAGGCAGGGCTCGCGTGGGCGTTCATCATTGGCTTGATCATTCTCCTCGGCGCGTTCATCGGTCCGACGGTGCGACGGCTTACCCCGCGCGCGGCGCTGCTTGGAACTCTGGCCGGCATATCGTTGACGTTCATCGCGATGCGGCCGGCCTCGCAGATGTGGGAAGCGACCTGGATCTCGCTTCCTGTGCTGGCCATCATTATCGCCGGGTTTGTGTCCGGAGTACGGCTACCGGGCAACGTGCCGATCGGGCTTGCCGCGCTGCTGCTGGGCACCGCGATCGGATGGATCGGCGGCTACATGCATGCCCCTGATGTGTCCGCCGCCGCCGAGGACATCGCCGTCGGGCTCCCCTCGCTGGAGTTCGACCGGCTGGGCGACGGACTCAGCGAGATCTCGTCGCTGCTGGCGACCGCGATTCCGCTCGGGGTCTACAACTTCACCGAGGCGATGTCGAACGTTGAGAGCGCGGCTGCTGCAGGCGACTCGTACAACCTGCGTAGTGTGCTACTCGCGGATGGCACCGGAGCGGTGGCCGGCGCCGCGCTCGGCAGCCCGTTTCCGCCAGCCGTTTACATCGGGCAGCCAGCATGGAAGGAAGCCGGCGGACGGACGAGCTACTCGCTGGCGACCGGGATTGCGACGTGCGTGCTCTGCTTCGCCGGGCTGTTCCCGCTGCTGGCGGCGGTGCTCCCAATCCCGGCGATCGTGCCCGTCCTGTTGTATATCGGACTGGTAATCGGCAGTCAGGCCTTCGGGGTTGTACCGCGCGCCTACTATCCGGCGGTCGTGCTGGCGATGGTGCCGAACCTCGCTGCGTGGGCGGGAGGCTACGTTGACAGCGCGCTCACCGCGGCCGGGACGTCCGCCAGCGAGGTCGGAGGGGCGCAGCTGGAGGCGTCGGGAGTGGTCTACGACGGACTCCACACGCTCGGCAACGGAGCGATACTCGCCGGGATGGTGCTCGGGGCGATCGGGGTCTTCCTGATAGATCGCCGCTTCTTAAGGGCGGCAGCGGCCTGCACGGTGGGGGCCGCTCTGACGATCGTGGGTCTCATCCACGGGGACGAGGTACATGTCTTCACTAACGCAAGCATCGCGCTCGGCTACGCGCTTGCCGCGGTCACCTGCGCCTCGCTGTATCTGCTTCGAGTGCCCGTGCGCGTCCCTGACCCGAATGACCCAGCGGATCTTGAAGCGGCCCGAGAGGCTGGGTATGAGTTCGGCGAGCGCGGCGGCGACGGCGAGCGCGCCGAAGCGCCGGAGAAGGCACCCGCGCGCGCGTGACTCGGCGGCCTGGAACCACCGCCCGTCATGCCGACCGCATTTCGCGGCCTCGGCTGCGCAGCGCTCGAGGTAGACCGCTCGGCAGACAGAGAGGGGTAGTGTGAATGGCAGGTTGACAGTTGAACTGTTTGTCAACGGCACGCTCATGCGTGGTGACGTCCTTCATCGGAACCTCGACGGTGCCCGTTTCGTCTCGGAGGCACAGACCGCTCCCCGCTATCGGCTCTACTCCATCGGCGACGTGCACCCGGGGATGATCAATGCCGAGACTGCGGGCGTGTCGGTGAGCGGTGAGCTCTACGAGCTCGATCTAGAGCACCTCGAGCGCATCATCGCGAGCGAGCCACCAGGACTGGGCGTCGCAGTCGTCGAGCTGGCGGGGGGCGAACGGAGATTAGGAATCTTCTGGGTGGCGCCTGAGCTGCCGGAAACGGCGATCGATATTTCCGAGTACGGCGGGTGGCGTGCATACCGCGCGCAAAGCGCCGCCAAGTCAGGATGAGTGACAATGAAACGGGTTGAAGGCAAATTCCTCGGCCCCGTGGTTATCCGCGAGGACACTAGCTTCCACGGCATGATCGACGGAGACGTGAACGTCGCTCCGGGGGTGACCCTCCTGGCCCACGGCAGGATCGCCGGCAACTTGGACGTCGGGTCGGGAGCGACGGTCGAGCTTCGGGGCGTGGTCGCGGGATCCTCCCTGAACCGCGGGACACTGAAGGTCTATGGAGTGGTCCGCGGTTTCATGCGAGATGAGGACGGCGGCCAGACGACGCTGGCCGACACCTTCGAGTCCGGAGGCGAGCGTCGCGGCTCGCGCTCGGGGCGCCGTAGGCGTCAGCGGTCTGCCTCGGATTTGTAACTCTCGCTCACCAGCGTTCCCTGCGATGGTGCCGCCAGTTGCCGGTGCCGCCGGTACCCTCCTTGCGGCGATGCAGCTCATTGCCGGGATCGTCCGGCAGCTCGATCTCCATTTTTTAGCGCCATTAGCCGCTCGGTCAGCTGAGAAAGCAAGTCGGCAGACCCGACGACCGCCTCCGCGCTTCGCGAGCGGTGTAGCAGCTCGTCAACCCGTATGTCGGATCGCGCAGCCGATCAAGCGTCCAAGGTGGAGGCGGCGCGTCACCGAAGCCCGCGCCGGAAGCGGGCACTCCACCCGAAACAGCCGCTGACCCAAGGCGTGTTTCTCTTGTGAGATTGAAGGCATGACGTTCCTTTTTCATCGCGCCTCGACAGTCAGTCGGGCCTTCGCCTTGCGTTGGGTTGGTGGGTCGGTCATGGTGGGTTGGATGTAGGGTAAGGACGGATCGCATGGGAGAGAGACCGATGGGTGCATTCCCGGA
>Ga0081538_10006442_pt1 | contig 10333 bp, 9 predicted proteins | sample TabmetS5T2R1_FD_71022 | JGI IMG/M metagenome (GOLD analysis project Ga0081538, IMG submission 71022) | Tabebuia heterophylla rhizosphere microbial communities from the University of Puerto Rico - S5T2R1 | ecosystem: Host-associated > Plants > Roots > Rhizosphere ...
CCCGCGGGGGTCCCCGAGGCCGCCGGCTAGCGCCCGCTGCCGAGCCAGGCGACGAGCGCCTCGAGGTCCGTGCCGACCCGCGCGGCGCCCCAGGCCCGCCCGAAGGCCCCGAAGCGGCGGCCGGTCGCCAGCACCGCGTTGGCGGCCACGGTGTAGGTGCCGTCGGGATGCACGGCGTCGAGCCCGCTCTCGTAAAGGTCGACCGGGCCGCGTGCGCGCCACACCGCGAGTACGTCGCGTCCGCGCATCGTCATCCGGACAATCGGATGCTCGTAGGCGTGTACCGGGAATGCCTCGGCGTAGGTCACGTCGCCCGCGTCGAGGCCCGGTCGGCGCGTGTTGCCGCCGTTGACGAAGGCCACGTCGGCGCCGGCGAACGCGCGCTGAGCGTCGGCCGCCAGCTCACCGAGCCCGTCGGAGTCGAGCTCCTCGTCGAGGTGGCCGACCACGCGCTCGCCGAGCGGCGCCACGCGGGTCGCGTACCCCGCGACGAGCCCAGCCAGCTCGGGGTCGGGCGCCGTGCCGGCGTGCGTCGTGGCGGCGAGATCGCCGGACTTGGCGATCACGTCGCCGGTGACCCGGTCGACGGTGATCCTGACGCGGTCGTAGCCCGTGCCGTAGGCGAACGACTCCACGACCAGCTTGCCGTCGACGCTGAGGTTGAGCTGCGAGTGGGTGTGGCCCGCGATCACGACGTCGACCGCGTCGTCCATCTGCGCGGTCTCGTCGACGATCTCACCCTCGGCCGAAGGCGATCCCTCCGGCGCGGGCCGGCCCGCGCCCTCGGGCACTGCCCCCTTCTGAAACGCCCCGGAGTGAGCCAACACCACGATCGCCTCGATGCCGCGCGAGCGCAGCTCGGGCACCCAGCGGTTGACCGTCTCCGAGATGTCGAGGTAGCGGTAGTCGCGCTTGAACTCGGGGAGCAGCCAGGTCGGCGTGTCGTCGGTGGTGACGCCGATGAAGCCGACGCGCACCCCGCCGCGCTCGATCACCTTGTAGGGCGGCAGGAAGGTGGCGCCGGTCTCTGGGTCGACGGTGTTGGCGGCCAGCCACTGGTAGCGCGAGCCCTGCAGCACGCGCATGAGCTCGTCGCCGCCCTCGTCGAACTCGTGGTTGCCGACGGCGCCGACGTCGAAGCCCATCAGGTTGGTGGCCTCGATCGTGGGCTCGTCGTGGAAGTGGCTCGAGATCAGCGGCGACGCGCCGATCATGTCGCCCGCGTGGACCCTGATCGTGCGGTCGGGGTGCGAGCGCGCGGCGTTGTCGAGGTGGGCCCCGAGCCAGGCGGCGCCCCCGAGACCGGGTTCGGGCGGCTCGAGGTTGCCGTGGAAGTCGTTAACACCGAGCAGCTGCAGCTCCACCGGGCCGTCGTCCTGAGGGCCGGGACTGGGCTCGTCGGCGCCGGCGTTCAGGCCGAGCAGGGCTACAAGCAAAGCGGCCGCGAAAGCGGCCGCTCCAGGCAGGACGTGGCGCGGGTTCCGCAGTCGCATCGCCTCGCCAACTTATGCGCCGTTTGCAGGGGTTTTGTCACCGACCCATGTAAATCGAGTGAAGGGCCTGTGAAGCTCAGGGCAGCCGCAGGAACTCTGTCGCGGTCCAGGCCGGCCGGAAGCCGAGACGCTGGTAGAGCTCCTTCGGGCGGCCCGCGTCGTCCGCCACGATCCACACCGGCTCGGCGTGAGCGGCCGCCGCGATCGCCGCATGAGTGATCGCCGTGCCGATCCCGCGCCCGCGTCGGTCGGCGCGCACGAAGACCTGCGCGACCTCGGCCGCGTCGCCAATGCGGTCGAGCTGCGCGTATGCCACCGGCGTGCCCTGCTCGCGGACCGTGAACACGCGGCTGCCGAGGCGCTTTGCAACCCGGCTCGCCTGGACGAGGTAGTCCGAGGGGTCGAGCGTGGGGAAGTCCTCGAAGTGCCACGCGACCCGCAACTCGTGCACGTCGCCGTACGGCACCTCCTCGACGGGGATGTCGGGCGCGTCCGGCGGCGGCTCCTCGAGAAGCATCCAGACGAGCCGCTCGCTCAGCCAGCCACGCGCCTCGAAGCCGGGCCGGAGCGGCTCCGCCGCGGCTGAGTCGTCGAAGTCGATGCGACGGTGCGGGAGCGGCGCGAGCGCCTCGTCGGCGAACGCGATCAGCTCCGGTATCGCCATGCCCGGGTCGGATTCGACCCGGACGGTGTTGAAGTCGTAGTAGCTCGGGAAGTCCGTCGCTCGCGCGATCGTGCCGTGCTCCCAGGGTTCGATGACGTCGCATACGAGCGCCTGGACGGCGTGGTGCAGCGCGCGCGCCCGTTCCTCGCGGGAGGGCGTGCTAGTCCCCCGATTGCACCGGGTGGCCGAGTCGGCCCCAGAGTGGGACGCCGCCGTCGACCACGTGGATCACCTCGCGCGCACCGTGCGCCGACAGCAGACTGGCCGCGGTTGCGCTGCGCTGGCCCGACGCGCAGATCGCGGCGACCGGCCGTTGCGGGTCGAGCTCACTCGGCAGTTCGTGCAGGTCGTGGTACGGCCGGTGCAGCGAGCCCGGGATGTGACCCTCACGCCATTCGGACAGCTCGCGCACATCGACTACCTGGACGTCACCGTGCGCCCCGGCCAGCTCCTCGACGGTCCAGCGCGCGACGCGCGCGACGTCGCGGCGCTCGGCCCGCCAGCTCGTCATACCTCCGGCGAGGAAGCCCGCGAGCCGCCGCACGCCGACGGCCGTGGCGAGCCGACCCGCCACGAGTGCGTCCTCGTCGTCGCGCCCGACCAGCACGATCTCCTGCTCCCGGTCGGCCACCCATGACAGCTTCGTCCCGAAGCCTTGGCGCAGCATCGTGATCGACACGGCCCCCGGGATATGGGCCTCGTCGAACTGGAGGTCGGTGCGCACGTCGACGATCAGCGCGCCTGCCGCGCGGTGCTGATCGACCTGGCGTGGGGTGAGCGGCATCAGCTCGACGCCGGCGGTGACCAGCGGGCCGCGATTCATGTCGACCACCGCTTGGAAGTTCGGTGGCTGCGGGCCGAGGCTCGCGAGCGTGCGCTCGACGAAGTCGGGCTCCGCGAGGCCGTCGAGCAGGTCGTTGTGACGGCGCTCGTAGCCGATCGTCGAGGACACCTTCATGTCCATGCCGGGCCCGCCGCACAGCGAGCCGCCCAGATGACCCGGCCAGACCTCGGTCTCCGGCGGCATCGTCAGCAGCCGCTCGTGCAGGCTGTGAAAGATCTCGCGCGCTCCCTCGTTGCGCTCGATGGCGAGGTCGGGCCGCGCGACGTCGCCGACGAACAGGCTGTCGCCGGTCAGCACGGCCCAAGGCTCATCGCTGCGCGAGCCGTCTATGAGCGCGAAGGCCGTGTGCTCGGGGCGGTGGCCGGGAGTGTGGACCGCGCGGACGATGAGCGAGCCGAGTTCGAGCTCGTAGCCGTCGTCGAAGGGCTCGTGCTCGTACTCGGCATTCGCGATCCGGTTGATGTGGATCGTGGCTCCGGTTGCGGCGGCGAGCCGGCCGTGCCCGGAGACATGATCCGCGTGGTTGTGCGTCTCCAGCACGTGGTCGATCTCGACGCTGAGGTAGCGCGCGAGCTCCAGATACGCGTCGATCTCGAAGCGCGGATCGATGACTGCGGCCACCCCGGCCGAGTAGTCGCCGACGAAGTACGAGGCGCAGCCCAGGTCGTCGTGCGTGATCTGACGAAAGATCACCTGCGCATCATCTCAGTGAATCGAGATCCACGACTTGGCCGAGTGAGGGAGAGGGCGGCGCGTCACGTCAGCGCCTGGGCGAGGGTGGCGCCACCTGCTACGACTAGCACGGCGCCGATCGCCTGCAGCAGCTGCCGCTCGCTCAAGCGGCCGGTGAGGCGAGCCCCGAGTAGGGCACCCGGCGCGGACGCGGCGGCTCCGATCCCGAGCAGATCCCAGTCGACCCCCTCGGGCGTGTGGCCGATCACGCCGGCCGCCCCGACGCAGACGCCCACGGCGAGATTCGTGCCAACCGCGCGGGCTGGCACCTCGCCCACGTAGCGCAGCAACGCGGGCATCCGCAGCGCGCCGAGGATCAGGCCGACTAGCCCGCCGAGGACGCCGATCAGGGCGCCGCTGATCACCGCGGCGCGGATGTCGAGCTTCGGCGCTTCGCTCTCCGCGGCTGGACGCGGGGCCTGGCGCCGTGGCCGCAGCAGGTCGATCCCGAAGTAGAGGAGCAGCGCCCCGATGACCGCGAGCAGCACCTCCTCCGGAAGAATGCCGGAGATGTAGCCGCCTACGACAGCGCCAACCATCGACGGCGGCGCCATCCATCCGAACAGCCGCCAGTTGATGCGCCCGGCGCGCACGTGGACGGTGGCCGCGGTGAGCGCGGCAACGCCGGAGATACCGATGTTGGCGCCGGCGCCGGCCGCGGGCGACGAGGCAAGCAGCAGCACGAGCGGCAGCCGGATGTTGCCGAGCACGAGGCCCACGAGCCCGCCGGCCAGCGCGACGGCGAAGCACCAGGCGATGAACGCGGTGAGCTCGAGGGCATCCACGGGCGGGCAGTCTCGCTTGTCGTGAAGACGGGGATGTAAACGCCGTGCGGCGCGCCTGCGAGCGAGAATCATTCTCAGTTACAGTGGGCGGCGAATGCGTACCCTCCTCGCCACTCTCGCGCTCCTCCTCGTGGCGGTCGCTGGAACAGCAGCCTGCGGCTCCGACTCGGGCTCCGACGGGGACGTAAGTGCGGTCGCGACCACCACCGAGGTAGCCGACCTCGTCCGCAACGTCGGCGGCGAGCGGGTGGACGTCCACGGGCTGCTGTCGCCGGGGGCCGACCCGCACGGCTACGAGCCGCGCCCGAGTGACGCCAGCTCGATCGTCGACGCGGCCGTTGTCTTCAAGTCAGGCGGCGAGGTCGACGAGTGGCTCGAGGAGCTCGTCGACAACGCAGGCGGTGACACCGAGGTCATCAACCTGATCGACTCTGTGCGAACGATCGAGGTCGACGGCGAGACCGACCCGCACTGGTGGCAGGACCCGCGCAACGCCGTGCTCGCCGTCGCTGCGATCCGGGACGCTCTCTCCGAAGCCGACCCCGACGGGCGCCGCGTCTACGAGCGCAACGCCGCCGCCTATTCGCGCGAGCTGCGCCGCCTAGACGAGGAGATCGCCGCCTGCATCGGGAAGGTGCCGGCCGCCCAGCGTAAGCTCGTCACGACGCACGACTCGCTTGGCTACTTCGCCCGCCGCTACGGCATCGAGGTGGTCGGCTCGGTCATCCCCTCGCTGTCGACCCAGGCCCAGCCCTCGGCCGGCGACATCGCGGACCTCGTCGATCAGGTCCGCGAGGAGGGGGTGGAGGCCGTGTTCCCCGAGGCCGAGACGAGCGAGCGGCTCGAGCAGGCGCTCGCGCGCGAGGCCGGCGCGCGGGTCGGCGATTCGCTCTGGGCGGACACGCTCGGCGGCGAGGGCAGCGGCGCGGCGACGTATGCCGACGCGCTGTCCGCCAACGCCACTGCACTCGCCGCGGGAATGAGCGCTGGCGCCGTCAGCTGCCGGCCGGCGCTCTAGGCTCTTGCCGCAGGCTCCGGCTTGGGTGCCGCAACGGGCGGCGGCTTCTCGTCGAAGTAGTCAGCACCCTCGATGCTGATGTGGGGAAGAATCCGGTCGAGCCAGTGGGGCAAGTAGAGCGTTGCCCTTCCAGCGGTCACGATCAAGCCGGGGACGAAGAGGCACACGACGAGCGCGTCGATCGCGACCGCGGTCGCCAGGCCGAGGCCGAACTGCTTGATAGTCGGGTCGCCGTTCAGGACGAAGCTGGCGAACACGCAGAACATGACGGCCGCCGCGGCCCCGATGATGCGGCCCGAGTAGCCGAGCCCCTCGATCACCGTCTGGCGCGCGCCCTTCCCCTCCTTGAAGTGCTCCTGGATCTGAGTCATCAGGAACACCTGGTAGTCGGTCGACAGACCGAACAGGATCGCGAACATGATCAGCGGCACGAAGCTGACGACGGGTATCGCGCCGTCGAGCCCGATGAGGCTGATGGCGAAGCCCTCCTGGAAGACGAGCGTCAGCACGCCATAGGCAGCCCCGACCGACACCAGGTTCATCACGGCTGCCTGGGTGGGAATCAGAAGCGAGCGGAACCCGAGCAGCAACACTAGGAAGCTGAGCGCCGCGACGACCAGGATGACCAGCGGGAGCTTGCTCGTGATCTTGTCGGCGAGGTCGACGTACGCGGCCGTCGTGCCGCCGACGAAGGCGGTCATGCCCTGGCCCTTGGTGGCCTCCGGGATCGTTGTGTCCCTCAGGAGCGTGACCAGGTCCTCGGTGTCGAGGTCGGAGGGCGACGTCGTGGGAATCAGGTTGTAGACGGCCGCGGTCCCCTTCTTGTTGACCAGCGGCTCCGACACCGACTTAACGCCCTTTGCCTTAGCCAGGTCCTTCTTCAGGGTCTGTAGGCGGGGGTCGGTTGCCGGATTCTCGGCCTTCTTCTTCTGGCTGGCGAGTTGGTTGGATTGCTTCTGTGTCTGCTGCTGCGCCTCCTGCTGCGCCTGCTGCTGGGTCGCGCCCTCGGCCAGCGCCTGCTGCTCGATCTCCTGCTGCTGCTGCTGGAGCTGCTTCTCGTCTTGATTGATCGTGTTCAGGTTCTTCTGGTCCGGCTTCGCGGGCTGGCTGAGCTGGACGGAGATCAGGAACGGCCCGTTCGTCCCCGGCCCGAAGCCCTTGTCGATCAGGTCATAGGCCTGGCGAGCGGTGGTGTCGGTCGGCTCGGCGCCGACGTCCTCCTGGCCCAGGCGCAGCGACAGCGTGGGAATCGCCAGGGCCAGCAGGAGCACCAGCACGCCGATCATCACGGGCCAGCGGTGATTCGCGATGCCGGTCGCAAACTTCGTCCACGCCGGGGACTGGGTCTCGGCGGCACGGCCCCTGCGCCATGGCAGGCGGAGCGCCGAGACGTGGGTTCCGGCGAGCCCGAACAGGGCCGGCAGGAGGGTGAGGGCCGCGAGGATCGCGAAGGCCACCGCGATCGCCGACGTATAGCCCAGGGTCGTGACGAGCGGGATGTCGGCGACCACGAGCGCCAGGAGCGAGATCGCGACGGTGCCGCCCGCGAACAGGACCGCGCCGCCTGCGGTCGCTACGGCGCGCCCGATCGACTCGTGCACCTCCATGCCCTCGGAGACCTGGGTTCGGTGCTTGGTAACGATGAAGAGCGAGTAGTCGATCCCGACCGCGAGCCCGATCATCGTGGCGAGCGTCGGTGCGGTCGTGGGTATGTCGGCGAGGTGGCTGAGCAGGGTCACGACGCTCAGGCCGCACAGCAGGCCGAGCACGGCGGTCACGATCGGCAGCCCCATCGCCACGGCCGAGCCGAAGACGAGCAGCAGGATCAAACACGCCGCCAGGATCCCGATCTTGTCGCTGGCCCCGGTGTCGGGCTTCGAGAGCTGCTGTCCGACGTACCCGCCGACCGCCACCTGGAGCCCGGCCTTCTTGGCCGGGTTGCCGGCGTCGAGCACGGCCTGCGCCTCGTCGTTGGTGATCGAGCCCTGGCCGACGTTCAGCGCAACCGATATGTAGCCGATCTGCTTGTTCTTGCTAAGGGCGCTCGAGCCTGCACTGCTCAGCGGGCTGATGGCGGAGGTCACCGTCGGCAACTTCTTGAGGTTGCTGACCGTCGACTTGATCGCCTTCGAGTACTTCGAGTCGGTCAGCTTGCCGCTGTCGGTGGCGATGACGAGCGGATTCGTCCCGTAAGCCTGGGTCGGAAAGCGGTTGCTCAGGAGGTCGGTGGCGCTCTGGCTCCCGGTGCCGGGCAGCGTCACGTTGTTGGTCGTGTCCGAGCCGGCTTCGCGGGCGCTGATCACGAGCGCCAGGATCATCACGAGCCAGAGCGCGAGAACAACAAAACGCCAGCGCGCGCACGCGCGACCGAGTCCGTAGAGAAGGCCAGTCATCGGATCTCCTTGCCCCAACGAGGGGAGAGCGAGTGCACAAAGGGTATGCGGGCTGGACGGCCCGCGCAAGCCTGGGCGAGGCGTTACGCCGAGTCTCGGCAGCTGGGGCAGGTGCCCCTCAGCGTCACGTCGTGCGCGCCGACCGAATACTCGACTCGGCCGGCGAGCCGCTCGATCACGCGCTCGAGCTCGGGGTCCTCGAAGGCCTTCGTCTGGCCGCAGCGGTCGCACACGAGGTGGTGGTGATGCTCGCCGTTCGGATACACCGGCTCGTAGCGCGCGACCGGCTCGCCGACATCGACGCGGCGCACGAGCCGCATGTCGTCGAGCAGCTGCAGCGCGCGGTAGATGCTCGCCACGCCGACGCCCTCGCCGCGCTCGCGCAGGCACTCGGAGATCTCCTGCGCGGTGACGCTGCAGCCGAGCTCGTCGAGCGCGGAGACCACGGCGGCGCGCGGTGCGCTCACGCGATAGCCACCGCCCTCGAGGGCCTGATGCGCGTGTTGGGGCCAGTCGCTCATGCCTCGCCCAAGCATAGGGTCAGGCAGGGGCGACCCGACGAGCGCTCGCACGTGCGCGGCAGCCCTGCTACCTGAGCGTCAGCCGGCGGCGCTGAAGCGCTCGCCGACCTTCGACCAGTTGACGGTGTTCCACCAGGCGTCGATGTAGTCGGGGCGCTTGTTCTGGTACTTCAGGTAGTAGGCGTGCTCCCAGACATCGACGCCGAGCAGAGGCGTCTTGCCGTCCGTGATCGGGTTGTCCTGGTTCGCGGTCGAGACGACTGCGAGGCCCGACCCGTCATGGACGAGCCATGACCAGCCCGAGCCGAACTGGTTGACGCCTGCGTCCTTCATCTTCGACTTCATGTCGTCGAACGAGCCGAACGCCGACTCGATCGCCGATGCGAGCTCACCGCTGGGCTCGCCCCCGCCGTCAGGCGACATCCATTCCCAGAACAGCGAGTGGTTGTAGTGACCGCCGCCGTTGTTGCGCACGGGCCCGCGCTTGTCATCGGGCAGCTGCGAGAGGTTCGCCACCACGTCCTCAATCGGCTTGTCGGCCCACTCGGTGCCCTCGAGCGCGGCATTCACCTTGTCGACGTAGGCCTGATGGTGCTTGTCGTGGTGCACACGCATGGTCGCCTCGTCGATGTGGGGCTCCAGTGCGGCGTAGTCGTATGGCAGCGGCGGCACCTCGTAGGGCATGTCTCTCTCCTTGATCCGGTGAGCTTCCCTCGGACTCTATGCATCCTCGGGAGCAGGCGGTCAGACGCTAGGCTTGGACGCCCGAGCGGCTGTGGCGGAATGGCAGACGCGCCGTCTTCAGGTGGCGGTGGGCAAACGCCCGTGGAGGTTCGACTCCTCTCAGCCGCATACAACGGCGCCACCAACGGGCGCCGTCCCGTGGTGGCTCCTATGCTGTGCCTCGCCTTGGATAAAGCCGAGCAGCTCCGCCACGCCCGCCCGGACACACGCGTCCACGAGCAGGCGGGCCGGTGAGCACGTCGGTGCCTATGGCGTCGCCGAGCACGGCCACGCTCGAGCGCGCCCGCTACGCGGACCTCGCGGGCCGGGTGAAGCTGCTGTCGTGGTTGTCGCTGGCCTGGATGACGGTGGAAGGCGCGGTGGCGTTGCTCGCCGGCTTCCTCGCGGGGTCGATCGCGTTGGTCGGCTTCGGCCTCGACTCGGTCATCGAAGGCGTCGCCAGCGTGATCATCATCTGGCGCTTCACCGGCCATCGAGTGTTCTCCCAACGCGCCGAGCACCGCGCCCAGAAGCTGGTCGCGATCCAGTTCTTCCTGTTGGCGCCCTATGTGGGCTTCGAGGCCGCCAGGGCGCTCATCACCGCCGACCAACCTGACGTGAGCTGGGTCGGCATCGGCCTCGCGGCGGGCAGCGTGATCATCATGCCGGTGCTCGGGATCGCCAAGCAGCGCTTGGCGGAACAGCTGGGCTCGGCAGCCACCCGGGGCGAGGGCCGTCAGAACATGCTGTGCGCCTACCTAGCCGGTGCGCTGCTGGTCGGCCTGCTCGGCAACGCCCTGGCCGGCGCCTGGTGGCTCGACCCGGCGGTTGGTCTGCTGATCGCCGGCGTCGCCGTCAAGGAAGGACTGGAAGCCTGGCGCGGTGACGGGTGCTGCAGCGGATGAGCCACGAAGACACCAAACACCTCGTTCACCGGCTGGTGGAAATCGTGAACGAGCGCGACTTCGACTCAATCGATGAAGTCGCCACCGGGCAGATAGCCAGCGAAGCGCAGCGCTGGGTTGGTCCTTTCCGTGACTCCTTCCCCGACTTCCACATGGAGGTCATCGACGTGATCGCGGAAGGCGACAAGGTGGTGGGCCTCTTCAAGTGCTCGGGCACCCACGAGGGCGAGTGGCGCGGCCACCCGCCGAGCGGGC
>Ga0081538_10006443_pt1 | contig 10332 bp, 10 predicted proteins | sample TabmetS5T2R1_FD_71022 | JGI IMG/M metagenome (GOLD analysis project Ga0081538, IMG submission 71022) | Tabebuia heterophylla rhizosphere microbial communities from the University of Puerto Rico - S5T2R1 | ecosystem: Host-associated > Plants > Roots > Rhizosphere ...
GACATGGCGCGCGTCCGTTAGGCATCGCACAGCGGGCGCTCGATATGATGATCGACTATGCGCAACACCGGGTTACCTTCGGCAGTCCCCTGGCCGATCGGCAGGCGATCCAGTTCATGATCGCCGATTCGGCCATGGAACTGCACGCCGCGCGTCTCATGGTCTATGAGTGTGCCTGGCGTCACGATCGCGGCGACGATGTGCGCAATCTTTCCTACATGGTCAAGGTGATGAGCACCGAAATGGCCGGCCGCGTCGTCGACCGCGCCATTCAAGTTCACGGCGGGGTCGGATTAACCAAAGACCTTCCGCTGGAATGGTGGTATCGCCAGATTCGTAGCACGCGCATTACCGAAGGCGCCAACGAAGTGCTGCGCTGGCGGCTCGCACAAAACCTCATACGAGCATAGTGATTCAGTTGTTTTCTTAGCGGGGCCGGAATGGCCCGTCACTGCGAGGCGGTTACGAAGGCAGCCATCGCGTCGCAGCTTCGTCAGGATTGTGACTGGATTGTGAATCTCCGTTGGAGCTCATCGTCTCGGGACGCTGCGGGCTCTTGATCGCTTCTTTCCAAGGAGAAGGAGCACTTTCATAGGCTGCCGGTCCTTTGATGAAGTGACGGGCTTCTTCCAAGGTTTCGATAAAGGGCATATCCATGGCGTACAGTTTTTTGCCTCGCGGTCTCGGTCCGCCCTTGGAAACATGTCCCCACAGGGGATGGCCGACGATCTCTTCCGCCATCCAGACACATTCGATGAGCTTGTCAAGATTGACGCCCGTGCTGATTCCCATTTCTTCGAGCATATGGACGAGATCTTCTGTCGGCGCCAGGCCGGCGGCCCGGCCGTTGCCGCAAAATGGACAACCACCCATGCCACCGATGGCCGGCTGCAGCAGCAAAGTATCCGCGGAGTCTAATACTTTGAGAGCGATGTAAGACGACGTCAATGCCATACCGCGCGTGTTATGCAGATGCAGGTTGAAGCTCTTGATCGACGGCCAGCGCTCTTTGATCGCGACTAATTGCCGCTCCACCTGGTCGGGCATGTTCCAACCCATGGGATCGAAAATGCCCACTTGGGTGACGGGAATCCCGGCCTCCTCCCACAACCGATACTGCCGCTCGAGCATCGTCATGCGGTCGGCCTGGGAAACCTCGCCGGTCCAGTTGGATCCCCAGGAAGCGCTAATGCCGATCCCCGCCCCTTTTGCATTCTTGGCCTTTGCTTCCTCAATGGCTTTGGGCCAGCGGGCCATCTGCTGGGCGATGGTTCGGTTGTTATTGCGCTGGGCGAAAACGTCGCAGAGATACACTCCGGTTTGCGCCTGATATTTTTCATCCGAAAGCGGCGGAACATATTGCCGCAGCCTCTCTCTACCCATCTCATTGAGCGCGGTCGCAGTATAAGTGACGCCGGGCTTGGGGTGAAAGCCTCGCACCAGCTCGTCGATGCAAGCCATTTGCGGCACCCATCTGGGGCTTACGAAGGAGCCGACGGCGATTTCTCTCAAGCCGGTTTCCGATAGCGCATCAAGCAGTCTGATCTTATCCGCGACTGGGATATCGGGCCGTTCGATCTGTAGCCCGTCACGCATTCCTTCTTCAGTCAATATGACTGTTGGATAATTGTTCATGTGTTCTCCTCAATCTTTACAGCTCGATACAGCTGGCGGCGTCTAGCAGAGGCCTCCCCAGAGTGCTCGATGAACTCCAAGCCTGCACTGAGAGAATTTAGCCAAAAGACTTATCGAATCTGGCCAAAAACTTACGGATGCACGGTCTCCAGAAACCAGTCGGTGGGAATTTCGTGTCCTGCTCCCAGGCGCTTTGCTTCAGAATATACGGCTGCACCGACTGCGGCGAACTGAAGACCGATCCCTAAATTATTCAGAAAACAGGTGGTTTCTTCCGCAGACACTCGACCCGGAACTTTGCCGGCGACCAGCTCTCTAAGCTCGGGAGCGGCGAGCCAAAACGGATGCTCTACCAATGAACCGGCGTTTTGCCCAGGACCCTTCTTGATGATGTCGATGGCGTCGTGGGCCGGTATGCCGTCGTCGCCGAAACCGGCAACGTAGTTTTCCGGAGCATGCTTATGAGAGTGGATGATCAGCCGGTCTACCTTTCGAATCGTCTCGTCGCCGAGTTCGGGCACCCGGACGCAAGTCAAGTGTAGCCCCGGACGAACCCATTTAGGGTCGACGACTCTGGTTAAGGAATTGGTCGTGGTGGCAATGATATCCGCATCACGCACGGCTGCTTCGGGACTTTCCACCGGCCGTACTTCAGCCGCAACTTTCTCTTGCATTTCTTTTACGAAGGTGTCGCGATTGCTTTTTGTCGGGCTGTATACGTTTACTTTTCTTAGATTTCGCACCACGCACATGGCCGGCAAATGGCTACCCGCCTGCCAGCCCGAGCCGAACAAAGCCAAAGTATTTGCGTCCTCGCGCGCCAGGCAGCGAGCCGCTATCGCGCTGCTCGAAGCCACCCGCATGCGCTGGACGACCCCATCGGGGAAAATTGCGAGCGGTTCGCCATTTTCCGTGGAGAATAACATAACCAGACCGACATATTTGTCGCCGGTGGCGGCCGGGATTTTCGTCTTCAACACCCTGTTTCCCTGCTGCCGCCAACGGATAATATCGGAATTGATGCGCATGGCGACGATCGGCGGATCGACCAGCCCAGCTTCCATAGACTTGAAAGCATAAACCCCGGACCCATTGGGCGAAGGCAGGACTAGATCGGTGCGCGGACGATTGATCGCCGTGCCTTTATCCCAGCTCTTGTAAGCTTTCTCCAGCGCCTCGATACATGTGGCGATGGACAAAAACGAGTCGATTTCTTCGTTGCTCAGTATCAGCATGCTTGCTGGCATATCAACGGGGCCCATTCAGGTCAAGCAAGAGCGTTGAACCACGTGAAGGCAGATTCTGGCTGTACTGCATCAGTTTGTCAGCCGCTGGCGTACGCTGCGGCGCGCCAATGAGAGCAGTATAATGGACGCGCCGAGGATATAACAAAGATCCCCCACGACAACTGGAGAGAACTCGCCGCTAAAGGATGCCCGCGCCAGCCGAACGGGATGAAGCAAGGGCAGCGCTTCGGCTACCCACAACCAGGGCGCCGCAAGGCGCTCTTCAAGCGGAAAAAACACATCGGAAAAGAGAAACAGCGGCGTCAGAAAAAGAGTGAAATAAAAACTAAAAAGATCGATGTTGGGAATGCGCAAAGAGAACACGATTCCGATCGCGGCAAAAAGAAGTCCCGTCAGGGGAATCACCAAAAGCACCCAAAGGGACGACGGTAACGGCGCCAGGCCAAAGAGCGCCAGTACCACAAAGAAGCATCCCCCATAGATGGAAGCGCGAGTGATGGCCCACAGCACCTCACCAGCCAGGACATCGTCCGGCTCGATAGGCGTCGTGAGCATGGCATCGTAAGCTTTTTCAAAAATAAGCCGGACATAAATGTTGTAGGTAACCTCGAAACTCGCGCCATTCATCGTCGCGACACAAACCAATCCCGGTGCCAGAAAAGCAATGTAGCTCATCCCGCCCATCTCGGAAACGTAGGCGCCTACGCCAATACCAATGGAAAAGAGATAGAAGACCGGCTCAAAAAAATTGGGCAAGATGTTCCATTTCCAGGTGCGCCGGTACATGGCCGCATTGCGGCGCCAAACGGCGATCGCGTAGGGGGCCGAAACGCTCATGAGCCGCCCTCCAGACTGGCCCCAGTCAGAGCCAGAAACACATCTTCCAAATTCGTCGGCCGAACGATGACAGAGCGGCGATCCCCTCTGTCATAGCCGCGAATCCGCTCGATGAGACCGCTCTCGTCGTCAACGTAGAGCATGAGGCGCCGGCCGATTCGTAAGCGGCGGTTCGTTCCGCCGAAGCCGTCCAAGAGTGCTGCCTCCTCCTCTGGCGTGCAATCAAGTTCGACGGTTTCAGGCGCCAGTCGACCGGCAATCAGCTCCGCCGGTGCCCCGGCATCGATCACTTTGCCAGACGACACGATTGCGACGGTATCGCAAAGACGCTGCGCCTCATCCATGTAGTGGGTCGTAATCAGTACGGTCGTTCCCGCGGCGCGCAGCTCTCTAATGCGCGACCACAAGACCAGTCGCACCGCGGGATCGAGCCCGGTCGTGGGTTCATCGAGGATCAAAAGTTCAGGCCGATTCATTAGGGAGAGGGCGATGGCAAGCCGCCTTTGGAAACCGCCGGATAGCTGGCGCACGGGAACGTTGGCGTGGGAGCGCAGATCGAGAAACTCGATCAGCTCTTCGGCGCGGCGGGAAAGCTCAGGTTCGCGCAACAGGTGATAGCGTCCGAAGACGCGCAAGTTTTCTTTCGGCGACAGCGACTCTATTAAGACGTTTTGCTGAAGGGTCACTCCGAGCCGTGAGCGGACGGAGCGCAGATGCCGGTCGATATCCATGCCAAAGACCCTGATGGTGCCGCTGGTCGCACGGGTCACCCCGTAGATCATGCGGAGGGTCGTTGTCTTGCCCGCTCCATTCGGTCCCAAAAGACCGAAGCAAGCTTGGGCGGGAACCTGCAGCTCTAATTGATCCACAACCAATCGCTCACCGAATCGCTTTGAAACGGCTTTCGCGACGACGACATTCGGCGCCGTTAATGATGGCGTAGCCAATACTGCAACTCCCCTTTGCCGATCTACTGCAAGAAATTTGACCTATCTCAGCGTTGACTGCAAGGTAGGTTTTTGGGAACTAGGACTAAAGACGGATCAGAGCCGAATCAACTCGAAGACGGGATAGCGAGCGGCGATCGGTGCAAAAGCGCTGGAAGGCGCGCTGGGGGATACGGGAAAGAATCGCCCAGCCATTCGATGGAAACGATTCACGTAAGCTTTCAGTATCTTCGGTTTCTCCGCATCCAGCACGACCCGCAATCGAAATTCCGTGCGCAACCTGCCCCTTTTCAGCGTTATATTGCGGGTGGCCAGAGCGTTGCGCGACCACTGCGTGTGCCCGCGAGTTGCAACCAAAAAGAGCTTGCCGTTATAGCTCAGGACGTTGACGGGTACAGATCGAATCTTGCCGGTTTTGCGGCCCGAAATCTGTAATACATAACTGTTCGGCAGGCCAAAGCCAATGGTGGTGATCCAACCGTATAATCGGTTAACGAGACGGGCGATAAAACTCGGCTGAAGAAAATAAGCCGGCGCTTGGTCCAGCGGCGCTTCCGCGACATCAGCGCCAACCCGTCCGGCCGGTTGAAAAACCGGCGCCTCTGTTTCCATACTTTCTAGCCCCGTCTTCGAATCTCGAACCATCGCCAAGTCGGCTTTAATCACCTGAGTATAGACATTCCCGCCCGGGTGCTTTGCACCAGAAAGCAGAAACACACTAAAGTCTGGTTTGTTCGGACCTTTGTGAAGCAACAAAAAGTCCAACTCGTGAACTTGGGCTACTGAAGCTGCTTGTAAGAAGGCGAAGAGTTCCGGATCGACAGGTTCCCAACTGACTTTCTGATATGCCCTCGGTAATCCATAAGGAGTTGCCCCACCATAAAGCAAGGACTTTAGCAAGCCAAACCTCCCGCATGGATTATGACTGTCCACATAGACGTCGCGCGTCAGCCGGTTGTACAGTTAAAACGTATGATTAAGCAGTCATATAATGTAGGAAATTGCCCGTAGCTTCAGTCTAAAAATGCTCACAAGCAGGAAATTATAAGCCCATTGAGGATTGAATAACTCGATACTATGGCTTGATTATTAGGAATTTTGGACCGCACAAAAATGCATGGACGGATTTTTAGCAAGATTTTGGCGTGGAGTTTGCCTGTGTCAATGGCCGCATTGTGGGTGGAATTCATCATGTTAGAAAGGAGGTGAAATCAGAATGAACCTAAAAAAGAAAGTCGCGGCGATTGTCTTAGCGTTAGTCCTAGCTCCGATCTATGTGGTAGCTCAGGATATGGAATTTAACGCCACTGTCGTCAGTAAGGAAGAGAAGTCGATCAAGGTTAAGACTAAAGACGGCGAAAAAACGGTCCTCATCGGCAAGTCGACCAAGGGCGTTGACAACGCGAAGGAAGGCTCCAAGGTCACGATAAAGTATATGGAAAAGGACGGTCAAATAAGAGCCAGCGAAATTAATCCACGTTAATCAATAACTTTGGAAGAAAAAGCGGGGTTCTCAGACCCCGCTTTTTTTTGGCCGACCAGGACCTCAGCTAGCCTAGAAACAGCTTGTCCCTCCGAAGCAGTTTTCCTCTGCTAGTCCTTGGGTTGCGGAACAACCCTGAGATAGGGTTTCAAGGTTTTCCAGCCGCTCGGGTATTTCTTTTTTGCGTCTTCATCCGAAACTGAAGTAACGATGATGACATCATCACCCTGCTTCCAGTTGACCGGCGTGGCAACCTGATGCTTGGCGGTTAGCTGCATCGAATCCAGGACACGCAATACCTCGTCAAAATTCCGACCGGTCGACATGGGATAGGTGAGCATAAGCTTGATCTTCTTATCTGGCCCAATCATGAACACTGAGCGGACTGTGGCATTGTCTGCCGCAGTTCGTCCCTCGGCGGTGCCGCTAGCGCTGGGGTGAATCATATCATAGAGTTTAGCGACCTTCAGATCAAAGTCACCGATAATCGGATAGTTCACCGCATGGCCTTGGGTTTCTTCGATATCCTTGGACCATTTCTTGTGATCCGTCACTGGATCAATGCTCAAACCGATCACCTTACAGTTCCGTTTCGCAAACTCTGATTTGAGACCCGCCATGTAACCGAGTTCGGTCGTGCAGACCGGGGTGAAATCCTTTGGGTGAGAGAACAGAATGGCCCAGCCGTTGCCAATCCATTCATGGAAGTTGACAGTCCCTTCCGTCGTCTCCGCGGTAAAATTGGGAGCTTCTTCTCCTATATGAAGCGCCATCGTTTATCTCCTTTCAAACTAAATTTGATTTGGGTTCTGGGACATGGCTATCGCCAATCAAACTGTTAGTCAACACGAGCGCAAGTGACTTTGCTGACTTTTATCTTTGGTAAACTTTTGGTCCCTGGAAACGTCTTACATTGCAGATCGTTTCTTCTAAGGAGGGCTCGCATGAAAAGTGTTCAGAGATTACTTTTAGTTAGCGCCGTTTTGGGATTGTCAATGATTCCAGCTACTTTCGCGCCGGTAGCTGCATATGGACAGACCGGTACGGGGGGCCAGGGTTCGACCCAGCCAAGAATGCATCGAATGTTGGGCGTCGAAGCGCCGTGGATTAGCATCGCACTCAGGCACCAAAGTGAACTGAATTTAACCCCCGATCAGGTGGCAACCCTGGAAAAGATACGGACCGTTTATCGGGATCAGTCTACCCCAATCCAAGAACAGCTCCGTGCCATTGAAGGCGAGTTAGCCAGTTCACTACAGGAAACGCCGGCTAACCTAATCCAGGCTAAGCTCAAAATCGAACAAGCTGAAAAGCTCCGCTCCCAACTGCGCTATCTGCGTGTAGAAGCGCTAGAAAACGGCAAGTCGGTGTTAACCGCGCAGCAGCGCGACCAGCTCAAGAATTTAGCCTCGCTTCGTCGCCACAATTTTCGAAAATCGCAAGGACAACCTTCCTAATGCGCGCTCCGCTTGACGGTAGAGGCGTAAGCCCCAGCTCAAACAGGTTCGGGGCTTGCTCCCCTCCGGTCGATTAAAGCGATCGCAAGCCAGCAAATTCTAGCTTATTGAAAATTGATCGGCCACGAATCGGGCCAAGAGCACACGAGTTGGAAAGTTTACGTGGCCAAGCAGATGGCAATGAATATTGCGCGCCTAAATTACCTGGCTATTCCCACTCTTTTTCAAGGTCAGTTTTGCCGGACGCGCTTGTGAGTCATCGCTCACGATTCGGACAGGTCTGGCACAATCAGCGTAAAACTCGAACCCTTGCCGACCTCAGTTTCCACTTCAATGCTCCCACCCAAAAGCTCGATAAATTGCCTTACGATATAAAGCCCGAGTCCAATACCTTCATAGGGTCTCGCATCGGTGCTATCTGCTTGGCGGAACTTTTCAAAGACGATGGGCACCATGTCTGACGGAATGCCAATTCCACTATCAGCGACTCTAAGCTCGACGCATTTTCTATACGGGAGGCACCGAGCCGAAACTTTTACATACCCCTGATTTGTAAACTTTACGGCATTGTTGACTAAGTTTTGGAGAATAATTTTTAACTTGTTCCCATCCGTAAGAATTTCTGGCACATGACTGTCATAATCTCCACGGACTGTTACTTCCTTTCCCATAGGCACCGTGTTGGATTCCAAGATCTCCTCCAGCAAGCGCTTGATATCAACCTTTTCTTTCTCCACCACCATGGCGCCAGTTTCGAGCTTCGTCACATCGAGAATAACCCGTATCATGGCCAAAAGATCGTTGGATAGCTTCTTGATGCTGTGAGCAGCTTTCAACTCAACGGAAGATAGGTTTGTTGACGGCTGACCTTCCAAAAGATTGGCGTAGCCCGTGATCGCGATGAGGGGAGTTCTTAGCTCATGTGACATGACGCTTAGAAATTCATCTTTGACCTTATTGGACTTCTCTAAAGCCTGGGCCTGGCGCTTCGTTTCTTCGTGGAGCTGAGAATGCTGGATCGCGATGGCCGCTTGGTCTGCGACTGTACTTAAAAAACTGATCTCTTGATTGCTAAATCGGTGTTCTTCTTTCGCGAAAAATCCGAGGACGCCCAGTGACTTGCCTTTGGCGATCAAAGGAATTCCCAGATAGGAAAAAAGTCCCTGTTTTGTGAAAATCTCATGATTTTTGGTTCGCGAATCGATTTGCACATTGACAATGGTGATCGGTGCCTGGTTCTCGAAAACCATCTTCGGGATAGCGCCTCCTGAGTTCCAGTCCTCCGCCTTCCACTCGTGTGGGTCGAGATTGCGAGACGCGGCAGGTTCTAGAAACCCAGTGCGCGGATTGAACAGTCGGACGGTCGTGGCAACGGCATAATTGAACGACAGATCGATTTTTTCTAACAGCACATCCAAGATGGTGCGTAGATCCAATGTCGAGGTGATGGCCAGATTGATATCACGCAGGGCGCTGATTTGCTTAAGGTGTCGTTGAATCTGTTCCTCGGCACCCTTGCGTTCCATGGCATACCGTATGGCACGGACAACCGAGCTGCCATCAGCCTGGCCCTTGACCAGATAATCTTGCGCTCCCACCCGCAGTGCCCTGACCGCCACCTCTTCATCATCAAGACCGGTGAGCACCAAGATCGGAACACCGGGCGCGGCATCGCGCACTGGCGCAAGGTTATCAAGCCCCTGGCTGTCAGGAAGGGAAAGATCCAGCAGTACGACGTCAAAAGGTTCGCTTCGCAGGCGTTCCAGAGCCTGACCGAGTCGCTCAACTTGCTCCAAATCGAACTGATAATTGGCTACATCTTTCAAAGCCTCGCGCAGTAGGCGAGCGTCTCCTGGATTATCCTCGACCAGAAGGATTCTGTTCGGCCCGGCAATCATCTGTTCTTTCCCGGCGGCAGAATGACGACAGAAAACCAGAAGTCCCCGACGGACTTCACCACCTTAATGAATTGCTCAAAATCGACGGGTTTATTGATGTAACAATTCGCATGCAGATCGTAAGTCCCAAGAACGTCCTGCTCGGCCGTCGATGTGGTCAGAACCACCACAGGAATCTGCCTCAGCTCAGGATCCTCTTTGATCTCTGCCAACACCTCACGTCCATCCTTCTTGGGCAAATTAAGATCAAGCAAAATGAGGTCTGGGCGCACCTCATCGGCATACTTACCCTCCTGGCGTAGAAAAGCCAGAGCTTCCACTCCGTCCTCCGCCACGCTCACGTGATTGAGGAGCCTTCCCTCTTTCAAAGCTTCCATGGTCAGCCGAACATCTCCGGGATTGTCCTCCACTAACAAAATCTCCACCGGTTTATTGTATGTCATGATGCGTCCTTACACTCAGTTTTGTGCGGGCAGGGTGAAGTAAAAAGTCGCTCCCTTCTCTGAGTTCGACTCTACCCAAATGCGTCCCCCGTGACGTTCCACGATTTTCTTGCACACCGCTAATCCTATTCCTGTCCCCGGGTACTCTTCCCGTTTATGTAATCGTTGGAAAATAACAAAAATGCGCTCGGCGTACTGCGGATCTATGCCGATGCCATTATCCCGTATGGAAAAAATCCACGCCTTGCCATTGCGCTTGCTCGATACGTGCACCAGCGGCGGCTCCTGATTGCGAAACTTAATCGCATTGCCAATCAGATTTTGCATCAGCTGTGCGATCTGGGTTTCATCCGCCCTCACTATGGGGAGAGGATCGTGAGTGACC
>Ga0081538_10006444_pt1 | contig 10331 bp, 11 predicted proteins | sample TabmetS5T2R1_FD_71022 | JGI IMG/M metagenome (GOLD analysis project Ga0081538, IMG submission 71022) | Tabebuia heterophylla rhizosphere microbial communities from the University of Puerto Rico - S5T2R1 | ecosystem: Host-associated > Plants > Roots > Rhizosphere ...
CAAGGGGCATGGCGGCACGAGGACATCGAGCGCCTCGCGGGCTGATCACGGCGCGCGCCATTCCCGGCGCAGCACCGCGTACGTGCGGAGCGTCGTCCACTCGCCCTTGAACCAGTCCGCTTCGACGAGCCGCGCTTCGCAGCGGAGGCCGAGGCGTTCGAGGACGCGGTGCACCGCGGTGTTGCGGTCGTCGGCCTGGGCGTAGACCCGGTGGATCGCGTGCGCGTCGAACAGCCGCGTCATCACCGCGGCGAGCGCCTCGCTCGCCAGGCCGCGCCCCTGGTGGCGCGGCGCGAGGGTCACGCCGACCTCGGCGGTCGCCGGCTGGTCGGCGACGATGCGCACGGCGCAGTCGCCGCAGAGCTCCCCGCCGGCCCGGGCGACGGCGGCCAGTTGCAGCCACTCGCCGGGCCGGCCGAGCTCGACACCCTGCTGCGCGGCGAGGAGCTCCTCCGCGTCCGCCATCGCGTAGCGCTCGTCCCAGGACTGGTAGCGCGCGACCTCGGGCTCGCTGCGGTACGCGACGAACGCGGCGAGATCCTCGGCGCGGAGCGGCCGTAGCGACAGCCGCTCCGTGTGGATGGTGAGGGACACGCCCGCCAGCATCTCAGGCCGCGACCGGCGCCGCCTCCGGCGCGTGATCGAGCTTCGGCAGCCAGCTCAGGCGCTCCGGCAGGTACCAGTTCCGCTCGCCGAGCAGCTTCATGCTGGCCGGCAGGAGGACGGCGCGGATGATCGTCGCGTCGATCAGGATCGCGGCGGCGAGGCCGACGCCGATCTGCTTCGCGAGCTGGTCGCTGCCGAGCGCGAAGGAGCCGAACACCGCGACCATGACGAGCGCCGCGCTGGTCACGACGCCCGCGGTGCCCTTGATGCCGTGCGCGACCGCCTCGTCGTTGCTCACGCCACGGTTCACGGCCTCGCGGACGCGGCTGAGGATGAACACGTGGTAGTCCATCGAGAGGCCGAAGAGGATCACGAACAGGAACAGCGGGATCACGGGGGCGACGCCGCCGACGGACTGGAAGTCGAGCAGCCTCGCGCCGTGGCCGTCCTGGAAGACGAGCTTGAGGATGCCGTAGGCGGCGCCGACCGACAGCAGGTTGAGGACGATCGCCTTGATCGGCACGACGATCGACCGGAACGTCACCAGCAGCAGGATGAACGCGAGGCTGAGCACGAAGCCGAACACGATCGGCGCGTGCGACGTCATCGTGTCGATGAAGTCCTTCGACTGGGCGGTCACGCCCGTCACGGCGACGTCGACGCCGGCCAGCTTGCCGACGGTGGCCGGGATCACTTCGCTGCGCAGCACGTCGAGCGAGCGCTCCGAGGCGGCGTCCGTGCCGCCGCCCTGGACCGCGAGGGAGACGACGGCGACGGTCCTGTCGGGGCTGATCTCGACGCTCGAGGGCTCGGAGAGCCGGCCGGTGGCGAGCGCCTGGTCGTGGAGCTGCCGGATCGCGGCCTGGACGGGCGCGGCGGTGACGTCGTCGGCCTTGATCACGGTCGTGGCGGGAACCGCGCCGCCGGGGAAGGCGGCCTCGAGCCGATCGTAGGTCTGGATGACGGGCTGGCTGCGCGAGTAGCCGTCGAAGCCCGGGTTCTCGAACTGGATGCCGAGCGCAGGGATGCTGAGGGCGACGAGCAGGCCGGCGGCGACGACCGTCGAGAGGAGCGGGCGCGCGAGGACGCGGGTGAGGATGGCGGCCCAGAGGCGCGACTCGCCCTTCGCCCGGTGGCGCCGCTTGGTGACGTACGGGACGCGCCCCTTCTCGAGCCAGTTCTTGCGGCTGAGGAAGGCGAGCGCCGCGGGCAGGAAGGTCAGCGAGCCGAGCACCGCGACGGCGACCACGAGCATGGTGCCGACGCCGAAGCCGACGAAGATCGGGTTCCCGGCGAACAGCAGTCCGGCCATCGCGGTCATCACGGTCATGCCCGAGATCAGCACCGCCCGCCCGGAGGTGGCCGCGGCGATCTCCACCGCGGCCTCGGCGCCGTGCCCGCGGTCGCGCTCCTCCATCACCCGGCGTGAGTAGAACATGGCGTAGTCGACGCCGACGGCGAGCCCGATGATCACGACCAGCTCGGCCACGTCGGCCGGCAGCGCGTAGATCTGGCTGACCGGGCCGAGCAGGCCGACGGTGCCCGCGACGGCGGTCGCGCCGAGCACGAGCGGAAGGCCGGCGGCCACGACGGCACCGAACGCGACGAGCAGGATGATCAGCATCAGCCCGTTGGAGAGCAGCTGGGCCTGCTTGCCGTCCTCGGCGTCCTGCGCGGCGATCGCCTTGGCAGCGGAGACCTCGCCGAACTGCTCGACCCGCACGCCGGGGTGAGCGGCCTGAGCGGCGGCCACGGCGGCCAGCGGCTGCTCCACGAGCTTCTCGACCTGCTCGTCGGTGCCGCGCAGCGTGAAGCTCACGAGGACCGAGCGGCCGTCCTCGGAGTCGAGCGGGCGCTCGACGTGGGTGATGCCCTCGATCCGCTCGAGCCGGCTCACGACGTCATCCACCGCGGGCCGCACGGCAGGATCGCCGGCGCGCTTGCCCTGGACGAGCACCTGCTCGCCGGCCTGAGCGGGGAAGCCGGCCTCGACGATCATGTCGCCGCGCTTGGACTCGCCGCTGCCGGCCGCCGAGGCGTCGAGGTCGTTCTGGCCGACCTTGCCGCCGACGACGACGGCGAGGACGACGAACAGGATCCAGCCGATCACCGCGGTTCGTGGGTGCCGGGCGCTCCATCGGCCGGCGCGCGCTGCCAGGTTGCGTGACTGCATCGAAAGCTCTCCTCGGTCGGGGTCGTACGCTGTACGAACGACACTATTCGTACGCTGTACGACGGCGCTAGGCGGCTAGCCGAACCACCGAGGGAGAGCGGACTCCCCAATCGCGACGACGGCTCGCGAAGCTCGGACGTGCGTAGACTCGGACCACGCACCGGAGCTTCGAGTGCCTGATTCCCTCACCGATCTCGCTGGCCTGAGCGTCAGCGCGGAGGATTTCCTCGGCGCCGTGCTGGAAACGGCCGCCCAGCCGATCTGGGTCGTCGATCTCGACGGCGTGATCCGCTTCGCCAACCCCGCCGCGATCGCCGCGCTCGGTTATGACAGCGCGGACGAGCTGTTCGGGCGCAACAGCCACGAGACGATCCACTACAAGCACCCGGACGGGACGCCGTTCCCGGCCGCGGAGTGCCCGATGCTGCTCCCGCGCACCACCGGCGAGACGGTCGCGCGCGATCTGGACTGGTTCGTCCGGCGCGACGGTTCGATGTTCCCCGTCTCGTACGTCTCGGTGCCGATCGAGATGCACGAGGGCCGCGGTGCCGTCGTGGCCTTCACCGACATCGAGGACCGCCTGCGCGCCGAACGCGTGCTGCGCGAGCAGGACGCCGTCCTCGCGAAAGAGCGGGCGTCGCTGCGGCGCGTCGCGACGTTGGTGGCCGGCGGAGCGGCGTCGCCGGAGGTGTTTGCCGCGATCGCCCGCGAGGTGGCTCAGGTGCTGGGCGTGGCGCTGGTCGTGATCTGGCGCTCCGAACCCGACGACCACGCGACCGTCGTGGGCGCCTGGGGCGATCGGCCGCACAGTTTCCAGGCGGGCACCAGGTGGCCGGTGGAGGAGCACACGGCCGCGGCGATGCTCCCGCAGATCGGGCGCCCGGTGCGGATCGAGGACTTCGGCGCGCTCGGCGGCAGGATCCCCGATGCCATCGCCGAGACCGGGGTCCGCTCAGGCATCGGCGCGGCGATCGTCGTCGACGGCGAGCTCTGGGGCGTGATGGGCGCTGGCCTCGCGGCCGGCGAGCCCCTGCTCGAGCACCTCGACGGTCGACTCGCCGAGTTCACGGAGCTGGTCGCGACGGCGATCTCGACCGCCCAGGCGCGGTCCGACCTCGCCGCGTCCCGGGCGCGGATCGTGGCCGCGACCGACGAGGAGCGGCGACGCGTGGTCCGCGATCTGCACGACGGCGCGCAACAGCGCCTGATCCACACGGTCATCACGCTCAAGCTGGCACGCCGGGCGCTCCAGACCGAGCAGGGCACAGCCGCCGGGCTCGTGAGCGAAGCCCTCGACCATGCCGAGCAGGCGACGGCCGAGCTGCGCGAACTCGCGCACGGCATCCTCCCTTCGGTCCTCAGCCAGGGCGGGCTCCGCGCAGGCGTGGACGCGCTCGCGTCGCGCATGCCGGTGCCGGTCGAGCACGACGTGTCGGTCGGCCGGCTCCCCGCCGCGGTCGAGGCCACCGCCTACTTCGTCGTGGCAGAGGCGCTCACCAACGTCGCGAAGCACGCGCGCGCCGGCCGCGCCGCGGTCACCGCGTGCGTCGAGGACGACATGCTCCGCATCCTGGTCCGCGACGACGGCATCGGAGGCGCCCGGCCGGGCGGGAGCGGGCTGCTCGGGATGGCGGACCGCGTCTCCGCCCTCGACGGCCGGCTCGTCATCGACAGCGCGGCGGACGGCGGCACACTCGTCGCCGTGGACCTCCCGGTCGCACCGGATCGCGTCGTCTGATCCTCACGTCGATGTGGCGCACGGCATGAGCGCCGAGGCTCACGGCGCGCGGAGGACGACCACGGTCGAGCCGAGGTACTCCTCGGTCTCGGGCACGAGCAGCTCCCCCGTCCTGGCGAACCCGAGCCGGCGTGCCTCGGCCGCGATCGTGCCGGCGGACACCCGGTCCAGGCGCACGACGGCGTCCTCCACCTCGTAGCGACCCCCGGGCCCGATGACCTCGCGCACCCGGTGCAGGACCGCCCGATCGCCGTCGTCCTCGACGCCGACCAGCTGGCTGGCGTAGCCCACCCCGTCGATCTCGCACGCGTCGGGCGGAGGCGGCTGGTCGTGCTCGGCGTCCATGCAGTCCAGCGCGTCGGCCACGGCGACGGCGACCAGCCCACCGGGCTCGAGATGATCGAGCGCCCGCCGCAGGAACGCCGCGCGCCCGCCGGCTCCGTCGAAGAGCTGGAGCGTCTGCATCGGCACGAGGATCAGCGGGAACCGGCGGCCGAGCGCCAGCCGCCGGGCGTCGGCCACGACGGTCTCGACCGGCAGCCCGCCGGCCCGGCGCTCGAGCGCCTCGAGCAGCGGCTCCTCGGCGTCGAGGGCGACGACCGGCACGCCGCGGGCGGCGAGATCGAGGCTCACGCGTCCCGTGCCGGCCCCGACATCCAGCACCGGCCCGCCGGCGACGCTCGCGAGCAGCCGCCACAGCGGCAGGTCCTCGCCGTACGCGCCGCACTCGAGGTCGTGCCACAGCACGTCGAGGCTCATCGGAGGCCAGGCTGGCGCCGGCGGGTCCCGGCGCCCTCACCCGCTTCGGATGAAGGCGCTGATCACTCGCGCACGCGCGGGGGTTCGTACACGGTGAGGAGCAGATCTCGCCGTGGGTCAGCGGCTGCCGATCGCGACGCGCGATGGTGGTCGGGTGTCTAGGCCTTCAGCAGGTCGGCGTACCGCTTCAGGTAGAGCGGCCAGCCGTCCGGCGACTCGACGCCCGCGCGCGTGCCCTCCCAGCCCTCGCCGTGGCGGTCGAGATGGCGATGCTCGAGCTCGACGCGCGTTCGCTCCGGGCCCTCGGGGATGAACCGCACCTCGACCTCGCTCGCCTTCTCCGGGTCGCTCTCGACCTGCCACCGCGGGCTGATGTCCCAGCTGAACACGAGGCGATCCGGCGGCTCGTAGGCCAGCACCCGCGCCCAGCGGCACTGGCTGCCGTCGACGCCGCGGTCGTAGATGCTCCCGCCCGCGCGCGGCTCGAGGACCGTCTCGGCGATGTCGGCGTCGAGCATGTTGTGGTCGCGCGGCTTGATGCGATCGAAGTCCTCCACGAACACCGCGAACGCGCGCTCGACCGGCGCCTCGACGGTGACCGAGGTCAGGATCGACGTCTGCTCTGCCTGCATGCTCATGAGTCCTCCTGGGTTCGCTGCTCGACGGCGAGCTTGTAGTTGGCGAGGGTCTGCCCCCAGAACCGCTCGAGGTCGGCGCGCAGCGCGCCCAGCCCCGTGGGATCGACCTCGTAGATGCGGCGGTTGCCCGCGGCGCGATCGACCACCAGCCGCGCGGCCTTGAGCACCTTCAGGTGCTGGGAGACGGCCGGCCGGCTGACCGGGAGCTCGCTCGCGAGGTCCCCGACCGCGCGCGGGCGCTCGGCGAGGCGCTCGAAGATCGCCCGCCGCGTGGGGTCGCCCAGCGCGGTCCATCCGTCAGCTTGGTAAGTCGCCACTGACGGTAAGGTGTCACTTACCGACGCTGGTGTCAAGCGAGTCGGTCGGCGGCGGCCTGGAGCGAGGCGCCGGCGGCCGTGACCAGGGGATCGCCGTGCCCGAAGCAGGCGATCTCGACGTCGAGCGCCGCGAGCTTCCGGAAGCTCGAAATCGCCTGCCGTGGATCGGCGTTGAACACCCCGAGGATGGGTTGGTGCTCATGGGAGGCGATGGCGTCGCCGGCGATCAACACGCGCGACTCGGCGAAGAGCAGGGCGATGCTTCCCGGGGTGTGACCGGGAGCGGCGAGCACCTCGGCGGGACACTCCCACGGCAGCCGGTCGCCCTCCTCGAGCCGGGTGTCGACGGGCAGCTCGGGGGCCGGCGGCACCAGCGGCGACGTCTGCTCGAACAGCGGGACCTCCCAGTCGGCGAGTTGCGGGGCGGGGGCCGACTGCGTGCCCTCGACGATCGGGGCGTCGAGCGCCGACGCGAGCACTCGCGCGCCGGTGCGCGCGGCCAGTGCCGCCGCGCCTCCGGTGTGGTCGTCGTGGCCGTGCGTGAGGACGATGTCGTGGAGGTCGATCCCTGACGCGGGCCGCCCGGCGATCCCCGCGAGCGCGTCGAGGATGGCGTCCTCCTGGCCGGCCGTGCCGGTGTCGATCAGGTTGAAGCCTTGGCCCTGGCGGACGGCGTACGCCTGCACGAGCGGCATGCGCAGGCACCAGAGCCAGCTCGTCAGCGGGATCGCGTCGATCGTCATATCCGGCATCAAAGCGCGCCGCTTGCTTCGCCGCCTTCGTCAAGTTAAGCTTGACGCATGGATGCGCGGCTGCCGGCGATCGACGAGCTCGTCGCCGTCGTCGACGCCCGCGCCGCCGAGCAGACGGCCGGGACGCGCCTGCAGGCCGCGATCGACGTCGGCCGCGAGCTCGCGGACACGGGCGACATGCTGATCGGCCGCTACGTCGACGACGCCCGCGACGCGGGCCTGTCGTGGACGGAGATCGGTCAGCGCTTCGGGACGAGCAAGCAGGCGGTCCAGCAGCGCTACGGCATCACAGCGGCCGATTCCGCCGCCTGGGCGGGCAACTGGGCTCCGCCGGCGCGGGCCGCCCTCGACCGGGCCGCCGTCGAGGCGCGCGAGCTCGGGTACGACTACGTGGGCACCGAGCACGCGCTGCTCGCGCTCGTCGGCGCCGAGCGAGGCGTCGCCGCCGAGGTCCTCGCCGACCTCGGCGTCACCCGCGAGCGCATGCTGGCCACGACCTGCATGCGCGCGAACCGCGACGCACCGGCAGGGCAGGACTGCCTCTCGGTCATGCCGCGCTACAAGCAGGCGCTGGAACACAGCCGCCGCATCGCCGACGGACTCGGGGTCCGCACGGCCGACACCGAGCACCTGCTCGCCGGCGTCGTCGCCGTCCGGGACTCGATGGCGGTCGAGATCCTGCGCCGGCTGAAGGTCGGCGCCGACGAGGTCCGCGGCGCTCTGGCCGAGCGGCTCGACGTGGAACCCGTGCGCCTGGGCGCGCCCGGACGGCGACGGAGGCGACTCCTGGCCAGGACGCGCTGAAGGGGGCACTGGCCGGGCGGACAAAGGATCGCGCGCGGTTTCCTCCACGGGGCCAAAGACGCTCCGGCTCGCCGCGGACACGCTGCGGGCATGAAGCTCGTGATCGGAATCGTCAGGCCCGACAAGGCCAACGAAGTGCTCGAGGCGCTCTACCGCGCCGAGGTGCGCGGGTTCTCCATGAGCCGCGTGCAGGGACACGGCGGAGAGCTCGACCGCGTGGAGACCTACCGGGGCACGACCGTGCGCCTCGGCATGTCCGAGAAGGTGCGCTTCGAGATCGCCGTGTCGGACGAGTTCGTCGAGCCGACGATCGAGGCGCTCTGCGACGGCGGCCGGACCGGCGAGGTCGGCGACGGCAAGATCTTCGTCCTCGAGCTCGACCAGGTCGTGCGGATCCGAACGGGCGAGACCGACAACCTCGCCGTGACCCCGGTGGGTGCGTGATGCCGGCCGGAGTCAACGCGGGCGACACCGCCTGGATGCTCGCCGCCACCGCGCTGGTGCTCCTCATGACGCCGGCGCTGGGCCTCTTCTACGCGGGCCTCGTGCGCGCGAAGAACACGCTGAACACGTTCATGATGTGCGTTGCCGCGCTCGCCGTCGCCACCATCGCGTGGGCGGTGATCGGCTATTCGCTGGCCTTCGACGGCGACGGCAGTATCGTCGGCGGTCTCGGCCACGCGTTCCTGAGCGGCGTGGGGTTCGAGCCGCGTGCGGGCACGCATATCCCCCAGCTGCTGTTCATGGCGTTCCAGGCCACGTTCTGCATCGTCACCACGGCGCTGGTCGCCGGCGCGGTGGTCGAGCGCATGCGCTTCGGCGCGTTCTGGACCTCCCCCGGTTCGGTGGACACGGGGTTGTTAGGCGGCTTGGGCCGTTGACGTTGACTTGTATTTCATCTTGTTGGTGGATGCGAGCCGCGAAGCGGCGAGACTCGTCCCGCCGGTCACGAGAGTTCTGTTCTCGTACTCCAGCGGCGAGAGCATCCCGAGCGTCGAGTGGCGACGCCGGCGGTTGTAGAACGCTTCGAGGTACTCGAAGAGCGCGGTGCGCGCTTCGGCCTTGGTCGGCCACGAACGGCGGTGGATGAGGTCCTTCTTCAGGCTCGCGTGAAAGCTCTCGAGCACGGCGTTGTCGAAACAGTCGCCGCGGCTTCCCATCGAGACATCGATGCCGACGCTGCGGCAGCGGCGCGTGAAGACCAGCGACGTGTACTGGGCGGATTCCAGCGGTCGTCGCAACACTCGATGATGGAGGGTTGCGATGGGCAGGCCGAAGGGGTGGGGTGCGCAGCAGACGGGGCGGCCGGTGATGCGTTCGCCGGGACGGCCGCCGGTCGGTCGGCGCGAGCATCGTCAGCGGTTCTGGGCGGCGATTGCGCGGGGCGAGCGCAGCGACGTGGCCGGTGTCGAGGCGGGCGTGTCGCCGGTGGTGGGCGTCCGGTGGTTTCGGGAGGCTGGCGGGATGCCGCCGATCAGTCAGGCTCCGCTGTCCGGGCGGTACCTGTCGTTCGCCGAGCGCGAGGAGATCGCGGTGCTGCGGGCCGGTGGCTGTGGGGTGCGCGAGGTCGCGCGGCGGCTGGGTCGCTCGCCGTCGACGATCTCGCGCGAGTTGCGGCGCAACGCCGCGACGCGCAGCGGCCGCTTGGACTACCGGGCGACGACAGCGCAGTGGCATGCCGATCAGCGCGCAAAGCGCCCGAAGCCGGCCAAGCTGGCGGTCAACGATCGGCTGCGCGGTTACGTGCAGGAGCGGCTTGCCGGCCGCGTGCAGCGCCCTGACGGCGTCGACCTCGCCGGGCCGCAGGTCGCGTGGATCGGCCGGCGTCGCGGCCGCCGCCGGGATCGGCGCTGGGCGAAGTCGTGGAGCCCGGAGCAGATCTCGGGCCGGCTGCGCCTGGACTTCCCCGATGATGAGTCGATGCGGATCTCGCCCGAGGCGATCTATCAGTCGCTCTATGTCCAAGGCCGCGGCGCGCTCCGGCGCGAGCTGACCGCGTGCCTGCGCACGGGCCGGGCGCTGCGCGTCCCGCGGGCGCGCGCCTGCGGCCGCGGCAAGCGGTTCGTGACCGACGAGGTGATGATCAGCCAACGGCCCGCCGAGGCGGCCGACCGGGCGGTGCCCGGCCACTGGGAGGGCGATCTGATCCTCGGCCTGCGCAGCTCGGCGATCGGCACGCTGGTCGAGCGCTCCAGCCGGTTCACGATGCTGCTGCACTTGCCCCCGATGGAAGGCCGGGACGGCCCCCGCGTCAAGGACGGCCCGGCCCTGACCGGGCACGGCGCCGAGGCGGTCCGCGACGCGATCGTCGCCGCGATGACGACGCTCCCGGGCGCGTTGCGTCGTTCGCTGACCTGGGACCAGGGCGCCGAGATGGCCCACCACGCCCAGCTGCGCATCGCCACCGGCCTGGAGGTCTACTTCTGCGATCCCCAGAGCCCGTGGCAGCGCGGCAGCAACGAGAACACCAACGGGCTCCTGCGCCAGTACTTCCCCAGGGGCACCGACCTGGCCCGCCACAGCTTCGGCGACCTCGCCGAGGTC
>Ga0081538_10006445_pt1 | contig 10329 bp, 7 predicted proteins | sample TabmetS5T2R1_FD_71022 | JGI IMG/M metagenome (GOLD analysis project Ga0081538, IMG submission 71022) | Tabebuia heterophylla rhizosphere microbial communities from the University of Puerto Rico - S5T2R1 | ecosystem: Host-associated > Plants > Roots > Rhizosphere ...
CCGGCCCTGATCTCCGCGCCGGCCTCTCGTTCGGCCGATTCGAGATCCTCCGCCGTGATGCCGTACCCACCGGGCAGCACATCCACGCCGCGCAGCCCGGCCACGTCGAGCAGCACGCCGCGGCAGACCAGCGGCTCGATGGTGTCCACGCCGAGCAACGAGAAGCGTCCACCCTGCTGGGCTTCGTCCGCCGGGGCGCCGCCGTGCAGGTGGCCCATGTAGGAGACGTGGGCCAGGGCGTCGACGTGGGTCCCCGTGTGGCCGCCGGTCGAGATCAACTCGCTCGCGGCGGAGCTGCCGTCAGCGCGTACCATGTCGCCGTGGCGCCGCATGAGGGCCATCCTGAACGGCGGATGGTTGGGCGAATGTGGCGTCTCGGCAGAGAGCGGCTGCGCCAGGTCATAGACTTCGATGCCGCCCTCGATCGCATCGAGCAGACCATTCCTCAAGGCGCTATCTCCCCCTCGCCAGGGCGAGCGTGAGGCGCGCGGATTCGACTACCGCCCTGTCCACGAACCTGCCGTCCTTCAGCACGAACGCGCCCTCCTCGTTGCCGAGCCGGCCGAGCAGACCCTCAGCTTCAGATACCTCTTCCTCCGTCGGCGTAAATACGTCGTTGACGACGGGGACCTGGGAAGGGTGTATTGTCGAGCGTCCGACGAAGCCGAGATTCTTCCCTGCTTCAGTAGAACGGCGCAATCCTTCGAGATCGTGGACGACCGTGTACACGCTCTGAACCGGCCGCGCCAGCGCGGCCGCACGTGAGGCGCTTACGATGCGCGAGCGTGCGTAGAGAAGTCCGGCCTCGTCGCCCACGCCAAGGTCCGCCGAGAGGTCGGCCTCGCCGAGGCTTATGCCTGCGACCCTCTCGTGGGAGGTGGCGATCTCGAACGCACGTTCGAGGCCAAGGGCGGATTCGATCAGGCACTGTATCCGGGCCTCGCTGCCCAGCCCTTCGAGCGTCTCTGCCACCAGCCTGACGCCCTCCACCGATTCTGTCTTCGGCAGCCGCAACCCGGCGAGGTTGCGTACCGCAACCGCGTAGATGTCCGCCGCCGAGAGCTCCGTTCCCACCGCGTTCACTCTCACGAAGACCGGCTTCTCTGGCTCCGACTCGAGAACGCGGGCGACCGTCTCGCGCGCCTCCTCCTTGCGGTTCGGGGCGACGGCATCTTCCAGGTCGAGGACGACGGCGTCGGCCTCGCTCGCGAAAGCCTTCTCGATCCTTCGCCCGTCGTCACCGGGCACGTAGAGATAGCTCCGAACCGGCGGTTTCACAGGATGCCCTTCTCTGAGAGTTCATCCAGTTCGTGTTTGCCGATGCCTAGTTCTCCGTAGACCTCTTCGTTGTGCGCTCCCAGGGTGGAGCCTGACCATCTGACCTCGCCGGGAGTCTCGGAGAGACGGAAGAGGACGTTTTGCATCTTTGTGGGGCCGAGCTCGGGGTCGTCCACGGTGATGATGGAGTTCAGCGCCTCGTACTGGGGGTCTTGCATGATGCCCTCTATGTCGTAGATTGGGGCGACGGCCGCTCCCGCCTCCTCGAAGGCTGCGACGACTTCCTCCTGGGTGCGACCGGAGATCCAGGCTCCCACCGCCGCATCGAGCTCGTCTGCGTGCCTGGCCCGCTCTGAGCCCTTCGCGAACCACGGCTCATCGATGTACTCGGGGTGTCCGACCAGGCGCATCACGCGCTCGGCGATGTTCTGGGCGCTGGTGGAGACGGCGACCCAGTGGCCGTCCTTCGTCTGGTAGGTGTTTCGCGGTGCGTTGTTTACGGAGCGGTTGCCGCTCCTCTGTTGAATCTCACCGAGCTGGTCGTAGACCGTCGGCTGCGGACCGAGGACGGTGAAGATCGGCTCGATTATCGCAAGGTCGATGACCTGCCCGCGCCCGCCAGCGTCGCGGGCTCTGAGGGCGGTCAGGATGGCGACCGCACTCGCCAGCGCTGCTATGCCGTCGGCCAACCCGAAAGGCGGGAGCGTCGGCGGCCCGTCAGGCTGGCCTGTCACGTGGGCGAAGCCGCTCATGGACTCGGCCAGGGTGCCGAAGCCGGGTCTGTCCTTGTACGGGCCGAACTGGCCGAAGCCGGTGACGCGGGCGAGGACGAGGCCGGGGTTTATGTCGCTGAGGCGCTCGTAGCCCAGGTTCCACCGCTCCAGGGTACCGGGCCTGAAACTCTCGATCACGACGTCCGCGTCACTCGCCAGACGTCCGAAGATCTCCTGTCCCTGTGGCTTGCTCAGGTTCAGGGTCACGCATCTCTTGTTGCGCCCCAGCATCTTCCACCAGAGCCCCACGCCGTCCTTCGAGTAGCCGTGCGAGCGCGAGGGGTCTCCTTTGGGATGTTCGACCTTTATTACCTCGGCCCCGAAATCGGCGAGCACCGTCGCGGCGAGCGGTCCGGCGAAGAGCGTCGCCGCGTCTATGACCTTGATCCCCTCCAGCGCCCGTCTTCCGTCCAAGCCACGCCCTCCTGCCCCGAGACTAGTCGCGCTTATCTTTGCTCATGAACCGTTTGACCGCAAGGTTTTGACCGGGCCGCGCGCACCGTGCTATGTTGGCGACTCTCTATGCGTTCTTCGGGGAAGGGGTGGCGATGAGCCGATTCGATACGGTCGTGCTGGGCGGGCGGGCCGTTCTGCCGGGACAGGGCCTGGTCAGGGCGGACGTGGGTATCAAGGACGGGCGAGTATCGGCGATAGGGGAGGGCCTGGCTTCGGGCGAGGCTGACGATACTATCGACGCCGCGGGGAAACTCGTACTCCCTGGTGCGGTGGACGCCCACTTCCATCTTGGCATCTACCGCGACATAACCGAGGATACGCGCAGCGAGACGCTCTCATCGCTCGCGGGGGGCGTCACGAGCATCATCAGCTACTTCAGGACGGGCAGCCACTATCTCGGAAAGAGCGGCCCTTACGCGGAGATCTTCCCCGAGGTACTGGCGGCTACCAACGGGCACTCGCGCGTGGACTACGGCTATCACCTGGCGCCGATGGTCCGGGATCAAATCGCCGAGATCCCTCGCCTCGCCGCCGAAGAGGGCGTCACCTCTTTCAAGTACTACATGTTCTACAAGGGGCTCGACCTCGCCGGCGCTTCGAGCGACGCCAGCGGCTACACGATGAGCGAGAACTACGACCTGGGTCACCTCTTCGAGATCATGGAGCAGGTGGCGAAAACGCAGGAGACTAGCGACTCGCGGGTCTCGCTCTCCATCCACTGCGAGCAGCCCGAGCTGATCCGGGTCTTCTCGGAGAGGGTCAGGCAAGAAGGCGTCCTCTCCGGCCTCGAAGCCTACAGCGCCTCGCGCCCGACGTTGACCGAACACCTCGCCGTCGCAGAGGTAGGCGTCCTCGCCGGCCACACGCGCTGCCCCATAAACCTCCTCCACCTCTCCAGCGAGGAGGCTTTACAGGCGGCGCTGGAGTTGAAGGCTCTCGACCCTTACCTCGATGTTCGCCTGGAGACGACGCTCCACCACCTCGCGCTCACCTACGAGAACTACAACGACCAGCGCGGCAAGGTAAACCCGCCCATAAGGGCCGACTCAGACGTGGATGCGCTCTGGCGCGGTGTGGTAAGGGGTGAGATCGATTGGATCTGCTCCGACCACGCCTGCTGCTCGGAGGAGCACAAAGAGGGTGACCTCTGGCAGGCGCTCCCCGGTTTCGGCGGGACGGCCTTGATCTACCCCTTCATCCTTACCGAAGGCCCGAAACACGGCCTCTCTCTAGAGCGTTGCGTAGAACTCGTCGCGACCAACCCGGCGCGCGCCTACGGCCTGAACCCCCGCAAGGGTGCTATCGCCGTCGGCGCCGACGCCGACCTGGCCATCGTGGACATGGATGAGACCCACCCCGTGACGACCGAACGCCTCCTCTCCGCCCAGGAATACACGCCCTTCGAAGGAATGGAGCTTACCGGCTGGCCGGTTCACACGCTCCTGCGCGGGCGGACGGCCTTCGCCGAAGGGGAAGCCGTGGGGGAACCCGCGGGCACCTACCTTGAGCGCCCACTCACCACCGGGAAGCCCCTCGCCGCGCCATAAGGTACGGTGCCAGTGAAACCAAGTCCCAGGAACGACACTCCCCTGGTCGTGGTCGGCGCTGGCGCATGCGGGATGGTTGCGGCTCTCGCCGCTGCCAGGCGCGGGGTACAGGTCCTCGTTCTGGAGAAAGGGCCCGAATCAGCGGGCAACACCGCCCGCTCTACCGGTCTGATCCCCGCCGCTGGGACCAGATTCCAGCGTGAGGCGGGCGTCCTCGACGACTCCCCGGAACTTATGGCCAAAGACATCTTCGAGAAGAATAATGGCGAGAGCGACCAGGAGGTCACACACCTGCTGTGCAGGGAGTCAGGCCCGCTCGTCGAGTGGCTCGTGGACGAGATCGGATGCGAGATGCTTTGCTACACAGACTTCCTCTATCCAGGCCAGAGTCGCCACAGGATGCACGGCCCGAAGATGAGCTACGGCTCCGAACTCCTCCGGCAACTCGAGAATGCCGTCGTCGAAGAACCTCTCATAGAGCTACGAATGGACACCGCCGTGAGCGGACTCCTCTCGGAAGGCGGCCGGGTTACCGGCGTCGAGACCGCGGAAGGTCCGATCGAGGCAGGAGCCGTCGTGCTGGCACTGAACGGCTTCGGTGGCAACCGCGAGATGGTAGAGAGATATCTCGGTCCCGAGGCCGCGGCCGCCCTGTACTATGGTTCGCCGAACAACACGGGTGAGGGCATAGAGTGGGGCGTCGCCCTTGGTGCTGCGACCGGACACATGGGCTCCTACCAGGGGCATGCCTCGGTCGCCGCCCCGGATGGTCCGCTCGTGACCTGGGCAGTCGTCGTAAACGGCGCCATCCTCGTCAACAGGGAAGGTCGCCGGTTCGGGTGCGAGACCGTCGGCTACTCCGAGTACGCGGGCGCGGTCATGGCCCAGTCGGGGGGTGAGGCCTGGGAGATCTTCGATCATGAAATCTACGAAGCTTCCCTCCGCACCCGCTTCGATGAGGTCGTAGAGGCCGGCAAGGTGGCGAGGTCCGAGACCCTGGAAGAGCTGGCCGAGACCTTGGATCTTCCCGCAGGCGCCCTGGCGGAGACCGTGGAGGACGTGAACTCTTCGGCCCGCGGCGAAGCCCCTGACCCCTTCGGGCGCGAGGATTTTCTAGGTGGCCCTCTGGAGCCTCCGTTCTACGGTATCCACGTGCTAGGCGCACTCTTCCACACCCAGGGCGGTTTGAAAGTGGACACGCATGCCAGGGTCCTCAAGTCCGACGGTACGCACGTACCCGGTCTGTATGCTGGTGGCGGGACTGCCGTCGGGATCAGCGGGCGTGGGTACGAAGGCTACTCGAGCGGCAATGGACTTTTGGCCGCGGCAGTGCTGGGGAAGGTCGCCGGCGAGGCTGCCTCGGGCGAGATACTGGAAGATCGACCAGCATAATCGTGCTCTTCGCGTCCTTCCTGGATCTCTCCGAACACCATGCTCTGCAGCGTTGTGCATGAGCCTTACGCTAGGCGAGCCATCAACCTGTCGGTCCCCAGCAAGAAAGCTGATTCGTGAGATTCTGATTGGCACGGGGGTGGGGGAAAGCTCCAACCCTTCCCTACCCGCTGTAAACTGGTTTCTCAGTTGTGTTTTGGGGAAAGATCCTGTCGAGGTCGGTTGACTTCTTGGATGAAGGAGGAACATGAGCGAAGCTTCCATAGCAACGGGACCATCATCTGTAAACGTGGACCTGACGAAGCGCAGTGCCATAGTGACGGGAGCGGCGAGCGGTATCGGGCGTGCCTGCGCCGAGAGGTTCTCGCAGGCAGGCGCAGCGGTTACCGTGCTCGATTTGGACGGCGACGCTGCCACAGAGGTCGCCGAAAGTATCGGCGGAGAGGCGGTGCAGGCCGACCTCTCGGACTACGAGGTGCTGAAAAGCCTCGAGATCGATGCTGATATCGTGGTCAATAACGCAGGAATGCAGCACGTCGCGGCCGTGGAGGAATTCCCGCCCGAGCGCTTCTCCATGATACTCAGGATCATGCTCGAGGCGCCTTTCAGAATCGTGCAGAAGGCGTTGCCGGGGATGTACGAGAGGGGCTGGGGACGCGTTATCAACATCTCCTCTATCCACGGCATGGTCGCCTCGCCTTACAAGGCCGCCTACATCTCGGCCAAGCACGGCCTCGAGGGCTTCTCGAAGACCGTTGCCCTGGAGGGAGGGGCCAGGGGCGTGACGTCCAACTGCATCTGTCCCGCGTACGTCAGGACGCCGCTGGTGGAGAACCAGATCTCCGACCAGGCACGTACGCACGGGATCTCGGAAGACGAGGTGATCGAGAAGATCATGCTCACCGAGCCAGCGATAAAGCGCCTGATCGAACCGGAAGAGGTGGCGGAGTTCGCCGCCTTCCTCTGCACGCCCGAAGCGTCGTTCATCAACGGCGCTTCCCTCGTCATGGACGGTGGGGCGACGGCCCACTAAAGAGCCTCCATTAGAAAGGAACGATCGTGACCGAAACTGCGGAAGGAACCCCGCTCTGGGAGCCTTCGGAAGAGCTCAAGGAGAACGCCAGGATCACCGACTACATGGAGTGGCTGAAAGCCGAAAAAGACCTCTCTTTCGGAGACTATAACGAGCTCTGGGAGTGGTCTGTCACAGACCTCGACGGGTTCTGGTCCTCTGTCTGGGAGTACTGCGACATCAAAGCCTCGAAGCCTTACAAGAGGGTGCTCGGAGAGCGCATGATGCCTGGGACCGAGTGGTTTCCTGGGACCGAGTTGAACTACGCCGAGCACATCTTCAGGCACGCTACACAACGCCCTGATGAGCCCGCGATCCTGCACCAGTCTGAGGTGAGGCCCCTTGGTGAACTCAGCTGGACCGAGTTGCAGGAGAAGACCGCCGCGCTCGCCGCAGGCCTGAGGGAGATGGGCGTCGGGCGGGGCGACAGGGTCGCGGCTTACCTGCCGAATATCCCCGAGGCCGTGATCGCCCTGCTCGCCTGCGCTTCCATAGGTGCTGTCTGGTCGAGCTGCTCCCCCGACTTCGGTGCCGGCAGCGTCGTCGACCGCTTCGAGCAGATAGAGCCCGAGGTCCTCCTCGCGGTCGACGGCTACCGCTACGGTGGTAAGGATTACGACAGGATAGATGTCGTCGCGAAACTGCAGGATGAGATCCCGACGCTACAGAAGACCGTCGTACTCCCATACCTTTCAGGAGATCCGGACACGAGCACTCTGCAGAACGTCGTTATGTGGGACGACCTCCTGGCCGGGCACCAGGGGGCGGAGCTCGCCTTCGAGCAGGTGCCTTTCGATCATCCGCTGTGGGTACTCTACTCCTCTGGAACGACGGGTCTTCCGAAGGCCATCGTGCATAGCCAGGGCGGCATCCTCATCGAGCACCTCAAGAAGGTGGTCTTGCACATAGACCTCGGGCCGGATGACCGCTTTTTCTGGTTCACCACTACGGGCTGGATGATGTGGAACCTGGTGGTAGCGGGCCTGCTCAGCGGCTCTACCATCCTGCTCTACGACGGCAACCCAGGCTACCCCGACATGAACGTCCTCTGGGAGTTCGCCGAGAAGACAGGCATGACCTGTTTCGGGACCAGCGCGAGTTACATCACAGCCTGCATGAAGGCGGATATTGAGCCGGGGCGGGACTTCGACCTGACGAACCTGAAGTCTATCGGTTCGACGGGCTCGCCGCTGCCGCCAGAGGGTTTCGAGTGGGCCTACGAGCATGTCAAGGAGGACCTCTGGCTCTTCTCTACCAGCGGCGGAACCGACTTGTGCACCGCGTTCGTCGGCGGGATACCGCTCCTGCCCGTCCGCGCGGGGGAACTCCAGGCCCGTTCCCTGGGGGCGAAGGTCGAGGCCTTCGACGAGGAGGGAAACCCACAGGTAGACGACGTAGGGGAGCTCGTCATCACGGAGCCCATGCCTTCCATGCCGATCTACTTCTGGAACGATCCGGAAGGGGAGCGTTACAGAGAGAGCTACTTCGATGTCTATCCCGGCGTGTGGCGTCACGGGGATTGGATCAAGGTCAAGGATAACGGTGCCTGCGTGATCTACGGTCGTTCCGACTCGACCATAAACCGTGGCGGCATAAGGATGGGGACGAGCGAGATCTACTCCGCCGTCGACAAGGTCGAGGAGGTGTCAGATAGCCTCGTCGTCGACGTCCCAAGAGATGGAGGAAGTTCGTTCATGCCGCTCTTCGTGGTCTTGCAAGAAGGCGTCGAGCTCGACGAAGACTTGAAGAACACGATAAAGGAGAGCATCAAAGAGAACACCTCACCCAGGCACGTGCCCAATGAGATCTTCGCCGTCCCCGAGATACCCAAGACCCTCAACGGCAAGAAGCTGGAGGTGCCCGTCAAGAAGATCCTTTCGGGCACGCCGCCGGAGGAGGCCGCGAGCAAAGAGTCTCTCAGCAACCCCGAATCCCTCGACCGCTACGTGGAGCTGGCCAGGGAGCTGTAACGCCGTGAGCCCGGCGTGCGAGCCGCGCGCCGGGCGGCATCTGTGCGACCTTGAAGTAACGATTGACTCCAACTCCGTGGTGGCTTAATCTGCGCACAGTGACGGGTTGGGGAAAGGGGGACGCAAACCTGGATTTGGATAGCGCTACTTGCGAGTCCGGCCCACGAGGTTGTCAGGAACAAAGCGTCTTAGGGAGGCATGAATGACCGATTCTGGTGCGCAGGCGGCGGCGCCGAGACCGTCGACGGTGCGGAAGGTAGCGCTGGCCGCGATGGCCGGTTCGGCTATCGAGTGGTACGACTTCTTCATCTACCTCACGGCCGCGGCCCTGGTCTTCGGCCCGCTGTTCTTCCCCGGCGCCAGCGAGGTTGCAGCAGTCCTGGCCTCGTTCAGCACTGCCGCTGTTGGCTTTGTCGCCCGTCCGGTGGGAGGCATACTATTCGGCCATTTTGGGGACAAGCTTGGCCGTAAGCCCACCCTGGTCATAGCGCTCTTGACAATGGGCACGGCGACCACCCTTGTCGGCCTCTTGCCGACGTACGCCACCATCGGGGTCGCAGCCCCTATAATCCTCTTCGTGTTGCGCTTCTGCCAGGGGCTCGCCGTCGGCGGCCAGTGGGGCGGTGCGGTCTTGCTGGCGACGGAGTACGCCCCTGAGGGCAAACGGGGCTTCTACGGGAGCTTCGCCCAGGTTGGGGTACCCGTAGGGCTCGTCCTCGGCAACAGCATCTTCCTCATACTCGTGGCGATAATGGGAGAGGGTCCCTTTGCGGCGTGGGGCTGGCGCATACCGTTCCTGCTCAGCGTCATCCTGATCGGTGTTGCCCTCTACATACAGTTGCGGCTTGAGGACACCCCCGTGTTCAGGCAACTGGAGGAGAGACAGCACGAGGGCGAGGAAGCCGAGTCCGGCTCGCCCGTGCTCGAGGTGCTCCGCGATCATCCCAAGCAAGTCTTGCTCGCGGGGGGCGCGTTCTTCGTCGTCAACGGCGCCTACTACGTGATGATCACCGGCATGCTCGACTACGGTACGAGGAGCCTTGGGGTATCCCAGAACATCATGCTGGCGGCCGTTCTGATCTCCAGTTTCGCCCAGATCTTCTTCTTAACGGGCTGGTCCGCGCTCTCGGATCGCCTCGGACGCCGCCCCGTGTACCTGGCGGGCGCGGCGCTGTTGGGCATCTGGGCTTTCCCCATGTTCTGGCTCGTGAACACCGAGAACCCGTTCCTGATCACGCTTGCGCTCTTTATCGGGCAGATGTTCCTGGCCATGATGTACGGGCCGCAGGCCGCGCTCTTCTCCGAGATGTTCAGCGCGCGGGTTCGCTACTCTGGTGCTTCGATCGGCTACCAGGGAGCGTCTGTTTTTGCCGGGGGCCTTGCGCCCATCATCATGGTCTGGCTTCTGGAGTCCACGGGCACGTCGCTGTCGATCTCCTTATACGTCTTCGCGATGGCCGTCGTTACCTTCGTCTCGGTCTACCTGATCACGGAGACCTACGAGGACGAAATGACCCAGGATCAGGTACGGGAGACCGAAGAGGAGGCGGCTACGACAGGTTAGCCAACGGTTTCATCTCTGTGTGCCCCCGATGCGGGGCACTCTTCTCGAAGGAGGGAAGTTGTACGAGACCGTGCTCTACGAGACAGATGACGGGGTGGCCAATATCGCCCTAAACCGCCCTGAGAGGCTGAACGCCTTCGACACCACCATGCACGATGAACTCTACATGGCCCTCGGCGGCGCCGCCCAAGACGAAGAAGTCCGCTCTATCGTACTGCGGGGCGAGGGCCGCGGTTTCTCCGCCGGCGCCGACCTGGCGCAGGTCGTCAGGGACGCG
>Ga0081538_10006446_pt1 | contig 10328 bp, 10 predicted proteins | sample TabmetS5T2R1_FD_71022 | JGI IMG/M metagenome (GOLD analysis project Ga0081538, IMG submission 71022) | Tabebuia heterophylla rhizosphere microbial communities from the University of Puerto Rico - S5T2R1 | ecosystem: Host-associated > Plants > Roots > Rhizosphere ...
CTGCTGATGGGGACCAACAGCAGTAGGATCAATAGGGTCGACCTGCACCAGAGAGCACGCCTCATCATGACCTCCGTGCCGATTGTCGCGTATTGGACCCTGCCTGTTGGCGGCGCTCAAGGGCTGAGAATACGGCCAACGTTGCCACGAAAGCGGTCACAAACACACCGGCGCCGAGAACCCAGAACAGGGGCCAGGGCCACCCACCGCCGCCGTCCGGACGAGGTATCGGATGATGGGCCCAAGCGGCTGCGGTAAAGCCGAGGCTCCAGAGCCCGCCGACCGCTGCCACGACCAGGGAACAGTGCTGACGCGTCATCTAATGGCCCTTCGCGCCGCCATGCTGGCCATGGCCCTGGCGCTGAGGAGCATGACCCCTCATGCCAGGGCTGGCAGGTGGCTCAGGCGTCCAGTCGAGGCTCACCTGTTGGGGCTTGGCAAAACGTCCCGCCGCCGAGGGCATAACGCGCATGGTGGTGGGCCCGATCGCCAGCGTCACCTTCGCGGCTCGGGACGGGAGCGTGACGTCGGCACCATAGTGAAACCCTTGGCCACCTATCATGGGCGTGAGCTTCACCGTACGCGGTGACTGTTTCGTGGTCGCGATCGTGGCGGACACCGGCAGGTACGGAACGGGTTCCCCCGTCCTGCCATCGGTGATGAACACCATGAGGTGATTCTGGGCTTTGGCTGTGCCTCCTCCATGCCCGCTATGGGCGTCACCCTCATGGCGATGGCTGTCGGCTTTGCCCTCGTGGTACATGACGCGGATACGGTATTCGCCGACGACTTGATCCAGCAATGCGCCATGATCGTCATGGCCATCGTGGTGTACTTCTGTGTCGTGTGCACCGCCGCCCTTCAGGCTTTGCAGATAGGCCACCAGGTCGATGAACTCGGCCGCCGTCATGGTGTCTCGATAGTCGGGCATGATCGACATGCCGTCGGCGTCCGTATAGCCAGGGCCCGTAATGATAATCGCATTGGGGTTGAGAATCGACTCGGCGAAGTATTCGACGGGATGGTGGTCTCCCATCCCAGTCAATTCGGGTCCGATGTTGCCCGCTGACGTGGAAGTCTGTGGGAATGACTCGCCCCGAATCGTGTGACATTGGTAGCATTCAAGCTTGGCGAAGACCGCCCGCCCTGCTGCTGGATCGCCGTCGGGGAAACGGAACTGCCACCCGGGTGGCACGCCGCCAAGTCGGTGCAGTTCTTCCGTCGTGATCTTGATCGGAGCTGTCGGCGCACGATGTGGCGCGGTCCCCGCTGTATGTGAGTGCTCCCCCGCCTGCGGTGCGTGCAGGCTCCACGCCAGGGCGAGCGCCAGGATGCACATGGCGCCCGACAAACTTATCCATCGACGGCCCATCGTTGCGTCCCCCATGTTGCCGGTGATACCGATTACGCGCGAGATCGATCACGACTGGACGGCGGGAGGAGGGGCGCGAGCCCGGGCAGACTCCCATCGCAATGGGACCGAGGGCGATAGGACTGGGACGATCACCGCATCCCAGGTACGATCGACGGTGGGTAGGTAGCTGTTGTCGAGTATGGGGGCGTTCAGCGAAGCCGCTATGCCCAGCAGCTGGCAAGCCGGGTTGGCTTCACCGAGGTGATGCACGAGGTGCACGGGCAGATCAAGCACGGAGAGGCCAAAGGCAAACAGAACGAGGAGCCCAGCGAGTCTCCAGCCGCTTGGGATGAGTCGGCTTTCCGGCAAGCGACCTGCATGCATGTCGACGACCCCCAAAGTCTTCCCGTGATGCGAGCGCCTCCTCGCACACACTTCTGCCGGCGCTTGCAAGCTTCGCTTCACAGAGATGCCCCGCGGCAGTGAGGGGTATGCCCCTTCAGCTCAACCGCGGGGCATTCTAGCACAGGAGACTATGCCTTCTCGATCGGGGCGCCGACCAGGTTGCCCCATTCAGTCCAGGAGCCGTCGTAATTCCGGACCTTGGGGACGCCCAAGAGATACTTCAGCACGAACCAGGTGTGGCTGGAGCGCTCGCCAATACGGCAATACGCCACCGTCTCCTTATCCAGGGCCACGCCCTTGCCTTCATAGAGCGCCCGCAGGTCATCGGCGGATTTGAACGTACTATCCTCCTTTACCGCCTGCGCCCACGGGATACTCGCAGCCCCCGGGATATGGCCGCCGCGCTGGGCGGTTTCGCTCATGCCTGGGGGGGCGATCACCTTGCCGGTAAATTCATCGGGGGAGCGGACATCGACCAAATTAAACTTACCGCGCTCCAAGAGCGTCTGGAACACCACCTCTTTGGTGGCGCGGACGTTATCATCGGGGAATGAAGCGCGGTAGGTGGTTTTCGGATACGACGGCACCTCGGTGACTAACTCCCGGCCATCGGCGACCCACTTGGCCCGCCCGCCGTTTAGCAGTTTCAGCTGCGCGTCCGGATGCCCCCAATAGCGGCATTGCCACAGCGCGTAGGTAGCAAACCAGTTATGGTTATCGCCATAGAAGATGATCGTTGTGTCGGGGGTCACCCCCGAATCACTCATCAAGCGTTCGAACTGGTCTTTCGTGAGGATGTCGCGACGTACTTGATCGCAGAGTTGGGTCTGCCAATTCCAGCCAACCGCGCCCCGGATATGGCCCTGCTCATAGGCTGAGGTGTCGACATCCACCTCGATGATGCGCATGCCCGGGTCGGTCAAGTGTTGTGCCAACCACTCGGCACTCACCAGCATTTCTGGATGTGCATAGTCTGCCATCGCCCTATCTCTCCATCATCCTTAAAAGGCTGTCCTGTCATGGTGCCGCCTGTTGCAGGTCAACATGCCTCCGACTGTAGGAGCCATCGCGGCACCCTATCCCCTGTGGACCGTGCATCTTGTCAATTCCGTGTAGGGTTGTTAATACGACCATGAGGCGAAGCCATTCCGGATTTCGCCCTTCACGGCCGGAGCAGGGGTGGATAACGATAGGTTGGACCATGTCCAATCGGCTCATCATCGCTGGCGCGCCACCCCTCGGTGGGATGGCCCTGCTCGACCCAGCCTGGGATCCCCTCATCGAGCACTCTGAGATTGCGATATCCCTTGGCATACAGCTTCTTGTAGGCCAAACTGGCCAACTCGTGGGGACACGCTCAGTAGAGGACGACGATCCCATCCCGAGGGATGTCTCGGGACCGGACATCGATGCTGTCTATCGGAATCGACAGCGCGCCTTTGATATGCCGGATCAAATACTCTTGCCGACTCCGCACGTCGACGAGCACCACCGGAGCGCCATCGCTGAGCAGCTGGGCCACCTGTTTCACCGGAATCAGCTCGATCGGAATGTCTTCGCCTGGTGGTGGCAGCTGAGCCGCCTGGGTCAGCCCTACCCCCAAAATGGGCAGGAGCACCGCAGTTACCACCCAGTTCACACGCATCGAGTTCTCCCTCCCCACCGGCATGCCTAGGGATTGCAGAGGCTCCCCTTTTCTCCCATGAATGACGCTGTGGAAGAGTTCCTCTGACTCCTGGCGGACAGCCGCCTACTCTCCGTCGAGAGGTCAGCTATGCGTCCGGGAATGGTCAGGAACCTTCTTGGCTTGGAGTGTCCCACAGAACGACGTTCATTATGCTATCACTCCCCTCGGTGGGTGTGCAAGCACTCTGTAGACCGGGGAAAGCCTCAGAGGTTTACTCAAAGGGAGGTATCGAGGCCAGATGATGGGGTTAGAGGACAGATGATCACTTCCTGAGGGCCTCTGAACGGAGACGCTTCCGCAAACTTGCACGGCTGTGGTGTGTCATCGCGTCAGCACGGCGAAGCCTGTTGACACGCCGAGATCGTCCCTCTACAATCGCACGGCCTCGTCGGAAGTGAGGTGTATTTCCCTGCGGGGCTGCGGCGATGCCGTGCCCGCGGGCACATGGGTCATATTGAGGAGAATGTGGATGACGAACTTCCCCGACACAGCCCTATCGGACGATAAATCTCCCGCCGTGGTTCTGCGGCAGTTGAGCACCGGTTTTTGGATTTCCCAGGCCATCGCCGTTGCGGCCGATCTCGGGATCGCCGACCATTTGCAACATGGCGCCAAGAATTGTGCCGAGTTAGCGCCAGCTGTGGGCGTCCACGCCGGTGCCCTGTATCGACTCTTACGGGCGATCGCTAGCGTTGGGGTCTTTGCCGAGGATGATCAAGGGCGCTTTACCCTCACCCCCCTGGCCGCCCTGTTGCTCACGGATGGGCCGGGGTCATGGCGAGCAGCAGCGATCCTGAATGGGCAGCCATGGGCATGGCAGCCATGGGGGGCGCTTGCCTATAGCGTGAAGACCGGTCAGCCGGCGTTTGAGCATATCTTCGGGATGGGGTTTGACGCCTATCTCGCCCAGCATCGCGAAGCGGCGGACACCTTCCAGGCCTTTATGCATGTCGCGACCGCCGAAGAGGCGATGGCGGTCGCGCCGGTGTATGATTTCTCGGGACTGACCACAGTGGTTGATGTGGGGGGTGGACGCGGGGCTCTGCTGGCAGCGATCCTGAAGCGCAACCCTCATCTCCGCGGCATCCTCTTCGAGATCCCCCCGGTCATCGCTGACGCGCCAGCGTTACTCGAGGCCCAGGGCGTGGCCGACCGCTGTGACCTGGTGGCGGGCGATTTCTTCCAGGCGCTGCCTAGGGGTGCGGACGCCTATCTGCTGAAATGGATCCTGGTGAGCTGGGACGATGAGCGATGCGTGACCATCCTGCAGCACTGCCGCCAAGCGCTCGGATCACGCGGCAAGTTGCTCGTCATCGAGCGCATCATTCCACCAGGTAACGAGCCCTTTTTTGGCAAGCTTGCCGATCTCAATTTGTTGGTGATGTATCAGGGGCGCCATCGGTCCGAAGGCGAATACCGCACCCTATTTGCCCGCGCTGGATTTGAGCTGTCCCGCATTATCCCGACGCACTCGCCGACGGAATTTAGCGTCATCGAGGGGAGCCCTATCTGATGCGTGTGGAGCTCGCCCCTTATGCCCTGATCCACACTATTGGTGGTTATTTCAGGCCCAGAAGCCGCTCCGGCAGCACGAGAGTGATCCACGGGATGAACGCGATGATGACGAGCCCGGCCAAGAGGACCAAGAGGTAGAGTCCGAAGGGACCCATGACCCCTGTCACGGTGGTTCGGGCGATGCCGCACGCGATGAACAATCCGACACCTACGGGCGGCAGGAAGAGCCCGATCCCCACGCAGGCCACGATGATGATCGAGAAATGGAGGATGCTCACACCTATGTGGGCCGCGATGGGGTAGAAGATCGGCCCCAGAATAATCACGGCGGGAAAGCCCTCTAAGAGCGCCGCGAAGCCGATAAAGATCACGATGCTCGCCAGGAGGAAAAACCATGGCTGCTGAGAGATCGTCAGGATGGCGCCGGAGACGAGCTGCGGGACTTGCTCTCGGGCCAGCAGCCAGGTGAACACCGAGGCGCCGGCGATGAGCCACACACTGACTGCGCTCACGATCCCGCTCTCCAGGCAGAGGCTTGGCAGGTGGCCGCAGGGTGTCTCGCGGTATATGAACACACCCACAATCCAGGAGTATACCACTGCCAAAACAGCGGATTCCGTCACGGTGGCGGCGCCTGTGAAGATGCTGCCGAAGATGATTACCGGTAACAGCAATGGAATGATGGCGTGCACCAGGGCGTTCGCCAGGCCTCCCCGGGACGCCTGGGCGACAACGGGCCAGTGCTGCCGCCGGGCTTTGAGGGAGATGAGCAACATCAGCGCCCCCGCCAGGACTACTGCGGGGAGCAACCCGGCCAGGAAGAGGGCGGTCACGGAGATGTCCGCGATCGTGGCGACGATCACCATCAGTAGGCAGGGGGGCACCAGGATGCCCATCGACGAAGCCGCGCTCACGATCGAGACCGCTTCTTCCCGGCTATAGCCCGCCCGCTCCATCGCAGGTATCAGGAGCGCACCCATCGCCGCCACATCGGCCGTAGTGGATCCGGAAATCCCAGAGAAGAGGATCTCTCCCACCACGGTGACGTGCGCCAGCCCACCCCGCAGGTGTCCCACCAGCGCGAGCGCCAGCGCCACCAGGCGGCGCGAGATGCCACCGGTCTCCATTAACTGCCCCGCCAGGATGAATAGCGGAATCGCCAGCAGCACAAAATTGTCAGCCCCGGCGATGAGCCGCTGGGGCAGCATCAGGAGGTGCGCTCCGCCAAGGAACTGGAGGCACACGAGCGCGGGAAACCCCAGCGCCACTGCCAGCGGGGCGTTCAATACGAGCAGTACCGGGAACCCCACGAGCAACACCCACATGGCAGGGACACTCGAGGGTTGGAACCCGGTGATGTGCATGACCAGGGTTACCATCGCCCCGAGCCCACCTGCCCCGCCCAGGACTGCTAGCAGCGCTCGCTGCGGCAGGGCAGCCAATTGTCCAACCGTGAAGAGCAACGTCGCGCTGGCGCCGATGATCAATGCCAGCGGATAGAGGCTCATATCGAAACCGGCGCCCGCCGAAGCTTCGCCGAGCCGCAGTCGGAACAGTTCTAGACTGTACCAACAGACGCAGGCGAAGAAGATGACCTCGACTAGTCGGGTGGTCGCGTCCACATAGGCCATGGCGGAAGGGGAAAGGTGCTGCACGAAAAGGCTGACGCGCGGATGCGCTTGCCGCCGCTGCGCGACGGCGCCGCCGAGAAACGTCAGCCATACCAGCGTGAGTGTGGCGATCTCGTCCGATCCGGCGATGGGCCGACCGAGGATGTAGCGGAAGGACACCCCCGTCGCAACGATCACGACCTCTGCGACCATCACGATGACCGTCGCCGCCTCCATGCCATACGCAGGGAAAGGGCTGAGGACGCGGCGCGTCCAGTGGGGAGTACTAAACAATACGGCGGCTCCGTTCGCCGCAGAGACCTGTACCGATGGTTCCCCCCCAGAGCTCGCCATACGTCGCCTCAGCGGCCTATGCTGGTGACAAACTACTTGGAGGCCTGCACGATCGCCGCGTACACCCGCTGCAAGTAGTCCTTGTCCACCCGGTCAGCGAAGCGCTCGTGCACCTTCAGTGCAAGCTGCCGGAACTGCTCCCGCGCCTGCGTCGTCAGCTCAGTGGCCTGTACCCCCGCCTCCTCGATGAGCCGCGTCGCCTCCGCGTCGCGGTCCATCATCGCCTGCCGTTGCCACCGGCCGGCCTCTTGCACGGATTGCACCAGGATCTCCTGGTGCGCTTGCGACTGCGCATCGAACCATCGCTTGTTGAAGACTATGAGGTAGTGGAGGAATCCGTGGCGGCTCTCCGTCATATATTTCTGTACCTCGTAGAGCTTCGTGTCGACAATGGTGCCTGGCGGGTTCTCCTGGCCGTCCACTAGGCCCTGTTGCAGGGCGGTGTACAACTCTTTGAAGTCGACGGGGGTGGGGGTCGCCCCCCACGCCTCGTATTGCGCTGACAGGAGCGGCGATGGGATGACGCGCATCTTCATACCCCTAAGGTCTTCCAAGGATCGGATCGGCCGCTTGCTGGTCGTGAAGTTCTTGAAGCCTGAGCTCCAGAAGTCGACCCCCTTCAGGCCCTTGGCCTCGAGCGACTGGAGCAACTCCCGTCCGATAGGTCCGTCCAGGACCTTCCACATGGCTGCCTGGTCTTGGGGCCATAGAAAGGGAAAATCCAGGATCATGACCTTCGGCACGAAGAGCGAGACGATGGCGGGCGTCTGCTGCGTCACCTCGATGGTGCCGAGGATCGTCTGCTCTACCTGGTCGCGCAGGCCGCCGAGTTGCTGGGCAGGAAAGATCTGCACATCATAATGGCCGTTAGTGCGTTGCTCGACCGCCTGCTTGAACATCTCGGCCGCTTTGTGGGGGGGAGTGACGGTCTGCTGGTTGTGAGAGAACTTGATAACCACTTTGCTTGACGGTGACGCAGCGTTCGCATCTCTGGTTTGCCCAGCGAGGAGAAGGGCCACAAGGAGGAGCAGCACTCGGTAGAGCTTTATGCATAGATCAGGCAGGTTGCGCATGAGGGACATCTCCTCCACCCCATCTCGCGCCGCGCTGCTGGCTTTGAGAACCCCCCGAATCGAGTATAGGCTGTAGAGCTCTACCCTGGCGAAACGGGTTCATGCTCGGGCCGCTCCACCTCGCTGAAGTGATAGAGCCGTGCGGCGTTCCCGCCGGCGATCTGCGCCTGTTCCATCTCCGGAATCCCGTGCAGAATGCGGGCCACGATCTCTCGAGAGCGCGGAAAGGTTGACTCGGCATGGGGATAGTCCGACCCCCACAGCAGGTTCTCGACCCCGATGTGAGTGCGGAGCTGGATGCCGAGGTCATCCTCTTGGAAGCTGATGAAGACATTGCGGCGGAAAAAATCGCTCGGGAGCGCGCCGTCCTTGAACCGCCTGCCGCGGACCCCCACCGCCCGCTCGGTATAGACGTTATCCATTCGGCCCATGAAGTAGGGCGCCCACGCCACCTCGAACTCGATCGCCCCGACATGGAGCTTCGGGTAGCGCTCGAAGACTCCCCCGAAGATCATGGCAGCGATGGCCTCGCGCATGTCGTACTCCCGGTTGGACGTCTCGACCACATCCGTGGGCATGCTGGGGCCTTGAAGATCCATCCCTGGTCGCCACCGGCGGGTGCCGACATGGAGGCTTAGAGGCATCTCCAAGTCTTGCGCCGCGGCCCATAAGGGCTCGTACATGGGATGATCATAGCGGTGCTCCATCGGGCGTATCGGGATCATGGCCCCCGACAACCCCCGTGTGGCCGCCCGGTGGATCTCGCCAACGGCATCCTCCACATCGTCCACGTTCAGCATGGCAAGCCCCTTCAATCGATGTGGGTATGGCTGACAGAAGTCGGCTAACCAATCGTTATAAGCCCGGAAGATGGCCGAAAGCAGCGCGCTGTCAGGCACCCGATAGACCGTCAGCCCTTGCGAAGGGTAGAGGACGCCTCCGGCTACGCCATCGGCGTCCATATCCTTCACATGGGCGTGTGGATCAAGCCCTCCCAGGGGGGCTGTCGCCATCCGCCCTCCAACGGTCAGGTGCTCCGGCGCCTCGAACCGCAAGCCGGCTTGTTGATTGATGCCGATATTGCCGAATTTCACGCCGTCGGCATACCACTGGTCGGCATCCGCTTCATGGACGAGGCGGGGGGCGCGGTCCCGGAATGAGCGGTCGATGCGTTGCTCCCAGAGGTCTGGGGGTTCAATGACATGGGAATCTGAGGAGATGAGTCTGTAGGTTGGCACTGCCATCGTCCTCCTGCGTCAAGCAAAGGTAGCCCCGCCTCCGACTCCTCAGGCTTGAGCACCCTGCATGGGTTACACATCAGGGGAGCATCGAATAGCCGGCTGTCACTGCCACTAGGGACGGCGATCCGGCATACAGGCGCACAGATACGAGCATCGTCTGGTCTGCCGGTCAGGCAAGCAGCACATCGAGGTTTCGATGGAAAGCGGTGAACCCAGTCGAGGCGCACGTAGCGTGGAACCTCCACGCGCATTCCTCACATACGAGAGTTCGATAGCGACTCATTACTCCAGACCTGGCTCGGTGTCAAGTGAAAAGCAGGAGACGGCTCCAGCGACTGGAGGGTGAGGGGAGTATACTCCAGGTCAGCGCCTAAAGGAAGGCTGGACCATCAGGACTGGTCATCGGGTTCAGCAGAGGTGGAAGCGTCCAAGATTTGAGGCGATTCATGTTTTCGGGATACACAAGTACGCCGCCCATTATCACATTGAACAGGAGAGATAATTTGGAGTAGGATGCGGCACCGTCTCAATCGCCTCAAAAAGACGTAAGGCGACCAGCGTTTTTCATCGGCGCATTCAGGACCACACTGGGGAAACCTGTCGATGAGGAGGATCGCGCATGACACGTCTCTTGACCCTCGTGGTGCTCGGCATTGCTGTCGTCTCGACCATCTGCGAGGCGAAATCGAAGCGCATCCATGTGATCGCCCAGGTGGTGCAGACGGGATCCACCGGTGATGCCGCCAATCCTCAGCTCGGCGACCAGCGCATCACCATCGTCGACCTATTCGACGAGAGCGGCGCGAAAGTGGGCACTGGCGTGGGGGCTTGTACGCTCGTCAGCATCCCACCCCGAGACACGCTCCAACAATGCCTCAACACGGCGGTATTTGCCGAGGGGCACATCATTTTTGGGGGCATGGCACCGTTGCCTGAGGTCGGGGCTGTGGCGCAGTTCGGCATTTTGGGCGGCACAGACGACTTTAGTAAAGCCCGCGGCGAAGCGATTCTCGTCTTGACCCCCCCGGGGGCCATCGACAGCGCGTTCAACCTTGATTAACGCTCGGCACGCACGGGTGGTCATGGAGT
>Ga0081538_10006447_pt1 | contig 10328 bp, 13 predicted proteins | sample TabmetS5T2R1_FD_71022 | JGI IMG/M metagenome (GOLD analysis project Ga0081538, IMG submission 71022) | Tabebuia heterophylla rhizosphere microbial communities from the University of Puerto Rico - S5T2R1 | ecosystem: Host-associated > Plants > Roots > Rhizosphere ...
AAAATGAGCAGCAAAACTGTGACGGGAAGCAACATCATCTGCAATCCCAGGACACCCTTAGCATGGAATGGCATGGACATCATTTCCCAACAGTTAGCTATGAGGTTACCTCACTCGTGAAAGCGACGGGCCGCCTCTTGAGCCACATGCTTCACTGCCGGTAAAGGACAGAATCCCTGGGCCTCGACCGCAAAAACCGGATTAAACTTGCTACGAAAGTTTTCCAGCGCGATGATCGCAGCGAGCTCCACCAGCTCCTCGTCCGTAAAATGCCGCTTGAGACGCTTGAAAAAACGATCCGTGACCCGTTTGTTTGTGTAGGTCATCCGTTCGCAAAGCTCCAACGCCAGTTTTTCACGGGTAGAAAAGTGCACGCTTTTGCGGTAGTCGCCCAACGCGCCCTCCACTTTTTCCGCTGGCGCGCCGTTTCGCATCCCACTGGACGCGTTGATGTCAATTCAATACGGGCAGCCGTTGATACTGGCCGCTTTCATACAAAGAAGGTGCCTCAGTTCGCCGCTGATCAGCCCTGACGCCAGAATTCCCGCTTGAAGGGCTTGCACGCCCTTCTGAATCGTCGGCCTGAGTCCATAAACTTTTGCCGTGTTCAAGATTGATCCGTACTGTTGCTCTTGCTCCTCGAAAATTTTTCGAACTTCCTGCGGAGCTTCCTCTTTCGTCATGCCTTTAATTCTAAGCATCGTGAATCTCCCGCTTCTATAAAACTTATACTCCGAGCTTCAATAATCTGGCCGCCGTGCCACCCAGCATATCATTCTTAATTTTTGCATCGAGCGGCAGGCTTTGAATTTCCTGGATGTATTCGCGAATCCCATCGACACTTTTGCCTTTCTTCGGATCGTCATTGTGGAAGTTCTGCGGATAGTCAGTCGCGAAGACCATCCGTTCAGGCCGTATCCCTTCCAGGGCGCAACGCAAAGCGATGGGACTTCCTTCGAAGCCGGCCATATCGAAATAAAGCCGGTCAAAATAGTCGCTAAAAGAGTTCGGCAACTTGAAACGGTAGGACGAGCGGGCGATCCTTTCTTTATAACCCGCCAGACCACCACCAAAGTGTGAGATCACGAACTCAAGTTCAGGATAGCGCTCTAAAACACCGCCGGCGATCAGCCGTGTGACCGCCACGCCGAGATCGAATTCGCGCGTCAGGATGACCGAGAGCTGATAGTCTTTCAACAAGTCATAACCTTTAGGCGCCAATGCCGGATGAACAAAGATCGGAACGCGCCGCTTGGCCGCGACATCATAAAACGACCGGAACTCTTGCGCGTCCAACGGCAGCCCGCGAATCTGGGAAGAAATCGTAACACCCTTCAATCCCAGCTCGTCGACGGATCGCCCGAATTCCTTTAGCCCGGCCTCACCCTGGAGCGGCGGCACGTGTGCCAATCCGACGAACCGGGTCGGATATTTTTTCTGGATCGTGGCGGCGCAATCGTTGAGCAACCGGCAGTTTTCCAAGGTTGCGTCCCATCCGAGGATACATGTCTGCACGGCAACGTCGATCCCCGCCCGATCCATGTCATGGATCTGCGCGTCGAGATCGAAGAGCTGGGCATGAACGTTCGCCTTGGCCACGCCGTCCTCTTCGACCATGGTTTTAGTCTCCGTGTTGATCCCCATTCGCCGCGCCAGTTCAATCGGAATATAGTGATGCTCAAAATCGATGACCATAAGAATTTCCTCTACCGCGAAAACGTTGCCGAGAGTAGCTTAGGGACGTTTGATCTGTCAATCTATCGGGGTGTCGACGTCATTGTTTATGACTACTGCGCCACCCGGGTTGTTGACTATACCCATGTCACTGTAGAAAAAGGATGACAAACCCAAAGGCGTGTCACGCCTTGAAGAAACCAATGTGAGAAAACCATCCATTCCGGAGAGGAACTTAAGCGCGATGGCGTGGATCTATCTTTTTGTTGCTGGAATTTTTGAAACAGCTTGGGCCATAGGTTTGAAATACAGCGCCGGCTTCACCAAGTTCGGCCCGAGCATTTTCACGATTCTTACCATGGCCATCAGCTTGTATCTTTTAGCCCTGGCTTTGCGAACGCTCCCCGTCGGGACGGCCTATGCGGTTTGGACCGGCATCGGCACCGTCGGCGCAGCCCTTCTTGGGATATTCCTCTTCAATGAATCCCGCGAGGTCACGCGGATTTTCTGTATCCTCCTCATTGTTGCAGGTATCATCGGGCTCAAACTCACCTCACCGGACTGACGGACTGCCGTTCAAATCGTTCCAAACGGTTCAAACCGTTCAAATCGTCTGAAGAAAAGGATTGGGCTCTTAGCTGTCCGTCTCGGCGCCCTTGTCGTTTATGATAAAGCAGACCGGCATGCACGGCGTATTTCGCGCGTAGCCGATTCTTCCATGGCGGTCGATAATGATGAGACCAGCGCTGCCGGTGGTTTTCTTTGCGAGTAAAACAAGTGCTTGGTTCGCCGCTGACAGAGGATCGGCGCCGTGCTTGAGAAATTCAACCGCCGATTTGGCCATGACGATTTTGATGATCGCTTCTCCCTGCCCGGTGCAGGAGATGCCGCCGTATTCATCCGCGTAGGTTCCGCATCCGGGCAGCGCGGAGTCACCGACCCGTCCCGGCAGCTTGTTAAAGATTCCACCGGTGGAGGTGCCGACAGCGATTTTTCCACCGTTGTCCAAAGCGACACAGCCGACGGTGCCGTGCTTTTCTTCCCAGCGTTTGCGCTCCGCTTCGACAATGAGGGCGTCGGCGGAACATTCGGCAAAGCCGATTTGGCGCGCGAACAACTTTGCCCTCTCCCCCACTAACAGAACATGCCGCCCGTCTTCCATTACACGACGCGCCAGCTTGATGGGGTTTTTGATCCCGTGCACGGCTGCTACTGCTCCGACGGAAAGCGTTTCCCCTTCCATGATAGCCGCATCCATCTCGACTTCACCGAGGCTATTGAGGGTAGAGCCGGTGCCGGCATTAAAGAGCGGATTGTCTTCGAGGACGACCACAGCGGCTTCGGCGGCATCTAACGCAGACCCGCCCTGTTTGAGTATTTGCCAACCCGCCAGAGCCGCTTCTTTGCAACCTTTTAGCCTCTGGGGTAACTCCTCTATGAGAACTCGCCCGGCGCCGCCGTGGACAATTATTGCGGGTCTGCCGACTGTCACCATGGTGGCCGGTCTTATCAAAGAAAATGGATTGACAGTTTTGCGCAGCGGATAGAGCAGACCACGTTCTTTAGATCACCGGCAATTACTCGCCCCATTTGGATCCACCAAGCTGGCTCCGCGTTTTGTCATCCGGACCCGGAAATATTTGTTTGCCGCTGTTCTCATCCGACAAAATGATCGCAAGCTCCGGACAGGCTTTTGCCGCCTTCAAAATATCCTCGTCACTGTCGCCTTTCGGGTCCAAGACAAACGCTTTAAATTTTTCATCAACCTCAAACACATTGGGGGCAATGGACATGCAGTTGTTGTGCCCTTTGCACTTATCTTTATCGATGACAATTTTCATTTCCCCTCCGATGCGACGAAATCATTCGACCGATATTTCGTCTCAAACACGGCCCAGCTCACGCAAAAACGCGCGGCAGGGCGCGCCGTCCGAACCCGCAAGTTTCACCGGCGGGCAAATGAGCTCATAGCGGCCCGCCGGAACTTCTGAAAGGTCTATGCCTTCGAGCAAGACTACGCCATGATCCAAAAAGGCGCGATGCACTGGGACCTGCTCGTCCGCCCGCGCGACGGAGAGATAGTCCAAGCCCACGAGTTGAACCCCCAACTCGACCAGCGCCTTCGCGCCATCTACGGAAAACGCAACAAAACTGGAGTCGTAATCCGGCTTTTGAAGCAAATCGGAATTACGCGTCTTGAACAAAACTCGCTTCTCGCCAGCTAAATTCAGCCGGCTAATATCGTTGGCGGTAATCCGCCCAGCGGCATCGACGACGCAGACTTGCGCCGGCCCGATAAACAATTCGAGGGGCAGTGACTCGATAGTGATCCCGCCCGGTACGAAGTGAAACGGCGCATCGACGTGGGTACCGGCGTGGGCGCTAGTGTGTATGGACGAAGAGTTATTGGTGTCACCCCGGTTTATACGCTTGCGCTCGATCAGCTCGAAAGGCTGTGCCGTGACCCAGCGAACGGTATTCGCAGAAAGGCTAAGAGAGATATCGTATATCTTCATATCCATCTCCAAATCCGATCTTAATCGACGCGAGACAGAGTGACAAGCGGTGTTTTTACTTCCCCAGATGAATCGCAGCGGTGCCGGCTACGACGCTGAGGATCCCAATTGCGGCCTTCAGACCGATGCGCTCTACATCTTTTAAAAACAGCTTGGCACCGATGAGCGACCAGACCGGATAGGTAGCGGCGATCGGCGCGATCACCACCACCGGCCCGATGCTCAGCGCCGTAATGATGAGGAAAATCGACAATGTTTCAAAAATACCCGTGCACACAAACGGCCACAGCGCCCGTCGATCCCAGACGAGCCTTGGTTGTTGCGACGAGAGGGTCATATACCCAGCGAAGGCGAGCAGCGTAACAAATCCCATGAACGCAGAGAAGAACAGCGGTTCGTTGGACAGGGCAAGCGCATAGCGCCGGATCGGATGATTCACTCCGGAGAGAATCGCCGCCCCCACCGGAAGCAACAGGTGCCACCAGCGAAAGCCTAGCAGTTCCTTCTCCGCTTTCCAGGAGACGAGAATGACCCCCGCCACCACAAGCAAAGTTCCGACAACAGTAGCCGGCGTCGCGGATTCCTCAAGGACAACGATGGCAATGCTGGCGCTGATCAGGGGGTTGATCGACTGCAGCGCGCTACTGCGCGACGCGCCGATTTTCAGGACGCCGGTATAGGCTAGAAGACGAACCCCAAGTTGAGAGACCCCGACGATGCCAAAAAGGCTGACGGAAATCCAAGACACGGACGGAATCCCCGTCAGCACGAAGACGGCTGTCCAAAGCACAAGGTTCTGGACAAGAATCGAAACTAGAGTAACCGTCGTCGGGGTTGAGTATTTAAGTCCGAGGCGGGAACAAACTAACGCCCCCGAGTAGCTGATGGAAGTGATCAAAGCTAGAATCTGGGGGGACATGGTGCCGGAGGATCGGCAAAAGCTGGCTCATGGACGAGCGTGCAGAGAACGTGCCGGCTGAAATCCATTTATCGAGCCAAGAGTTAAGCATCAAGCCATCCTTGGCAGCATTTTGACTAGCTGTTTTTGAGAGCTCGGCGGAACTTGTCGCGATGTTCGATACTGTAGAGGCGCCGAAAATCTTCGGGGTATGCTTCACCCGGTTCCACCTTGAGATCGACGAAAATCGGCCCGTCTTCTTTGAGAATGTTGTCTAGCTCATAGTCCCAATCCCACAGATTAGAGAATTCGTAGGTCTTGGGATAGCCCGCCGCTTTGGCCATGTCGACGAAACGGATCTGTCCAGCACGCGGAATCGGCACCGAACCGTTGGTCTCGTACGTGCCGTTTTCGCAGAGGCAATGGAGGTAGTTCTTCGGCGCCGCATTGGCGATGGTCACCAAACTACCAAGGTTCATCAGCAAGCTGCCGTCACCGTCGAACAGCACCACGCGCTTATCGGGCCTGCCAAGGGCGAGACCCAAGGCGTGAGAAGAGCCCTGTCCCATGGCGCCGGTGAACGTATAATTCAGATCGCTCGGCATGATGTGGGTCATTTCCTGCGCCGCCATATAGACCGCCACCACGATCTCACCCTTGCGATGACGCTGGAAAACCTTCAAGCATTCGTCTCTTTGCATCATGGCTATTTTGGCTCCCTTCCGATGAGCACGGCCATGGGCCGTGTGCTCGCATAGGCCTTTTCGATGGCCGGGACGATCTTCTGCGTGTCGCCGGCCGCTTCGACCCAATGATGCTCGATGGCCATCGCATCCAAGATCGGTTCGATGATTTTCACGCCGTACTTCTTTGATTGGGTCGGCGCAACACCCGGCTCTTTTCCCAAAAGTCCCACCAACATACAGACGGGGTTCTGGCCTTCCACCGCGACACCCCTCAGCGAATTCACCGAGTCCAACAAGCCGGTGTACTGCATCATCATGAGTGAGCGGTGACCCGCTGCGAAGAGACCGCTACAGATCGAGATCCCTTCGTCTTCCTTACATACTTGCACCACCTTGAAGTCAGGGTCGCGCATGATCGTCTTGAGCAAATGGTGGCTCGTGACCCGATCGGGCAACGCAACGACGAAATGAATGCCAGCCTTTTTGATTTCTTTTATGATATCGTCCGCTTTCAGCTCAGAGTCCGCCATTTTTCCTCCGGGTATCTGTTTCCGGTTTCGGGTTTCGCGTTTCGGGTTAGCGGAGGGGAACTCAAAACTAGAAACTTGAAACTCGAAACTGATTACGCCACCTCTTTGACAAAATCCGACAGCCGCTCACCGATCATGATCGAAGTTAAATTGGTATTCGCGTGGCTCACCACCGGCATGATCGACGCATCCCCCACCCACAAATTCGACATGCCGTGTACCCGCAATTTTTCATCGACCACCGCCATGTCGTCGGAAGCCGGGCCCATCTTACAAGTGCCGACGCCGTGGTGATAACTGTCGTAAGTTGAGCGGGCGAATTTTCCCCAATCGTCGGCCGGTCCCGGCTGAATCAGCGGTCCGTAAAACTCTCTCGCCGGTCCTTTGTGCACCAGCTCATCGATAAAATGCATCGCCTCGACCATCGCTTTGAGGTCTTCAGGATGTTCCAGCATGGCGGAATCGACGCCCGGAAGGTCATAGGGATCCTTGCTTTGCAGATAAACTCTGCCGCGATTGCGCTGTTCCAAGAGATGAGCCGATATCGGCATCATACGCTTGATGCCCGCGACTTCCGTCGGCGGCCGCATGTTGATGTGGAAATTTGGGCACTCGTAAAGCGGGTTTTTCTTGATGATGAGCCGAAAACGCGGAATGACCCAATCTTCTTTTGATTCCTTGGGACCCTCGAAGGTCATAAAGACGACCGGATGGTCGTGATAGTTTTCACCGATACCATTCAGTTCGTGAACCACGGGTATCCCGTGTTTCTTCAGCTCGGGCTCCGGCCCGATACCCGACAGCATAAGAATCTGCGGCGAGTGATAGACTCCGGAGGTGAGAAGAATTTGCCCACCCATGACCGTCTGGATCTGGCCATCTTTCTCATAGCGAACGCCTTCGGCACGCTTGCCAGACAGCACGAGCGAAACCACCGGCGCTTCGGCAATGATCGTCAAGTTTGGCCGATTACGCGCGCCGTTGAGATACGCCACCACCGTCGATTGGCGTTTGCCGTCTTTGATATTGTAGGGCGACGCGCAGACGCCGTAGGGTTCGGGAACGTTGAGATCCGGGCATTTGGGCAGGCCCATCAGGTGGGCGCTGTCGATGAAAGCCCGCGCCGGCGGTGAAACTTCCATGTCGAGGGTAAAATGGCGCTTGACATAAAGCGGCCCGCTGTTGCCGTGAATCGGGCTGTCGGGAAAATCTTGATCCGACTCAATGCGTTTCATCACCGGCAAACACCTTTCGTAGGACCAATCCGGGTTGCCGAGCTTCACCCAAATGTCCAGGTCCGCTTTCATTGGGCGCAACACCGACATCACGTTGACGGACGAGCCGCCGCCCATGATTTTGCCTGAAAGAGGGTAATAGATGCTGCCATCGATATGTCTTTGGCTCGGATACATGCGCACAAAATCCGATTCCAACAATAGACGCGTTTGCTTCGACGCGTCGGCGACAAGCTCCGGCAGCGGCCACGGATCGGGCCCCGCTTCGAGCAAGAGCACCTTGCGTTTGGGGTCTTCAGAAAGCCGCGTTGCCGCCACGCTGCCCGCCGAGCCGCCGCCCACGATGATCACATCATATTTGTCCGCCATACTTATTTTCCTCTAGCTCTCCTTAGTAAACTGTAGCCTGGTCGCCAAGTCCTTTATGCAAGCGCCGCGTGAATTCTTGCAAGATCAGCGTCGCCGTGGCGCGCAAAATCATATCGCCGAGAATGGCCAGCCTGCCTTTGATTTTCACGTCCGCCTTATAGTCCATTTGTGTTCTGTTATCTGCGAGTTTCCGTAGATCCACCGTCATATCTGCATTGACGACACTTTTCGTGACAGAATCGGTTCCTTCGGTTCGCACAACCATCTGCTCCGGCGGTTGGCTCTCCACAATCGTCGCTCGAAACTTGAAGTTCCCGGAGATCGGCCCCACCGCCGCAGCAAGCGCGCCCTCAAACGTCTTATCGTCGATCTGCTTGACCTCTTCGATGCCGGGCAGACAAGCGGAAAATTTATTTATGTCAATCAGGAAGTCCCAGGCTTGGTCCACTGGCACATCGAGATCGATCTTACCGTCAAAAATCATGGACCAAGTGTCCGCAGAAGAAATTCAGCGGCGATCTTATGTGAGAAAAATTCACCTTACAAGTGTCGACGGGTAGGCTGGCAACGCGCGGAGAGACAAAAATAGAGAGGATAAAAAAGGCCTTAGAATTTTCCCGGATAGTCCACCGATAACTCTTTGCCACTGACCGTTCCAATGCTTGGACGTAGGGGCGGGTTTCAAACCCGCCCCTACGATGTTCTATTTGCGCTCTTTGCCCCCGAAAAAATTACTTCGTTCCGTGCAGCGCCTCGTAAATTTTTTCAGCGGTAATCGGCAAGCTCTTGATTCTCACGCCACAAGCATCTTCGACGGCATTGGCAATGGCCGCTGCCGTGGGAATATTGGCCGTTTCGCCGATGGGCATGCTGTTATAAGGACCGGCGCCCTGCGGCTGTTCGGTTACCGAGCTCCTGAAGGGCGGAACATCTTTGATCGTGGGTATCTTGTACTCGCCGAAGTTCGTGGTCGCAACCTTGCCATCGCTTATCATGACCTGTTCCATGAGGGCGTAACCGATGCCTGTCATCGAGCCGCCTTCGATCTGTCCCTGATGCATCAAAGGATTGAGCACAGTACCCGTGTTATGAGTAGAGGTGAATTTTTTCAGCTCTACTTGCCCGGTTTGCGGATCGACCTCGACTTCCGCAACCTGCACACACAGCGAAGCGGCGTGAACCTTGGTGTTATCGCTGTAGCTCGCCTCGGCAACAATCGGCGACCCTTTGGCTTTGACAATCTCGGCATAGCTGAGACGCCGTTCCATGCGCGGATGCAGCGCCGCTCCCTTGGCCAGCGTGATTTGATCCGCCGACGCCCCCATTTGTTCCGCTGCCGCCTGCTTGATGGCTTCTACAGCCTTGAGCGCTGCTTCGTATCCCGCATTGCCGTAAACCCGCGTCGCCCGGCTGCCGCCGACACCGGTATCCTTCTTACCTTCGGCCGTGTTCAATAATTGAACCTTGATCTGGCTGAGAGGCATTTTAAGCTCTTCGGCAACGATTTCGCTCAAAATCGTGTAAGTTCCGCCGCCTTGATCAAGCATGGCGGAAGAAATCGTAGCTACACCCTTTTCATCCAATGTAATCGCAACCGTACCCACCCCAGTCGCGCCGATCCACTGGACCAAACCAACCCCTCGTCCGACATTCTTCGCCTTCGCCCTGTGATAACCGGAGTCGTCCAGCGCCTTTTTTAGCGTCTCGTCGGTTTTAATATAACTGTATTCCTCGCCCGTCGGATCAATATCACCGTCATGCATGAAATTCTTCTGGCGGAACTTGATGGGATCCATCCCCAGCCGTTTGGCCACGAGATCCATCTGGCTTTCGTTGGCGAAAAATCCCTGCGGATCGCCGGGCGACCGCATATGACCGCACGGAATCTTGTTCGTGTAGACCATATGCTCTTCGATGAACGCGTGGGGAATATTGTACGGCCCAGCCGACAGGTGCGGGCCGTTGAGAAACGCATTCGGCTTAAACGCTCCATAGGCGCCGCTGTCGAAGATGAAATTCATATGGTGCGCCACGATGGTTCCGTCCTTCTTCACACCGGTCTTCACGTGAACTATCGAAGCGTGTCTGGGATTACCGGCGGCAAACTCCTCGTCGTAATCCATCACCAACTTGACCGGCCGGCCCGCTTTCTTGGACAAAAGATAAACGACGGCGAGGTCCATGAAATCGCCTTTGCCGCCGAAATCGCCGCCGATGTAGACCGGGTTAAAAACCAGTTTCTCCGGAGGGAGCTGCAGCGCATTGGCCACCTGGTCCCGAACGCCGTAGGGCACTTTGCTGCAGGACCAGAATTGCGCCGAGCCGTCCGGCGCGGTATCGACCAAGCAGGAATGGGGCTCGATGTAACTATGATGCACGACCGGGGTAGTAAAAGTGTTTTCGACGATGACGTCTGCCTA